>Ga0153916_10002518_pt1 | contig 13407 bp, 13 predicted proteins | sample Opewatmetagenome_FD_109642 | JGI IMG/M metagenome (GOLD analysis project Ga0153916, IMG submission 109642) | Freshwater wetland microbial communities from Ohio, USA - Open water 3 Core 3 Depth 4 metaG | ecosystem: Environmental > Aquatic > Freshwater > Wetlands | place: USA: Ohio, Lake Erie...
TGTTGCCTTCCCTTATTGATGGGAAGTAGTTACTGGGGGAAAGTCATATTTTATTCTTGTATCTTCGCTCTTCTTGCATTGAGCTGGGATTTCATGGCTTCGGTCGGCTTGGTTTCTCTCGGGCAAGCACTCTTCTTTGGTGTGGGGTCTTATGTGGCAGGAGGTTTTAATCATTACCTCAAATGGCCCATTTTCTTAACGATCCCTGCGGCCACTTTAGGCGGTGCCCTCATCTGCACCATTCTCCTTGTACCCGTGGTGAGATTAAGAGGAGTCTATTTTTCGATGGTCACCCTGATCCTTCCCCTATTATTTGCACACTTGATCGAGACACTGGAAATTCTGGGTGGAACTTATGGATTGCTCTCCCTGACGCCTTTTCCTAACAATTGGTTAGCCGTCTATATTGCTGTCATCGCCGTGGTGGTCGTGCTCTTCGGGTTTCGGAGGTTGATCAATGAAGATTTTGGGCTGGTTCTGAGGGGGATCAGGGATGACGATCGTGTCGTCATGGCAGGGGGAATCAATATCTATTGGTATAAAGCGCAGGCCATATTTATTGCAGGGGCTGTGGGGTGTTTTGCCGGAGCCCTGATGACCCACTATTATCAGTTCGTCGGCAGGTCTGCCTTTGCCCTTGATTATACGATCCTTCCCTTGGCGGGTGCGGTGGTCGGAGGACCCGGTAGCTTTGCAGGGGCAACGCTCGGAACCTTTATCTTGGTTCCTCTCTCTGAGGCCCTTCGCGCCCTGGGAGGATTGAGGATGGCTCTGTACGGGATCATTTTGATTGCAGCATTGGCTGTTTTGCCTGAAGGCATCTTCCACTATATTGAAAGGAAATACCATCAATTCGAAAGGAATGTAAAAATTTAAAATGCCGATTGAGATCATTTTAAAAGTGGAGAATTTGACCAAACGTTTTGGTGGTGTGACCGCTGTCGACCATATAAGCTTCGACCTTCGTCAGGGTGAATTTCTTGGTCTCATCGGACCGAATGGTTCGGGTAAAACGACTTTGATCAATCTGATCACTGGTTTTGTCAAGCCGACGTCTGGGAAGATTACCTATCAGGATAAGGAAATCACAGGAAAGGCGCCTTATAGAATCGCATGCCTGGGGATCTCCCGTAGTTTCCAGATGGTGAGGACCTTTCATAAACTTCCGGCTTTTAAGAATCTCATTGTCCCCTTATACTCCCCGAGGGTGAAAAAGTTTGGAGGAGGGAAATACGGGGAGAGGGATGATATCGCCATCGACCTCCTGGATGATTTAGGATTTGAGCGAGATTCTTTTGTCCCATATAAAGTGGCAGGAAGCCTTCCTCACGGTTACTTGAAAAGGCTCGATTTAGCCCGATGCATGGCCCTTCGTCCAGATTTGCTCATCCTGGATGAGCTTTTTTCAGGAATGGCCATGTCTGAGGTGGCGGCGACTCTTCCCATGATCGAAAAGTTCAATCGGGAAGGCCTGACCATCGTCATGGCTGAACATCGGCTCAAAGAACTTTTTCGAGTGGCAACACGGGTCATCGTTTTAAATTTCGGAAGAAAGATTGCCGATGGTCCCCCTAAGGAAGCCATGGAGAAAGAGGAAGTCCAGAAAGCCTATCTTGGAACCGAGGTCGAAGGTTAAAAAATAGTAGTCAGGAGGCAGGAGGCAGTAGGCAGGCAGAAAGTCTATCCTGTGATTGAAGGGAAAAGACAAATTGGCTGAGAAGATGCTCGAAGTTAAAAATCTGATGGTCTTTTTTGAAAACGCGCTAGCCCTGAATGACCTCAGCATCGAGGTGAGCAGAGGAGAGATCGTCAGTGCCCTGGGCTCAAACAGCGCAGGAAAGACCACCTTGATGAATACCATCTCTGGTCTGATCATCGATATGAAGGTGAAGGAGGAGAGAAGGGGGGGCGAACGGATCACTTTGGTGGGCGAAATCCGGTTCGAGGGAGAAGAGATCCTTTTTACCAAACCGAGTACTCGAATCAGGAGAGGGATTGCTTTAAGCCGAGAGAGACATCCTATCTTCCCCGAAAGCGATATTGAGGAGAACTTGAGGATCAGTACCTACCTGCGAAAGGATCCTGAAGTGAAGAAAAGCTTCAATTTTGTCTATTCTATCTTTCCACCTCTCCAAGAACTAAAAAAAAGAAAAGCCGGTTTCTGCAGCGGAGGGGAGCAACAGATGCTTTCCATTGGTATGGCTTTAATGACCAAACCTAAATTATTGCTGTTGGACGAACCTCTACTTGGGCTCAGCCCGGCCATGCAGAACAGTCTGATTCAGGCGATCAAACAAATTCGAAAGGAGGGGATTACTGTTTTAGTGGCAGAACAATTTGCCAGGCCTCTTCTGCCTATTGTGGACCGCGGTTATGTTATAGAGAATGGAATGCTCACCTTGCAGGGCTCGGGTCAGGAGCTCAGAGAGAACCCTGAGGTGAGGTCTACCTTCATGGGGGTATAAGAGAGAAAAGGAATGACAGGATTGTCCGCTGATACGACTTACCAGGCCTTTGAAGAAGTGGTCAAACGGTCACCGAATAAGACAGCGTTGATCTATCTTGGAGAGGAATACTCCTTCTCAGAAGTTCATAAAATGGTATTGAAGCTCGCTGCTTCTCTGTTTGAGATGGGGGTGGAAAAGGAAGAGAAAGTCATCGTTTATCTTTACAACCTTCCTCAAACGATTATCGCCTGGCTTGCTCTCCAACGCCTTGAAGCCGTCCCAGTTATGGTCGCTCCTGTTTATACGGCTTATGACATCCGCTATATGGCCAATGATGTCGGTGCGAAGATCATCCTCTGCATGGACACCAACCTGAGTTATGTTATGGATATCTTTGCCGAGGCCCCCATCCGAAAGGTCATCGTCACGAATATGGTGGACCTCCTGCCTTGGTGGAAGAATCTGGTTGGCAGGGGTTTTGGTAGGGTCCCCAGCGGTAAAATTCCTACTGGGAAAGAATTTATATCCTTTCGAGAATTATTGAAAAATGGTAATCCCTCCGCGCTCCCTCCATTCAAGGGAAAACCAGAGGATGCCGCTGTGATGCTCTATACCGGTGGCACAACAGGTTTTCCAAAAGGGGTGCCTCTATCCGCCGGCCTCTTTCTCTATAGAGTGGATGAATGGGCCAAAACCGCCGAGACGCTGGTGCCTTTGGGACATGGGATTAGCCTATTGTCAGCGCCTCTCTATCATGTCATCGGTCAGATGGACGGGATGACACCCATGTTGATCACCGGGGAGACCTTAATTGTCATGCCTCGAGTTGTTCTTGATGCGATGTTCGACCATATCCAGCGGTACAGGGTGACGCGCATGTTCGCCGTCCCGGCCATGTATCGAATGATTTTAGAACATGACCGGGTAGACTACTACGATTTAAGTTCCCTCAAATATTGCGGGACAGGTGGTGATGTCATGCCCACAGAGGTAGCGAACAGGTGGTATAAGAAGTTTGGCCTTCCTCTTTATCAGGGTTATGGTGCCACCGAGCTTTGTGCAGCTATTTCCCTTAGCTATGCCCGGGATGGTATTCCACCAGAGGGTGCTGCAGGAAAAATTTCACCTGGAAGTAAGTTTCGGTTAGTCGACCCTGATACATTGGAACCTGTCTCACCAGGTGAGCCGGGCGAATTGTTGGCCACTTCTCCTTATGCCGTGAAGTCTTATTGGAATAAACCCGAAGAGACAGAAGAATGTTTTTTTGAAATTGATGGAGAGATCTGGTATCGGACTAAAGATATTGTGGAAGTCGATCAAGATAACTGGCTTTACTTCAGAGATCGGTCCGTCGATCTCATTAAACATAAAGGCTATCGGGTGGCTGCGGCTGAGGTCGAGAGGGTATTGCAGGAACATCCTGCTGTGATTGCCGCTAGCGTTGTGGGCATTCCAGATGAAAAGGTGGGAGAACGAATAAAAGCCTTTGTTGTCCTGAAGGAAGATATTAAAGGGATCAGTGGATTTGAACTCACAAAATGGTGTAAGGAGAGATTGGCTCCCTACAAGGTTCCCCAATATATCGAGTTTCGGGATATGTTACCCAAATCGAAGGTGGGAAAATTCTTGCGGAGGGAGTTAAGGGAAGAAGAACGCAGAAAAGTATCCGAATGAAGGGGGGATAAAAATGAGAGTAAGAAGCTTCACCGTTTATGACATCTACAAAAGGAATGCAAAGCTCTTTAAAAACCAGATCGCCATCAAGTCAGAAAATGAGAAAGTGACTTATGGAGAACTCTTTGACCAGGCCAACCGGGTGGCCGGCTGGCTGAAAGGGAAGGGGATTCGGAAAGGGGATCGGATTGCTGTCTTAGCAAAAAACTATCCTCAATTTTTCCCTCTGCTGGGTGGGATCGCTTCGACGGGAGCTATCATGGTTCCTATCAATTTTCGGCTCTCTGCCGAAGAGATCGGCTACAATCTTACCAATACAGAACCGGTCATGATCGTCGTGGATCCTGATTTTGAGAAGACGATTTTAGATCTTCGGGCAATTTGCCCTTCGTTGAAAGAATTTGTGACATTTGGACCAGCCAGTGGGATTTATATTCCGTTCGACTCGCTTCTAAAGAGCCAACCTGCCGAGCCAGTCGAATTGGACGGCGACGATCCTTTTATCATCATGCACACCGCTGCCGTTCAAGGAAAACCTCGTGGAGCCGTGATCAGCCATCACAATCTTGTTTACTGTACTCTTCAGAATATTGCCATCATGGGTTTAACTCGTGAAGATGCCTATCTGAATATTCTTCCTCTCTTTCACATCGCAGGGATGTTCGGATCTCTGGTGATGATGCATGTCGGCGGAAGAAATGTGATGATTTCGAAATTTGATCCGAAAGTTGCAGGAAAGATGATTGACCAAGAGAAAATTACCCTCATCGGTGAGTTTCCACCCATCCTCCTCCAGTTGCTCGATGAGCAGGCAAAAGGAGAGTTTACTCTCTCGACGCTGAAAAATATATTGGGTATCGATATGCAAGAGACCATCAAGAGATTTGAAAACCTTGGCCATGGTCAGTTCTGGCTGGTCTATGGCCAAACGGAGACCATGGGCTTGACCAGCGTTTGTTCGAATCGAGAAAAAGCGGGGTGCGCAGGAAAACCCGGTCCCTTGGTGGATATAAAGATTATCGATGAATTTGATCATGAGGTGGAAACGGGGAAAGTGGGGGAGATTTTGGTTCGCGGTCCATTGGTCTTTCATGGATACTGGGGAGAGGAAGATTTAACCAAACATACCTTCAGAGATCAATGGCATCACACCGGAGATGCCGGCCGCAAGGATGAGGAGGGTTACCTCTGGTTTGCAGGAAGAAAAGCGGAGAAGGAGCTGATCAAACCCGGAGGCGAAAATGTCTACCCTGTGGAAGTCGAAAAAGTTATCCTTGAACATCCAAGCGTCAAAGAAGTTTCAGTGATCGGAGTCCCAGATCCAAAGTTCGGAGAGGGAATCAAGGCGATCTGCGTCCTGAAACCGAAAGCTAAATTAACAGAACAGGAATTGATCGATTTTGTGGGGGGAAGAATTGCTCGTTATAAGAAGCCAGGTTATGTCCAATACGTTGATTCGCTACCCAAAAAGGAGGATGGTTCTATTGATCGGGTAAAAGTCAAAGAGATATACGGGAAATAAAGCACTTATTATTCCATGCCCGATATCAGATCCAACTTTTTATAGAGTTCCCTGTTTATGAAGGTTTAGATAGGGAATTTGTCAAAATTTGTCGGCAAATTCTTCCTGAGAGTGTGATCTTCAATTTTAATCAAAGATACAACATGTCAAAGGGTCGTTAGCAAACCCCGTTAGAAAATGTGGGGCTTTGACCCCCACCTTCAATTCGGTTAGTAACTTAGTTCGGAGAGTTTAAACTTCCGAACTCAATTACTAAATTACTCTATTAATGGTGAGGCTTTCTACAGGGTAAATATTAAAGAGACCCTTCTCTAAAATTTCTGCTCTTACTCTTTCTCAAAAGTTAATTCCAAATACCAAAATTTAATCTTCCTTAAATGGTGTTGACTTTTTGATTAAAGGTCGATTAAAATCATCCAAGAATTAGGATAAGGCTTCCTATCATGGTAGAAAATCTAGGAACGGATTCTTCCAAATATAACATTCTTGTGGTTGATGATGAAGAATTAATAAGAAACTTAGTGGTGACTGCTTTATCCGAACTGGGGCATTCATGGGTTACGGCAATGGATGGAAACGATGCTCTCAATAAAATGGGAAAAAATAAATTCGATGCGATCATCACAGATATCGATATGCCTAATATGGACGGAATTATTCTTACAAGGGAGATTTCTAAGCAATACCCCTCGATTCCCGTAATGGTGATGATAGCCTATGAGGAAGAATATTTCTTAGGGAGTGCAATTTCTGCCGGCGCCCGTGAGTTTATAAAAAAACCATTCTCTCTTGATGAGTTTGCCATTCGATTATATAAGATGATCAATGATTTTGAAGCCCTGAGGCAACCGAAGGGTGAAAAGGATAAAGAGGAAAATGTCCAAGATCTTATGAATGAGTTAGAGACAACCTTAAAGGAGAGTTAGGGGCGTTAGAAAATTAGATCATCAACTCCTTCCCTACGGTGTTGTTTGAGAGGATAATCCATCACAGCCTCTTCTGCATTAATTCGTATCATTTTGTATATTCCAAACCGTAATCGTTACCTTACAGAGCACTCTTTGAGTGAACCATTGTGTATGGTCAGCCCACATTAGTCTGACAATGTTTGTCAATACGGGTTTTTTAAATTTTATGCTATTTGTTTCGACAATACGGATGCCAGATACCCTCCTTAAGTATGAGGCGGGTTGTGTTTTCGTCGGGTTGGGAGGGTCGTCCATGATTGATGGAGAAGGGAATTTCTCCTCTTTGAAATAGGGCGTATTCAGGGTCCCATGGAAAAATAATCAGGGGGTTATCGGAAATCTTCATGAGAATGGGGAGGATAGGTTGAATATCCCTATTCTTCAAAGAATGGAATACCTCGTCAATGGTTTTAAATCGGCAAAGATCTTCAAGGGTTTTCAGGGTAGGGGGGCTGAGAGACACCTCCCCCTTTAAATTCTCCTCAAGGGCTTTCTTCGGAGTTAACCATACACCGGCAATCGTCTCCTTTTGATCATGACTGGCTTCCTGTCCCAAAGGATAACGTGCGATAAAAAAACGCGTATCAAACCGTTCAGATCGAGCTTCTGGTGTAATCCAATGAGCATAATAATGGAGCTGGTCTAGGGCAAATAAAAGCTTTTCTTTTTGTGCCATTTTGCAAATCGTAATTTCACCCTTTTGAAGGAGAGCTCGATAGTTAAAAAATTTCTCTTGCTCGATTCCACTTATTATTTGGAAGGAGTTCCCCTTTTGGTCATAAGCAAGAAGGACACCTGCTTCTTCAAAGAGCTCTCGAATTGCTGCAATCCAGTGTGCGAAGCTTTCCTCAGGAGAAGTAGTTCCTCCAAGAATCTTATGTGCCTCGTCAAATGTAATTCCTTTGGAAAAGGAGCATAGTTCTAAAGACCCATCGTCTCTGTCAACTCTCCCCCCCGGATAGACAAAATTTCCACCCATGAAACTGCTCTTTTCGTGTCGTTTAAGAAGAAATACCTCAAACCCTTCGGGTTTTTTGCACCGAAACAGAATGACCGTCGCTGCCTTCTTAGGAACTGCCACCATAAGTTTTTATTAACACATACCTATCTCGAAGATCAAACTATAATCAAAAAGGATTTAACAGAAATTACATATCCATCAATCGGAGCAAGAATATTTTAATTCAAAAAAAGGAAAGTGATGGAGTGCTTTGTAAGGTTTTATTCAGGTTCAGTATTTCCTGTTCGAGAGTGAGGTCGATCCTTTGTCGTTAAAGTGATTGCTTCAATCTCTGTGTCAAGCACTTCCTTCGTTTTTTGGAGACCGACTTTGGTAAGGAGGGAGCTTCCTACTTCCTTGGCATACTCCTTCATGCCTGAAAAGATGCCACCCACCTTGTCCTTAGAGGCTTTCAAAAGTGCCTTGTAAAGCTGGGCTGTGCCCCGCTTTACAATTGAACCGAGTAGTGTTGCCGCCTCGGCACTTGCCGAACGGCGAAGGCGTCGTTTTTCAGCAATAACGAGTGAACCACAATATCGCCTAGCGATAATACCGACACGTAGCGTCAGGAATGCATTGGCTGCGCCCGTAAGCACGGAATTGACCAGGATGGATGCGGCTAATTGAACCCCCGGAATCGATACCGCCAGAGCTCCGAGGGTGGAAGACAGAACGGGTTCCACTTGTTCACTGATGTCAATGTCTTCAAACTCATTTGCCAAAAAAGTCGTACCCGCGACGTTGGCATAGAGTTGGATGAGATCTCGGAGCGTGGGCCGTTGATAATACAATCGAGCAATTCTCCAAACCATACGGGATTGGGCGGACAGCACCAGAAAAGCATCTAACCGCCCACTCTGAGAAATTGCAGTGCTGATGAATACAGTGGAAGCGGTCTGCTGAATGATTCCGTCAGATTTTTTAGCAAGGATTGCCATGGCTTCATCAACCTGTTTCCGGGTTGAAAGCTCCAAACCCTTAAGATGAGGATTTCCAGCAAGTCGTTTCTTCAGCACCGTCAGATAGGCATCAAATGCTGGGGAATCCTCAGTCGTTGGAGGTTGAAGCGACCTAGGTAAACGTAAAAACAAAAATACTGGAATTAGAATGAGAACGGCATAAACTATCAAGAGGGACCAGAATACAAGATTCCCAAAAGAGGGGGTTACCTTTTCAGCAAGTTGGACGACCTGCGCTGTCTGGTTGATTACAAATAGAATGAAGAAAAGAAGAATCAGGATGCTTGCAAAAAGTCCAATTTTTTTAAAGGTTTTGTTCATAGGACTTCTTCCCCTCCTTATGGGTTAACCCCATAAACCAATGACTCGACGATTTGGATTATTCAATCCATCGTACAAATTTCTCAAGATTATCTCTTTGAGACTTAAAGCGATTGATAGGGACGTTCCAATCCGCATACCCTAACGCCACGCCAATTATTACATTTTTATTCTCTGGAATATTGAGCAAGTCTTTGATCTCATCTTCATAGGCGGTGATTAAACCAATCGGACATGTCCACAATCCAAATTCATGGGCTGTCAGAACTAAGTATCCTAAGGCTAACCCGATATCTACCCTTCGGGCCTCTGAAAAAGAGTCATCCAGGCAGATGAGAATGGCCACCGGAGCCCCATAAAAATTACAACTCCCCTCATTGATAAATTGGTCAGAATTCACTCCCATCTCTTCGAAAAAAGGATTCATCGCTGAGAGTGTTTTGGCGCCCCTCTTACCATAGGTGGTGGGTAAAGGTTTGACATTTCCAGGGCTGCAAGCGATTTGTTTTTCTTTGTATGCTTTGATTAACCTACGGCTCAATCTTTCTTTTTCTTCTCCCATCACCACAACAAATTCACATGGTTGAAGATTAATCGCAGAGGGAGCATGGATGGATAAACTGAGAATCTCTTCAATCTTCTCTTTAGGGACCGGATCAGGCTTGAAGGCCCGTATACTCTTTCTTTCTTTAATCGTTTTGAGCAAATCCATGTGCAAACTCCTTATTCCATTTTTAAAGCTTACTTTTTAAGCGTACCCCATCCATCTTTGTACTGTCAAGGCGGGGCTATAAATTGGGCCTGCCTGTTGAAGGCAAGGTTGGGGAGTAACTGAGTTTCATAGCGAAAAAAAAGAGGCAGGTTCTGCAATCTGCCTCTTTTTTCTGTTTCTCTTGTGTTTGGTCTGTTGTGCGTTTTAGCAGTTATTAAACTGGGTTCTCCATCACTTCACCATAGCAGCGCCAGCCCTTGCAACTTCACCGTCTTGAGCTGAAGAGCCGCCTGACACGCCGATGGCGCCGATGATCTTACCATCCTGTATAATCGGCACGCCGCCCTCAATGGCGCTGATGCCGTCCAAGGTCAGGTAAGCCATATTCCCTTTGAGGATTACATCCTCAAGAGCCTTGGTAGGGCGTTTATACATGACAGAGCACTTGGCCTTGTGGAGGGCCACTTTGATGCTGCCCCACTGAACAACATCGAACCGTTCGAAGTAGACGAGACGGCCGCCTGTGTCCACAATAGCGATGACGACATTAATCTTCAATTTTGCCGCTTCCTATTCCGCTGCTGCAGCTACCTTCTTGGCCGTCGCCAGGTTGATATTCGGCCCATAGGGATTTGGCATCTGCTGGGCCATGGCGAAAGAGGCAACGGCAAAGAGTGCCACACAACATATTGATGTCATTAGCTTAAGTTTCCGCATAAACGTGTCCTCCTTTCATGAATTCCCAGAATAGGGTGAATCGAATATAGCACCAGGTTCCAGGGGGAGTCAAGAGAATTTCAGCGGAAATTGCTGCTTGGGGAATGACCCGGGACAGGAAGGCTCGGGCTTGACATTGACAAACAAGGCTATTATTTTAAGCTAAACACGGAGGGTTCTAAAAATGATCCGAGCAAAGATATGGTTTCGCTGCGCGGCAATGCACGACCCGGTCACTCCGATTGTGCTCCAGCCGGCTGTTATTGGGTGGGAAGCAAAAAAAAGGAATGTAGGAACCCAGATTGAGAGAGCCTTTAATGGAGAAGAGTTGGTTCGTCGTATGAAGGGGTGGGTCACGGTTGATCCAAAGGAGGTCATTAAGATTGTAAACCAATATGGGAGATTGAATGTCCTGGATGAGAGAGAATTGGTTGTTGAAGTGGAGAAAATGGAAGATATTCAAAAGCTTGGGAAGGCGATTCAAGAGGCTTTTAGAGGTGAGGTGGACATCGAGACCATTTCGAAAAGGTAGAAATTGTATAAATATTATAATATTTAATAAATTTTCTTGACAAAACCATCTCTTTATCCTATAAGCAAAGGGCAATTTCCAACTGCTTAGAGAAAATTCCACCATGTTCGATTCCGTTAAGTCTAATAAAGTATCCCAACACATTATTGATCAAATCCGGAATGCCATCTTCGAAGGGAGGTTAAAGCCGGGGGATAAGCTTCCTTCTGAAAGGGAATTGATTGAGAAGTTTAAGGTGAGCAAAGTGACTCTTCGAGAGGCCCTCCGTTCATTAGAGGTATTAGGATTTTTAGAGATCCGAAAAGGAGTGGCAGGAGGTCCTTTTGTTACCGAAGTCGATATGACCAAGGCGAGAGATTTTTTTACCAACTTCCTCCTTTTTAAAAATCTTTCTTTAAGAGATCTTTCTGAAGTCCAGGTTTTACTTGAACCCTATATTGCAGAGAAGGCTGCTCTTGCTATTACCAGAGAAGACCTGCATCGGTTGGAGAAATTGATCAAGGACTCTGAGCATGCCATTAAAAATGATATTTCTTTTGTTTCTCGAGAGGATGATATTGAATTTCATCGAATCATTGCGAGTATAAACGGAAACCCCATCCTGATGTTTATTCTCGATTTTGTTGAGAATCTCCTCATCGATACCAAAGCCATTTTAAAACCTGGCAAAGAGTTTTCAAGTAAAGTTCTAAGGGCTCATAAACGTATTTACAATGGGCTGTTAGAAAGAAATGTTGAGAAAGTCCATGAAGAAATGGTGAAGCATATTCGGGAGGTAGAAAAAGACCTTCTTGCCGCACATAAAGAAAGGCGTATCGAAGAACAAAAATTCGACCAAATTGGCAGGAAGAGAGAATCCATTCCCATTTTTTCTTATGAGGGTATGATTTTTAGGGAGAAAGGAGGGAGGCAAGCGCAGGAGAGGTAAAAAAGAGGTGGGGCGAGTATTATCTGAGAGTTCGGTTTAATTCAATTCATCAAGTTCTTTAGAAAAGGAGGATATTATGCGTAAATTATTCGTATTTGTCATGGGTGTTTTGTTTTTAACATTAATGACAATTCCATCATTTGGACAGGGCACTTTAAAAATTGGTGCTCCCCAGCCGATGACCGGTCCTGATGCACCCTTCGGAAGCAAGTTCCAGAAAGCCTATAACTTGGCTCTGGAAGAAATCAATGCGAAAGGTGGTGTCAAGGGGAAGAAGATTGAAATTATCATCGAAGACCATCAGGCCAAAAATCCGCTGGCAGCTACGGTCACTGAAAAACTGATCACGGAGTATAAAGTCCTGGCCCTTACTGGAGGACGAGCCTCAGGTCAAGCCGTGGAAATCGCTTCCGTGGCACAACGGCTTAAGACCCCCTATGTCGTGGACCACCCGTCTGCAGATATCATCACCTCAAAGGGTTTTGAATGGGTGTTCCGCAACAACCCGACCGGATCGATCTATCCACAAGCTTTTAACAAATTCATCAGCGAAGTACCAGGAGCAATGCCGAAGTCAGCTTCTGTCTGTTACGACAATACCGTGTTTGGAAAAACGATTGCCAATTCAGCGATGGTTTTCCTCAAATCGAAGAATGTGCCGCTCCTCAATGACGAAGCCTACTCCGTCAACACGCTCGATTTCAAACCCTTGATGACAAAGGTCAAGTCACAAAATCCAGATTTTCTGCTTATGGTTGCAGTCTCGACGACGGATGCAATTCTCCTTACACGCCAGGCCAAGGAAATGGGAGTGGCACCTCGTGCCTTTGTGGGATTCGGTGGAGGATTTGGTGTGGCTGATATTGCTACCGAGTTAGGGGCCCTCAGTGAAAATTTATTTTCCTCGGCAGCCTGGTCAGGGAATCCAAACGATCCAGCAACCAAGGCATTTTACAAGAAGTTTTATGAAAAATATAAATTCTATCCAAAAGAGCATGAGGTGGAGGGTTACGCTATCATCTACATCATTGCGGATGCTTTGAAACGAGCCAAGCTGACAGGCAAACTCGAAGAAGACCGTGAGGCCATCCGACAGGCTCTGCTTAAAACCGATATGGTCACTGTTTTCGGAAAGGTGAAGTTTGGCAACTATAAAGGTCCGTTAGGAGATCAGTATACAAACCAGAATATTTATTCCCCCGACCATTCGGTTCTTGCCCAATGGCGAGGTGGAAAACTTCTCAATGTCTATCCAAAAGCTAATGCAGAGATAGACGTTGTTTTCCCTGACCCAACAGTGAAACGTTAATCTCTTGTTTGTTGTGTACGCCCTTCGATTGAAGGGCGTACACAAAAGATCTTGAAGCACTATGGACACCTTTATTCAAAGTATAGTGAGTGGCCTTCTTACAGGTTCACTTTACGCAATGATCGGCGTTGGCTTGACGGTGATCTTTGGAGTGATGCGCATCATTAACATGGCCCACGGGGATATGGTCATGCTCGGGATGTACGGATCCTTCTTGGCTCTTACATTCTTGAAGATCGACCCATTTTTATCCATTATTTTATGGATTCCTATTGCCTTTCTTATTGGTGTTTTGATATACCGATTTTTGCTCAAGAA
>Ga0153916_10002519_pt1 | contig 13406 bp, 12 predicted proteins | sample Opewatmetagenome_FD_109642 | JGI IMG/M metagenome (GOLD analysis project Ga0153916, IMG submission 109642) | Freshwater wetland microbial communities from Ohio, USA - Open water 3 Core 3 Depth 4 metaG | ecosystem: Environmental > Aquatic > Freshwater > Wetlands | place: USA: Ohio, Lake Erie...
GATCATGATGACATCGGGATCGGCGCGCAGGAAGGCGCGCAGCGCAGTTGCGAAGGTCAGCCCTGCCTTGGGATTCATCTGCACCTGTTGCAGGCCGCCTTGGCTGATTTCTACGGGGTCTTCCGCGGTCCAAATTTTGCGCTCGGGTGTATTGATATGCGCAAGGATGGCATGGAGGGTGGTTGTTTTGCCGGAACCGGTCGGGCCTACCACAAGGAAAATACCGTGAGGACGCTCCACTAGCTTCTCCGTCTCGCGCAGATTGCGCTCGGCAAAATTGAGTTTGTCCAGAGGTAGCGGCTTGTTGGCGGCGAGAATACGCATGACTACCGATTCGCCGTTGACCGTCGGGATGGTGGCGACACGCAATTCTACGGGCTTGTCCTTGACCTTGACCACGGCCTTGCCGTCCTGAGGGCGCCGCCGATCGGAGATATCCATGCCCGCAATGATCTTGATGCGCGAAACGACTGCGCGGATGTGGCTGGCGGGAATGGTAAGGCTGCGCTGACATTGGCCGTCGACGCGGATGCGTACGGCCGAGGCCTGCTTGCCCTTGCCCGGCTCGATATGGATATCCGAGGCGCGCGCCGCGAAAGAGTCGCGAATAAGCTGATTGACCAATTGAATCACCGTCGCTTCATTCTCGTCGACTGAGTCGACGACGTCATCGCTACCTGTTTCGACGCCTTCTTCCTGAAGGCGGTCCACCAGGTCGTTGATGTTGACATTGGTTTCTGGGCCTTTGATTGTTTCACCCAGATATTGTCTGATGTCCTCGGCAAGTGAGACTTTAAATATATAATTGCGGGCGCGCAGCACCCGCTGAATTTCCATTATGCGCCGATCGTCAGTGGGGTCGTCGATGAGGACCACGACCTCATCGAGGTTTCCCTGGATGGGCACCCAGCGTTCCTTTTTGAGGTATGCGTCGTTGATGCCCTTTAAGAGATTTTTGGGGATTTCAATCTCCGGGTTGTAGCCCATGTAGGGAACCTGGTAGTAGCGCTCCAGGGAGGCACCGATTTCCGCCGCGCTGAGGTTGGCCTCGGTGAGTAACAGATAGCTTACCGAAATTCCTTCCTTGGGGGCGCGAGTCTTGAACGAATCGATTTGCTGTTGAGTTATTTTGCCGGTTTGGACCAGATATTCATAAGGGTCGCGGGTGCCGCCCAGTTCATTGCGAAATTGGTTTCCGAGCAGCAGACTGATTTTTACGGCATTGCGCAATTCAATATCGGTGAAGGCGCCGCCGCCGTGGCGATTGAGAATCTGCATAACGCCAAAGAGCACGTCTTTGAATTTAATCGGGACGACGAGCATGGACTGGCTGCGAAAGCCGCTTTTGAGATCGTAAGATTTGTCGAAACGGAGATTCGCATGGACCGTGGTTAATTCTTCGGCGTCATAAACGTCATTGATGCGCAGCGGTTGCTGGCTGAGCCCGACATAGCCGGCAATGGATGAAGTGGACAGGGAAACGCGAATTTCCTTGAACTCATCCCCGCTTTTATATTTTGAGACCAGCTCTGGATTGGTGCGGGAGCGCTGATAGACGGTGATGCGTTCCCCGTTGAGTATCGAAAGAAGATCCTGTTCGATGTCCGGCATTACATCGCTGAAACTTTCCGCTTCCTGGATGCGCTGGACAAGCGTGTTAAGGCGGATCTGGAACTCGAGCTGGCGCTTGAGTTGTTCTGGATTGGTCTTCCGTTGTGCTTCGTTTGTCACGCCATTAATGCTCGTTTGCGGCACTTAAGTGTTACGAAGGAGAGGCTGCGGTATGACCCTTCCTTCACGCTTGTGCGTTCCCCTTCTGCCGGTCAAGCGGCGGAGACTTGTTTCGCAGTATCTGCAATGGCGGCCTCAGCCGCTAAAACACCCCGGAGTGTGGACCGAAACCGGAGACTATCCCCCCTGTTCTCGGGCGGGGAGCCCATCCACGTTTCACTTTGCTGTATCGACTGGCCATCAGAATGCTTGAATAAGGAAGTATGAGTGTAGACATGTTCCGCTTGGGGGTTTTTCATAGGAAGGCGGCTGTTGTGCTATAAATATGACCGGACCTTGCCAAGGTCCTTATAGGTTGTTTTTAAGGGTGATTATGACCGATTTGCCAGATCGTCCCGGGCCGGTAATGCCCGGCCGCTCACATGCCAGGGTGGAGATTTATACGACGCAGCATTGCGGTTATTGCGTGCGCGCAAAGCGATTGCTTCAGGATAAAGGAGTGGTGTTCGCAGAGCACGCAGTCGACGGCGATGAACAGGCGCGGCGCCGAATGATGGAAAGGGCCGGCGGGCGCCGCACACTCCCGCAGATTATTATAAATGACCGGGCCATAGGCGGCTTTATGGAGTTGTATCAACTGGAGTGCGCTGGTCAATTGGAGGTCCTGCTGAGGGGTGGGGCGCCATGAACCGTTCATTCGATCAAGACGCACGGCAGATGTGGCGAGATAAGACAAAGGTTCAATGCAAAATAATTGTTGGATTTTAGGGGGGCGCACATGGCGGATATCACTATTTATCATAATCCACGGTGCACCAAGTCAAGGCAAGCACTTCAGATGCTGCGCGATCGCGGGATTGACCCGGTTATCGTGGAATATCTCAAGCAGCCATTGGATATGCAGCAGATCAGGCGTCTGCTTGAGATGCTGAATCTTCAGCCAGGCGAGCTGTTACGCAAAAAGGAAGCCGAGTATCGCGCCTTGGGCTTGGATAAGCCGGGGTTAAGTCCCGCTATATTGATCAAGGCCATGGCGGATCATCCGGTATTGATCGAACGGCCAATCGTGGTGGCCGGCGCCAAGGCGGTGTTGGCCCGGCCTCCGGAGAAAGTGCTCGATATCCTTTAAGATTACTGGAGACGCCGCTTGCTTTGGGGGCAATCATGGGGATCGCCCGATATCCTTAAAAGAATCCGTACGTATGGCCGATAGTAGGTATATTCGTCTAAACGGTGGATACGCAGGATGGCATCGGGACATAACATGGATAAGGGCGGCAAGGTAGTACCTATTGACCCTCGAAATGCGCCGCGCCTAGACCAGCAAAGAATATTGCAGCGATGCAAGCAGGTCGCGGATCAATATGTTGAGGGTTTGTTCAAGCAGGTGGTAGACAAGCTTGATGACGTATTGTTCGGGATCGGTAACAAGGGTGGCGCCGACGCCAGCACGTGTCTTGATGCGGCACGTGAACTTCGCTTGAAGCGCCAAGATATCGCCAGCCTTTTTCTAGATAAATTTGCGCATTGCTATCAGGCACGTTTGGACTACGCCGCTTTTTCTGCTTCCTCGGCAAAAAAGGAAAGCGCCCAAGGCAGCAGTCTATCCCTTGTCGATGAGCAGGACCTGGAAGAGTCCTTGGCCATCGATGGTTTGTCTGCCAAGGCCAATGACCGATTTCGCAATGAACTGTATGCGCTCGCGCAAAGATTCAACGCATTGGTGGACGGCGCTCAGTACAGCGAAAATATGCAGCCTCTGTCGCCTGATACCATGAGCTCCTCATTCCGCGATGCATTTCAAGAGATGAAGTGGAAGATCGAAACCAAATTGATAACCTATAAGATATTTGAACAAAACGTGATGCGGTCCTTGGGTGAGTTTTACCGGGAGCTGAATACCCTGCTGGGCGTTGCGGGAGTATTGCCGGGATTGAAATTGGGTATCGCCATTAATGCCGCCGGCGGGGCTGCGCAGGATCGCTCCCCTAGAGTGCAAGGCAGCGAAGTACCGGCATCGTCCGCCGCCCACCATTTTTTGGATGATGGAATGCAACTTGGAATGCAGGGCGGAGAGACGGCGGTTGACGTTTATCAAACCTTGCAGCAATTGATGAATGCCAGGAAATACGGCGGCGTATCTGCCGGCGGTGCGCCAGGGGGCTCCGCTTCCGGAGGTTTCAGTATGCCTGGCTCCGGAATCGTCATGGGCCCATCGTTGCTCGCGGATGACCTGGTGCGGGGGCTGTCGCTTTTACAGCATAACCCCTTGTCAGCCGCCCCCGGCGGGGCAATTAATGTTGCTGCCATCAAGAATGCGCTGCTTGAGCAAATGCAGCAGGTCGGCGACGCACGCGGCATTAATCCGGCGCACGATAACACCATCGATGTGATAGGGATGATTTTCGAATTCATCTTGGATGAACCCAGCATCCCGGATGTCGTTAAAACGTTGCTCAACCGTATGCAAATCCCCATCCTCAAGATCGCCCTTGCCGATAAGGAGTTCTTCACAAACAGAACAAACGCCGCCAGGCGCCTGCTTAACGTGCTCGGGCATGCCGGCATCGGCTGGAGCGAGAATAAAGAAGAGGCGCGGCAGCGGCGCTTCCAAAAAATGGAATATGTGGTTAATCGAGTGCTCGCCGAGTTTGAGCAAGACCCCAGTATCTTCGCCGCCTTGTTGGATGAGTTTACCGAGTTTTTGGTGAAAGAGGGCGATGATGCCGTTGAGGAGTTGAGCCCGCTTGGCGAAGCTCAAGATGTATCTCCTGAAAGACAGGCCTTCGAGGCTGTCGAGGGGCGGTTGGCAGGTGTGGAGATTCCCGATGTATTGCGGGATTTTCTGCGCAATATTTGGCGCAACGTGCTGCAGCATGTCCTTGACGGCGAGGGGTATGGCAGCGAGGGTTGGCGCCGTTGCGAACAGTCGATAGATGAGCTTATATGGAGTGTGCAACCGAAGACCGCGGCGGACGAGAGGCGCAAGATGGTGACGTCATTGCCGCGGTTGCTGGATTCTCTGCGGGAAGGCATGTCTCTGGTTGGCGGCACTCAGCAAGACGTGGATGCCGTGATCGATGCCTTGGAGCCCATCCATATGGCTTGCCTGCGAGGGGAGGTTTTCCCTGTGAAGGAGCACAAGGCCGAGCAGGCTGCGAAGGCGCCGGATACGGCCAAGGGTTCATCCGCCGACGTGGCTGAATTGATTCGTTCCATCCGAGAAGAGGTGCGCGGCGGCGCCGGTCAAAAGACGACGGAGCAGGGTGATTCGATAGCGGATGATGCTGACGATCTTGATGATGCCTCGGTTGGGGATGCATCCTCTTTTGCCATTGATCAGGCAGAAGCTGTTTCGGCGGATGACAATGTTGAGGATGAATTCACGGCCCTGGCGGCCGAGATGAGTCTCGGTGCCTGGCTTGAGTTTGCTATGGATGGAAAAAAACGGCGCGGGAAATTGGCGTGGAAAAGCGTTGTCATGGGCGAATATGTGTTTGTGGATCGCAGGTACAAGGTGGTGGCGGAAAAGACCTTGGCCCAGTTGGCCGCGGATCTGCGCTATGGGAGGGCCGCGCCGCTGGAGGATGTCCCCATGTTCGACCGCGCCCTGGACAAGGTATTAAACGGTTTAATGACCAGCGGCAGCTCGGCACATTAATTTCGGCGGTTTTCGGGGCGAGGCAAGCCATCTTGCATTTGCGTCATTGTGGACGCTGGGCTATCTTGGCCGGTGTTGCCTTGCGCGCGCCACAGGGGTAGCTCATGAATAATCGCAGTAACAGGCCGATTTGGCTCTTTCCGTTTTTGTTTTCCCTGTGTGGACTGCCCTTTTCTTATCCGAGTGCAGGCACTGCCGTTGCGGAACAACCGCCGCCGCAGAATCAATGTGTGTCGCCCGGCGCTTGGCTGCGCATGGCAGACAAGCGTGTTATCGGCAATGACGAAGTTCTGAAGTACCTCAGCCGGCAGCGGGCGGTGCTGTTGGGAGAGCATCACGACAATCCGGACCATCACCGCTGGCAGCTGCAGGTCATTGCCGGTTTGTATGCGCTGCATCCGGATATGGCCATCGGTTTCGAGATGTTTCCGCGGGAGACGCAGCCGGTGTTGGACAAATGGGTGGCAGGCGAGTTGAGCGAGACGGAATTCCTCAGGCAGAGTAACTGGCATGGCAATTGGAGTTTCGAACCGAATCTTTACCTGTCCTTGTTCCATTTTGCCCGTCTCAACCATGTTCCGATGATCGCCTTGAACGTAAACCGCGATCTGTTTAAAGAGGTTCAGGACAAAGGCTGGGCGGCGATCCCGCGCGAGCGGCGCCAGGGCATTACCGACCCCGCCCCCGCGGAAAGGGCTTATCTGGAGATGCTGGCATCCAGTTTTGTGCAGCATCATCCGGGGCCGCAGGGGCATAATGACAAGAAACTGGAGCAGTTTTCCGCCGAGGAAAAACAGGCCTTTCAACGTTTCGTGCAGGGACAGCAATTGTGGGATCGCGCCATGGCGCAGGCCGTGGCCGCCGTGGCTCAGCGGGATAAGGCGCCGCTGGTCGTGGGGATCATGGGCAGCGGCCATATGATGGATGGATTCGGCGTGCCCCACCAGCTCTCTGCCTTGGGCGTCAAGGAGAATGCCGTCGTGGTCCCCTGGGACGACCAATTGAGTTGCGAGGATTTAGTTCCGGGGTTTGCCTATGCCGTCTTCGGTATGAAGGACATTGCGGTACAGGATGAGGACAAGCCCCACTTGGGCGTTTATCTCGAGCCTGCGGAAAAGGGGATGCAGGTGGTGAAGCTGGCGGAACACAGCATCGCCGAGGCCGGTGGCATCGTCGCCGGTGATCGCATTATCGAGTTGGCGGGGACGGCGGTCGGTACTATGAGCGATGTGGTCGCCGTGGTGCAGCGCATGGTGCCGGGGACTTGGCTACCCATCACCGTGCTGCGCGGCGACAAGCGCATTGAATTAGTCGCGAAATTTCCGGCACAGCCACATTAACGCGCGCTATCCCTCACGATCCGGTTGCGCAGGCGGCCGATGCCCGCTATCTCGCATTCCACCATATCGCCGGCTTGCAGGAATTCAGCCGGGGTGCGCGCAAATCCCACGCCGGCGGGGGTACCGGTGGCGATGACATCGCCCGCCTCCAGACTCATGCCGCGGGATAGTGTGGCGATGGTGGCGGCGATGGAAAAAATCTGCTGGCGCGTATTGCCGTGCTGTTTCAACTGACCGTTTACCCAGCAGCGCAATTCCAGGTCTTGCGGATCGGGTACTTCGTCGGCGGTGACGATCCACGGGCCCATGGGGCAGGCGCCGTCCAGACTCTTGCCCAGAAAATATTGTTTGTGGCGGAATTGCAGATCACGCGCCGAGAGATCGTTGATGACGGTATACCCGAACACGTGATGCATGGCGCGCTCTTCCGGGATGCGCCTGCCGGGCAGGCCGATCACTACCGCTAATTCGACTTCCCAGTCCAACTGGGTGGTGACGGTGTCGTCATAGGGGACATCCGCGTCGGGCCCCGTGACGCTGGTGACCGCCTTGGTGAAGACCACCAGATGTTCGGGCGCCGCCAGTTCCCGGCCGCGCGCCGCCGAGGATTCGGCGGCATGGTCGGCGTAATTGAGGCCCAGACACAGGATATTTTTGCGCGGCCTTGGGATGGGCGCCAGCAAGCGGACTGCTGAGAGCGGGACATGGCAGTTGGCAGGAAGCGCCTCGAGTCGGTCTCGATAGCGCTGCCAAGCGCCGGAACCGCCGTCGATCAACTCCAGCATATCGTTCAGTGGTTCGCCGGCCAGCGCAGGGAGCATGACGGTCTCGCCCCGCACTGCGCCGAGATAACGCCGTTGCTGAAATTCGCAGGTGATTAAGCGCATTGCAGGCTCGATGAGGCTCCATTTGCATTATGGCATGCCGCCAGCCGCTGTGCACGGCGATATTAGCTGAAATTTATAGGGTTGAATTGCGTGATGCCGTCCGTCATTATGAAACTCTAGTTTGATGAATGTATTATGCCGCCTTAAAAGGGCGGTAAGTTGCGGGCAGAAAGTGGGTGTGCCGTGAGCAGTGATATGTACGAGAAATCCCGGATCAGCGGCATTCGCCGCGTCGCTTCCCGCGACGAGCCGATGGCAGAGGGGCGGCGCCAGGGACTGGAGGCGTTGATCCGCCAGGTGTTGGTACACCTGGGCGAAGATCCCGATCGCCCCGGTTTGCAGCGTACCCCCGAGCGTATCGCCGCCGCCCTGGCCTTCCTCACCAGCGGTTCCACGCAGACGGTCGAGGACGCGGTGGAGGGCGCCATCTTCCCCGACGATTGCAATGAGATGGTCATCGTCAAGGACGTCGAATTTTATTCCCAGTGCGAGCATCATATGCTGCCCTTTTTCGGCCGGGTGCATGTCGGGTATGTGCCCGACGGCAAGATCATCGGCCTGAGCAAGATCGCGCGCATCGTGGACGTGTTCGCGCGGCGCTTACAGGTGCAAGAGCGCATGACCGGTCAGATCGCCAATGGCCTGATGGAGATATTGGCGCCGCGCGGTGTGGGGGTGGTAGTGGAGGCCAGTCACTTTTGCATGATGATGCGCGGCGTGCAAAAGCAGAACAGCTCTACCTTGAGCAGCGCCATGCGCGGGATCTTCCAAGAAGATGCCCGCACGCGGATGGAATTCATGGAATTGATCCGCCGCTAACCGCGACCGGCCTTGCTCGGTTACACTCATCAAGCGGAAAGTCGCCGCGCATAAAATGACCTTGTGAAGATTGAAGGATACCGTCATGAGTGAAACATCTCCCTTGGCGGCGGCGCAGCGGGCCTTTGCCGCCGCCGTGCCGTTTCGCGTCAGCGCAGAGCAAACCTGCCCCTTGGCGGAGGCCCTGGGCCGTACCCTGTCTCGTGATGTGATCGCGCCCACCGATCTGCCGCCCTATCACCGAGCCATCGTTGAGGGTTTCGTCGTATACAGCGCGGACACCGCATCGGCTTCGGAAGATGCCCCCGTGTCGTTTTCTATCGCGGGCGCGATCACGCCGGGCGATGACTTCTGCCCATCGTTCAAGCAAGGCGAGGCTCTGGAAGTGGTGACCGGCGTCGTCGTGCCGGACGGACCTTATTCCATCGTGCGCCTATGGGAGGCGCGGCGTGACGGGAACCGCTTCGTTATTACGCGTCCCTTCCCGCCGCGCTTCTTCATCGAAGACCAAGGCTGCGATCTAAAGAAAGGCAGCGTTGCCGTAGCAGCCGGTGTAGTGATGGGGCCCGCGGAACTCGGCACCATCGCCGCGTTGGGCATTACGCAAGTGCACACGGCAAAGCGCCCGCGGGTCTCAGTGTTTTCCTGCGGCGACGAGGTGATCCCCTACGATCAAGCGCTGCGGCCCGGGTTGATCCGCGACAGCAATTCAGTGATGCTGTGCGCCGCCGTGGCCGACGCGGGCGGCGAGGCCCATGCCGCCGGGATTCTGCGCGACGACTTCGATGCCTTCGTGGCGGCGGCCCGCGCTGCCTTATACGAATCGGACATGCTGCTGATCTCGGGCGGCACGGCGGCGGGCGGCGGCGATTTCATCTCCAATGCCGTGAAGGCCTTGGGCGACTTGCTGGTGGACGGTGTGCCCATGCGCTCGGGCCGGCCGCTGATCATGGGTATGGCGCAAGGCAAACCCATCGTGTGTGTTGCCGGTCATCCCCCGGAGGCCTTGCGCGGTTTTCGCTTGTTCGGTGCGGCGGCACTCAATCGTCTGCTGGGGCGCGATACCCCCTTGCCGGAAGACAAGGCCTAATAATGCGGCGGCGGCGTTTCTTCCCAGGGCGCGGCGATATTGGCGGGTGTCGTGTCGCGCAGTTGCCGCTTGAGCGCCGCCACTTCCTTGCGCAGTTGATCGATCAATCCTTGCTGGGCGGCGACCGCATCGTTGAGCGCCTGCAAGGTGGCCTCCTGGTGGGTGAGGCGGATTTCAAGATCGATCAGCCGTGCGTCTTCCATGATAGCGTCCTCCGAACATTACTGTTCCCGTATTTTACCGCTGTCTACGGCTTGAGCGCGTAAATAAATATCGAAGCGGGTAGTGCTGCCGTGCAGGGCGTATGACGGCGCTATTCCCGGCAGACCGGCTGCCAGGCGCGGACGTTTCACTACGACCCGTTTGCGCGCTGCGTGTAATGCGCTCTCCAATAATTTCGGGGCGTCCAAGTCCTCGCCCACCAGCGCGCGCAACATGCGCATCTCCTTTTTGACCAAGGCGCTCTTGTTGCGATGGGGGTACATAGGGTCGAGATAGATCACATCCGGGCGCTCAGCCTCGCCGAGATGCTCGATGATGGCGGCGGCGTCACCGACGCGCAGTTGCATGCGTCGGGCGACAGCACATGTGTCGTGATGGGCAAGGGCGCGCTCCAGTCCATCGCGCAGCAGCGCGGCGATGACAGTCGAGCGTTCCACCAAACTTACTTGGCAACCCAGTGCCGCCAGGATAAAGGCATCGCGTCCCAGGCCGGCAGTGGCGTCAAGCACCGTTGGAAGACTGGCGCCCTTCAAACCCACGGCGCGTGCCAGCGGCTCCCTGTTGCGGCTGCCATGGCGGGCGCGAAAGCCCATGGCCCCTGTCACAAAGTCCACAAAAACAGGCCCCATGGCATCTTTGTGGGTGGCGCGCAGTTCCAGGCGTGCAGGATGATGAGCGGCGGTATACATCAATATATAGGTATAACCGGCGCAAGGCGGTTCACAGCGCGGTATCCCCAGTTCGCGGGCTAAGGTATCGGCGGCCTCGATCAACATGGGGTCATGGGCGGCGACCGCAAGCTCGGAATTTGTTGTCATCATAATTGGCAGCCTACTGACGAACACCCTTGGCTGCAAGTGCAGGGTGTGTTGCAAAGATATCTTTTTGTTCAATAAGTTATCCTTGACAAGCCCAGGGGGGAAGCTTAAAGTTTTGGTTGAGGATATTTTGGGGTTTAGCATCGTGAAAAATTGTCATCGTATCAAATCTGCCGTTTTTATCGGGGCATGCGCCGCGGCTTGGTTTGGTGGCAGCTATGGCAACTCTGTTTGGGCCGATGGCCTTGATGCAGCGCTGGATGATGTCAGCATCAGCACCGAAAGTTCAGACAAGGCTCCCAAAGAGAAACCAGACGCGTGCGCAGAGGACTCGCAATCGATCTGTTCAAGCATGCATGAGCACCAGGATGCCTTTAACGCGACCAGTTCAACTACTCAGGGTAATATTCACATTGAAGGCAATGTCCAGAATGTCATAATCAACGGTGCTCCGTCCGTGAATCCCGGCAACCCGGTCACGACCTCGCTTGGAGGGTTCTAAGCGCGCAGACGCAGGGGATGGCGGCCCAGTTTGTAGCGTTAAGCCTTGGTATCCCGATCGCGACTTCTTCTACCATCGATTTTGTCGCCATAAGCGACGGGCATTTCTCAGGCTGACCATTCCATTGGAAATGCGGGCTAAGGGGTCGGCACCGAAACTGTGATTTTGACGCCGCCTAATACCGGACCTTGTTCGATATTCAGTTGACCGCCGTAGACGCGCACGATGTCCTGCACGACCGCAAGCCCGATGCCGTGGCCTGGATGCAGCGAGTCGCCGCGCACGCCGCGTTGCAGAACGTCTTGGACTTTTTGCGGGGTGATTCCCGGCCCATCATCTTCCACGCTCAATCGCAGTGCTTGGTGCTGATCGAGCTCTGCATGAACCGTTACGCGTTGCGCACACCACTTGTAGGCATTGTCCAATAAGTTTCCCAAGATCTCCAGTAGATCGCCCTCTTCGCCGTGAAAGTCGGCGCCCTCTTCGACGTGAATTTGGCAACGCACCGGTTTGTCGGCATAGACCTTGTTAAGCGAGTTGACGATCTTGCGTGCGGCTGCGGCGATGGACAGCGGTGTCGACATAGGCAGGCGACCGGATGTGGCGGCGCGTTGCAATTGATAATCCACAATCTCACTCATGCGCCTCACTTGCTCGCCGATGATCGCGGGGAAATCCGGAGAAGGCGTCGCTTTGTCCAGTTCGCCGCGCAATACCGCCAGGGGGGTCTTGAGGCTGTGGGCCAGGTCGCCGAGGGTATGGCGGTGGCGGTCGAGGAGTTGATGCTGGCTGGCGAGCAGGGCGTTCAGATTGTCTGTGAGCCCCTGCATTTCCCGCGGGTAGTGTCCCTCCAGTTTCTGGCGTTTCCCTGATTCGATGGCGCTCAGATCTTCCGCCACCTTGCGCAGAGGCGCCAGGCCCCAACGCAACACGACGCCCTGCACGGTCAGCAGCACCAGGGCCATACCCCCCAGCCAATCCCACAGGCTGCGCCGATAGGCGGAGATCTGTTCATTAAGCGCCGCCATATTTTCCGCTACGGTGAAGGTATAGCCTTCATGAGTCGATTTGCTGAAGTCGAAGTTGATGCCTAGGGAGAATGAGTAGAACTCACCCTCGGCGGCGGAGAGTCGCTGAAAGCGGTGTGCACCCGGTGCGAGGTCTCGCGGGAACGTGAGATGCAGGTGGTCCATGGAGGGCGATTGCCAATGATGCAGTCCGGTATTTCCGGTGATCTGGGCATAGAGTCCGGAGTCGCCGGTGTTATAGCGCGCCTCGGGTAGAACCGGTACATGTAGATTGCCGTTGTCATCGAGCTCGGCTGCAGCGATAAGGCCCACGGTATGGGCTTGAAGTCTTTCCCGCAAACTTTGTTCCGCATAGTCGCTGAAGGCGCGATCCAGGGTTAGTCCGGTCAAGCCAAGAAAGGCGGTGAGCACTATGCTGCTGGTAAGCAGCAGGCGCGCAGTCAATGAGAGCTTCAAGACGGCGTGCGCTCCAGGGTGAGGCGATAGCCGCGGCCGCGCAAGGTTTCTATAGGGTTGTAACGGTTGTCCGGATCCAGCTTGCGCCGTAAGCGCCCGACGAATACCTCGATGACATTGCTGTCGCGGTCGAAGTCCTGTTCGTAAAGGTGCTCGGTAAGATCGGCCTTCGATATCACTTGGCCGGTATGCAGCATCAAGTATTCCAGAACCTTATATTCATAGGCGGTCAATTCGATCGCCTGTCCGTTCACCGTTACCGATTGGGTGGCGGTGTCGAGGGTGATGGGCCCGCAGCGGATGTGCGATTGTGCCCAGCCGGCCGCGCGGCGCACCAGGGCGCGCAGGCGTGCCAAGAGCTCTTCCATTTGAAAGGGCTTGACCAAATAATCATCGGCGCCCGCCTCCAGCCCTTCCACCTTTTCCTGCCAGCGGCCGCGGGCGGTAAGGATCAAAATCGGTAAGGATTTGCCGCTGGCGCGGGTCTTGCGGATGACGTCGATGCCGGACAGCTTCGGCAACCCCAGGTCGATAATGGCGGCATCGAAGGGGACTTCAGTGGCGAGATAAAGGCCGTCTTCGCCGTCGCTTGCGCCGTCCACGGCATAGCCCTCTTGTTTGAGGCGGGAGCGGATATGTTCCAACAAGGATGCTTCGTCTTCGACGATCAGTATGCGCATGGCCTTCGCATCACGGAGAAGTGGGTCGACGAATTATGCTACATAAACGATATCACTACTGTCCGGTTAAACCCCAAGCAAATTCAATTGATTGGGATTGATGAGATTGTTTAAGCCATGATCGTTTTCGATAACCGCCTGTTGCAGCGGCATTTTCTCGAAGACGGTCACC
>Ga0153916_10002520_pt1 | contig 13401 bp, 15 predicted proteins | sample Opewatmetagenome_FD_109642 | JGI IMG/M metagenome (GOLD analysis project Ga0153916, IMG submission 109642) | Freshwater wetland microbial communities from Ohio, USA - Open water 3 Core 3 Depth 4 metaG | ecosystem: Environmental > Aquatic > Freshwater > Wetlands | place: USA: Ohio, Lake Erie...
GATCACGCCGCACATCAGGCGCATCGGCGAGCGGCCGCTCCTGGGCTGCGTCCAGGGCAAGCCTCGCAGATGGGTCGTGGAGCGGACCAACGCCTGGCACAACCGCTTCCGCGGGCTGCTCGTGCGGTGGGAACGAATAGGCGCCCACTACCTCGGCCTCCTCCACTTCGCCTGCGCGCTCATCGCGTTCCGCCAGGCCCTGTGACATTTTCGGGATCGGTTCTTAGAGGAGTTCCTGTCCAGGTCATGTGCCCCACATGTGCCCCGCCGCCGCTCCGGAGGCCGGAACGGGGCGGGACCACGTGGAACGCCCTGGAACGGGAAATGCCAACGGTGACCGTGAGTTGATGGGCAACGGCGCGTCCTGCCAAGGGTAATTCACTCACCGTCGAAACCGTTCAAATCCCTTTTCCCGCTCCATCTACCCCGGCAAGTCCTTGACTTGCCGGGGTTTTCATTCACTTACGGCAAAGGGCGCGCATCCCTTTCCCCACTGAGCTCAACGCTGCGAGATCGGTGCGCTCTCGCAGGGCTACGAGGCCGGCGCCATTCTGGCGCCATTCTCGACGGGTTCTCGGTCCGTGAGGCTCCTCGACCACGTGATCGTGCTCGACGAAGGACATCTTCGTCGGCGGCTAGACCGCCCGGGCTTGCGGGCGGAGTAGGTTGTAGTTACAACTCAGTGAGCAGACACCAGGTAACCGAGGCGGCTGATCCCCTCGGAAAGGAGACGTACGACGTGGCGAAGCCCAGGATCCTCGTGACGGCAGCGGCAGGCCACACCGGCGCACCGACGGTCCTTCAGCTCCTGGAGAGGGGGTTCCCGGTCCGCGCTCTGGTGCGGCGAGTCGACGCCCGGTCCGAGGCATTGCGGGCTGCGGGGGCGGAGATCGCCCTGGGAACCCTGACAGATCTCGCAGAGGTCGAGCGGGCCCTCGCCGGCGTGCAGCGCGCCTACCTCTGCCCGCCGTGGGGATCGGACCTCCTACACGTCGTCTCCACGTTCGCGGTGGCGGCGCGTGAAGGCCGGCTGGAGTCGATCGTGGCCCTCTCCCAGTGGCTCGCGAGCCCGAGCCATCCGTCGATGGCGACGCGGGGGCTGTGGCTCATGGAGCGGACGCTGCCGTGGGTGCCTGGGGCCGCGGTGACCATCGTGAACCCCGGCTTCTTCGCGGACAACTACATGCGGCTCCTCGAGCCCATCGCTCAGCTCGGCGTGATGCCGATGCCCCTCGGTGAGGGCGAGAACGCGCCTCCGTCCAACGAGGACATCGCGAGCGTGATCGTCGGCGCGCTCCTCGATCCCGCTCGACACGGCGGGAAGACCTACCGGCCCACGGGGCCGCGGCTCCTGTCGCCGACCGGTATCGCCGAGGCGTTCGCGAGAGTGCTCGGACGGCGCGTGCGGTACGTGGACATGCCGGAGCGGATGTTCCGCAAGGCGATGCGCGCGCTCGGGATCAGCCCCTTCGAGCAGTCGCAGCTCCGGCACTACCTCGAGGACTACCGGCGGAACACCTTCGCCGTGAACGCGCCGACCGACGCCGTCGCGGTCGTGGGAGGTCGCGCGGCCGAGGACTTCGAGTCGATCGCGCGGCGCTACGCGGCGTCTCGGCCCGAGGCGCGGCGAGGCCCCGCCGGGACGGCGAGGGCGCTCTGGAACCTCGCGCGCATCCTCGTCACCCGGCCGCTCGATCTCGATCGCGTCGAGAGCGTCCAAGGTCACCCTCGGATCACGGCGAGCGAGCTGGCCGGGGACTCCGCGATCTGGCGCGCGACCCACACCGCGGCGCCAAGCCCATGACGGGAAAGCCCTCCGAAGCCGAGGCCGTGAGAGCAGCCGCCGAGGCGACCCGCTGCATCGCGCTTCGCGCGCGAAGGCTGTCGCGCCTCGTGACGAGGCTTTTCGAGGAGGCGCTTCGCGGGCACGGCATCACGGTGGCCCAGTTCACGCTTCTCGGCGCAACCATCCTCGAGGGTCCGCTTCAGCCCGCTCGGCTCGGGCGGATGCTGGACCTCGAGAAGTCGACGCTCAGCAGGAACCTCAGGCTGCTCGAGGAGGCGGGGCTCGTCCGGATCTCGAGCCCCGAGGACGGCACGGGGAAACGGGCCATCGTCACCGAACGCGGGAGGCGCGCACTCGTCGACGCACTTCCGGCGTGGCGCAGGGCCCAGGTGCGAGCGGTGGCGGCTCTGGGCGACGTGATCGTCGGGAGGCTCGACACCCTGATCGCCGCCATGGCTGACGTGCCATCGGCCTATCGAGGCCATCGACGGTGAGAACGCGCCGGTGGAGGACCTTGCTCTCCGGTACGAGGCACGAGGGATGACACTCGAGGCGCGACGCCGCGCGGAGAGCCAGGCGGGTATCGGCCGGCGCCGCGTTCACGTGCTCCCGGCCAGCGCGAGGGTCCGAGCGACGGCCGCCACGACCCGCCGGAACCAGGCATGGGACGGATCCTCCCGGACGCGCTCGTGCCACCCGAGCGCGAGGGCGAAGTCGGGCAGGGGGAGCGGCGGCTCGAGGATCCGGAGCGACAGGACCTCCGCGAACCGCCTCGCCAGGCGAGCTGGGAGGGTGGTCACGAGATCCGATCCTGCAACGACCCACGGCGCGACGAGGAAGCTCGGCACCCGCAGCGCCGGGCGCCTGCGCAGCCCCCGACGCCCCAACGCCTCGTCGATTGCGCTTCCGCGGCCCTCGGGCGAGACGACGACGTTCGGCAGGGCGCAGAACGCCTCGAGCGAGACCGATCGGCCCGCGACGGGATGGCCGGCGCGCACCAGGCAGACGTTGCGCTCCGAGAAGAGGCGCGTCCAGACGAGCCCCGGCGACGACGGCCGGCTCGGCGCGATGACCGCGTCGAGGGCGCCGGACTCGAGCGCCGCGCCGAGCTCTGCCTTCGCCCCTTGTCGACCTCGACGCCGCGAACCGGGGCGAGGGGTGGAGCGTGAGGATCCGCTACGGCGCGGCGTTGTTCGTCGATCGCTTCCTTGGCAACGCGCCCGACGGCGCGTTCCCGGTCTCGAGCTCGGGCTCCAGCGCATTCGCCTCGCAAACGATCGGCTGGGGCCGGGGAGCGCGCAGTTCACGGCCATGCTCCTCATGCCGCGCGGCGGCTACCTTTGGCGGCCCTTCGATACGGGGTTCTACGTGATGCCCTGGGCCGGGATCGGCCTCGCGGTGAAGACGGTTGGCTCCACGCAGCTCGCGGGAGGGAGCTACCACGTGCCGCCCGTTCCGATCTTCGCGACGCTCCACGTCGGCTGGCGCCTCTGACGACCGCGGGCGGGCGTCCACGAGGACGCGGCTGTCGTCCAACCCGAAGTTCCCGCCTACTTTCACCGCGAATCGCGCGCCCCTTCCGATCGACGAGCCGCCGTTCGGTCTGCGGCCGGTCCGCGAGGAAGCGCCGCAGTCCTGGGTCTCGAGGTCCTTCGGCCTCCTGGGGCGTCCTCGGCGATCGAGATAGCCGGGAGCCAGCACGACCCGGGAAGTCGAAATCCCAAATAGTTTCCGGCTGGACGAGGGTTTGTCGAACGACAGGCCGCGGATTCCGAGGATCCGACGCGCCGGGCGGCGCCCGCCCCAAGGGCTTCACGTAAGCGATCCAGGGGCGCCACACACCTTCGCTAGGCTCGATTCGTCATGATCTTCTCCGGCGCTCCGCTGCTCGCGGTGCTCCTCGCCACCTCCCCCACCGGGTGCGACACCGAACTCTTTCGCATCGCCCGGAACAAGAACGCGAACGTGGTCGTGTACGAGGTCGATGCCGAGGCCGGGCGAGAGGCTCCCGACCGCGACCCGGTGCGAGCGACCTGGCTCATGCTCGCAGAGGACGGGCGGCGCGAGGACCTCAACGTCTTCGAGCGCGCGCTCGCATATGGATTCGAGGTGCGGCGCTCCCCCACGGGGCTCCGGCTCGTCCTCAAGGCCGACGCCTCGCAGGAAATCGAGGTCCGCGAGCACCACGGCTGCCTTCGCGCGTTCCGCCGGATCGCAGGCCATGAGGCCGTGCTCCGCCTCATCCGCGTCGAGGCCCGGGAATCGGGCCTCGTGCCCTCGGTCCGCTCCGTCGAGGTGTTCGGGACCGACCCGGAGACGGGCGCCGCGCTCCGCGAGCGCATCGCCGCCCCGGCCCGGGCGCGGGCCCAGGCGGGCGACTGACCGTGGAGCAGCTGCTTCTCGGCCTGGCCGGCCTCCCCTCCTGGCAGATCGCCCTCACGGCGACCTGGCTCCTCCTCGTCGCCTGCGTCGTCCCCTCGCTCCCCGAGGAGATCGTCATCACGGCGCTCGGGATGCTCTGGGGCCGAGGGCGCATCGCGTTCCTGGAGGCTCTGGCCGCGGTGCTGGCCGGCCTGCTCGCCGCCAACCTGGGAGCGGTCTTCATCGGGAGCCGCCTCGCCCGCGGCCTCTCGCTCTGGGAGCCGTTGGCGCGGCCGCTCCGCTCCGCGGCGGTGCAGGGGGCGCTCGGCGCCATCCGGCGACACGGCCGCGCCGTGGTGTTCGTCACCCGTTTCACGCCGCTCGTACGCGGCCCGGTCTACCTCGCCGCCGGCCTGTCGCAGATGAGCCTGGCCCGCTTCTTCCAGGTGGACGCGCTCGCGGCCTGCCTGGAAGTGCCGATGCTCCTCTGGCTCGGCGCCCGGGTCGGCGACGGGGCGGGCTCGCTCGTCCAGGCCTGGCGCCGCATGGGCTGGCTCGCCCTGGGCCTCGCGGTGGCGATGCTCACCCTTCATCTCCTCTTGACGCGGCGCCGGCTGAGGTCCGCGGACGTCGCACGATCGTCTCCGGCGCGTGCCGGAGCCCTTACGGATCGCCCCTAGGCTCCTAGCGGCAAGGAGGTCCGCATGCCAGCCGCCCACGACATCGGGAGGCGACACGACCCGAGCCCGGTGCCAAGCGCAGCGACCTGGTGAAGGGAGCGCGACTTCGTCGCCCCTTCCGGGCTTCAGCCGTTGCAGTGCCGCCACCCAGCCCCTGCTATCTCGGGCGGCAGTCGATCGCCCGCGGCCAGCACGCTCAACCACCGTGGGCGCGACACGGAGGTCATTCGCCATGAGAGTCCGTCGCACCGTCGCCGTCACCCTCGCATTCGCGCTGCTCACCTTGGCAGGACGGGCGCAAGCTCAGGAAGCCCAGAGCCCGATCAAGCACCTGGTCGTGATCTTCCAGGAGAACGTTTCCTTCGACCACTACTTCGCCACCTATCCCCACGCGCTGAACCCCGCCGGCGAACCGGCCTTCCAGGCCCGTCCCGGAACCCCGACGGTCAACGGGTTCGGCCCCGCGCTGCTGTTCGCGAACCCCAACTCGGCGCAGCCGTTCCGCTTCAGCCGGAGCCAGGCGGCGACGTGCGATCAAGACCACGACTACGGGGACGAGCAGAAGGCCTTCCACGGCGGGCTCATGGACCTCTTCCCGGAGGTCCTCGGAAATCCGGATGGGTCGACGGACGGGAAGCTGATCTGCCAGCGCAAGGACGTGATGGGCTACTTCGACGGCAACACCGTGACCGCGCTCTGGAACTACGCCCAGCACTTCGCGATGAGCGACAACAGCTTCGGGACGACCTTCGGCCCCTCCACGCCTGGTGCCTTGAACCTCGTGGCTGGGACGACCCATCCCGCCACGGCACCACTCGGCGCCCCCGAAAGCGACCTCGTCGCCGGCTCCGTCGTCGGAGACCCCCGGCCCTTCCTGGACGACTGCTCCCCGAAGGGCGGTCACTCCGCAGATCAGGTCGTCATGAGCGGCAAGAACGTCGGCGACCTGCTCAACGACGGGAACGTGACCTGGGGCTGGTTCCAGGGAGGCTTCAGGCCCACGTCGCGAGACGCGAAGGGGAACGCGATCTGCGGCGCGTCGCACATCGGGAGCGACGGGAAGCCCAAGGGGGACTACATCCCCCATCACGAGCCGTTCCAGTACTGGCCGCAGACCGCCAACCCGCACCACCTTCCGCCCTTCTCGACGGCAGCCATCGGCAAGACCGACCAGGCCAACCACCAGTACGACCTGGTGGACTTCTGGAGCGCCGTCGACGCAGGCCGCATGCCGGCGGTGAGCTACCTGAAGGCCCCCGGTTTCCAGGACGGGCACGCCGGCTACTCCGACCCCCTCGCGGAGCAGGCCTTCGTCGTCGAGACCATCAACCGGCTGCAGCAGGGCCCGGAGTGGAAGCACACCGCCGTGATCATCGCCTACGACGACTCGGACGGCTGGTATGACCACGTCATGGGGCCGGTCGTCAGCACGTCGAGCACCTCGCAGGACTTCCTCACCGGACCGGGATCCTGCGGCACCGGCAAGGACGGGGCGCCCCAGGGCCGCTGCGGGTACGGGCCGCGCCTCCCCCTGCTCGTCGTCTCGCCCTGGGCCCGGAGGAACAGCGTCGATCACTCGATGACCGATCAGTCCTCGATCCTGCGCTTCATCGAGGACAACTGGGGCCTCGGCCACATCGATCAGTCCTTCGACACCATCGCCGGCAGCCTCTGGTCGATGTTCGACTTCCGGCAGAGCGGCGAGCGCCGCCTCTTCCTGGATCCGACCACCGGCGAGGTGGTCTCGGGCGACGACGACTGAGATGCGGTGACGTCCGTCGAGACGAGCCGCCGGCCACTTCGGGTACGATGTGGCCGGCGGTTGCTGGCGAAGGACGGTGGAATGGTGACGGGCGCCGGTGAGAGAACGATCTACGTGCGCGCGTGGAACCCGCGCAGCGCCGGGGAAGTGGTGCTAGAAGCTCTCTTCACGTCGGACGTCCGCGAGCCAGGCACGATCGTGGTGCGCGATGCGAAGGGCCGGGATGCATGGCGATGCTCCTACGATCCAGCGGCTCGCACGCACCCCATCGTTCCTTGACCGCTACCTGACGCTGCGAGCCTTCATGGCCATGGCTCGGGAAGGGCTGGAGCGGCGGGGGGCAGGGACAGGGTCAGGCCTTGCCTGGCGGGAGGATGAGGGCCTGCAGCCGCTCCCGGGCCTGCTTGGCCACGTCGTCCAGTCCGAGTCGTCGGGCGACGAGAGCCTTGGCGCCCCAGGCCTCGGGAAGGTCGGGCGCGGCCGCCGTGAGCGCCTCGAGCTGGCTCAGCGCGGCCTCGAGCTTGCCCTCCCGGATGCGATCGAGCGCGAGGGCGATGAGGGCCGTGGTTTCTGGCGAGCGCGATTCCAGCGAGCGCGAGCTCATGAGCTCCTCCTTCGGACGCGGGCAAGGCCCGGCGCGAACGGACGGATAGAGCGTGAGTCTGGCGCTGGAGAATGGCCGGCCAGTGACGAGCGCGCGTCCGCGACGTGAATCCTCCGGAAATGCGCATGCGCCTCCACGGAATACGCCCTAGGAGGATCTCCGTGAGCCAAACCCCATACAACGTTCTCTTCCTCTGCACCGGCAACTCGGCGCGCAGCATCATGGCCGAGGCGGTGCTCAACCGGCTCGGGCGCGGCAGGTTCAAGGCGTATTCGGCCGGAAGCCATCCGACGGGCGTCGTGAACCCGCTCGCGCTCGAGGCGCTCGGGTCGATGAAGGTTCCTGTCATGGGCTTGCGGAGCAAGAGCTGGGACGAGCTGGCGGTGCCCGGCGCGCCGCCGCTGCACTTCGTCTTCACCGTCTGCGACAAGGCGGCCGGCGAGACGTGTCCCGTGTGGCCCGGCCAGCCGGTCACGGCGCACTGGGGCGTCGAGGATCCGGTCGCCGTGGTGGGAAGCGACGAAGTGCGGCGGGCCGCGTTCAAGAACGCCCTCATCACCCTCACCCGCCGCATCGAGCTGTTCCTGAACCTTCCCCTGGAGAAGCTGGACAAGATGGCCCTCAGGGAAAGGCTCGCGACCATCGGCCGGTCGTGACTGGCGCAGGCACTCCTCCTGCTCGCTCCCACACTGGTCCCCACTGGCTCATAGCGTCACGCGTTCGCCGCGAAGCCGTTACAGGCCCCTGCTAGCCATGGGAGGGGGACGACCATGCGCCGATGGCGAGACATCTGCTGCGCTGTGAACTTCTCGGAAGCCTCGAGGATGGCCCTGGAACAAGCCATGGGGCTGGCGGACCAACTGGGGGCCCGGCTCTGGCCAGGAAGGCCGCGGACCGCCTCGGATGGGAACCATTCGAATCGTCATTCCCGCGTCACCAAACCGACAACACGGGAGCTTAACTCTTACTGCCGCAGTCGGAGGGCCGGCCACTCCTCGCCCCAGGCTCGCTCCTGCGCGAGCATCGCCGGCTCGTCGCCGACCCGAGGAGGAACACGTGACCTCGTTCTCGCTAGAGACGGCCGACCTCGTCTCCCGTGCTCTCGACAGCATCCGGGAAGGCAAGCTCGAGGCCGCCCTGGAGCAGGTCGAGGCGCTCACCGCGGTCGCCCCCGACCTGCGCGAGGCCTGGGCCTGCAAGGTCCTGCTGGCTCGGCGGCTCGGCCTCGATGAGGTGGAGCGTGAGGCGAGGGAGCGGCTGATGGTCTTGAGCCCCGTGGCTGGAAACGCCTGAGCCATCTCGTGTCGAGATCAAAGCGGAGCGACGCCCCGTTCGCCGGCCCGCCCTTCTCGAGGCTTCGCTCCCTCCGGGGCGGGGGAGCGACCGGTCGTCGGGCAGCCGAAGCGCGGCCGGCGGTGCGCCAGGAGGACATGGAGGGCGAGCATCGCCACCGCGAGGCCCAGGGCGAGCCAGCCCATGCGACCCCAGGCCTCGACGAGCGAGCCCGCTCCGTCTCCGACGCGGGCCCCGAACCAGAGGAGCAGCGGCACCTGGAGGCAGGCCGCAGGGGCGTCCACCTGAAGGAAACGGGAGAGGCTCATCCGCGACAAGCCGGCGGCCAGGTAGACCGGGCCGCGCACCAAGGGCGTGAAGCGGGTCACGAGGACGACGGCACGGCCGTGCCGGCGGATGGCACCGAGCGCGGCCTGCACCGCCGCCGAGCGCAGCGGCCGCGCGAGCGGGTCCCAGAGCGAGAAGCCGCGGGCGAGGAGGCTCCCGATGAAGACTGATCCCAGGTTGGCCGCGAGCAGCCCGGCCAGCACCGCGATGAAGGCCTCCATGAACCCGATGCGCCCTCGGCCCCAGAGCATCCCGAGCGTCGTGATGACGATCTCCTCGGGCACCGAGGGGATGACGCAGGCCACGAGGAGCAGCCAGCTCGCCATGAGGACGATCTGCCAGGAGGGGAGCCCCGCGAATTGGAGAAGCAGCTGCTCCACGACTACTCGCGTGCTCCGGCTACCGCCGGGGCGACGACGCGCTCGCCTAAGGCGCCGGGGCAGATCACGAGATTCAGCCTAGCGGCGGCTCGTGGCGCGGCCGGAGTTTTTCCGTGAAGCCCTCGTGGCAGGCGCGGCCCGGCAATGCTCGTGTCGACGTCGCTACCGGCCCCGAGGTGCTGCCGCGCCCGTCTCGCCCAGGGCCGCCAGGATCCGGTGAAGGCCGAACTTGGGGAGCCGCACGTAGCCTGACCAGGCGGCTCCGGCCAGCGTCCCGTCCTGGAGCCAGTCCTCGATCCATTGCACCGCGAACCGCGGGTCGCGCTGCTTCAGCCCGGCGCCGTTCTCCCGGGCCCAGCGCCGGTTGTAGTGCTCGTGCATGCCCACCGGCGGACCGCAGACGAGCGGCAGCCCCAGCGCCGCGTAGAACGTCAGCTCGGACGGCTTGGTCCAGAGCACGTCGGCGCCGGAGAGGAGCGCGTCAAAGCTCGAGAAGTACTCGTCGTGGTCGCCGGCGAGCAGGATCTGCAGTCCCCGGCCAAGGCTCCCCTCGAGGCGCGCCTCGAAGGCGGCCTCGCGGAAGCGATCCGCGACCTCCGGCCGCGTCCCGGCGACGAGCGTCACGCGCAGGCGTTCGGACTCGATGGCCGGACGAAGGGCCGGCAAGAAGCGCCGCGGGAGGTCGGCCTGCGCCCCGGCGCCTCCGACCGCGAAGGCGAGGAGCGGTGCTCGGCCCTCCTCCCCGCCGGGCAGGGGTCCGAGGAAGTGGGTCATTTCCTCGCCGAGAAAGCGCCGGAACGCTCGCGCCGGGTCGAGGCGGACGAGCCGCGCCGCCAGGTTACGCTTGAGGGTAGCGAGACCCGGCCCACCCACGAGCGAATCCGGCAGGGGAAAACCGGTGAACGTGATCCGCTCCCTCGGAACTCCGTAGCTGGCGAGCCGTCGCCCCGCCCGCTGGCTCGGGACGAGATACTGGATGCGGGTGCGCTCCGGCTCGAGCGGGGCCCATACCCGGTTGATGTCGCTGTCGGTGACCACGCAGAAGATGCGCTCATGGCCGGCGCGGTCGGCGGCGATGGCCGGCGAGTAGAAGGTCGTGAGCAGGGGAGCGCCGCTGGACCGGAGGCGCTCCACCAGCCCGCTGCCGAGACCGCGGCGCAGGAGGCGCTCCAGAGCCCGCGCGCCAGGCGTCGGCGCCGAGAGATCGCGAAGCGGATACAGGTGCGGGATGGCGGTGAGGGAGTCGAGGATGCCGCGGAGCGGCGCGCCGAGGACGGGGAGCTGCGAGAGCCGGGAGATGGCCTCGTAGCCGCGCCGCACCCGCTGCCAGAGCCGTCGCTCCTCCGACCCGGCCAGCGGCGCGCGATCGACGTGGACCAGCTCGACGCCGAGAGCCTCGGCGAGCGGCCTTGCGGCCCGGAGGTGGCCATAGCCCATGTCCACGGCCACCAGCAGCGGCTTGGGTTCGATGTCGGGCATCCGATCTGACGCGCCTGCGAGCGCGCCGCACGATACTCCTCCGCCCGGAGGCGGAACAGTGCGGCTACACCCGGCCCGGCGCCAGCGTCTCCTCGCCGCTCGCGTCCGTCTGCGGCAGGGCGAGGCGCGTTCCGGCGAGGACCCTGAGGCGATTGCCTCGCCAGCTGACGCGGTTGGAGAGGAGGCCGTGGAGCCAGGCGAGGGCGAAGACCAGGTCCTTGGCCGGCACGAGCAGGAGCTGGCGCCGGCGGAACCCGCCCGGCCTGAGGAGGCGTGCCGAGGCACCGTCGATCCCCGCCTTGGCGACGCAGGTGGCGGCGAAGGAGAGCAGCGCGGCCAGGCACGGACCGGCGGCGACGCCGGCCAGGGCGAGGAGCACGGGGTTGAGCAGGATCTGGCCAGCGTGGACCACCGGGCCCACGGCGCGACACTGCAGGACGGCCCAGCGGGAATAGCGCGACAGGAACTCGCGGACGCTCCTGTCCCGGCTCACGTTCTCGACAGGCTCGGCGGCGATGGCGACGCGCCGTCCCAGGGTGCGCCCGACCATGACGCCCATGGCCCAGTCCTCGGCGAGCACGTCCTTGACTGCCTCGAAACCGCCGAGCGCCTCCAGGTCCCGCCGGCGCAGCGCCATCGACTTCCCGACCACGATGTCGCGCCCTGCCAGCCGCTTCGCGCCCACCATCCCCGGGGAGATTCCGCCGGCGAGGTGCAGGTTGTCGAAGAGCGAGCCGAGGCGCCGCTCCCCGACGCCGGCGATGGGGTGGGTCACGAGCCCTACCTCCTCGTCCTCCAGCAGATCGGCGATGCCGGCGACGTACCCTCGGTGAACTCGGACGTTGGAGTCGCTCACCACCAGCAGGTCGTGGCGCGCCTCGCGCGCCAGGGAGACAAGCTGGTTCACCTTGGGATTCAGGCCGGGCTCGCCCCGCTGCACCACCACGCGAAAGCGATCGGGCCGCCGTGCCGCGGCGGCGCAGGCCAGGGGCCAGGCGGGGTCGGAGGTGCTCCGCACGCCGAGCAGGACCTCGTAGAGGGGGTAGTCGAGGTCGGTGAACGTGGCGAGGTTAGCCTCGAGGTCGTCGTCAAGGCCGCAGAGCGGCTTCAGCACCGAAACGCCCGGGCGCGCGCCGGCCCGGGGCGGTCGCACGCGCAGGTGGCGCCGCAGCGCCAGGTACTGCAGGCCCGCCGCGACGAGGCCCGCGGCCGCCGCGGCCAGGAGAATCGTGCTCGCCAGGGTCATGCCGATCCCTCTGTGTGCCCTGGCATCGTGAGCGCCGTCTGTCTCGAGCCGGTGGCAGCCGCGCGACGGCCCCGCGACTTCGTGGGCCCGCTGGCCGCCACCGGATCGTTTCGCCCCTGTCACGCGGTCGCCGAACCGCCGGTGTGCCGCGGCGGCCCGGGCCACCCCTGCTGCTCCCGGCCGACGCCGTCGGGCCGTCTTCGATGCCGGAGGTCCCGGGTTCGCCGAAGGTTGGCGGGGTCGCCCCGGCTCCGTCACACGCGGACGCTAGGAATGGGCGCGACCCGAGAAGGGAGCCGAACGTGATCCGCACCCTGGCCCATATCTCCGACCTCCACATCGGCCGCGACGACGCTACCGACGAGGCGGCGCGGTGTCTCGTCGCTGCTCTTCTCGCCGCTCGCGTCGACGACGTCGTGCTCACGGGCGACGTCACCCATCGTGGGAAGTCGGAGGAACTGACCCGTTTCGAGTCTCTCTTCGAGCCCCTGCTCGAGAAGGGGCGGCTCGCCGTCGTCCCAGGCAACCACGACCGGATGGGCGACGACGCCGCTCGGAGCCTCATGGCGGGCGGCCGCGTCGCCGTCGTCTCGCGCCCCGGGCTCCACGTGGTGCGCCTCGACTCCACCGCCCCACGCAACCGCTCGCTTCTCGACGGCCACGGCGAGCTCACGGCCTCGGACGTGGGCGAGGTGCAGGCGGCGTTGCGGGAAGCACGCGCGGGGACGCTCCCGGTGCTCATGCTGCATCACCACCTCCTGCCGCTCCCCGAGGAGGACTGGGCGGAGAAGGTGGCGAGCTTCCTCGGCTGGCCCAATGCCGCGGAGCTGCCGCGCGGGCGCCAGCTGCTCGGCCGGATCCTGGGGCGATGCCGCCTCGTGCTTCACGGACACCGCCACGTGCCGGCCGAATTCCACCTCTCGGGTCCGGGCGTCCCGAGCCTGCGGGTGGTCAATGCTGGCAGCTCCACCGAGCTGAACCGGGCTCGGGTGTTCCGCCACAAGGACGGTGAGCCCGTGTGGCAGGGGTGGCTGGAGACCGATGCCGCGGTGGCGGGGGGCCCGCCCCTTCCCGATCCGGCTCCGGTCGCTTTCACGGCGGCCGCCTGACCGTCCGGGCGTTGGGCCCGGATGGGCTACCGCTGAGTCGGCAGAACTCCCTTCGCGCGAACCGCGCTTCGCGTTGCCGTCAGGTTGCCGTAAGGGCGTTCCACCGCATGTCCCGGCATGCTCTCCCGTGCACCGCCATGCTGAGCTGCTTCCCAAGCGGCTCCGAGCTCTTGTGCGGCAAGCGCGCGTTCCGCCTTGGGTTTCGGTTCACTACCAGGGGAACTTCAAATCCCTTTTCCCGCTCCATCTACCCCGGCAAGTCCTTGACTTGCCGGGTTTTCGTTCACTTACGGAAAATGGCTTCCAAACCCTTTTCCGCTTCACCTCAAACGCGCTGAATTCGCCGAGGGTTCCTGATTCCGCGCGCCCGCGGC
>Ga0153916_10002521_pt1 | contig 13396 bp, 6 predicted proteins | sample Opewatmetagenome_FD_109642 | JGI IMG/M metagenome (GOLD analysis project Ga0153916, IMG submission 109642) | Freshwater wetland microbial communities from Ohio, USA - Open water 3 Core 3 Depth 4 metaG | ecosystem: Environmental > Aquatic > Freshwater > Wetlands | place: USA: Ohio, Lake Erie, Old...
AGATCTGGCTTAGATTTTTGATCCGTAGCAGGGTTTTATTTAGTTCAAGAGAGAGTTCACGAATATTATGTGAATCATCCGATCCTTCTACCTGATATGTATCAGACAAATTTTGAGTTTCACCAGTTAAAGTAATTCTGTCGCCGGGGCGGATCAGGAGTGTAATAAAATCTTCTTTTGAGATATAAAAGGCATAGAACCGAACCATGTCGGTATATCCCCGTAATGAAAACGCACCGTTTTCATCCAATATTGCTGAGTCGACGGGAATTAAATCCCTGACAGTCATTTCCTTAAGGAAGACCATTGCTCCTTTTTCTCCGGTCAGATTACCTGAAACCCTGAAATTATCTTTCCCGGAGTGACAGGCAAAAAATGAAAATAATAATGAAATAATAATCACCGTTCTGGTAGTCATTTCTTTTCTGTTTCAATAATCAGGTTATGGTCATACGGGACAAAATATTATGAAGGTATGTCAAAACCGTATGGCAGTCCCATAATAATAAAAACAATAATCGCGAATATATAATAAAATTTACTAAAGATTCCTGTAAATTTGAATCCCTGTTGCAAAAGGAAATTATGAAGATTAACTGTGAATTAACTTTTTCCATATCAAATAGTTTTGAATATTGCATTGGTTTAATGATATTTGTACGCTTTTTTAAATGATATAGTATGAGTTACATTCAGTTTGATAAAAATAAACTGGTCAACCTCGAGTATTCACTGAGTAAAGAGATCATTCGTTCAAACAGGGCGGGCTCTTATGGTGCTCTAACTATTATAGGTTGCAATACAAGGAAATATCATGGATTGCTTATTTGTCCAATTGATCAGATGGATGGTGAGAAACATGTTTTGTTATCTTCTTTTGATGAAACCATTATTGAGAAAGGTAAAGAGTTTAATCTTGGAATACATAAGTATGAAGGAGATAATTATTTTCCCAAGGGGCATAAATATGTAATTGATTTTGAGGCTGAAATTGTAGCGAAAACCACCTTCGGTGTTGGCGGCGTTATATTGATAAAGGAAAACCTGCTTGTAGAAAAGGAACAACAAATGTTATTAAGATATACTCTTGAAGATACTCAGGACCCAATTAAGATCCGTTTCAGGCCGTTTCTGGCTTTTCGCAATCATCATTCTCTCAGTAAAGCTAACTTGTATATAAACACCAAAATAAAATATGTCCAAAACGGTATAATGTCAAGATTATATGAGGGATATCCGGGTTTGTATATGCAATTTTCAAAGAGACCTGAATTTGTCCATGTTCCTGACTGGTATTACAACATTGAGTACATGAGAGAAATGGAACGCGGATATGATTACAAGGAAGATCTTTATGTGCCGGGTTATTTTGAGCTATCCATGAAAAAAGGTGAAGTCATTGTTTTTTCAGCTGCTACCAGGGAGACAAATCCTGCTACTTATAAAAAGAAATATGTTGCAGAATTATCCAAAAGACTTCCCAGAACCGGATATTATAACTGCCTGGCGAATTCAGCCCAGCAATTTATTGTTTACAGAAATAAAAAGACCGAAGTGATAGCAGGATTTCCCTGGTTTGACACCTGGGGAAGAGACACTTTCATTGCCCTCCCCGGCCTGACCGTGGCAATCAGGAATCCGGAGTCATTTATTGCTGTAATGGATACAATGGTGAAGCGCTTAAAAGATGGTCTATTCCCGAATACTGGTTCAGAAAAAGATCCTTCCTATAATTCTGCAGACTCATCTTTATGGTTTATATGGGCTTTGCAGCAGTTGAAAGATTACGATCACACCTATGATATATGGAAAAAATATGGCGTCCACATTAAGAGTATTCTGAAATATTATCGGGATGGGACGTTATTTAATATCAAAATGAATGATAATGGGCTTATATATGCAGGGATTGAAGGGAAAGCTCTGACCTGGATGGATGCAGTTATCAACGGTGTTCCTGTTACACCAAGGATCGGATTTCCTGTTGAAGTCAATGCACTCTGGTACAATGCACTCATGTTTAGTCTCGAACTTGCAAAAAATGCAGGTGATACACATTTTATTAATGGGTGGAAAGACCTTCCGGAAAAAATTCAATCCTCTTTTATTAGTCTTTTCTGGGATCAGGAAAAAGGTTATCTTGCTGATTATGTTCATAATGATGTCAAGGATATGTCGGTACGACCTAACCAGGTAATAGCAGCAGCAATGATATATAGCCCGTTAACTACAGAAATGAAAAAATCCATTCTGGATGTTGTTGAATCTGAATTGTTAACTCCAAGGGGACTAAGAACGCTATCACCAAAAAATCAAAATTATAAGGGTATATATGAAGGAAACCAGGAACAAAGGGATCAGGCTTATCATCAGGGCACAGCATGGCCATGGTTGCTGGAACATTTCTGTAAAGCATACCTTGATATTCATAAACAGACCGGCCTTTCGTTTGTTAAGAAGATTTACCAGGGATTTGAAGAGGAGATGAGCGTTCATGGCATAGGATCTGTATCAGAAATATATAACGGTGATCCCCCTCACCGGGGCAGGGGAGCAATATCTCAGGCATGGAGTGTCGCTGCACTTCTCAGAATAAGAAGAATGATAAAGAATTTAAGCTGATATGAAAGTATTAATGTTTGGATGGGAATTCCCGCCGCATATTTCCGGGGGCCTCGGCACTGCCTGCTATGGACTTACTAAAGGTATGTCACATATCCCTGGCCTTGAAATTCTTTTCCTGGTTCCAAAAGCATTCGGAGATGAAGATCAACGCATGATCAGGATACTTGGTGCAAATGAAGTGCAAATAGGTAAAACAAAAAAAGTTGATTTCCAGGAAATGCTGGAAAGGATTAGTTATGTTGAGGTGAACTCCAATATAGTACCTTATACTGATCCTGAAGAATATTTTGCACTTGTGAATGCCGACCAGACAAAGACCAAGCAATTCATTTATACTCAATTTTCAGGTAAGATTGAATTCACCGGGGGGTATGGCCATAACCTTTTTCAGGAAATTGCTAATTATGCTCTGATAGCATCACTTATTGCAGGTGAAAACCATTTTGATGTCATCCATGCACACGACTGGCTTACTTATCCTGCCGGGATTGCAGCCAAACAGGTGTCAGGGAAACCACTTGTTGTGCACGTACATGCTACTGATTTTGACAGGAGTGGAGGAAATGTAAATCCGGCAGTTTATGAAATTGAGAAGAAAGGATTAGATGCCGCCGACAGGGTTATAACCGTAAGCAATCTGACACGCGATACTGTGATTCACAAATATGGTATCCATCCGGATAAAGTATTTACTGTATATAATGCGGTGGATCCTGTTGTTGAGACACAATCGTTTAATTATCCAAGGAGTTTAAAAGAAAGAATTGTGACCTTCCTCGGAAGGGTTACTCTACAAAAAGGACCGGAGTATTTTATTGAAGTTGCTCATAGTGTACTTAATAAAATGGATAATGTCCGGTTTGTTATGGCAGGAAGTGGAGATATGCTGACACGTATGATTCACCGGGCAGCTGCACTAAAAATAATGGATAAGTTTCATTTTACAGGTTTTCTTAAAGGAGACGACGTATACAGGATGTTTTCATTAACTGATGTCTATGTAATGCCTTCTGTATCAGAACCATTTGGCATTTCGCCCCTGGAAGCTATGCAGTCCAATGTTCCTGTTATCATTTCACGCCAGTCCGGTGTCTCTGAAATCCTGCATCATGCTATAAAAATTGATTTCTGGGATATTCATGCCATGGCCGATGCTATTTATGGGATACTTAATTATAATGGCCTTTCGACATTCTTTAAGAAACACGGAAAAGAAGAAGTAGATAATCTTAAGTGGGAAAATTCTGCTCATAAGGTAAAGGAAATTTATGATCAAATTGTGAAATAATAAAGCTTATAATGAGAACAATCTGTTTATATTTTCAGGTTCATCAGCCATTCCGTTTCAGAAGATACAGATTCTTCGATATTGGGAATGAACATTATTATTATGATGATTATACTAACGAAAGCATCCTGAGAAAGGTGGCGGATAAATGTTATTTACCTGCTAATAAGATTTTACTTGAAATGATCAAAAAACATGAAGGGAAATTTAAAGTTGCATTCTCCATTTCCGGAGTGGCCCTGGACCAGTTTGAACTCTATGCACCAGACGTTATTGAGAGCTTTATAAAGCTGGCCAGGACGGGTTCAGTAGAATTTCTGGCAGAAACGAATGCCCATTCATTAGCTTCCCTGAAAGACAAATTTGAATTTGAAAAACAGGTCAATGAGCATGTCAGGAAAGTCACCAATCTTTTCGGTAAGAAACCAACAGTTTTCAGGAATACAGAGCTGGTTTATTCTGACGAGATTGGTGCTATAGTGGCTGATATGGGTTTTGAAGCTATGCTTACTGAAGGTGCAAAGCATATTTTAGGTTGGAAGAGTCCAAATTACCTTTATTGTAATGCCATTAATCCAAAACTTAAAATCCTCCTCAAGAATTTTACGTTAAGTGATGATATTGCATTCCGGTTCTCAAATAAAGGATGGCATGAATATCCGCTTACGACAGAAAAATTTGTAGACTGGCTGAATAATCTGAATAAAAAAGAGGAAACAGTAAATCTTTTCATGGATTACGAGACGTTCGGGGAACATCAATGGGCAGAAACAGGCATTTTCGAATTCTTAAAAAATTTTCCTGATGCTGTATTTAAATTATCAAAATATAGTTTTTCAACACCATCGGAAGTAGCAAAAAACCTGCAGCCTGTTTCAGCAATTAATGTCACTTATCCAATATCCTGGGCTGATGAAGAACGAGACCTTACTGCATGGCTGGGAAATGAAATGCAACAGGAGGCTTTTGACAAACTCTATGAACTTTCAGGTAAAATCAGCAGGGCTAATGATCCCAAACTTGAAAAGGACTGGAACTATCTTCAGGTAAGCGATCATTTCTATTATATGAGCACAAAGTTCTTTTCAGATGGAGCTGTACATTCATATTTCAATCCCTATCATTCACCTTATGATGCTTTTATAAATTATATGAATGTATTGAATGATTTTATAATAAGGGTAAATGCTGTGGTTCCAGAAACAAATAAAGAACAGGAAATAGCAAATCTCACCAGTATTATTAATGAAAAGGATGAACTGATCGCCAAATATTCAGCGGAACTTGAAAGGTTAATTTCAGGTGAATCTGTTCAAAAAATTGAAAAAACAAAAAAAACACTTCCGAAAGCAAAAAGTTCAAGGAGAGGCAGGCCTTCCAAAAAAATACAAAAATCAAAAACCACAACCCGGGTTAGTAATAAACTTAATAAAAAATCAAAGACCCGGGAAAAGTAACTTCTGAAATTCTATCTTTGCAGCTTATATTTTACAAGAAATGGAAAAGAGGTTTCTGGTTCCTGACTATTTGTTCGAGGTTAGCTGGGAAGTTTGCAATAAAGTAGGAGGTATTCATACTGTTCTTTCTACAAAAGCCAAATCATTACATAATGAATTAAATGACAGGCACATTCTGATTGGCCCCGACATTTTGAGAGATTCAGAAGAAAATCCCGAGTTTGAGGAAGATATTAATTTATATACCGATTGGCAGTTAAAAGTATTTCGTGAAGGACATCGTGTTAAAGTCGGACGTTGGAAAATAAGTGGAACCCCGATAGCGATCCTGATAGATTTTACAACTTTCATGTCCAGAAAGGATGAAATTTTTAGCAAACTCTGGGAAAGTTTTAAGCTTGACTCTATTTCAGGACAGTGGGATTATATTGAACCCGGCTTGTTTGGTTACGCTACCGGATGTGTCATCGAAAGTTTTATCAGGTTTAATCTCAATTCCAGAACAAGGGTTATAGCTCATTTTCATGAATGGATGACAGGAGCAGGATTATTGTACCTGAAAGAAAATGTTCCTCAGGTAGCAACGGTTTTTACAACCCATGCTACAGTTATTGGGAGGTCAATTGCAGGTAACCAGTTACCGCTTTACGGACGACTCAACCAATATGACGGAGATGCCAAATCGAACGATTTTAATGTAGTTTCAAAGCAATCCCTGGAAAAACTTTCTGCCCAGAATGCTGATTGTTTCACAACAGTTAGCGAAATAACAGCAAGGGAATGTTCCCAGTTCCTTAAGAAAGACGTAGACCTGATAACACCGGATGGTTTCGAAGATTCATTCGTTCCTCAGGGGAATGAGTTCAAAAAGAAAAGGGAAGAAGCCAGATCTTTGATGATTAAAGTATCTGAAACAATAATTGGATACAAGTTCTCAGATGAACCTTTAATTATTGCCACTAGCGGCCGCTATGAATTCAGAAATAAAGGACTTGATGTCTTTATTGATGCCATGGGCGAACTAAATAAGAAGGAGCTTTCAAAAGAAGTACTGGCTTTTATACTTATTCCCGCTCATCATTATGGTCCAAGGAAAGATCTGAAAGAAGCTTTAAATTCAGGACAATTGCTGGAAAGTAATGTTTCCTGCCAGACACACAATCTTCATAATCCAGAGTATGATCTGATTTTGAACAGGTTGACAAAACATGGACTGAATAATGAAAAAACAGATAAGGTCAAAGTGATCTTTGTCCCATCATACCTTAATGGTAATGATGGAATATTCAATAAGACCTATTATGATATCTTGATAGGTATAGATCTAACGGTGTTTGCTTCCTATTATGAACCCTGGGGATATACGCCACTGGAAAGTCTTGCATTCAGAGTACCGACTATTACAACATCTCTGACAGGTTTTGGTCTATGGATGAGGAAAAATTACCAGAAACCTTCGTCAGCATTGACCATAGTAGACAGAGATGACAACAACTTTAATGAAACTGTTACGAGGATAGCTGCAGACATTTTTAATTTCAGTAATTTTTCAGTTGATGAAACAGAAAATGCAAGAAAATCTGCCTTCGAAGTGTCCAGAATTGCGTTATGGAAAAATTTTATTGAATATTATCGGATCGCCTATGATACTGCACTTTACCTGGCAGTTCATAGATCCAACCTGTTCTTTGATACAGCCAGGCCGGAATTTATAGCAGACCAGATAGTTTCTAACAAACCTGACTGGAAGAAATTCATGGTCGAAGAAAATATCCCGAAAAAGTTAAAGGCACTCGAAGATTTATCAAAAAATCTATGGTGGTCATGGAATACTGATGCTATTAAGCTTTTCAGTTCCATAGACAATGAACTCTGGGAAGAATCAAACCAGAATCCGATCATTTTTCTTCAAAAAATTACTTTAAATCAGCTTAATAAACTGGAAAATGATAAGGATTTTATTAAACAACTGGAAAAAGTAAGTTCAGATTACTATCAGTACATGAATGCTGGTGCTGATAAAAAAGGCCCGAAGGTTGCATATTTCAGCATGGAATTCGGACTTCATGATTCATTGCAGATATATGGTGGAGGCCTTGGCTTGCTCGCCGGAGATTACCTTAAAGAAGCAAGTGATTATAACAGAGATATTGTGGGAATCGGATTACTTTACCGTTATGGGTATTTTACACAGACAATATCGGCAAAAGGAGAACAGATAGTATCGGATGATCCTCAGGATTTCTCCACTACTCCAGCCCTGCCGGTAAGGGATATTAATGGCAACTGGATGTCAGTATCCATTAAACTACCCGGAAGAATGCTTGTAGCAAGAATATGGAAAGTGAATGTAGGCAGGACTGAACTCTATTTGCTGGATACTGATTTTGAAGATAATATTATTCAGGACAGGTCAATTACTCATTTTCTTTATGGTGGAGATGAAGAAAACCGGTTTAAACAGGAATTCCTGCTTGGGATTGGTGGCATAAGAGTTTTAAACGTACTGAAAATTAAGCCCGACCTTTTTCACTGCAATGAAGGGCATGCGGCTTTTATAGGGCTTGAAAGGTTGAGGGAAATAATACAGGAACAAAACCTGACTTTCCAGGAGGCCCTGGAAGTTGTCAGATCATCAGCTCTGTATACAACCCATACACCGGTTCCAGCCGGGCATGATTCTTTCGACGAATCTCTTGTGCGGATGTATATGTCGCATTATCCTGATCGCCTTAGGATAACATGGGCTCAGTTTATCCGGCTTGGTAAATCAAATCCTGAAGATAAAAATGAACGGTTTTCGATGAGTTATCTGGCTATTAATCTTTCTCAGGAGTTGAATGGAGTCAGTTGTTTGCATGGAACCGTAACACAAAAAATGTTCGCCAGCCTCTGGAAAGGATACACCTATGATGAGAATTATGTAGGATATGTTACTAATGGTGTGCATTTACCAACATGGACATCCGGTGAGTGGATCAGCCTGTATAAAAATGAGCTTGATCCCAGTTTCCTGGAAAAAGAATCTGACAGAGAGATGTGGAAGAAAATTAACAAGGTACATGATAAGGTTATTTGGGATTTACGGAATAGTCACAGGGAAAAACTGATCATGTACATCAAAGAAAGAATAAAAATTGCCATGGCTAAACGACTTGAACCTCCAAAGATCATGATGGAGTCTGAGGAGAAGTTCAATAGTAATACTCTTACAATTGGATTTGCCAGGCGTTTTGCGACTTATAAAAGAGCAGGATTGCTGTTCAGGGATATTGACAGACTGGCAGAGATTGTTAATAATCCGGAAATGCCTGTCCAATTTGTTTTTGCCGGGAAAGCACATCCCAGGGACAAAGCCGGACAGGAACTGATAAAGATGATTGTTGAAATGTCGAGAAGACCGGAGTTTATCGGCCGCATCATTTTCCTCCAGAACTATGACATGAGCCTGGCGCAAAAATTGGTACAGGGGGTGGATATATGGATGAACACTCCTACAATACCCCTTGAAGCTTCGGGCACCAGCGGAATGAAAGCGATAATGAATGGAGCGTTGCATTTCAGTGTACTTGACGGTTGGTGGGCAGAAGGATATGTTGAGGGCGCAGGATGGGCATTATCGGAAGAAAGGACTTTTGATAATCAGGATTTCCAGGATGAACTCGATGCTGAAGCTATATATGACCTTCTTCAATATGAAATAACACCAATGTTCTATAAAAGAAATAAGGATGGTGTACCAGCAGAATGGGTTGGTTATATAAAGAAATCCATAACTGAAATTGTTCCCAATTTCACAACGAACAGAATGTTTATTGATTACGAAGAGAAATATTATAAGAAATTATATAAGCGGAATGTAAAGTTGAAGAAAAATGATTTTCAGCTGGCAAGAGATCTATCGCTATGGAAAAAACATGTTACTAAATCATGGAACGGATTAAAAATTGTTTCTTATCGCCATCCTGATATATCAAAAGAAGCAGTTTCGCTTGGAGAAGGCTATGAAACAGAAGTAATTCTTGATCTGAATGGATTGTCTCCAGGAGATATTGGCGTAGAAGTTGTGATAAGGAATTTTGAATATGATAATAACGGGCAAGAACATACCTTCTCACAGGAATTAAAGTTTTATGAGATGAGCAACGGTACTACAATTTTCAGGGGAACCATTACACCTGTTAAACCAGGGATTTTCGAATATGGCATCAGGATCTTTGCAAAGCATGATGAATTACCACACAGGCAGGATTTTGCACTTGTCAGGTGGATATAGAAAAATTATTCGAAAATCTTTTTACTTATAAATCTTTTAAATACCAATACTGTTCTTGCTGGTAGGTAAATCTTCAACATATGCCGGGGTGCAGTTGCATAATCGGGAAAAGAATAGTACATAATCGATGTATCAACCAACCCCTGTCCACCAAACTCTCTTGCGTCCGAGTTAAGAACAATCTTGTATTTTCCAGGTTCTACACCAAATCCATAATCAGTAAAAGAAGTTAACGGATTGAAATTAAATGCAAATACAAGCATTGCACGTTCAAAGAAGAGCACATGGTCACCTTTATTTGCATTAATAAGCCTTGGCCATTGATCTTCCAGTATTTTCTCGCTACGGACAAGCCTGATCATTTCACGGTCAAAGGCGCCAAGGTATTTGTATTTCAGAGCAGGATGATCGACAAGACTCCACTGCCTCCTTGCATAATGATACGACCAGTTATTACCCTGCCTTGGGAAATCAATCCATTCGGGATGGCCAAACTCATTTCCCATAAAATTAAGATAACCTCCTCCTGCAGTCGCAATAGTTATTAACCTGATCATTTTATGTAAAGATAAACCCCTGTCGATCACCAGGTTTTTACTATTAACGTTCATATAATCATACATCTCTTTGTCGATAAGCCGGAAAATTATTGTCTTGTCTCCCACGAGAGCCTGATCATGAGATTCAGCATAACTGATAGTTTTTTCATCATTTCGCTTACGTATCAGTTCATAATAGATCTCTTCAACGTTCCATGCTTCATCGGGTTTTTCTTTGATAATTTTAATCCAGTAATCGGGAGTTCCCATTGCCAGTCGGTAATCAAATCCGATGCCACCATCCTGTATGGGAGCAGCGAGTCCAGGCATACCACTCATTTCCTCAGCAATGGTAATTGATCCGGAATTAACCTGCTTAATTAGTTTATTGGCTAATTTGAGATAAATAATAGCTTCCTCATCCAGCTGGCCATCAAAATACATATTATAATTGTTGAAATCACGGGATAAACCATGATCGATATACAGCATACTGGTCACACCATCAAAACGGAATCCATCAAACCTGAATTCCTCAAGCCAGTATCTGCAATTCGAAAGCAGGAAATGAAGAACTTCATTTTTTCCGTAATTAAAACAAAGTGAATCCCAGGCAATGTGTTCCCTCCTGTATCCATCATGAAAGTATTGATAAGGAGTGCCATCAAATTTTGCGAGTCCTTCAACTTCATTTTTAACCGCATGGGAATGAACCAGGTCCATGATTACAGCAATGCCATTTTCATGAGCTGAATCGATCAATTTTTTGAGTTCTTCAGGAGTACCGAACCGGGAAGAAGGGGCAAAAAAGCTGGATACATGATAGCCAAAAGAACCATAATAGGGATGTTCCTGGATTGCCATCAATTGGATTGTATTGTAACCTCCCTGTGCAATCCGAGGAATGACATGCTGCCTGAATTCTTCGAAAGTGGCGACTTTGCCTTCTTCAGAAGCCATCCCGACGTGGGCTTCATATATGATAGGTGGTTGTTTACTGGTATTAATCCATTTGGTGCCTGATGTATAAGGTACCTCAGGAGCCCATACCTGTGCATTAAAAATCAATGTTTTTTTGTCCTGAACCACCCTGTTTGCCCAGGCAGGAATCCTGTCACCCCGTCCTCCATTCCAGTAAACGGAAAGTCTGTAATAGTTTTCGTGATGAAGCCTTTCAAGAGGCAAAATGATTTCCCAGATACCATTTTCCTTTTTCTCAAGCAGATATTCGGGACGTTCTTGCCAGTTCGAAAAATCTCCGATAAGGAATATCTTTTCGGCATTTGGAGCCCATTCCCTGAAAATCCAGCAATCATGGTTGCGGTGAAGTCCAAAATAAAGATGTCCGGATGCAAATTCTTTTAAAGTGGGAAAATACCTTGTGAGTTCCTGTTCTTTCCGGATGGCCTGTAAGTGACGGTCATTAATCTTTTGTGAAAAGGGTTCGAGCCATGGATCATTCCGAATTATTGCTAATTTTTGCATACAGACAAACCTTCACAGAGTAGACTTTACCAAAAATAAGCAGATATTCAGAATAAAACATGTGTTGGCCCGTTTTTATTATTTTTGCAATTTCAATTTACAAAACAATTGAATATTTATTATAACACGGATAACCTTAATATTGAAAAACCTGTTGTTACAGTAGGAATCTTTGATGGTGTTCATAAAGGGCATAAGTATATTATTGAGAAATTGTTTGAGATTTCGGAAAGAATGCATGGCAGCCCTGTGATAGTCACTCTCTGGCCTCATCCCAGGCATATCCTGAATAATGATTCTTCTGAAACCCGGCTAATTACGACATTTGAAGAAAAGATAAAAATCCTCTCAGGGCTTGGAGTTGAAAATCTGATTGTCAAAGATTTCACGCCTGAACTCAGTCGGATGACAGCTTGTGAGTTTATAGAAAAAGTTCTGGCAGGAGAAATAGGCATCCGTCATCTCGTTATGGGATATAATCACCGTTTTGGTTCAGACCGTGAAGATGATATAGGGAAAATAAGGGATTGTGCCGAAAAATTCAGTATTGCCGTTGAAAAGCTGGAACAGTTTATTGATGGAGAAAAAGAAATCAGTTCCTCTGAGATACGGAATGCATTAATGGAGGGAGATGTTAAATCTGCAGGGAATATGCTTGGGCACCATTTTTTTATATCCGGATCAGTTGTTGGTGGAAGCCGGGTGGGACGATCCATAGGTTTTCCAACTGCTAATATCACCCCTGGCCATTATCTTAAAATACTGCCGCGGGACGGTGTTTACGCTGTTGAGGTTGAAGCCGGAGATGGCAGGTTCCCGGGAATGTTGAATATAGGCATTCGTCCGACAGTTAACGATAATCCAGACCATAAAACAATTGAAGTACATATAATTGATTTTGAAAATGATATATATGGACAGGAGATTCATCTCCATATTATAGAAAGAATCAGGGATGAAATGAAATTCAGTTCAGTTCAGCATTTAAAGGAGCAACTGATAAAAGATAAAGCGACAGTCATAGATATTTATAAAAAAAATACCAGGGTGCTCAATTAATTATAAATTTGCAGAAATTTATTAAAAGATGAAATCAGCTGATTTTATTACAGAAACATTACCATATAAGGTAAAGGATATCAAACTGGCAGAATCGGGCAGGAAAGCAATAGAAATTGCAGAAAAAGAAATGCCAGGCTTAATGTCGATCCGTAAAAAATATACACCCTTACAGCCACTTAAGGGTACAAGAATAACTGGTTCATTACATATGACAGTTGAAACAGCAGTCCTGATTGAAACCCTGACTAAACTTGGGGCAGATGTGAGGTGGGCAAGTTGCAATATTTTTTCTACTCAGGATCATGCAGCTGCAGCAATAGCAAAAGCCGGAGTCCCGGTATATGCCTGGAAGGGTGAGACACTCGAAGAATACTGGTGGTGTACCGAACAAGCATTAACTTTTCCTGGAGGGAAAGGTCCCACCACTATAATTGATGATGGAGGAGATGCTACTTTGCTGGTACATAAGGGATTCATAGCTGAAGAGGACTCGTCACTGGTTGATGCTAAACCATCCAATAAAGAGGAAGCCGTTATCCTGAAAAAGTTAAAGCAAACCCTTTTGTCTGATGGAGGTAAATGGCACAGGATGGTTAAAGAAATAAGGGGTGTTTCTGAAGAAACTACTACAGGAGTTCACAGACTTTACCAGATGTATGAAAAT
>Ga0153916_10002522_pt1 | contig 13389 bp, 10 predicted proteins | sample Opewatmetagenome_FD_109642 | JGI IMG/M metagenome (GOLD analysis project Ga0153916, IMG submission 109642) | Freshwater wetland microbial communities from Ohio, USA - Open water 3 Core 3 Depth 4 metaG | ecosystem: Environmental > Aquatic > Freshwater > Wetlands | place: USA: Ohio, Lake Erie...
GCCGTTGCGCTCGAACTCCCGTTCGACGTTGAAGGCGAAGGCCGCCGGTGTCCCGAACCGGTCGACCTGGACGGAATGGTCGATGACCAGGTCGGCCGGCACCAGCGGGTTGACCTTGCCGGGATCGCCGCCGAGGTCCGCCATGGCGTCGCGCATCACGGCCAGATCGACGATCGCGGGGACCCCGGTGAAGTCCTGGAGCACCACTCGTGACGGCATGAACGGGATCTCGGCCTCGGCCGCCACACCCGGCCGCCACGATGCCAGCGTCTCGACGTCCTCCGCTCGGACGATCCCGTGACCGGCGTGGCGGAGCAGGTTCTCGAGCAGGATCTTGACCGTGACCGGTGCGCTGGCGAGGTCCACCAGGTCGCCCAGGACGTCCAGCCGGTAGCAGTCCGGAAGGCCCGCGCCGAGCGCAGCCCGGGCGCTGAAGGGGTCGATCCGTGACATCGCGTGGGTCCTCATTCGCTCGCTACACTCGAAGGGTGCAAGCCTACCGCTTCCGTCGCGCCGGGCGGTCGATGCTCGCGTTGACGCCTGTGCGCGTTCGCTCACGCACCTCGGGGTGCGCTCGCTCTCGTGCTCGCCGTCGCCTTGGCCTCGACCGGCGGTCGCGACGGGTTCGCCCCACATGAGGCCCTGGGGCGATCTCCCGGGTGACGATCCTGAGCACGATCGCGCGGAGACCGAAGCGGCCATCGAAGCCGCCGGGATCGACCTCCACCCACCGGCCCCGGGTGACCACGCCCACCCTCACCAGCGTTCGGAACCGGGCGAACCGCCGGTCATCGGGATCGTTGGCGCCGGCGCGGTCGGCACGGCGCTCGGCGTGGCCCTGTCTCGAGCCGGTTGGCCGATCCACGCGGTGGCCAGCCGGGATCCCGGACGGCGCGAGCGGTTCCGCTCGCTGGTCGATGTCAATCGCGCCTTCGTCGACCCGGAGCCCCTGGTCGAGGAGGTCGAGCTGATCATCCTGACCGTCCCGGACGACGTGATCGAGCCGCTGGCGAGCGGCCTCCGGATGTACAGCGGACAGGCCATGATCCATACCAGCGGCGCCCTGGGGGCCGAAGTCCTCGCGCCGGCGATGGCGGCTGGGACCCAAATCGGGTCGTTCCATCCCCTGGTCGCCTTCGCCGACACGGAGCGGGCCGTCGAGGCCCTCCACGGGGCCACGATCGCGATCGAGGCCGACGACCAGCTGGCGGCCCTGCTGAGCACGATGGCCCAGGCGCTGGGCGCCACGCCGGTCCGGCTCGCGCCCGGCTCGAAGGCCGCCTATCACGCAGCAGCGGTGCTGGCGGCCGGCGGGTTCGTCGCGCTGCTCGACGCGATCGCCCAGCTCGGTCGGGTGGCCGGCCTGGATGAGGCCGGCGCGCTGGCGATCTACGGGCCGCTCATCGAAGGAACGCTGGGCAATGCCCGGGGGCTCGGCATCCGTGCCGCCCTGACTGGACCAATCATCCGCGGCGACGTGGGTACCCTCCGTGCCCACCTGGACACATTGCGCGAGCATGCTCCGGGCGTGCTGGACCTGTACGTCGCCGCCGCGCGCCGCGAGATCGAGCTCGCCGAAGGGCGTGGCGCGCTGGCACCGGAGGCGGCAACGGAAATGCACGAGATGCTGGCGGGAGCGCTTGCACGGCGCGACTGAACAGGTACCATTGCGGCCCATGGAGCACAGCATCGCCGCCAAATACGCGGCCCGTCCGGCGGCCCGATTCGTGCGTCCGTCCAACCGGGTCCGCGAACGTCGCCTCGGGCTGCGACCAGCCGATCCGTTCCGCGCCCCCGGAACCCGATCGACCGTGCTCCACGGTCCTGACGTGGCCCCGCTCACCCGGCTGCGCGCCGGGTGGCGCTCCATCCAACCGGCTCGACCGCGCCCGCAACGAAGTGGTCAGCTGCACCCACGGGTGGTGATGCACTGGTCCCGCTCCGGGCACTCTGGAGCTGGGCCTCAACGTCCGCGCGCCGCATCGGCGCCGTGGTCCGCCTGAGGGCCGCGACCGCCACGTCCGCCGGCGGCGTCGTCGTTCGCCACGAGGCTGGACGAACGTGGTTGGTGGTAGGCAGCCGGCGTCGCGAACGCGACGGCTGGACGTGGACGCTACCGAAGGGCACGCCCAATCCGGGGGAGACGCGCGAGGAGACCGCGCTGCGTGAAGTCGCCGAGGAGACCGGGCTCGACGTCCGGATCACGGGGCCGCTCGACTCCATCGAGTACTGGTTCGTGCAGTCGGGGCAGCGCATCCACAAGACCGTCCATTACTTCATGATGGAGCCGACCGGCGGAGACCTGGCCAATCACGATCACGAATTCGAGCAGGTCCGCTGGATCACGTTTGCAGAGGCGGCGTCAATGCTGACATTCGAGACTGAGCGGATGCTCGTGGCGCGCGCTGCCGGCGTGATCGAGCCGCCTGCATCGGTTGCCGCCGAGGCGCCATCGGCCGAGACGCTGCCGTGACCGAGACCATCGAGCCCACGGTCCACCTGACACCACTCACCGAGATACATCGGGAGCTCGGTGCGCGCCTGATCGAGTTCGGCGGTTGGCTGATGCCCGTCCAGTATGGCTCCATCCTTGAGGAGCATCGAGCCGTCCGTGAGCGAGTCGGCCTGTTCGACCTGTCGCACATGGGCGAGCTCCACGTCGAGGGCCCGGATGCCGGCGCGGCCCTCGCCGCCGCCTTGATCACGAATCCCCCGAGCCTGGCCGTCGGCCGAGCGCACTACTCGATGATCTGCGTGCCGGATGGCGGAATCATCGACGACCTGATCGTGTACCGGCTGGCCGAGTCGAGGTTCCTGGTGGTCGCCAACGCAGGGAATGCGGCGACCGTCTCGGACACACTGGCCGAACGGCTGGAGCGCTACAAGGCCGTGCTCGACGACCGATCCCTGGCAACCGGCCTGCTTGCCATCCAGGGCCCGCTGTCGGCCGGCGTTCTCGGCCCGTTGACCGATGTCGATCTGAGCGCGCTGCGCTACTACGCGATCGCCGAGGGAGCAGTGGCCGGAATCCCGGCCATGGTCGCCCGGACCGGGTACACCGGCGAGGACGGCTTCGAGGTGTTCATCGACACCAGCCGGACGGCCGAGCTGTGGGCGATCCTGCTGGCTGGCGTCCGCTCCGCCGGGGGCCTCCCGGTCGGCCTCGGCGCCCGTGACACGCTCCGCCTCGAGGCCGGCATGCCGCTCTACGGCAATGAGCTCGATCTGGACACGACCCCATACGAGGCCGGCCTCGGCCGTGTGGTCAAGCTGGACAAGCCTGGCGACTTCGTCGGCCGGGCCGCGCTGGAGAAGGTCGCCCGCGACGGTCCGGCCCGAAAGCTGGTCGGGCTGATCGTGGAGGGCCGCGGGATCGCTCGCCACGGCCACCCGGTCTGGGTCGGGGATCGGCGGACCGGTGTCGTCACCAGCGGGACCCAGTCACCGACGCTCGGAGTGCCGATCGCGATGGCGTACGTCGCACCGGGCGACGCCGAGCCGGGTACCGTTGTCGACGTCGAGATTCGCGCCGCCCGGGTGCCCGCGCGCGTCGTCGCCCTGCCCTTCTACAGGAGGCAAGCCTGATCCCGATGGTACCTACGGATCTGCACTACACCAAGGATCACGAGTGGGTTCGGGTCGATGGCGACGAGGCCACGGTCGGGATCACCGCCTACGCAACGGAACAGCTCGGTGACATCGTGTTCGTCGAGCTGCCCGACGTGGGCCGCTCGCTCGACCAGTTCGCGACGTTCGGAGTGGTCGAGTCGGTGAAGGCCGTGAGCGACCTCTTCGCTCCGGTGGGCGGCGAGGTTCTCGAGACGAATGCCGCACTCACCGGCCAGCCCGAGCTGGTCAACAGCGAGCCGTACGAGGGAGGCTGGATGGTCCGGCTTCGCCTGGCCGATGCCGCCCAGCTCGATGAGCTGCTCGACGCGACCGCCTACGACGCGCTGATCGCAGCGGGCTGATCCTCGCGATGCACTACGGTCCGCACACTGCCGCCGACCGGGCCAGGATGCTCGGAGCGCTCGGTCTCAGCTCGATCGACCAGCTGTTCGACGACATTCCGGCGGCGCTCCGCGCCTCGAAGCTCGACCTGCCGGACCCCGAGCCCGAGCTCGAGCTCGCGGCCCGCCTGAGCGCCCTGGCCGCCCGCAATCGGACGGACCTCGCCTCGTTCCTCGGCGCCGGTGTCTACCGCCATTGGAGCCCGCCGGCGGTCGACCAGATCCTCCTCCGCGGCGAGTGGTACACGGCGTACACGCCCTATCAGCCCGAGATCAGCCAGGGCACCCTCCAGAGCATCTACGAGTACGAGTCGTTGCTGGCCGAGCTGGTCGATCTGGACGTCGTCTCGGCGTCCCACTATGACGGGGCGGCGGCGACGGCCGAGGCCGCGCTGATGACCTGCCGGCAGACCCACCGCGACCGGGTCCTCGTCTCCCGCGCGGTCCACCCGCACTACCGCGAGACGCTGCGCACCTACTTCAGCGGCGGCCTCCAGCTCGAGGAGATCCCGCTCGTGGCCGGTGGCGACGCGGCGGGCACGACCGATCTCGACGCTCTCGAGCGGATGCTGGCGGAACCGGATCGGCCGGTCGCTGGGGTCATCGCCGCGCAGCCGGACTTCCTCGGACTGCTCGAGCCGATGCCGGCGATCGGCGAGCTCGCCCATGCCGCCGGGGCCCTGTTCGTGGCGGTCGTCGAACCGATCGGACTGTCAGTTCTGGCGCCCCCGGGGGCCTACGGCGCCGACATCGCCGCCGGGGAGGGGCAGCCGCTCGGCATCGCGCCGCAATACGGCGGCCCGTACCTCGGCATCCTCGCCACGACCGACGCGCTCGTCCGCCAGATCCCGGGCCGCCTCGTCGGGATGACGACCGATCTCGACGGGCAGCGTGCGTTCGTCATGACCATGCGCGCTCGCGAGCAGGACATCCGCCGCGACAAGGCGGCCAGCAACATCTGCACGAACCAGGCGCTGCTGGCGCTTGCCGCCTCGGTCTATCTCACCACGGTCGGACCGCACGGGCTGCGTGACGTCGCCGCCCTGGGTGCCGCCCGCGCCTCCGAGCTGGAGGCGGCCCTCGCCGCCGTCGGGGCTCCGCGGATCCACCCAGGCCCCTATCTCAACGAGTTCGCCATCCGCGTGCCCAACGCCCGGCTCATCCACCGGCGACTGCTCGATCGCGGGATCCTGGCGGGACTGGTGCTGGCCGACGCGGAACCGGGTGACACGAGCCTGGCCGACGGGCTCCTGGTCTGCACGACGGAGGTCACCACGCGCGACGAGATCGACCTGTTCGCCGAGGCGCTCGCCGAGATTCTCGGTGGACGGCCGGCGGGCGTCGAGGCGGGCGCGGGATCGGGCGGCAGCGCGCTCGCAGGGAGCGCTCGATGAGCGTCACCGGCACGCGCCTGCAACCGACGATCTTCGAGCTGGGCCGCCCCGGCCGTGGCGGCGGCAAGATCCCGCATCCGCCCAAGGACGCGCTCGACCGCATCCCGGCCGCCTCGCGGAGGACCACCCCGCCTGCGCTGCCGGAGATGAACGAGCCCGACGTCGTGCGCCATTACGTCAACCTGTCGCAGCTCAACTACGCGGTGGACACCGGCTTCTACCCGTTGGGCTCGTGCACCATGAAGTTCAACCCCAAGCTCAACGAGTGGGCGGCCCGCCTGCCGGGCTTCGCCAACCTCCATCCGCTCGCCCCCGACGCCGCCGCCCAGGGCACGCTCCAGATGCTCTTCGAGCTCGAGCGGGCGCTGGCCGAGATCTCGGGAATGCGTGCGGTCAGCCTCCAGCCGGCCGCCGGGGCGCAGGGCGAGCTGACGGGCATCCTGATGATCCGGGCCTACCATCGAGCCCGCGGCGACGCGGCGCGCGACCAGGTCCTCGTCCCCGATTCGAGCCACGGGACGAACCCGGCGACCGCGTCGATGGCTGGCTATACCACCGTGACCATCCCGTCTGCCGAGGACGGCGGCGTCGACCTCGATGCGTTCCGGGCCGCCCTCGGGCCACGGACCGCGGCGGTCATGATCACGAACCCCTCGACGCTGGGGCTGTTCGAGTCGCGCATCGGCGAGTTGCTCGACGCGGTCCACGCGGCCGGCGCTCTGGCCTACATGGACGGCGCCAACCTCAACGCCATCCTGGGCCGGTTCAAGCCGGGCGAGGCCGGCTTCGACGTGATGCACTTCAACGTCCACAAGACCTTCTCGACGCCGCATGGCGGCGGTGGCCCGGGGGCCGGGCCGGTCGGGGTAGGTGACACGCTGCTGCCGTACCTGCCGGAGCCGAGAGTCCTGCGCGAACCCGACGGCACGTTCCGCTTGGAGCGGATCGGCGAACGCTCGACCTCGATCGGGCGGATGCGCAGCTTCGCCGGCAACACTGGCGTCCTGGTCCGTGCCTATGCCTATATCTGCGCCCACGGGGCGTCGGGCCTGCGCGAAGTCAGCGACGATGCCGTGCTGGCCGCCAACTACCTGATGTCGCGCGTCGCGGAGGCCTACGACATCCCGCACGAGCGTGCCTGCAAGCACGAGTTCGTCGCGTCGGCGAGCACGATCAAGCACCGGACCGGGGTGCGGACGCTCGACATCGCCAAGCGCCTGATCGACTACGGCTTCCACCCCCCGACGATCTACTTCCCGCTGATCGTCGAGGAAGCGATGCTGATCGAGCCGACCGAGACCGAATCGGTCGAGACGCTCGACGCGTTCGCCGACGCGCTGATCGCGATCGCCCAGGAGGCCGAGGCGACTCCGGAGCTGGTCACCGGAGCACCCCACACGGCGCCGGTCCGGCGCCTGGACGAAGCGACAGCGGCCCGCCATCCGAACCTGCGCTGGAAGGCTGCGCCGGCGGCAATGATGCCATGCCCCGGGTAGAGCGGACAGCGGGCGAGAGGCGGTCAGGCGGTGATGCGTCCTGGCGGGGGTGGCTCAGCGGTTGGTGGCCAGGCACCGCATCTGTGGCAACGCGGCGACCCTCGGAGATTGCTCGCTCCGCAGGCCGCGCACGTCCACCAGCCCTCGATCGGCTCGGGCGGGACGCCCGCCGGCAACCTGGAGGCGAGAGCGACGCCGGTCAGGGCGATGACCAGGACGGCCGCGACGACAAGGGCGACCAGCGGCAGCATGCTGGCTATCGCCCCGACGCCCAGGTCGTCTGATCCCGCCCCGCTGCCCTCGCAGGATTCGGCCTGCCCCGGCCCTGGCGTCGAACCTGGCGCCGGGGTGGTTTCGGTGCAGCCCCCATCGTCGGGCACCGGAGCGAGGAGCGCGTTGCCGCCGGGCGCGCTGGGATACGGGCCCGCCGCGGCCAGGACGAGCAGGGCCAGAACGGAGGCGGCGGCCCCGGCAAGTCGTCGACGATCCATCTTCGGACCATCGTAACCGCGGAGCCGAGGACATCGCCACCTCTCGCCGCGTTGACGTGCGCTCAGCGCTCGGCACACCGCGCTCGCCCGACGGCTCGACCGGGCGACCTCCGCCCGGCGGCGAACCTCCGCTGGCGCGCGATGAGCGAGGCCCTGTCGCCCGGTCCGGGCTGACCCGCGACACCTTCGCGCCACGCCGCGGATTTGACGCGGGACTCGCAAGGTGTCAATGATTGCAGAATTCTGGCGCGCGGCTGCTCGTGCGGTCCGCCGGAAGTCGCGCACAATCGAGCTCGCGGGTAGGGAGAACCGCCGCTCGCCTGCACGGTGATATGGTTGGTCTAGACGGATGGAGGAGAATGTCGCCGACCACTGAGCGACTCGCTTGCCCGCCCTTACTAGCCGGGTCCGACAGCCCGGCTTCGAGGCGTGCACCTTCGGGCGGTGCGGCACCGGCCCGCGACCCGTCAGCGTGAGAGGAATGACCGCATGATGCATCGACGATTGTTGGCAGCCCTCGGGGTACTCTCGATCATTGTCACGGCCTGTGGCGGCACGACGCCGACGCAGGCGCCGGCCAGCGCCGGCAGCCCCGGGGCCGAGACGCAGGCACCCTCCGAGAGCGCCACTGCTGGCGGCGGCCTGGCCGCCGACCAGGTAATGCGCGTGTATGTCAGTGACACGGACCCGGAAACCCTGACGCCCTACCACGCGCAGGACGCCGTGTCAATCGGGATCCTGCAGAATGTCCATCGCGGGCTCCTGTACTTCGACAAGGACCTCAACACCGTCCCCGCGGCCGCAAAGGCCCTGCCCGAGGTCAGCGCCGACGGCAAGACGCTCACGTTCCAGATCCGTGACGACGCCGTGTACGCCGACGGCAGCCCGATCATGGCGGCCGACTTCGCGCGCGCTGCACAACAGTCGCTCGACCCGCTGCTCGCCAACCCCTATAACTACATCCTGTGCCCGCTGGCGGGCGCGGAGCAGTTCACGGAATGCGGCGGCACGGTCGACGGGAGCGACGCGGCCGCCCTGAAGACTGCGCTCGACGCAGTTGGCGTCAAGGCCCAGGGCGACAAGACGGTCGTGATGACCCTCGGCACGCCTGCGACGTACTTTGGAACGATCGCGGCGATGTGGCCGCTGTACCCGATCAAGCAGGACTGGATCGACCCGAGCAGCGGTCTGCTGACCGACGCCGCGATCCTGGGCGCCGGATCCGGCCCATTCGTCATCGAGAAATGGGACCACGGCAGCCAGATCGTCCTCAAGCCGAACCCCAACTGGTACGGCGACCCCAAGCCGACGCTCACCGAGATCGATGTCGAGATCGGTGGACCGCTCGAGCAGGCCTACCAGGCCTACGCGAACGGTGACCTAGACGCGGTCCAGGTGACGAACACCGCGCTCATCCACCAGATCGACGCCGACCCCTCGATCAAGGGCGAGGCGCACGACACGCCGGCCCTGGGCGAGAGCTACTACGACTTCGCCAACTGCCAGGATCCGAGCGCGACGGCGGACAACCCGAAGTGCCCCAAGGGCGGCCTGCCCGACGGCAAGCCACCCACGACGAACAAGAACTTCCGGATCGCGCTGCCCCAGGCGATCGACAAGCAGGAGTTCATCAACGTCACCTACGGTGGTCTCGGGACCCCGGCGACCAGCTCGGTCATGCCGGGCATCCCCGGCCATGACGACTACAACCCCTACCCCTTCGACATCGCTGCCGCGCAGCAACACATGGCCACCGCCCTCACCGAGATGGGGATCAAGGACACCGACGGCGACGGCACGGTGACCGCCGCGGACGTTGGCACGATGTCCTTCGGCTACAACTGCAACGCCGGCCACCTGCCGCGCGTGACCTACCTCGCCGAGCACTGGCGGACGGCGCTCGGGTTCAGCGAAACCCAGTTCGATATCCACTGCGTGGACTTCCCGACGCTCCTCAAGGAGCGCCCGAACGGCAAGTACACGATCAGCCGAGACGGCTGGAACGCGGACTTCCCGCATGCGGTCAACCAGCTGAACGACCTGTTCCGGTGCGGTGGCGGCAACAACAACAGCCAGTGGTGCAACCCCCAGTTCGACCAGCTGATGGACCAGGCGGCCGCCGAGCCGGACCAGGCCAAGGCTGTGCAGCTCTACATCCAGGCACAGCGGCTCGTCGTCGACGATGCGGCGGTGATCTTCCTGAACTGGAATACCACCCGCTGGATGGTCAAGCCGTACATGCAGGACGTGGTCATCACGAGCTCCGACTCGGAGAACCCGGGCGACCACTTCTGGGAGACGATCAAGGTCGGGGAGCACTGAGCTCCCGTCCTACCCTAGGCAATCACGAGTGGGCCGGCCGGCAGGCCGGCCCACTCGCACCCGGGGCCGGTAGCGCAGCCCACGATTTGTGGCCTAGACTGCTCGCACGCGCGAGCAGAAGGGGGACACATGGTTTCCTACATCGTCAGGCGCATCCTGTGGCTGATCCCGGTCCTGTTCGTCGTGTCAATCATCACGTTCGGGCTGATGCACAGCGTCCCCGGTGGTCCGTTCGATCGGGAGAAGGCTCTTCGTGGCTCGGTCATCGAGCGCCTCAACGAGAAGTACGGCCTCGATAAGCCGATCCCGGAGCAGTACGTCAACTGGGTCGGCGGCCTCATCCGGCTTGACCTTGGCCCGTCCTATCGATACGCCAATCGAACCGTCAACGACATGATCGGCGAGGGGTTACCCCGAACGATCCAGCTGGGGCTCATGGCGTTCGCGCTGGCGATCCTGTTGGGGATCCCGCTGGGCATCATCGCGGCCCTGGGGCATAACCGCTGGCCGGACTACTTAGCAACGGCGATCTCGCTGGTCGGGATCGCGACGCCGAGCTTCGTGCTCGCGATCCTGCTCGTCCTCGTGTTCAGCGCCGGCCTCGACTGGTTCCCCAACCGGGGATGGAAGGGTCCCGCCACTTGGGTCCTGCCCACGATCGCCCTCGCCGGCTACCAGGTCGCCGTGATCGCCCGCTACACCCGGGCGTCGATGCTCGAGGTGACCCGCCGCGACTACATCCGGACCGCGCAGAGCAAGGGCCTGCCCGATCGCGCCGTGATCCTCCGGCACATGATCCGGAACGCCCTAATCCCGGTGGTCACGGTCCTTGGACCGATCCTCGCGTTCCTGATCACGGGCTCGTTCATCATCGAGTATTTCTTCGGCATCCCCGGCGCCGGTCGTCTCTTCGTCCAGTCGATCCAGGGGCGCGATTACGCGGTGATCATGGCTGCCACGGTGCTGTACGCGGCCGCGATCGCGATCATGAACCTGGTGGTCGATGTCCTCTACGGATACATCGACCCCCGCATCCGGTACACGTAAGAGGACATCTGCATGGCGACACAGAGCCAGGTGATAGTCGGCCCGACCGTCGCCCGTCGGCGGAGCGAGGGCCTCTGGTGGGATGCCTGGGGCCGCTTGCGCCGCAACCGTCTGGCCGTCATCGGGCTCGGGTTGGTCATCCTGCTGCTGCTGGCGGCGATCTTCGGCCCGACGCTCGCCCCCTGGAAGTACTACATCCAGGACGATGCCGCCCTGGCCGCCAACAACTTCCTGCCGCTGCCGCCGTTCAAGTCGATGTCCCATGTCCTCGGCACGGACCCGAATGGCCGGGACGTCCTGAGCATGCTGCTCGATGGGGCCCAGATCAGCATGACCGTGGCGTTCGTCGTCCAGCTCGTCGTGATCGTGATCGGCGTGCCGATCGGGGCCGCTGCGGGCTGGTTCGGCGGCAGGACCGACAACATCCTGATGCGGCTGACGGATGTGATCTACGCGTTCCCCGACCTGCTGTTCATCATCCTGCTCTCGGTCTCGCTCTACGACACCTGGTTCGGCCACGCTCTCAACGGGGTGCTCCTGGTATTCGTGGCCATCGGCCTGACCTCCTGGGTGACCGTCGCACGCCTGGTCCGCGGCCAGTTCCTGTCGCTGAAGGAGACCGAGTTCGTCGAGGCGGCCCGCGCCATCGGAGTCCCGCCCGCGCGGATCATCATCCGGCACCTCATCCCCAACTCGATCAGCCCGGTGATCGTGGCCATCACGCTGGGCATTCCGGCGGCCGTCCTCGCCGAGGCGACCCTGGCGTTCATCGGCGTCGGCGTCCAACCGCCGCGGACCTCGTGGGGGAGCATGATCTCACTCGGCTATGACCAGATCCGCATCTACCCCTGGCTTACCTTGCTGCCCGGACTGCTGATCGCCACTGCCCTCATGAGCTTCACGTTTCTTGGTGACGGCCTGCGCGACGCGCTCGATCCCAAGCTGAGGGGCAAGCAGTAGGTTGAGCGATCAGAGGGAGAGGTCGCTGCCGCAGACCGGCCATCCATCATCGAGTTGGCGCCTGACGAAGCCCGCCGCGCGCGGACCGAGAGCGTGACGACGTCCGGTCCGGCCCACAACGCCGACAAGCTGCTCGAGGTCCGGGGTCTCAAGACGCAATTCTCCACCGCCGACGGCGTGATCCAGGCCGTCGATGACGTCAGCTTCGATGTCGGCTATGGCGAGACGCTCGGCCTCGTCGGCGAGTCCGGCTGCGGGAAGAGCGTGTCGGCTCTGTCGATCGCGAGGCTCGTCCCGGATCCGCCAGGCAAGATCGTCGCCGGCGAGATCCTGTTCGACGGGATCGATCTGCTGAAGCTGAGCGACGAGGCCATGCGCAAGCTGCGCGGCAAGGAGATCGGGTTCATCTTCCAGGACCCCTTGACCAGCCTCAACCCGACCCTGACCATCGGCTACCAGATCGGCGAGGCGATCCGGGAGCACATGGGCCTGTCGGGGAAGGCCGCCCGCGACCGGGTGGTGGAGCTGCTGGCCAAGGTGGGCATCCCGAGGCCTGCGGACCGGCTCAAGGACTACCCGCATCAGTTCTCGGGCGGCATGCGCCAGCGCGTAATGATCGCGATCGCCCTGTCGTGCGACCCAAAGCTGATCCTGGCCGACGAGCCGACGACCGCGCTCGACGTGACGATCCAGGCCCAGATCCTGGAGCTGATCCAGAAGCTGTCGCACGAGTTCGGCACGGCGGTCCTGCTGATCACCCACGACCTCGGGATTGCCGCCGGCATGTGCGACCGGGTGAACGTGATGTACGCCGGCCGGATCGTCGAGACGGCCTCGGTAGACACGATGTTCGAGAACCCGCGGATGCCGTACGCCTGGGGCCTGCTCGACTCGCTGCCGCGGATCGACGACATCCGGGGTGCCAAGCTGCGCACGATCGAGGGGATGCCGCCGTTGTTGATCTCACCGCCCGACGCCTGCCGCTTCGGGCCCCGCTGCCGCTTCGTCCGTGACATCTGCCGCGAGGATGAGCCCGAGCTCACCGCGCGCGAGGGCGAGGATCACCTCGCCCGGTGCTGGGCCACCGAGCCCGGCGGGTGGATCAGTTGACCGCCACGGCGGGCGCGACCCCGGCGATCCGGCCGCATGACACCAAGAACATCGTGGAGGTCGACGACCTCAAGGTCTACTTCCCGATCCGGGCCGGCATCTTCAGGACGGTCAAGGGCACCGTCAAGGCGGTCGACGACGTGACCTTCGAGGTCCGCCGCGGCGAGACGCTCGGCCTGGTCGGCGAGTCCGGCTGCGGCAAGAGCACGATCGGCCGGGCGATGATCCGCCTCCGCGAGGCCACCGGCGGAACCGTCCGCTTCGACGGCGTAGACCTGACGACGCTGAAGGCCGGTCCGCTGCGCAAGATGCGCCGCCGGATGCAGATCATCTTCCAGGACCCGTACGGCTCGCTCGACCCGCGGATGACCGTCGGCTCGATCATCAGCGAGCCGATCGAGACGCATCACCTGGCGGACGGCGAGGCCAAGAAGGAGCGGGTGGCCGACCTGCTCAGGATCGTCGGGCTGGATCCGAACTACGTCAAGCGCTACCCGCACGAGTTCTCCGGCGGCCAGCGCCAGCGCATCGGCGTCGCCCGGGCGTTGGCCGTGGAGCC
>Ga0153916_10002523_pt1 | contig 13388 bp, 11 predicted proteins | sample Opewatmetagenome_FD_109642 | JGI IMG/M metagenome (GOLD analysis project Ga0153916, IMG submission 109642) | Freshwater wetland microbial communities from Ohio, USA - Open water 3 Core 3 Depth 4 metaG | ecosystem: Environmental > Aquatic > Freshwater > Wetlands | place: USA: Ohio, Lake Erie...
CGTCCGCATTCCGGATCCCCAGCGAAGCGCCGGTGCGTATGCGCACCAGCTGTCGGGCGGCATGCGACAGCGCGTGCTCATCGCGATTGCGCTCGCGTGTCGTCCCGCGCTCGTGATTGCCGACGAACCGACCACCGCGCTCGACGTCACGATCCAGGCGGAAATCCTCGACCTGCTGCGCGAGATGAAGGCGAAGTACCGGCTCTCGCTGCTGCTCATCACGCACGACCTCGGCGTCGTCGCGGAGATGGCGGATCGCGTGCTGGTCATGTACGCCGGGCGCATCGTCGAAGAAGCTCCGCTGCGCGCGTTGTTCGCCGCGCCCGCGCACCCGTATACGCAGGGACTGCTCGCATCGGTGTCGCGCCGCGCCGAGGGTCGTCATCTCCCCGCGATCGAAGGCAGCGTTCCGGACCTGTCCGCGCTTCCGCCCGGCTGCGCGTTCGGTCCGCGCTGCGCCAGCCGCATCCCGCGCTGCGACCTGGAAGCGCCCGGCCTGTCGCGGCTCGGGCCGGACCAGGCGGTGCGGTGCCACCTTTATTCGTCCGACGTCCGACGTCCGACGTCCGACGTCGGTCCGGCGGACACCGGACATCGGACATCGGACACCGGACGGGGGAGTCGATAATGCCCCTGCTCGAGGTCCGGAACCTGGTCAAGGAATTCCCCGCGAGGGGCGCTCTCTGGCGAAGCGGCGCGCGCGTGCGCGCCGTGGACGACGTGAGTTTCGCGATCGAGGAAGGCGAGACGTTCGGCCTGGTCGGCGAATCGGGTTCAGGAAAGACGACGACGGGACGGTGCATCCTGCGGCTGGTGACGCCGACGGCCGGCGAGGTGCACTTCCGCGGCGAGGACGTGCTCGCCGCCTCGCGCACGCGCATGCGCGAGCTTCGCCGCCAGATGCAGATCATCTTCCAGGATCCGTACTCGTCGCTGAACCCGCGCATGCGGGTGGGCGCGATTGTCGAGGAACCGCTCGTGATTCGCGGCGTGGGCGACCGCGCGGCGCGCCGCGCCCGCGTCGGGGAACTCTTTCGACTGGTCGGGCTCGATCGCGCGGCGCTGCGACGCTATCCGCACCAGTTCAGCGGCGGCCAGCGGCAGCGCATCGGCCTCGCGCGCGCGCTGGCGCTGAATCCGTCGTTCGTCGTCGCCGACGAGCCCGTTTCGGCGCTCGACGTCTCCGTGCAGGCACAGGTCATCAACCTGCTGATGGACCTGCAGCAGCAGCTCGGACTCACCTACCTCTTCATTGCTCACGATCTCAGGCTGGTCGAGAAGATCTGCGATCGCGTGGCCGTGATGTATCGCGGCCGGATCGTGGAGATGGCCGACACCGCCGCGATCTTCGCCGCTCCTACCCACCCCTACACGAAGGCGCTGTTGTCGGCAGTGCCGGTGCCCGACCCCGATCGACGCCGCTCCCGGCTGGTCCTCGCGCCCGCCGACGCCGAGTCGCACGCGCCGCTGCGCGAAGTCTCGCGCGGCCACTGGGCGGCGATCTGAACGGCTCTTGGGTTGAGGCGTCAGGCTTCTGGGGCCCCGTCAGGCTCTCGCCCTGCAATGCCCAGAGTCCAGAGCCCAAAGCCTTCTTGGAGAACCTAGGCCGCCCGCCGCACGTCATCCGAAATCTGACCGTCGAGGATGTGAACGACGCGGTGGGCGTGAGCGGCGATGTCCGCCTCGTGCGTCACGAGAACGATCGTGTTGCCGCTCTCGTGCAGCCGGGTGAAGAGCGTCATGATCTCGCTGCCGGTCTTGCTATCGAGGTTCCCCGTCGGCTCGTCGGCAAGGAGAATCGAGGGATCGTTGACGAGGGCCCGCGCGACGGCGACACGCTGGCGCTGGCCGCCCGACAGCTGGTTGGGACGATGGGTCATGCGGTCGGTGAGCTCGACGCGGCCCAGCGCCTGCTGCGCCCGGTTCAACCGCTCCCTGGCCGGCACGCCCGCGTACACGAGCGGCAGCTCCACGTTGTGCAGGGCGGTGGCGCGCGGCAGCAGGTTGAACGTCTGGAAGACGAAGCCGATCTCCTGGTTCCTGATTCGCGCCAGCTCGTCGTCGTTCATCTGGCCGACCTGCTTGCCGTTGAGCAGGTAGCTGCCCTTGGTCGGCGTATCGAGGCAGCCAATCAGGTTCATGAGCGTCGATTTGCCCGAACCGGACGGGCCCATGATCGCCACGTATTCGCCCCGATCGATCTGCAGAGACACGCCGCGAAGCGCGTGGATCTCTTCCGACCCCATCACATAGGTCTTCCACAGGTCCTGGGTCTCAATCAGTGCCATGATGTCACTCGGTCTCTTGCGCCAGGCACTTGGCTCTGAGCTCTTGGCCTTGCGCAGCCCACGGTCCATAGATACGAGAACGGCAGGGCGTCGGTTCCAGCGACGTGCCTGCTATTCAGACGACGTCCGCCCGTGTCCGGTTTGTTGTCCCACGCGCCCGACCTGGCTTGCTTGCCCCACCCTAGGAGATCGGCACGTCGCGGATCGCCGGCACGTGCGGGATCTGAATGGTAATACGGGATGTGCCCGCAGGAGGAGCAGGAAAACGCACGACGAGCGGGCGCCGCTCGCCGGGCCGAAGGGGCGAGACGGCCCCGCTGCCGGCCGGCCGGTTCGCCCGGTCGCGCAGGACGAAGTACTTCCGCAGGCCGGACGGCTCGACGAGGACAACGTCGGCCAGCGTGTCCCGGTCGGCCGGGTCCGACGCAAACCGGTCGCCGAACTCGAACGGCTGCTGCGACGTGTTCGCGAAGAGAAGTTGCACCGACACGGTTCCGGCGTTCCGCTTCACTTCGACGACCTGGACGATCAGCCCGGGCCATTCGGCTTTCGCTTCGGCGAGCACCGGAGCCGGCGCGGGCGTCGCTGGCGTGGCCCGCGCGGATGCGGCCTCAGGGTCCGTCCGCGCGTTGGGGCTGCAACAGGCGAGGAGGACGGCCGTGAGGAGCGCCGCGAGGAACGGGCCGCCCGAACCGCACAATCGCAACGATCGGGATCCCATCTCGGTCATGTGGGTCTGAGGCGGGCAGCGAGTGATTTGACGGCCGGATCCGCATCGTTCGGAATCCACGCTCGCCAGTCGCGAACGTCCACCGGGATGATGGTAATCCGGCGACCAGGGTCGGCCAGCTGCCGGTTGGCCGCGATCGCATCCGCAAGTTCGCGTTGCGATGCCACCTCGCCGGCCAGCACGAAGACCGACACTTTCGCTTTCTGCACGGCATTGGCCCGCACGGCCTGCGCGCATACGTCGTGCACCACGTGCCCGTCGAGGCGCGAGACGAACTTCGCGAGGAACCACGGGCGCGATCGCGGTCGATCGAGGAGACGCGGCTTCAAAAGGCAGCTGAGATCGAAGCCGGGGGCTGCGGGTCGCTCGCTCGCGGCGAACGCCTCGTCAAAGAGGTGACCCAGGCGCGCGAGCGCCGCGCGTTTGAGCAGCGTGTCACGCCCGGACCGAAGCGCCTCGAACGAAGCCGCGCTTCTCTCGCCGTCGTCCCGCCCGGTGGGCGAGGGTTCAGGCGCAGGTGCGCGCACCGGCGGTTTGCTCGGTCGAGCGGTTTCGGCGCGCTCGCCCCACAGCGATCGGTCGTACTCGGCGCGGCGGTCGGGATTGATGAGTGTCTTGTAGGCGGTCGTGAGCTCCGCCGAACGGACCTGCGCGAGCTCCTGGAACTCGGCGCCGAGGTGCTGCACCTTGTCCGGGTGATACCGCGCGATGATCTTGCGGAACGCCTGCTTGATCTGGGCGGCGGACGCGTCGGTCGCCACCTGCAGCAGCTGGTAGTACGTCTTCACGACCCCTCGGGACGGGAAGCAGGAACCGGGAATCGGGACATCTCACTCCCGGCTCCTGACTCCTGATTCAGGACTTCTTGAACTCGGTGACGTTCGTCGCCGCCAGCTCGCGGCGATCGACGAGCTCACGCGACTTGCGCCTTCGCCTGACCGGTTGCGTGGTCGACGCGCAGTACGGGCAGAAACTCCAGCCTGGCTGCAACGCGCGCCCGCAGCTCGAGCACCCTCCCGCCAGCCTCCGGCCGCACTGCGGGCAGGCGATGAACTCCATGCCCACCGCTCCCCCGCAGCCTGGACACAGGGTGCGCATTTCCCGGACCTCGGTGATCACCCGCAACAACTCCTCGGGCGTTGTCACGCCGATCTTCACCTTCGTCAGGCCGTCCTCGCCCAGGCTCGTCATCCCCGCCTGCAGGGCCGCGTCGCGAATCGTGTCCTCGGGTGCCCGCTGCGCGATCAGCCGCCGCATCTTCGACCCGACGCGCATCACCTCGTAGAGGCCGAGGCGTCCGTGGTAGCCGGTGTAGTTGCACTGCTCGCAGCCGACTGCGCGGTAGAACGGGACGGCCGAGGCGTCGCCTTCGGTCATGTTCAGCGCCCGCAGCGTGTCGGCCGAAGGCGTGTACAACTGACGGCAGCTCGGACAGAGCCGCCTGACCAGCCGCTGAGCGACGATGCCGATGACGGCCGAAGCGATGACGTACGGTTCGATGCCGATGTCGACGAGGCGCGTGGTCGCCGACGGCGCGTCGTCGGTGTGCAGCGTCGAGAGGACCAGGTGGCCGGTTTGCGCCGCCTGCATGGCGATGCGCGCGGTCTCCTGATCGCGGATCTCGCCGATGAGGATGACGTCGGGATCCTGGCGCAGGATCGAGCGCAACGAGCCCGCAAAGCTCAGGCGAATCTTCTCGTTGATCTGCGTCTGGTTGATGCCGGGAAGCTGGTACTCGATCGGATCTTCGATCGTCACGATGTTGGTGCGTTCCGACTGGATGGTCTTCAGCGCCGCCGCCAGCGTCGTCGTCTTGCCGCTGCCGGTGGGCCCGACGACGAGGATCATGCCGTGCTGGTGCTTCAGGAAGCGCCCCAGGTCCTCGAGCGACGTGGACGACAGACCGAGTTCGTCGAGGGCGGGCACGCCCTTGCGGTGATCGAGGACGCGAAGCACGATCTTCTCGCCGAACAGCGTGCGCAGCGTGGAGACGCGGAAGTCCACCTGTGTGTCCTCGTCGGTCGTCACCCGGATCCGGCCGTCCTGCGGCAGCCGCTTCTCGGCGATGTCCATTCCCGCCATGATCTTCAGCCGCGCGATCAGGCCTTCATGGACCCATTTGGGCAGGTCCATCACTTCCTTGAGCAGCCCGTCGAGGCGCTGGCGCACGACCACGGTCTTTTCGAGCGGCTCGACGTGCACGTCGCTCGCCCGGCTGCGGATCGCGCTCTTGACGATCAGGTCCACCAGATCGACGATTGGCGCCGCTTCGCCGCCTTCTTTCGGCGCCTCCCCCGTCTCGAACACCTGGTCCTGCCTGGCGAGGCTTCCGGCCGGAGCATCCACCGCGTTCACCGGACCGACCGACGAACCGCGCATGGAGACGGGAACCGAGGCAGTCGAGCGCGTGATCGCGCTGTCAGGGTAGTACCGGTTGATCGCCTCGAGGATCTCGCTCTGCGTCGCGATGACCTGCTTGATGCGGTAGCCGGTCTTGAATTCGAGGTCCTGCACCAGGCTGAACAGCAGCGGGTCGGCCATCGCGAGCGTCAGCACGTTCTTCTCGAGACGCACCGCGATGCAGGCGCGCTTGAGCGCGATCTCCTTCGGAATGAGGACGACCACCGTCAGGTCGGGTGGGTTGTCGACGAGACTGAGATGCGAGAATCCGAGCTGATAGGCGAGGGCCTTGGCGATCTGCTTCTCGGTGGTCAGCTTCATCCGGACCAGCACGGCGCCCAGGCGTTCGCCCGTGCGCTTGTGTTCGGCCAGCGCTTCCTGCAGTTCGCTTTCGGTGATGAGTCCCGCCTGGATCAGACACTCGCCGAGTTTCTTGCGCATCGCCTGATACCACCAACTCCACGAGTTTCGCACGCCGTCTTCTGGCTGACGGTTGCCCCGACTTTCACGCGTCCCCCGGCGCCGCCCGTTCCTTGATTCGTTCCACCTGGATCTTGTGTTTCTTGACCAGGTGCCACACGCTGCGCTCGGTGATGCCGAGCAGACGCGCGGCAGCGGCCTGCACGCCGCCGGCGCGCGTCAGCGCTTCGACGACGAACGCCCGCTCGAGCTGCGCCATCCGCTCATCCAGCGAAGCGGCCGACAATGTCGCCAGCTGCTCGGCGTCCACGGCGCGCAGTCCGGCCACGCCCGCCTGCAGCGCCGCCGGCAGGCTGGCGAGCGTCGCCACCTCCGTGTCGCTGACGACGATGGCGCGCTCGACCATGTTCCGCAGCTCGCGCACGTTGCCCGGCCAGTCGTACTCCATCAGCGCGGCCATGGCATCGGGCGACAGGTGCGTCACCGCCCGACCGAGGCGCGCGTTCGCCTCGGCAAGGAAGTGCGCGACCAGGTCGGGGATCTCCTCGCGCCGGTCGCGCAGCGGCGGCACGTTGATGGTGACCACGTTCAGGCGGAAGTACAGGTCGTCGCGGAAGCGGCCTTCCTTGACCGCGCGCGCGAGTTCCTTGTTGGTCGACGCGATGATCCGCACGTCCACGCGCACCGTGGCGGTGCCGCCCACCCGCTCGAACTCCCGCTCCTGCAGCACCCGCAGGATCTTCGACTGCGTGGTCGGCGACATGTCGCCGATCTCGTCGAGCAGCAGCGTCCCGCCGTCGGCCAGCTCGAACTTCCCGGTCTTGCGCATCAACGCGCCCGTGAACGCCCCCTTCTCGTGGCCGAAGAGCTCCGACTCCAGCAGCGCTTCCGGGATGGCGGCGCAGTTCAACTTGATGAACGGTCGATCGCGGCGCGGCGACTGCTGGTGAATGTTCTCCGCAATCAGTTCCTTGCCCGTTCCGCTCTCGCCCAGGATCAACACCGTCGAATCGGTCGGCGCCGCCCGCTCGATCAGACGGAACACCGCGCTCATCGCCCGGCTCGTTCCGATCATGCGCCCGCGCGGCCCGTTCGCCAGCTGAAGCCGCAGGCGCTCGATCTCGGCGAGGAGCCGGCGTTTCTCGAGGGCCCGCCGGATGACGATTTCCATCTCCTCGAGCCGGAACGGCTTGGTGAAGTAGTCGTAGGCGCCCCGCCGGATCGCCTCAATCGCGCCGTCGCCGGACCCGTGGGCGGTCATCACGATGATCGGCATGCGCGGATCGATTTTCAGAACGCTTTCGACCGCGACCAGTCCGCTCATGCCCGGCAGCCGCACGTCGAGCAGCACCAGATCGAAGCGCCCGCTGCGCAGGCAGTCGAGCGCGCCCTCGGCCGTTGACCGCACGGTCACGCCGTACCCCTGCCGGAGCAGTGCCTCCTTGAGGAAGAACTGCATCTGCTCGTCGTCGTCCACCACCAGAATCTGCAGCATGCGCCTCGATCCCCGTCGTCGACGGGTGTCTGTACCCCCACGCGGCCTGCACCCCGCAGACCCCCCTGCTACGCGAAGTCGACCCGCAGCTTCGGCTGCAGACTCTCCGCGGCGAGCGGGAGCTCGATCGCGAAGCTCGTGCCCACCTGCGGGTCACTCTCGACTTCAATCCGGCCGCCGTGCGCCGTCACGATCTGCCGCGCGATGGCGAGGCCAAGGCCCGTGCCCGACGACTTGGTCGTGTAGAAGGGCACGAACAACTTCTTCATCTGCTCCGGCGAAACGTAGGAACCCGTGTTGTGCACCCGCACGACCGCCTGGGTTCCGGACACCGTCGTGGACGCCGTGACGACGCCGCCCGGCGGCGTCGCTTGCACCGCGTTCACCAGGATGTTCGCCAGCGCCCGGCCCAGCCGTGCCTCGTTGCCGAGCGTGATGGCCGGCAGCCGCGAGTCGATCGACGAGATCGTCACTGCCTTGTCGCTGAGGCCGAGGCGGGCGAACGTCACGGTGTCGCGGACCATGCGGTTCAGATCGATCAGCTCCTGAGACGGCGCAGCTGGCGAGGAAAGGAGCAGCAGATCCTCGACCAGGCAATCGAGCCGGCCGATCGCATCCTGCATTGTCGTCACGTATTGACGCCGCGGATCGTCTTCCGGGAAATCGCGCCCCAGCAGTTCCACGAGGCCCTGCAGCGAGGCGAGCGGGTTGCGCAGCTCGTGCGCGACGCCTGCGGTCAACGTCCCCAGCGCCACGAGTCGATCGGCCTGCTGCAGGCGTTCACGCAGCCTCCGGATCTCGGTCAGGTCCTTGAACGCGATCATCACCCCGACGGTCGTGGTGCCGTCCGGCCCGGCCGGCGGCCGCAGGTACGAGACGTTCACGTCGATCCGCATCGGCCGGCCGTCTTTCGCCGCGACCACGACGTCGTCCATCACCACGGGTCGGCGGCGTGCGATGGCCGCTTCCATCGCGAGCAGCGCCGTGCGACTCTCGGCCGTGGGGGTGAAGACCTCGCTGAAACGCTTCCCAATCAGTTCCTCCTCGCGATAGCCGAGCACCACCTCGGCGGCCGGACTCGATCCGATCACCACGCCGTCGGTGTTCAGCGCGATGACCGCGCCCGTCATGCTCTGGAAGATGTAGGCGTTGATCGCCCGAATTGCGTCGTTGAACGCACCTGCCACGCAGTCCACTTCAGACGTCGATCTGATATCGATCGCGCCCCGGAGGTCGCCCGACGCCACCGCCTCCAACCGATCTGCCACCTGCTTCAGGGGCGCCGTCACGCCGAGCGCGAGCGCGAAGCCGAGGACGGCGGCAATCGATGCGACCAGCGCGACCTCGATGGCGAGGCCCCCGAGCGCAGTCTGGATCGCGGGTCCCGTCAGTCCGTACAGGAGGTAGACCCGTGTGGTCATCCTGTGCGTGAAGAAGCCGGTCGCGGCAACGAGCACGCCCATTGTCGACGGCAACAGGACCAGCAGTTTCAGCCGCGTGACCCGCGACACGTGACGGCGTCGCGTCGTCGCATCTGCCGTGTTCTCGTTGCCGGACACGCCGGCCGGCGACCGCACTTCGGCCTCGGCACCCACGTCACTTGCTCCTCGACACGCCCGGAGCCGTCGCCCGCCCGCCGGCCAACGTCTTCGTCATTTCCACGCGCCGCAACTTTCCCGACGGCGACCGGATGACGACGGCACTCCGCTGAATATCGGCGATCACGCCTGCGCCGACAGAGTCTCCGACGCGGAGGGTGCGGCGATCGATGACCGCCAGGCGTCGGTCCGCCGCGTACAGAATGGACGTGATCACCGGGTCGGGACTGGCTGGCTCTGCAACGCCGCCCGCGACCTGGACGGTCGCCCGGCGGCTCTCGCCCGCTGCCAGGAACGGATCTCGCGACCAGACAGGCTCGTTCTCGAGGTCCACAACTGGCGGCGCGGGAATCCTCATTGGATCCACCGCCGCGTGCCGGGAGGCTGCCGGGACGCCGGGTTGCGAGACCGGTGCGCTTCCCCGTTGCACGCTTTCCGGCTCCGCGCCGCGCCGGATGAAGACAACAAGCCCGCAGGCGACACTCAAAAGCACGAGGCCAATCGCAATCTGCAGGTGCCGCTTGCCGAGTTTCACCGCCATTGTGACACCCCTCGGGTCCCACCCGCCCCCGCAGCGTTTGCAACCCGACGCATCGGCACGCTCGTCGGCGCCGGCTTCGACGCAGACGCCGTCGGCGCCTGGTTCGTTCTCTGCAGCGCGAACAGCACCAGCTTCACCTTCAACAGCGGGAGCGAACGCCCGATTTCGACCGACCGCACCTCCACCAGCGTCGGCAGGTCTCGGAGCCGCCACAGAAACAGGCCGAGGCGATCGTAGGTCGTCTCGAAGGTGACCGTGATCGGCGTGTATTCGAGCGAACCCGGAAACAACGCCCATCGCGGATCGAGCGAGCTGCTGCGGGCGCCGCCGGCCATGTCGCCCGGTGCGGCGGCGGCGTTCGGCGACGCTCGCTGGCCTGTCTCGATGAGCAGCCCGCGCGCCTGCGCCGGATTGCCGGGATCGAAGGCGAGCCGCGCCAGGATCTCAATCACTTCGGGAACGCGGTCGTGTTTCGATACCAACCTTTCGAACTCGGCGACCGCGCGTACCGTGTTCGCCGCGGTTGGACCGGCGTCCCGGAGGAGGCGCATACTCGCCGCGCGCTCCTCAAGCGACGCCGCCTCGCTCCTCGCCTCAAGCGCCTTGAAGATCCGAGGCCCCACGAACGCAAAAGAGCCGATGACGAACACGGTCGCCGCGAGCGGGAGGCGGTCCCTGACATTCGCCGGCACCCGCGTGAACCATTTCATCGGCGAACCTCGTAGACCACGCTGAAGCCGAGCTGCGCCGAGGAAAACCTGGCAGAACCACCTTTGTCTTTGTCCCGTGCGGCACGCACTCGATCAGCGGACGAAACCGATATCGACGGAACTTCAACCGGCTGTCCGAGCAGCGGCGAAGCGGAGGCGAACCTCAGAAACTGGTTGAACGCCGCTTGAGCGTCGGCTGGTGTCGATCCACTCGCTCTGCCTTTCATCGACAGTCGCCAGACGTCGTCCTTCGAGACCAGCGACAGCGACTCCAGTACGACCCCGCGAGGCGTGCTGCGACCGAGCACCTCGAGGATCCGGGCAAGGCGAGGGCCGTGTACGGCGAACGACCCGAGCGCCGACGCGCGAACCAGATCGGTCTCTCGCTCCGAGCGTGAGCGTTCCGACCCCTGGATCCGAGGCTCGAGGAGGCCGATTTCGTGTCGAAGCCAGGCCGAACGGGCCTCGATGCCGCTTTCCCACGCGCGCGCCAGCAGGTACGAGCCGGCCACCAGCAGGCATCCTGCTGCGATGCCGGCGGCCGATCGCCGGGCGAACTGGAACATTTCGCGACGGCTCGCCTCCTCGATCGGCAGCAGATTGGCCGTGGACCTCCAATCCGTCGCGACTGCCCATGCGATGCGCAACTCACCCGCGCGATAGCGCAGATCGATGTCTGACCGGTTCGTCACCGGCGACAGGCCGTCCATGGAGTCCAACGTCTCCACCTGCAGGTCGAGCGCGTGCATGAGAGGGGCCGTCAGCGTCCGCAGGGCGGGAAACTCCCCGCAGATGTAAACCCGCTCGACCTCGAGCATCGTCTGCTGCTTGAAGAAGAGGAACGATCGTTTCAGCTCCTCACCGAGCCGGTTCGCAAAGTCCATATCGATCGACGATTCGGCTCGCTGCGGCGCACCCCAACGCGAGACGGACGCCTTGAATCCCAGGGGCACCTCGCGGGCGAACACCAGTAACCCGTTGCGAACAATGCCAATGGCGGTCGCATCGGCGTTGACGGCAAGGTACGCTTGAACGCTGTTGCCCGAATGTCGATGGAGCAGGCGGGACAACGACGCGAGAGCGACAGGCATCGTGACGGCCGCGTCGACCGTGAAGCCCGCGGCCACGAGCGGCGCGAGCCGCGAACGCACGTCCACCGCCGACGCGACAACGACGGTCGCATCCCGTTTCGCGCCCGGCATGCGCGAGGCGGCGTCATCGAAGAGAACGGTGCTTGCCGTTTCCGTTTCGTTCAGAAGCGGCACGCTCTTCTGCGCCTCGCTCAGCGCCAGCGCGCGCAGATCCGCATCTTTCCCCGGCGCAAGCGTCGTCGCATGGTTCGCGCTGCGAACACCCCAGAGGGCTACGACGGCACGCTTCGGCAGCCTCTTCGACGCCCTGAGCAGCCGAAGCGTCGCGACGAAGGCCTCCGTGTTCTCGGTACTCCAGGGAATCGTCCGGAACGTCCGAATACGCGCGGCTTGACGCGAGCGGCCCCGGGGCACCTCAACGTCGACGATCACGCACCGGAATGGCGACAGCTCGATTCCCAGGCGACGGGCCATATGCTGATCTCTGACGGGCGGGTGAGGCTGGTACGGCGGGCGAGGCAGGCAGGGGCGCCTTCACCCACCCACCCCATCTGCCTTACCTGTCCCACCTGCTCCCAAGAGGCACTTCGCCCCTCACCTCTCTTCGAAATTTCGGCTCGAAACGGTGTTCGCGGTAGGTCGGGAAGAGTGAAGGGGCCCGCTCAGGGCGAGGCGCATTATAGCACCGGGACCCGACAGAGCTACAAAATGTGAAGGTGTGTGCAAGTGACCGGTTTCAAGACGCTAAGACGCCCAAGCGCTCTCGTGGTTGGGTGCCAAGGCGGCGCCGACTGTCACGCCCCGGGGCTGGTCCTATTGAATCCTGCGGCCGATGTCGTCGCCGCCAAGCCTGGCGGAGGTGCCAGGTTGGGTGAAGGGCGTCTCGATGATTCCGTTCGGACCGGCTGAAATCACCCAGACGGGACTGTTGATCCCGCCTGTCGCCTGCGGTCCCTGGCTCGAGCCGGCGGCGCCGATGTTGACCATATAGCGGTTGTTCCAGGGGTCGGCGCCGACAGGCGAGGAGAGGTAGGGCCCGTTCCAGCCGAACTCCGTTGATGGTCCACGCAGCGGGTAGACGGGCGTGTTCGCGATCAGTTGGTCGGCAAGCGCGCCGGTTGAGAGCTGGCCGGACGGGATCAGCCATCGCCGGAGGGCAGCATTCCCTGCGTCTCCTGCGGGGGCGTTGCCCGGCCCTGTGAGGAGCACCAGGCGCTCTCGCGTTTCGCCGGGACGTCCGGCGTGGGCACGAGCCCACTGGGGGAAGAATCCGGTGTCCTTGTGGAACTGCACGATTGCGCTCGCAATCGTGTCGCAGTCGTTGCGCGCTCTGGCCACGCGGGAGTCGTCGATGATGTCCGCGATTGAGGGCGTGAGGACGAGGGCGAGCGTCACGATGACCGCAAAGGCGATCGTCACCTCGATGAGGTTGACGCCGTCCGCCCGTGCCTGAGCTCTTGGCGTGGCGCGCATAGCGACCCCCGGCCGCAAGTCACCGGGCGAAAAGAAGCACCATTCCCGAACTGCAGACCAGCGCCTGCACTGTTCCCGCCTGTCAAGCGGATCGCGGCGACGGGACGCGCCAACCGACAGCCGCCGTCGGGGCCAGGAGCGGCGCGAGAACAGGCGGCCCGTCAATGTTACCGCACCCGTTCGCCGGCGGGGTCAACGCACTGCACAGCAACCGAAGTACCGAGACCGAAGGTTGCGCAAATGCGCGGAAATGCACGGATTTTCGCGAATCCGATCTGCGACCCGGGTGCGGATAGCGACCTTCACCGTGGCTTCACCCGAACACCGCAACAAACCATGTTGGGTAAGACCGTTCGCCGCGGGGGCAGAATCGCTTGCGAAAAACGCCCGCGGCCTGTAGTCTGCGGCCAGTACTGCCGACAACCGTTGCCGTGACTATGCGATCCTTTCTCGTCGCCAATCGGTCGTCCGTGTTGCGGCCAACGGCCTGCCGGGCCCGGACGACGACGTCTGAGAGAGGCGCGCCTTCCGCCACATGACCACTCAGCCCTGGTTTCCGGAGGACCTCCGGCAGCGCGCGGCCGGCGCGGTCCGGGACCGTCTGGATACGCTGGCAGCGGACCTCGACGTTTTGATTGCTGC
>Ga0153916_10002524_pt1 | contig 13381 bp, 12 predicted proteins | sample Opewatmetagenome_FD_109642 | JGI IMG/M metagenome (GOLD analysis project Ga0153916, IMG submission 109642) | Freshwater wetland microbial communities from Ohio, USA - Open water 3 Core 3 Depth 4 metaG | ecosystem: Environmental > Aquatic > Freshwater > Wetlands | place: USA: Ohio, Lake Erie...
CAGCACCTCTTCTTCGGTTACGGCCACGGTTTCGTCGGCAATCATTTCCCATAGATTTTCGATTCCCTCGCGCCGGCCGATCTTGCGCAGCTCCGGCTCCAGCTCTTCCTTGAGCTCGCGATTCATCCAGACGACTCGCTTGGCCCCGCCCTCGGCGCTGATGAACTTGCTACTGGCGACATAGTGCTTGCTGTGGCCGATGAACCCGGGCGTCTGCAGGCCGCCTCCAACTGTCCCGGCCAGGGTCGAGAACTTCATGCCGCTCGGCGTCATGCCCGGGAAATTCCGGTAGACCGTCATGATGCCGTTGGTGGACGGGAGGACGCAGGAGATGCATTCGAAGCAGCCGCAGGAGGTCATGGGATTGTCGATGATGCTGTAGGCACTGAAGACCTGGAGCGTCTTGTGGGAGGCGTTGAAAACGAACTCGTTGATCCCCTGCCACTGTCCTTTAGCCGCGTCGACAACCCGGGCTTTCAGGATGGGCTGGTTGGGGCCCGTGGGGTTGATCTGGTGGGCGGCCTTGCCGTCGAGCCAGTTATAGGCACCGCAGAGGCCGGAGCGCTCCGGTGTGATGACGCAGACATGATTCGGCGCAAAGGACTGGCAGAGGGTGCAGGAATAGAAGGTCTCCACGGCCTCGTCGGTCAGCCCGGCCAGGCGCTCATCGCGCCGGCGGTAGGCCTTCCGGGCGGTCTCGATCAGGTCCATAACTTCCTTTTCCCGCGTGTAGATTTTGACTTGGACTTTGTCCACGATCTTCCCGAATTCCCCATGGAGTTTGGCGTGGATGATCGACCCGAAGTGGCGGAAGCGGAGGCCTTTGTCCTTGGCCTCTTTGCTCACCCGGACCCAGTTGATGTCCCGCTGTCCCATGTGGAAAACGCCGTGGGCCATGTTCATGAAATCATGGAGACGCCGTTCCAGGATGGGCTCGAAATCGGTCTGCATCTGGCGGCCGGCGACCTCTACCCAAAATGCCAAGGGGAGCTGGCTCCCTTCGGCCACGGCATCGATCTCCGGCCCGACGACCTCGATATTGCCGTCCTCGACCTCCTCCATGTTCTTCCCAATCAAGTATTCAAAGCCGTGCTGATCCGTTCCGGCCAGCTCGACGTACATATCTTCTTTGCGGATCCGTTCTCCCTGAAAGGCGGGGCCGAACGGGACCGGAACGGGAACCTTGGTCACCGAGATCTTGAGACCGCGGACCTCGATGGCCTTGGAGACGATCCGGTCATGAGGGACGGGAGAGACGACATGCTCGTAGGTGCAGATCCCCGTCGGCAGGATGTTATCGATGTCTGTATCGGCGATCGTCGGGAACCCGTAGTTGATGGCCCCGGCCGCCTGGGCATGCTTCTCGTCATCGACCGGGCCGAGGGCGAGGACAAAAGCGAACACCCGGTTCTTGTTGTAGCGAAGAATTCGCTGGTAATCGCCGGGCTGGGCCCCGCCGAAGGAGAGGGCCACCCGGGTGGAAAACCCGAGGGCATGGATCGTGGCGGTGACGTCGTCGCCGAAGGGCACGAGCCTCGTCTCCCACCCCATTTCGACGCCCTCTTCGGCCAGCTGCTGGGCCATGGATTTCCCGTCCGTGGCCGCCGACATGAAAACATAGAGGTTTTTTTCTTGAAGCTCTCGGGCGATCCTGACCGCGATCTCATTCGTCGGACAATACCCAACACAAGCGGCAAACCCGGGCGCGGTGTTGTCGACGAACTCGATGCCTCTCTCCCGCATGATGACGTCGTTGGCCGCTCCGAGCCAGAGACGGCCCTCCTTCGGGTTCGTCTCGGGAAGATACGGAAGGGGCGTTCGGGTATATTTGATGGCCTCGATAATCTCGTCCGCAAATAGCGTGGCCATACCGGCGTCGAGGGTGTTCCCCAGATACGGCAGCCACAGGTTATCCGACGGGACCGGAGGGAGGAGTCCCTTGGCTTCGGCCAGCAGGTCTCGGAGCCCGCCCAGTGTCTCGATGCGGAGCCCCAGAATCCCGTGCGATATGGGAAGATAGTAGCCCGTGTTGGGGAATTCGACCCGGGTATCCGGCCCTTTCTCGGCGATGGCCGCGCTGAGCTCCCGTTCGGCCCGGGCCACCAGCTTGTGCGCGCCCCGGATGGCTCTCGTCGCGATTATCCTGGACATGGGTTTTCCTGTTCCATTTTCCGACGGCCGTCAAACCTCCAGTTGCCTTCTCATCTCCATATCAAAGAGCACACGCTCCTTGCCCTTGCTGATCCCCAGCTTCTCCCGCTTCTGGTTGATATGGTCGATGATCATTGCGGCCATTTTGGACTCAGCGGGCTCGACCGCCCAATGCCCGCCATAAAGGTCCTTGTACTCCTCAAAGATGTGGCGGCAAAACAGCTCGCTTCCGGTGACCGGGAGCCCTACTCCGAAGACAGTGAAGACGCCGGAAGAGACAAAATACTGGCCGATGGCGATCGCCTTCTCGCTCATCCACTCCGGCGCCGCGCCGGCAACCGGCAAGTCGCTGATGTCCTGACCCAGCCCGCCGACCTTGACCATCTCGGTCAGAGCGATCAGGATGCGGCTGTTGTCAACACAAGAGCCAGAGTGGAGAACCGGGGGCATGCCCACAGCCCGGCAGACCTCGGCCAGCCCTGGGCCCGCGTTCTTGATGGCCGATTCCGGGGTCAGGAATCCGGCCTTGGCGCAGGCGATGGCGGAGCAGCCCGTCTGGACGACGAGGATGTCGTTGGCGATGAGCTCCTCGACGAGACCGACGTGCCCTTTGTCATGGGTCGTCTTGGGGTTGGAGCAGCCGACGACACCGGCGACGCCTTTGATCCGGCCGTTCATAATGTTGTCGTTGAGGGGAACATAGGAGCCGCGGAAAGAGCCGCCCAGCATGTAGGTGATGGCCTCATGGCTGAACCCGGCGACCAGGTCCATTTTATCCTTGGGGATGTCGACCGTTCCTCGGTTGGCGAAGTTGGCGATGGCCTCCCGGACGATCGTCCCAGCCCCTTGATAGGCGTTCTCCGCCTGAATATCCACGAACCTAGTGCCCTCAATCTTAGCTTTGCGGGAAGTGGTGATGAGGAGCGTGTGAAAATTCTTGCAGAGCTGGGGCAGAGACGGCATGATGCACTGGACATCCACGATCATCGCGTCTACCGCGCCCGTGGCCACAGCCAGCTCCTGCTGCAGCATGTTCCCCGCGATCGGCAGCCCGTGCCGGATAAGGATCTCGTTGGCCGTGCAGCAGATCCCGGCTAAATTGATGCCTGTTGCTCCCGCCGACCGGGCAAGATCCAGGAGCTCTTTGTCTCTAGCGGCCAGGACGAGCATCTCGGAAAGCACAGGCTCGTGGCCGTGGACCACGACGTTGACGTCGGTTTTGGAGAGGACGCCCAGGTTGACCTGACCGCGGACGGGGGACGGTGTCCCGAACAGGATATCCTGCAGCTCGGTGGCGACCATAGAACCGCCCCAGCCGTCGGCCAGGGATGTCCGGGCGCCCTGGAGCATGATATTGCGGTGGTCCTGGTCTACCCCCATGCTCGTCCGGTGGATCATTTCCACGACCTCACGGTCGATCCCCCGCGGCACGACGTCGAGCTTGCGCCAGAGGGCCTGCCGTTTCTCCGGGGCCGCTTTGATAAAGGAGATCTCGCCCTCCTGACGGCCGAAATCGGCCAGGGCGCGCTGGGCCACTTCAAGGGCGATCCTCTCCTTGGGTTTGTCCTGTACGGTAACGCCGAAGACTTGGGCGACCCTCTTGAGCTTCCGGACGTCCCGGATCATGTACCCGGAATCCGGGTTCGTGGCCGCAAGTAGAAGGGTTTTGGCCACCTCCCGTCCGTGGTCGGAGTGAGCGGCCGTCCCGGAGGCGATCATCTTCGCAAAATTCCGGGCGACGATCACTTCGGCGGCTGCACCGCAGACGCCCTTCTGGGGCTTTCTTCCAGTCGGGTTGATGCGGCAGGGCCCCATGTAGCAGGCGCGGCAGCAGAGCCCGCGCTCTCCAAATCCGCAGTGAGGCTTCTGTTCCTCAGCCCTGTCCCAGATCGTCTCCAGGCCTCGGGACCTGGCTTGTTCGAGCATCTCGTTGACCGCATGGTCAATGCTTTTCAGTTTCGCCATTGTCTTCTGTCCTGCCTATTTCTCCCGGCTGCTTGCCCGGAGGCTCAGGCCCGCAGCCGACGGCTTACCTCACCCAAATGGGCAAATACCTTCTCCGATAGATCCACGGCGAGCGACCCGGTCCCGCAGCTCGGCGTCACCAGGCACTTTTCCCAGATCAGGCTCTTCGGGATCCCCTTGGAGGCCAGGTTGTCAACGGCAGAGCGAAGCCGCCCGAGCAGGCTTTCCGGGGTCTCCGCGGCGATCTTGGCCGAAGTCGGGACGATCCCCCAGGCCAGTACCCCGCCTCTTTCCAAATAGTCCTTCAGGGGACCGGGATAGTAGGCGATGGTTTCGCCGTAGTCGAAGGCGTCGAAACTGATGACGTCGGTGCCGGCGTCGACGAGGATCGTCCATTCGGTGTTCCCGCAGCAGTGGATTCCGGCCAGGCCGCCCTCTTTGTGGACGGCCGCGATTACTTCCCGAAGGTGTTGGACGACGTCGGAGCGTTGGACGCTGACATAGGTCGAGGAGCCGAAAGCCGAGAGGATCGGCTCGTCGATGAAGCAGAGCTGAGGCACCCCCAATCCCTGGAAACGCCTCAACAACCAGCGGGCCTTCATCTCCGTGCCCTTAACCACGACATCCCTCATCATCTCGTTGTAATAGATGGAGCGCTTGTTTTCGTCCGTACGGCCGAGGCCGACGGTGATCGGGCCGGTCACATGGTTCTTGAAATAGCGAAGAACGGCTGGTTTCTGCCCGGCCAGGATTCTCTCCATCTCATAGACGCCCCGGCTGAAACTCGGAGAGATCTTAAAATAGTCGAGGTTCTCGGCCATATAGTTCTCATAGAACTTCTCCAGTTCCGAAGTGATATCCCCGCCCGTCTCGAAATAAATCCTCCGGCCGACGGAATCGACGACCACACCGGGCAAACCCTCCGAGTACTGAATCTCCATGCCTTCCCGAAAATCCATGGCCGGCAGCTGGGGCCAGATCGGGATTTCGGGGATGTTGTCCAGGACGACCCGGCAGGCCGCCTCGGGACTCAGGTGGGGAAGGCTGCCGATGGCCGTGGCCAAGCCCTGAGGGTTGAAGCTCATGGTAGACCTCTCTCTTTATCTTCCAAGTTCAGAATATCTCAGTTCGACGGCGGAATATAGGAATCGGAGGATAAGGATTTGTATTTTTATGCTATTTTCAATGGGAAAAAACCGTCCAAACTCAGGCCGGCCGCCCTCCCTTGACCAGCGCCGAGAAGACGGCCGCAAATTCCGCCCGGAGGCGGTCTTCCAGAACATCGACCAGCGGTTGTTCATTCCGATCGGCGTCCCGGATGGCCTCGCTGTAGGGGATCATGCCGAGGATCAAGGAGGCCGGAAACTGAGAACGGATCCAGCGCTCCTGGTCTTTGTCCTGGACCTTGTTGCCGATTATCCCGAATCCTTGGAGACCGATCTCCCTGCCAAGCTTCATGATGATCTGGGCCGTGCCGATGCTCCGGGAGCCGGGCTCGACGACGATGATCATCTCCTGGATGGCCGAAGCTGTGGCCCGGCCCAGGTGTTCGATCCCGGCCTCCATATCGACGATGACGGCTTCGTCCCGGTGGAGGATGATCTCAGAGAGCAGGCTCTTGAGCAGGATATTTTCCGGACAGGCGCACCCTTCCCCGCCCTTGCGGACGGCGCCCATGACCAATAGTCTTATCCCCCGGAAAGTCAACGAGTATTCCTCGGGGATATCGTCAACCCGGGGATTCATCCTGAACAGCTGGCCGAATTGCCGGGGAGATGCGCCCGTCCTCTCCTTGATCAGATCCCTTTGATGAGAGATGGCCACGATCTTGGCCGCCTCGGACTTGGGAATGCCCAAGGCGGAGGCCAGGTTGGCATCGGGGTCGGCGTCGACGGCCAGAACCTTGTAGCCGCCCCGGACAAAATAGTGGGCCAGGACCCCGGCGATCGTCGACTTGCCGACTCCTCCTTTCCCGGACACGGCTATCTTCATCTTGCCTCCCTCAAGTCCTGGCCAGCAGTCGCTTGACCATCTCCAGGGCGGAGGCGGCGTCGGGAGCGTAGCCGTCGGCTCCGATCTCCTCGGCGTACGACCGCGTTACGGGAGCCCCTCCGATCACTATCCTGACCCGGTTTCTAAGCCTGGCATGCTCCACGGCTTCAACGACATCCCTCATGTAGGACATGGTCGTCGTCAACAGGGCGGAAAGCCCGAGGACAGACGGCCGGTTGGCCTTGACCGCCCGGACGATCATGACCGTGGAGACATCAACTCCCAGGTCGATCACCTCGAACCCGGCTCCCTCGAGCATCATCCCGACGATCTTCTTCCCCAAATCGTGGAGGTCCCCCTTGATCGTGGCCAGGACAATCCGTCCGCCCAAATGAACGCGGTCCGGGGAAATAAGGGGACGCAGGATCTCCAGCCCGGCATTCATCGCCCTGGATGCAATCAGGACTTCGGGGATGAAGACCTCGTTGTTCTTAAACTTTTCTCCCAGCTCTGACATTCCCTCGACAAGACCGTTGTCCAGGATTTTTTCCGGGCGGTGTCCCTGAGAAAGGGCCTTCCGCGTCAGCTCCTTGACCCTGGCCGAATCCCCCGCCTCCACACTCGCCGCGATTTCGGTCAGGGTCCGCATGGCCTTTTCTTGCCTTCTCTTGTATAATCTTGCTAGAAAACGCTCTCTGGAATTATACCAGAATGGAAACGGGGAAAACCATAGCGGCAGTCAAATTCAAGGCCCTCGCCGAAGACTACCGGCAGAGGACAGGACTAAGCCTCATCCTGGTCGGCCTCGGAGGCAAGATCATCTACGGAGCGGGGGGCTGTGACTTCTGCCGGAAGTCGGCTGCACGCAGGCAGGAGAAGCTGGCCAAGAACTGCCGACAGAAGATGGCCCGAGCCGTAGAGGAGTCGTTCCGCTGGGGTGAAGGCTACATCACAACCTGCCCTCTGGGGTTTGTTCTCTTCGCCGTGCCGATTGTCCAGAACAAGAAACTCAGAGGCGGGTTGATCAGCGGCTTCGCCATCTTTACCGAGATGAGAGAGGATTTCGCTGAGGAAGTTTCCGCCAACCTGGCCAAGTTCGGCGTGGCCGCAGGGCCCCTCGGCCTCAAGACCAGGAGCGTCAGGGATATCTCGCTTAAGAAAGCGAAAGAGGCCGTTTCCCAGCTGATGTCTCTGACCAAGAAGCACGGGATTAACGACCTCGCCTTTTTGAAGGAGCGGAACGAAAAATACATCCAACAATACAAGATCGCCAACTTCCTGGAGAAGCTGAAGAGGGAAAACCCCGATATGGCCCGGAAGATTCTGGACAAACAGGACGAGATCATCCAGAAAGTGAAGCTGGGGGATACGACGGGGGCCCGGGAGATCCTGAACGAATTCCTGGGGTCGATCTTTTTCGAGAGCGGGATGAACTTCGAGGTGATCAAGGTCCGGATCATCGAGCTCATCGTTATCATCTCCCGGGCGGCGATCGAAGCCGGCGTCGGCGCGCAAGAGCTCCTCGGGCTTAACTATTCCTACCTGACCGAACTCAGCAAGGTGACTGACCTGGAAGAGCTGCTTTACCAGGTCACCCGGGTCCTGGAGAACTTCATCGCCAAGGTCTCTCTGGGCAAGGAGAAAAAGCGGAAAGTCCGGGGCCAGAGGATGCGCGAATTCATCCACCTGAACTTCACCCGGAAGATCACTGCCCGGGACGTGGCCAAAGAAGCCGGACTCAGCGTCGGCCGGGCCCTCCACCTCTTTCGAGAGGAAACAGGGATGGCCCTGACGGCTTATATCAACAAGATGAAAGTCGACTACGGGAAATATCTCCTGCTGAACAGCGATATCCAGCTGGCCGAGCTGGCCGACCAGCTCGGCTACTATGACCAGAGCCACTTCACCAAGAATTTCAAGAGGCTCGAGAAGATCACCCCCTCCCATTTCCGGTTGAAGTACAAGACGGAGATCTAGGGTCCATCCTGGGCAAAGCCCGTGCGCCGGAGCCGGTTTGAAAAAAAGGCTTTTCAATGATAAGATAAGGCCCCATGGCGCAGGAGCATTCGTTCGATATCGTCTCTCGAATCGACTGGCAGGAAGTCTCGAACTCCGTCCATATCGCCCTCAAGGAAATCACGAACCGCTTCGATTTTAAGCACAGCCGGGCCGAGATTATCCAAGAAAAAGACAAGCTGATCTTGATCGCCGAGGATGGCACCAAGCTCCGCAGCCTGGTCGATGTCCTGGAACAGAAAATGGTCAAGCGGCACATTCCCCTCAAGGCCGTCCAGTACCAGAAAGTCGAGGATGGACCCAACCGGACGGTCAAGCAGGAGGTCCATTTCCAGGTCGGCATTCCCATGGAGAAGGCACGGGAGATCGTCAAGCTTGTGAAACAGCAGAAGTTTAAAGCTCAGGCGTCCATCCAGGGAGACCAAGTCCGCATCTTTTCTCCCAAGATCGATACCTTGCAGGAAGTCATGGGCTTTCTCAAGGGGCAGGACCTGGGCATCCACATGGAATTCGCCAACTACCGATGAGAAACATCGTCCCCGAGAAGGCCCGCGACCTGCTCCGGCAGAGAAAAGACCTGAACGGTGTCTACAGCCAAATCCAGGAGGATCTTGGCCGCGTCGAGGAGAGCCTCAAGATCTTCTCCTCCTCGCCCAATCGGCTGATCTCCGAGATCGGCACCTATCTCTTCCAGAAAAAGGGCAAGCGCATCCGGCCCGCCCTCCTCATCCTCTGCTCCAAACTGCTCAGCTACCGGGGAGAGGAGCATATCGAGATGGCCGCGCTGGTCGAGTTCATCCATACAGCCAGCCTGATCCATGATGATATCATCGACAAAGCCGACCTCCGCCGGGGAAGAGATTCGGTCCATGCCCGCTGGGGCCCGAACATATCCGTCCTTCTGGGCGATTATCTATATATCAAGACCATCGGCATGTCCCAAGAAAGCTCTCATCCAGAGGTCCTCCGCATCCTCACCGATGTCACGGCGCGCATGATCGACGGCGAGCTCACCGAATATCAAATGAGCGGAAACCTGGAGACGGCCGAGAAGGACTACATGAACATTATCGGCAAGAAAACAGCCTCGCTCTTTTCCGCCGCCTGCCAGATCGGGGCGGTCCTGAGCCGGGCGACCAGGGAGGAGGAAAATCGGCTCGTCGACTACGGCCGAAACCTGGGCCTGGCTTTCCAGGTAACCGATGACCTGCTCGACTTCCAGGGTGACGCAAACCAGCTGGGCAAGCCCGTCCTCTCCGACCTGAGCGAGGGCCGCATCACGCTACCTTTGATATATGCCCTCCGCTCCGACGGTTCCGAAAACCGTGACCGCCTGCGGACACTCCTCGAAAGAAAAAAGCTGGACGGGCGGGCCAAGAAAGAGATCCTGGACATCATTAAGGCCGAGGGCGCGTTGGACTATGGGCATCGAAAAGCGGGAGAGTTTTCCCGGCGGGCCCGGGAGGTTGTCTCCGGGTTTCCCGAATCCACCTACCGGGATGCGCTCAGCCTGCTGGCCGAGTTCATCCTGAGCAGGGACAGCTAGAGGCAGGACACTCCTTGGTCGAGATCGAAGTCAAAGTCCGGGTCACGGACGCGGCCGCCATGCGCCAGGCCATTCTCCGGTCCGGCGCCCTCCTCGAGAAAGAACGCTATCCCGAAGAGAACACTCTCTTCGATCTCCGCTCAGGGGTTCTGACTTCCAAGAAATGTGCCCTTCGGCTGCGCCGGGCCGGCCGCAAGGTTTTTCTCACCTTTAAGGGTGCGCCCCAGAAATCACGGAGGTTCAAGGTCCGCGAGGAGCACGAGACAGAGATCCGGAACGAAAAGGCGCTGCGGAAGATCCTCCATAGCTTGGGGTTCGTGAGCGTCTTCCGCTATGAGAAATCGAGGACGGCTTTTCGAAAAGGCCGCCTGCGGATTTCGCTCGATGAGACGGCGGCGGGAGTCTTCTGCGAGTTCGAGGGCGAACGGAGCGATATCGTCCGCTATATGCGGAGCCTCGGTTTCGCTACGGCGGAAATGATCAAGCAGGACTATGTGCAGATCCTGCTGCAACAGGGGAAAAAAGCCTAGCCCTAGCCTTCTTCCTCTCCCTTATCTTCTTCCAACTCTTCGAGCGGTTCGAACTCCTCGGAGAACTCGTGTTCGGCCTCTTCTCCCTTTCCTGCCGCGACTTCATCATCTGCAACTGCGGGCACGGCGGGTTCGGCCTCCTCTCCCTCGATGTCTCCGACCGCTTCCTCACTCAGAAAGACGCGTTCCTCGGGCTCGGGAATATCCTCATTCTTGGTTTTCAGTATCTCAAACTCGACGAGTCCCAACTTCACTTCATTCTGAGCGATACGGATGGGATTCCGGGATTTCGTTTTGATGCGCGCCTTGGCGCCCTTGAGGAGCTCCTTGGCCCTCTTGGAAGCGATAATCACGAATCGGTACTTGCTGTCGATCTTGCCCAGTTCTTTCAAAAGGACTTTATCCTCCTCTTTTGTTCCTGGTAGTCGGGTATGTAGGATAGCAGAAACACCCGGAAAATTCAATTTTTATCCCGGAAATATTCACATCCCCGGGCGGCTGTGCTAAAATAAGGGTTCATTTTTTCGAAGAACAATCGGCCCCATGTCTGAATACTTAAAGCACCCAAAGCCCATCTGGGCGATTGCCGGAGGCAAAGGAGGAACGGGCAAAACCTTCCTCTCAGCCAACCTGGCCATCGCCCTGAGCATGGAACGGGGAGATATCGTGGCCGTTGACGCCGACCTCGGCGGTCCCAACCTGCACACTCTTCTCGGCGTCCGTGAAAACGGCCGGGATCTGGGTGATTTTCTCAGTAACAGAGTCTCCCGGCTGGAAGACATTGCCCTGCCGACCTCCTTCCCTGGACTTCGCCTCGTCCGTGGAAGCGAAAACATGCTCTTCCTGGCCAACCTCAATCACTACCGGAAGCTGAAGCTCATCCGGCAGATCAAGAGCCTGCCCGCGCGTGGCGTCATCATCGACCTGGGCACGGGAAGCGCCTACAACACCCTTGATCTCTTCATGACCGCCAGCCCCGGGATCCTGGTGATCACACCCGAGCCGACGGCGATCGAGAACGCCTACCTCTTCCTGAAATCTTGCGCCCTCAGGGTTTTGAAGGCCTACGCCCGGTATTTCGGCATTTCGGACTTCGACCGGACGCTGAGCCAATGGCTCGAACGGCCGTCCGCCACGCTGAGGAACTTCATGGAGATTCTGGCCGACGGCGACGGCTCGGCCGGGCAGATCCTCACCGCCGCGCTCAACAACTTTAAGGTTTATCTCGTGGTCAACAAGGCCCGGGACAAAAGAGATGTCCATCTCGGCCGTTCCATCATCGACGTTGTCCGCAAGTATTTCCTCATCGACATGGACCTCCTGGGAGTTGTCCCCTATGACGAGAGAATCCATTGGAGCTTGAAGAAGTTCTCTCCGTTTATCTCTGAATACCCGGAGAGTGAAGTTTCCCGGGCCATCCGGTCGATGGCCGAGAGGCTGTCTCAGGAGTCGCTCCCCGTCCACCCGGAAGTGAGTCCGTCGCCCGAGGCTGAGCGGTGATCAAAAAAATCGAGGAGATGGATTTCTACGACCTATTGAGCCTGCGAATCGATGCTTCGCCGAAGGATGTCGAAAACGCCTATCTCCTTGCCGTCACCACGTATCACCAAGAAGGCTTGGCCTCGTACGGCGTGCTCGGAGATGACGACCGAGGATTCATGCTGGACAGAGTCGAAGAGGCCTTCGAGACCTTGAGCGACCCGGAAAAGAAAAAAGCCTACGATGCGATCGTGCTTCCCAGGCATCCAGAATTCCGGCAGCGGGCTTATTTCCGCCGCTCGACTCGGAGGCTGGAGATCGAGGACGCCTCCGAGGATAAGAGACTCTGGGACAAGATCAGGGCTGTCGTCAAGCCTTCCTGGATTCACGGAAATGGCCACGGCCAGAGTGATAACGGAGGCGGACGGCACCGGGAGTGGCTGCCCGAGGATTTCTATTACTATGGCGAATATCTCAAGATGGTCAGGCAGAAAAGAGGTCTAACCCGGGAGCAGATCGCCGAACGCTGCGGGGTCAGTCCGGCCCGGATCGAATCATTGGAGGAGGAAAGCTCCCTTTCCCGTCCTCATGGAAAAGAGCTATTGGAAAACCTTAAACTTTACGCCAAAGGCTTGGGGCTCGATTCTGAAAACGGACGGGATTCACCTTTTTCCGACCGCATCGACGAATAGGCTCAACGTTCAAGGACGATGTCGTCGTCGGTGTCGAACGTCCTGTCTTTTCCCGCCGCCGCAAGCCGATAGGTCGAGTCCGAAAGCCGCTCATATTTGAGCGCGGTGCCCCAGCCGTCGGATGGATCTCCGGAGAACAGGCGGGCGGCGAAGAGAGCCTTCAGGTCGGCAGGCGCCTCTCCTTCTGTGCCGATGAAGAGGTCGATCGCATTCTGCATCGTCGTCATGTTCACGTGGGTGAGTTCAGCCCGGATCCTTTCATTGGCATCCTGAGTGGCCTCGATGTAGCTTTTCTTTCCGGCCTTGGCAAAAAAGAGGAAATAGACGATCACCATGGCCAGGACAAGGATGATCAGCGCGCCCCGTATCTTCATGGCAATAAAACAAAAGTGACCCGTAGAGGACTCGAACCTCTAACCCGCGGATTAAGAGTCCGCTGCTCTACCTATTGAGCTAACGGGCCATATATCGTCTTGATTCGGACTTGGAAAAGATATATTGCCCTAATCTCGGTAGCGTGTCAATCGCCGCTGCCAGCTCGGGAACGAGCGGTACAATGCATTCCTCCTTTTTTAATTGATGCAGACGGTGCAAAACTCCCCCCCTTCCCGTGACCGCCTAAATTTTCTAGAAGTGGTGAATTCACTCATTTTTCACCATTTCTTAATCAAATCTTAACACTTCGGTTTTATTCTCGTGAGAAGCTTGGCCAAGTATGTCCGATATTAATATTAAGCTGGCCGACTTCCCGGAGAGGATTATCCTATGAAATTTCACTGATTTCCTCGAGGTTAAGAATGTCTGACCTCACGATCATCCTAGCTTTCCTTCTCGCCTTGGCCTTCGAGTTTGTCAATGGCTGGACGGACGCTCCGAATTCCATTGCCACGGCCGTGTCCACCCGGGCGGTCAAGCCGCAGATCGCAGTGATCATTGCGGCTTCTTTCAATTTGCTCGGAGCATTATCGGGAACGGCTGTCGCCACAACAATCGGCAAGGGAATAGTGAAA
>Ga0153916_10002525_pt1 | contig 13372 bp, 6 predicted proteins | sample Opewatmetagenome_FD_109642 | JGI IMG/M metagenome (GOLD analysis project Ga0153916, IMG submission 109642) | Freshwater wetland microbial communities from Ohio, USA - Open water 3 Core 3 Depth 4 metaG | ecosystem: Environmental > Aquatic > Freshwater > Wetlands | place: USA: Ohio, Lake Erie, Old...
ACCTCATCCTGGCAGGAGGGAGCCCGCGCGGAACGCTCTACGCCGCCTATACCTTCCTCGAGGATGTCATCGGCTGCCGCTGGTGGACCCGCGAAGCCTGGAACATCCCGAGAAAGCCGTCCCTCATTATCGGCCCCATCTCCATCCGCTATGCCCCGCCGCTCGAATACCGGGAGCCCTTCTGGTTTGTCGCCTTCGACCCGTTCTGGGCAGCCCGGAACAAAGCCAATGGAATAAGGGCAGGCGGGGATGACCGCCGCGGCGGCCGCCATGTCTATGAAGGTTTCGTTCATACTTTTTATCCCCTGATCCCTCCGGAAAGGCATTTTGCCGCTCATCCTGAATGGTTCAGCGAAATAGAAGGGAAGCGGACTTTCAAGGACGCCCAGCTCTGCCTGACCAACGAGGCGATGCGGCAAGAACTCGTCAGGAACCTCAAGATCAGGCTGCGTGACAATCCGGGCGCCACGATCGCCTCTGTCTCCCAGAATGATTGCCTCAACCCGTGCACCTGCTCCCGCTGCCTGGCCGTCGACGACGAAGAGGGGAGCCCGGCCGGCGCGCTGCTCCGCTTCGTCAACGCCGTGGCCGCCGACATCGAAGCCGAATTTCCGCTCATCACCATCGACACGCTGGCCTATCAATACACCCGGAGACCTCCCCGGATCACCCGGCCTCGGTCCAACGTGATCGTCCGCCTTTGCAGCATCGAATGTTCCTTCAGTCGGCCGTTGGACGATCCCCGGAACAGGGCTTTTCTGGATGACCTGGAGGGCTGGTCAAAAATCGCCGACCGGCTCTTCATCTGGGATTACACGACCGACTTTTCGCACTACATCCAGCCTCATCCGAACTATGGCGTGCTCGGCCCAAACATCCGGCTGTTCGTCCAGAATAACGTCCGCGGGATATTCGAGCAAGGCGCTTATCAATCCTGGGGGTCGGAGATGGCCGAACTGCGGGCCTGGATGCTGGCCAAATTGCTCTGGAACCCGGCGCTCGACCCGGATAAGCTGAGACAGGAGTTCCTGGCAGGGTACTACGGTCCGGCGGCCAAGGAAGTCTCGGACTACCTGGCGCTGCTGGAGCGGGCGGTCTCCGAGGCGGGCGATGACCTGGGCTGTTATTCGCCGGCGGACGCCAAGTTCCTTTCGCTCGAGACAGTTCGACAGTCATGGGATATCTTGAAGAAAGCAGAAAGCAAGACCGGCGGGAAGGCCGAGCTAGTGAAGAGACTGAGGCGTGTCCAGATGCCGGTCGCCTACGTCGTCCTGGCCCGCTGGGACGGCTTCCAAAAGGAAGCGCAGGAGCGTGGCTGGAAATGGGCGTGGCCCCGGTCGCGTCAGGAGCTCCTGAACTGGTTCCTGGATTCCGCCCGGTCGGAAGGGGTCACCATGATATCGGAATGGCAGACACTGGATGACTGGGCGGCCAAGGGCGGAAATACTCGCTAGACTAGAACTCCAGCCTGCAACCGAAGCTCAGAGGTTCCAGCGGTAGGAAACCTTGATCATGAAGATGTTGTCGCCCGGAGCCATCAGCAGATCCCCGAGGTCGCGGCCGAGCCGGAAATCGCCCGGGTGGGCATAGTCAGCGCGGTTCTGGGTCCAGACGAAATAGAGCAATGATCCGGGGAGGTATTCCCAGCGCAGGACGACCGTGCCGCGCAGCGACTTCACGTTGAAATCGGGATTGCCGAAGGAGAAGGTCTCGGCCGGGCCGCCGCCGTCCGGGTCGACCGTATAGAGTCCGTCCGCATAATCGATCGTCGACCCGTTCTCACCGTAGACGTTGTAATTGAAGCTTTTGGGCTGGGCGAGCTCTTTGAACCGGTCGAAAGTTCCGACCGCGAGGAACGGCTGGACATAGGCCTGGAGCGTGAGCCGGGGGGTGAAGGTCCAGTTCAGGCGCAGCTCGGCGGCAACCACCCTCTCGTCGAGATGGCCGAAGACATAGCGGCCGCCGTAGGTGGCGGTCATTAGCGGATCTTCGACGTTCGTGATCCACTGGATGCCGGTCGTTTCCCCCATCAGCTGCGGCCCGATCGACAGGCTGAAGTTCGAGCCCGGCTTCCAGTTGAGCGCCACCTCGGCCTGCCACTCCGTGCCGTCTTCGGGCATTCTGTTGAGAGTCCCTCCGATTTCGAAAACGACCGGCTTCCGTCCGTCGGTGTCGAGCCCGAGTTCGAACATGTAGCCCCACGGAGTAAGCGCCAGGGGGCCGCCCCGGGTCAGGCGGTTGCTCAGGCTGTCCGGGCTGACCAGGGCGCTGAAGTTGAAGCGCCAGAAATTGCGGAATAGCCCCTCGGAAAACACGATCGTGCCGTGCGAGAGCTGGTTCCCGCCGAAATCATAGTTGGAGTACACGCCGGCGGCCAAGATGGCCTGCTGGAATATCGGCCCGGGCTTGGTCCATGAATAGCCCGGGATGGCCTGGAAATTGATGATGTCGGAACTGCCGTATTGGAAGCCCATGTCATTGGGGTCGAAGCCCGGCGAGAGGGCGCCCAAAGAGACCAGAGCGAGGGTGTTCCCGCCTTGTTTGGCGAAGCTCACTCTCCCGCCCCAGCCGCTCAGGGAGGTCGCCAGGGGATTGACTTCCACGTGCGTCGCGTCGGGACGCTGATAGTAGTGCATGGCCGAGGTCTGCAGCGCCAGGATGTCATCGGGCGTACCCCCGACCCGGGTCCCTCCGAACCAGCCGCCGATGACGTATTTCCGGCTCGGGTCAAGGAAAGACCAGCCGTCCAAAGCCAGGCTGAAGGCATTCTTGTTGACGAGGTCGCTCAGGGCTTCGGTCTCCAGGTTGCGGGCGACGCCCGTCGCGATCAGGCCGAAGCCGTGCTGTCCCTCGTTGATGTCCTTTTGGGCCCGGAGAACGCCGTAATAGGTGAACGGCTCCACTTCCTCCCTGAGGCGCAGCCCGGCGGCATCGATCCGGGCGAACTCCGGCGAGGTCAGGGCATTGACGAACCCGAGGTTCCAGCCGCCCAGTTTGCCCGTGACCTTGGCGGCGCCGAGGATGGTGGTGCGGTCGGGGACCGAGAAGAAGTTCCCCTCCTGGGTGACGTATCCCTGCGGTGAGCGGCCGATGCGGCGGCTGTAGAAGAACATCGGCTGGGGCCAGTTGATGTTGGCGTCGATGTAGACTCCGCCGCGGCCGAACCCGTCGAAGATCGAGGCGCCCTCGATGAAAAAGGGCCGCTTCTCTTCGTAGTAGGTCTCATAGGCCGAGAGGTTGACGACCGCGGGATCGACCTCGACCTGGCCGAAATCCGGGTTGACGGTGGCATCGAGCGTCAGGTTGCTCTTCAGGCCGTACTTGAGGTCGAACCCGACGTTGCCCAGGGTCTTCCGGCCCGTCTCGAAGGGATTCCCCTCCTCCGCGGGGCGGAGCTGGGCCTGCCCGACCATGTAGGGGAGGATCTCCAGGTGCGGGCCGGGCCGGATGCCGCTGATCCCTTCCAGCCGGGCGAACCGGGAGACGTAGGCGGATTCGTTCTTGGGGACCCAGGCGAAGCTCGCCTTTTCGTTTTTCCGCTTGATGACCCGCTGGAAATTGATGCCCCAAACGTATTCCTCTTTCTTGGGGAACCGGATCTGGTTGAACGGGACCTTGATCTCGGCCGTCCAGCCCTTGCCGTTGACATGGGCCTTGCCTTCCCAGACTCCGTCCCAGGACTCATCGTCATCGACATCGTTGGACAGGGCCTCGTCCCGTATGGAGCCGGCCGGGTTGATGGCAAAAAGGAAGCCCGTGCGCTTGTCATAATAAGGATCTATGGCGACGACGAACCAGTCGGAGTCTATTTCGGCGTCCCGGCGCCCCAACAGGCTGATGATCCCCTTGGGGTCCGAGTCGTGGCAGAATGCGGCCACATAGAGCGCCTTGTCGTCGTAGGCCACCCAGACGTCGGTCTTTTCCGAGGACGGCGCCCCGTCGTTGGGGTCGCTCTGGGTGAACCCGTTGTTGGCCGGGCGTTTCCAGACGGTTTCGTCGAGGAGGCCATCGATGGTGACGGAACCCTCGGCCCGGGCGGCCTGGACGATCTTTTGTCCTGGCTGGGGCGGTGGCAGCTTGTTTGACCTGTCTTTAGCCGAGGCCGAGAGCGCCAGAGTGAAAAGAAGTAAGGCCAGAGCCGCTGTTATCAACCTTCTCATATTCCATCTCCGGGATCTTGTATTCAACTTATGGGTAGAGCCCGATCGGCTGCATACCCTATCTATCTCCTTATCTATATACGCTCCGACAGGCTAAAAAGTTCGCTGCCATTCGTTTCAGAGCCGTGTTTTTATTGACAAGGACGATCCCAAGGAAATATATTGGGGCGCCGCGTCCCGGATAGGCGTTCTATTGATAATAAGGAGAGACAGATGATCAGGAAGGGCTTTTTGACACGGGTGTCTCTATCGGTCCTTGTCTTGGGAGTAGGTCTGACAGCGGTCGCGGCCGAAAAGCCTCTGGCCGGACCCCAGTTTATCCGGGCCATTGCCGATGAGGTTTCGGGCGAGATCGCTTTCCGCTATACGGTCCGCATCTCGGAATTCGACCGGATCCAAGCGAACCAGGGCTGGCACGACGCGGCAGCCTGGATAAAGGGCGAGCTGGAAGGCATGGGATACAGCGATGCCCTGATCGAAGGTTGGCCGTCCAACGGGTCGACCCGCTACTACACTTACAAGACGCCCATCGGCTGGCGGGCCAAGCGGGCCGAACTCTGGATGACCGCCCCGCGGCGGGAGCGTCTCTGCTCGTACGAAGAGATCCCCCTGACCCTGGTCAAGCACAGCGGCTCCGGACACGTCGAAGCCCGGCTCATCGACGTCGGCCCGGGGATGGAGGAGAAGGCCTACGAGGGGAAAGAGGTCAAGGGAAAAATCGTCCTTTCCACGGGAGCCAGCGGCGCAGTCATGCGGGAGGCCTGCCAGAAGCGGGGCGCCTTCGGGGTCATCACCTACTTTGCCCCCGATGTCCGGCCCGGCTTTCCCCAGATGATCCGCTACACGGCCTTCTGGCCCGCCTGGGAGGAGCGCGACAGGCTCGGGTTCGGTTTCAACGTCAGCAAGGACCAGGGGGCAGCCCTCAAGCGCCTGCTCGACGAGGGGACGGAAGTCGTCCTCAAGGCCGACGTCGACACTGAATTCTTCGAGACCAGGATCGAAACCCTCTCCGCATCGTTCCGGGGCGCGGCCGAACCAGAAAAAGAGGTCATGATCATCGGCCACCTCTGCCATCCCTCGCCCAGCGCCAACGATAACGCGAGCGGTAGCGCCGGGATGCTGGAGATCGCCGGGGCCCTCAAGCGCCTGGTGGCCGCGGGGGCGATCCCTCCTCCACGCCGGACGATCCGCTTCCTTTGGGTTCCCGAATTCATGGGCACCGTGCCCCACATCAAGGCCCACCTTGACCGGACGCGAAACACCCTGGCGGCCATCAACTTGGACATGATCGGCGAGGACCTACACAAGACGGGTGGCACGTTCAACATCGTGGCAACGCCGGATTCCCTCCCCAGCTATCTTAACGATGTCGTTGTCAATTTCGCGCGTGCTGTAGATGCCTTGAGCCTGCGGAGCATGAACGGTACAGACCACCCCTTTGTCTGGAGCCGGGAACCTTTCAGCGGTGGCAGCGACCATTATCTCTTCAACGACGGCGCCCTGAAAGTCCCTTCCGTCATGTTCAACCACGGCGACACCTTCCATCACACCAGCCTCGACACCCCAGACAAGGTCGATCCGTCAGAGCTCAGGCGGGTTAGCGCGATCGCCTTGGGGTCTGTCTATTACCTGGCGAATGCCCAGGGGGCCGAAGCGGAAGACATGGCGCGGCTCATAGCCAGGAACGGGGCAGGCCGCCTGGCCGCTGACGCCGCGGACGCGCTCGGAGCGATTTTCGCCGCGGGCGACGCGGCTGGTCTTCCCCAAGCGTACGGTCAGGCGCTCAACGTCGTGGGCCGTTCGCTGGCGCGCGAAAAACAGGCGGTCGCTTCAACGGCCGTCTTCACCCCGGACAAAGATTATCCAGCCAAGGCGGCGGCCTGGACGGCGCCACTCGAAGCGCTGGCCGCTTCTTACCGATCCTCTGCCGGCACGATCTACAAGGAGGCCTGCGGTGCGCTGAAGATAGAACCTGCGCTGCCAAAGCCTTCGGCGGACGAAATCGCCTGGAGCAAGGTCCTGCCGGTCCGGAGCCCGGATTTTGTCTGCCCGCTCGAACCGGATTATCTCGTCGAGAAGCTGGGAGCCGGCGTAATTGAACGGCTCAAGCTTCGAGGCTACGCCGCCTACGAAGCCATCAACTTCGCCGACGGCCGGCGCAGCGTTCTCGACATCACTCAAGCGGTGGCCGCTGAATACGGACCGCAGAATATCCGGGACGTCGGCGATTTCTTCGGCATTCTCGCCGAAGCCGGGCTGTTTGCCCTGAAAAAATAGGCGTCTTCCTTTCCATTTGACCCTGCGGGGTGCGGGGGTTTATCATCTCGAGGGCTGGCCGCGATGCTGGAGAGTCTTGTCGTTGAGCCGATGAGTGAGGATTTCATCCTCTGGCGGTGTCTTCATGCCGGGCCACTCAACCGGGGGAACATAGATGCTCCGCAGCCAAATACCGAAGTCGACTGGCCTTCCATTCGAGCCCGGAACATCCCGTTTCTCAAGAAGCTGACACGGACGTACGGTGCCTGCGCCATCCTGGCTCGCGACGAAGACGACGTCGTAGGCACCTTGAGGTTCTACCCGAAGGCGCTATGTTCGTTCGGGGACAGCGGAGCCGGTTTCTGTCTCCAGCAGAAATATCCGTACGGCCCCAGCGATGACCTGGCGGCCGGCGAGTTCCCTCCTTTCGAAAACCTGACCGACAGAACACTTTTTGTCCACTGCCTGTTCATCGCCTCGACGCCCGGCGATCCCAACCGCTACAGGCGAAAGGGTCTGGCGATACGCTTAGCGCAAGAATTAATCCGCTGGGCCAAAGACCAGGGTTGGTCGGCGATCGAGGCGAATGCCTACGAAGAGATCCCGATGCTCTACGCCGTTTCAGGTGTGGCCGGGAGACGCTTTTGGGAAAGGCTGGGCTTCAAGTTGGTCCATCAGGACACGGAACCGGCCATCAGCGGGGATTTGCTGGTAACGCTGCGCAAGGACGCCGTTGCGGCCGGTCTTCGAGCAGAAAACGTAGCCAATAGGTATAGGCTGCGCCTCGACCTGACAGGCCGGTCTGTGCCCCAGGGCCGGCTCCTGATACGAAAGAACCCCGGGGCTCCGGGACCGTTGAAGGCGGTAAAGTGAAAACGAACCTGTTTTTCCGAATTGCCGGATTGGCCGTCGCCCTCTCAATCGCACCGTCTTGCGTCCGCTTTGATCCGAGGCCCATCACCTCGGCCAAGACCATGGGGGACTTAGAGGCCCGGAGGCTCGACGCGCCGGAGCTCCAGGATTTCCTGCTCCAGAACCAGGAGGTCAAGGACTGGCCCCCGGCCGCCTGGGACCTCAAGGCCCTGACTCTGGCCGCGCTTTACTATCATCCCGACATGGACATCGCCCGCGCCCAGTGGGGCGTCGCCCGCGGCGGGCGAATCACGGCGGGCGAACGGATCAATCCCGTTCTGAATCCGCTCCTGGGGTACAACTCCACGACGCTCGTGAGCGAGGTCACCCCCTGGATCCCCGAAGTCTCTCTGGAGATCACCATCGAGACCGCCGGCAAGCGGGGAATCCGAATCTCCGGGGCCCGGCATCGCGAAGAGGCTGCCCGCTGGAATATCCTCTCCGTAGCCTGGAACGTGCGGAGCCGTCTGCGCGGGGCCCTGCTCGAAGCGTACGCCGCTGGCGAGAAGGCGGCCCTCCTCGCGGAAGCCCTGGGGCTCCAGTCAGAGGCCGTCCGGCTCCTCGAGGTTCAGAAGGATGTCGGCGAGGTCTCCGCTTACGAAGTCACCCAGGCGCGTGTCGCCCTCGACAATGAACGGCTGGCCGCCATCGAGGCCGTCCGGGCTAAAGAAGACGCCATGGCCCGACTCGCCGCGGCCATCGGCCTCCCGCGCGGGGCCCTGGACGGCGTCAGGATCTCTTTCGACAGTTTCCGCCGGCCCGCCCCCGATTTCCCGTTGAGCGAGGTCCGCCGTCATGCCGTCCTTAACCGGTCGGACATCCTGTCTGCCCTTTCCGAATACGCGGCCAGCCAGTCCGCCCTCCAGCTCGAAATCGCCAAGCAATATCCCGACATCCGTCTCGGCCCCAGCTACCAGCTCGACCAGACCGACAGCAAATGGACGCTCGGCCTGGCGCTCGAACTTCCCATTCTTAGCCGCAATCGGGGCCCGATCGCCGAGGCCACCGCCAGGCGTCAGGAGAGCGCCGCCCGTTTCCTGGCCCTCCAATCCCAGGTCATCGGAGAGCTCGATGCAGCCGTCGAGGACTGCCGGGCCGCCCTCCTCAAATCGCAGGCCGCCGACGACATCCTGGCGAACCTAGCCCGGCAGGAAGCCGCAGCCATGGCCAGACTCGAGGCCGGCGAGATCTCGAAGCTCGAGTTCCTGGGTGTCCAACTTGAGCTCAACGCAAGCGCGCAGGCCCGGCTGGAAGCTCTGGTTCAGGCCCAGGAGTCGGTCGGGAGAATCGAGAACGCGACCCAGAGCCCGCTCGACGTGAAGGACTGGATCTATACGAAGGCACAGGAGCCTTCCGCGCCCGTAAAGGAGCACGAGAATGACTAAACGCCAGGTCGTAACCGGGTTCATTGTTGTGGCGATAGTCGCAGCGGCCGTTCTTATCATCATCAAGGGTCTGGGTCACAGGTCCGGCGAGGAGGAAGAGGTCGTCACGGATGTCGCCGTTCACGTGGGGAAAATCACCCGGGCGACGCTTCACCGGTACGTCACGGCTTATGGGATCGTGGAGCCCGAGCCTCCCGGCGACGGGAGGCCGGCGGCAGGAGCCGATCTGTCGGCTCCGGTGGGCGGGATTCTGGCCGAGATCCGCTGCACCGAGGGCCGTCGCGTCGAGCGCGGCGCGATCCTCTTCCGTCTTGACACACGTTTGGCTGAGGTCGCCGTCGCCCAGGCCCAAAAAACGTTGGATTCCGCCGAAAAGACTTTCGAACGCCAAAAAAAGCTCCTCGCGGCCGACGGGACGTCCCAGAAAGCTTTCCAGGAAGCCGAATTGCAGCTGAACGTCGCCCGAAACGATCTGGCGGCGGCCAAGACTGAATTATCTCTTCTTGAAATTAAAGCACCGATCGCCGGGACAGTCGTCAGGATCAACGCCCGTCTCGGCCAGTTCGTCGAGCCGAACATGGTCCTGGCCGAGGTCATCACCCTCGCGCGTCTCGTCGTCACGGCCAAGGTCCCCAGCCGCGAGGCCGAGCTTCTCAAACCCGGCCAGCCGGTCGACTTCGGTGCGGGGAGCGCGGCCGCCGGAAAACTCACGGTCGTCGGTAAAGACATCGACCCCAAGACCGACACGGTGCTCGTCCGGGCGGCCATTCCCGCCGGGGCGGGATTCCAGCCGGGCCAGTTCCTGACGATCCGGATCGTTTCAGAGGAACGCCGTGACGTCCTGGCCGTCCCCGAAATGAGCCTGATCGCCGACTCCGTGGGAGGAGATACCGGATCGATCGTGCTGGTCGAGGGCGGCAAGGCCGTCAGGAGGCGCGTCAAGTCTGGCCTTCACGAATCCGGTTTCGTCGAAGTAGAGGGAGAAGGACTGAAGGAAGGTTTGACCATCGTCACCGAAGATGCCTATGCCGTCCCCGCGGAATCAAAAGTTCATATCATCGGTTAAACGGATGAGCCAGCACTCAGGGTTGGGACAATTCGCCGCCGGGCACTCGACTTCGATCGTGTTCATCTGCGCCGCTTTATGCCTGGCCGGCGCCTACTCGGCCCTGACCATCTCCTCTTCGGTCTTCCCCCAAACCGACTTCCCTCGTGTGGTGGTTCTCGTGGACAACGGTGTGATGCCGGCCGATGAGATGATGGCGACCATCACCCGGCCCATCGAAGAAGCGATGAAGGATATCCGTGGCGTCGTCACAATCCGTTCGACAACGGGCCGCGGCGCGGCGGAGATCAGCGTCTTCTTCACCTGGAACGTGGACATGATCCGGTCGGAACTTTATGTTCTCAGCCGGCTGTCCGAGATCCGGGTTTCGTTGCCTTCGACTGTCGAGACCTCGGTCTTCCGGCTGACCTTCTCGGCTTTCCCCATCCTCGGGGTCAGTCTCACCAGCAGCACCCGCGGAATCACCGAGCTTTGGGAGACGGCGCGCTATAACCTCAAGCTCCGCTTTCTGCGGATTCCCGGGGTTGCCAGGGTGGACCTCGTCGGCGGCCGAACGCCCGAATATCATATGGTGGTAGACCCTCTCCGGCTCGGCGCCGCCGGGCTCACGCTCACCCAGGTCACAGAGGCCCTGACCAATAATAATTTCGTGGCCTCGGCCGGCATGCATGAGGAGAACCACACGCTCTATCTGACTGTGGTCGATGCGCGCCTTCTTTCGATCCGGGACATCGAGAACTTCCCGGTGACGGTCACCGAAGGACATCCGATCCGCGTGCGCGATTTCGCCCGGGTCGAGCGGGGACCCGAGCCCGTCTTCAATATCGTGACCGCCGACGGAGAGAATGCGGTCCTCCTCAACGTGCGCAGCCAGCCTGACGGGAGCACGCTCGAAATCGCCAAGGCCCTCAAAAAACAATTGACCGAACTGAAACGGGAATTACCCCCCGATATGAAGCTCGCTTTTTTCTACGACCAATCCGAGATCGTCCGTGCTTCGGTCACAAGCGTTTGGGAGGCCATCTTTTTCGGTTTGATCCTCTCCGTGGTCATCTTGTACTTTTTCCTGAAAAATTGGAGGACGACGCTGGTGGCCACGCTGGTTATCCCTGTCACGGTCCTGGTCACGCTTCTGTCGATGAAAATCGCTGGGCTGACTTTCAACCTTATGACCCTGGGAGGCATTGCGGCCGCCATCGGCCTGGTCATCGACGATGCGATTGTCGTGGTGGAGGCCATCCATACCAAGCGGACCGCCGGGAAGCCGCGTTTGGAGGCCATTCGGGACGGCATCGGTGAGATCTTGCGACCTCTGGTCGGCTCGACTTTGACTCCGGTCGTCGTATTCATCCCTCTGGCGTTTCTTGAAGGGATTACCGGCGTTTTCTTCCGGGCCCTGGCCCTGACCATGGTCGTCGCCCTGCTGACGTCCCTCGTTTTGGCCGGGACCCTGACGCCGTCACTCGCCGCCTGGTTCCTCCGCTCCCGGAAAGAAGAACCCGTCCCGCTCCACGAAGAGCACGGCGGCCCCTTGCTCCAACGCGTAATCGGTGTTTACGAGAAGGGAGTGCGGGTCACGCTCAAGCGTCCGTGGCAGACTCTGGGCGTTTGCGGGCTTGTCCTTCTGGCCGCGGTCTTTCTCTACAACCGCCTCGAGAGCGAATTCCTGCCGCCGATGGACGAAGGGGGCTTCGTCATTGATTACTTTACGCCGCCCGGGACCAGCCTGGCCGAAACCAACCGCCAGTTGCTTCAGGCGGAGAAAATCCTCCGGTCGGTCCCGGAGCTGGCCAGCTATTCACGCCGCACCGGCGCGAGGCTGGCCCTGTCCATCGCCGAACCGAATACGGGAGATTTTCTGGTCAAACTGAAAAGCGACCGCAAGCGAAAAACCGCCGATGTCATCTCCGAATTGCGAAGGCGCTTCAACACGGAACTGCCGGGTCTGACCTGGGAATTTCCCGGTATCTTAGGTGACCTCATCGGGGACTTGATGTGGGCCCCCCAGCCGATCGAAGTGAAGTTGTTTTCGACAAGTCAGGCCTGGCTCGAGGAAAAAGCCCCCGAGGTTGCGGAAAGGATCGAGAAGATCACAGGGATTGTCGACGTTTTCAACGGGCTGGTTTATACAGGACCGACGATCAGCCTCCGGTTGCGGCTGCCCGATGCGCAGCGCTTCGACCTGACGGCGAACGACGTGGCCGCGGCCGCGCATACGGCCATGCTGGGCGAGACGGCTTCGGCCGTCCTCGAGGGCGACCGGCTGGTCGCGATTCGGGTTAAGGTTGACCCATCGCGCCTCGGCCGGCTGGCGAGCTTGGGCGAGCTGCCGCTGCGGACGCCGAACGGAACGCTCATCAAGCTCTCGCAGGCGGTCGATATCACGGAAGAGCCCGGCCAGCTCGAGCTCAGGCGCGAAGACTCGCGGCAGGACGTGGCCGTCACGGCCCGGCTCGAGGGCCGCGACCTGGGGAGCGCCATGGCCGAGGTCCGCGGCGTTTTGAGCAAGGACAAATCCATTCCCCCGGGAACCATCGAGTACGGCGGCCTCTATGAGCAGCAGCAGGAATCCTTCCGCAACCTGATGGTCGTCCTGCTCATGGCCATCTTCTTCGTCTTCACCGTGCTGCTCCTCGAATTCGGCTCATTCTACGAACCCCTGGCCATCGTCTTCGGCGCAGTCCTGGCCATGTTCGGGACGATCCTCGCCCTGTGGATCACGAGGACATCCTTGAACGTCGTCTCGCTGCTGGGGGCCATCATCGGGGTTGGCATCGTCGCTAAGAACGGGATCCTGATGCTGGACTTCGTCACGGAGCTCCGGGCCCAGGGGCTGGACCTGGCCGAAGCGCTGGTACGGTCGGGGAGTCGGAGGCTCCGGCCCGTCCTGATGACGTCCATGGCCGCCGCTCTCGGCATGCTGCCCCTGGCCTACGGCATAGGCTCGGGCGCCGACATGCTCAAGCCCCTGGCCATCGCGGTCATCGGGGCCCTCTGCATCTCGGTCCTGCTCTCCCTGATCGCCACGCCGACGATCTATTATCTCATGGTCTGCCGGCGGAAGGCGGACTGAGCAAGGGCCGGACAGCCCTCACCCCTCAAACCCCGTCAGCTCCTCTTATTTCACCTCAATTGGGATCGGCAGCGGCTTGCGGGGGAGCATCTCGTCCCGCATGGCCGTGAAATAGACAAAGCTGGCCATGACGACAGCCGATTGGACCAGGTCCTCGGGAACACAGTGATCATAGATATCCTGGTTGGTGTGGTGAAGCGTTGGGAAGTAGTCGAGAGGATCCTGGATGAATTGGAAGCCCGGAATCCCGATATAGTCAAAGGGAAGATGGTCGGTCCCTTCCGTCGGCTGGAGAGCGATGGTCGTGACTCCCAGGTCGCGGAGCGGTTTCATCCACTCTTCGAAGATCGGCCGGACCTGGAAATTCTCCTGGATGTAAATCCCCCGGATGCGGCCCGAGCCGTTGTCGTAGTTGAAATAGCCGGAAATCTTATTGTATTCGGGCTTGGCGATGATCTTATTGACGCCGGCCAGAGGGTTCCGCCTGTGGTTCTCGTAGACCTCCCAGTCGGGGTTCTTG
>Ga0153916_10002526_pt1 | contig 13371 bp, 12 predicted proteins | sample Opewatmetagenome_FD_109642 | JGI IMG/M metagenome (GOLD analysis project Ga0153916, IMG submission 109642) | Freshwater wetland microbial communities from Ohio, USA - Open water 3 Core 3 Depth 4 metaG | ecosystem: Environmental > Aquatic > Freshwater > Wetlands | place: USA: Ohio, Lake Erie...
AATAGCGCCGTACCGGCGCGATAAAGCCGCGCTACACCGGTAAATTGAAATATTGATCGGCAAGGGTGCGTTGCGAGCGAAACGGAGAAATCAATGGATAATCCAGACAGGTCGTCATACCAAGGACACCGCCTGCTTCAGGCGGGCATCCTGCTGTTCCTCATCGCGCTGCTCGTGGGACTCGCTGTCCCCAGGTTCGCCGTGCCGCGCCTCGGGTTATCGGCGCATCTGCTTGGAGTCATGCAAGGCCTCTTCCTGATGATCGTCGGAGTGCTGTGGCCGAAGCTCAAGTTGTCGCGGGCGGCGTCCCGGATCGGATTCTGGCTGGCGTTATACGGGTGCTTTGCCGCGTGGACCGTCAACGTGTTGGCTGGAGTCTGGGGAGCGGGAAACTCCATGTTGCCGATAGCCGCAGGACAGGCTCAGGGGAACGCGCTTCAAGAAGCAATCATTGCCACGGGTCTGCGGACTGCGGCAGTATCGCTGATTGCCGTGGCGATTTTGATGCTTTGGGGTCTCCGGGCTTTCGCTGCGGAAAAATCGGGAAAATAGCAAACGACTTGGTGAGTCCACGGCCCAACAAGGCGCTCCAGCGAACCGACCGCTTGCAGCGCTGAGCTTGGTCGTTAACGGAATATCCCGAAGTCAGGTCACGCCGTCGCGGCGGCTTCGGCGAACTCGCGGTTGCGACCGGTGTAGTGCGGGGTCCAGCCGGAAGTGTCGATGAAATAGCGCACCGCCTTGCAGCGGGTGCAGCCGCGCATCTCGAACCAGTGCTCGGCGTTGGCCGGCACGTTGATGTAGTCGCCGCCGCTCACTTCCAGCAGGAACTGGCCGCCGTCCGGCTCGACGAAACCGAAGTAGCCCTGCCCGGAAAGGATATAGCGCACCTCGTCATCGGAATGGGTGTGGATCTTGTCGAACTTGGCGAGCATGTCCGCCAGGCCCGGGATGTCTTCGTGGATCACCACCATGTCGCGCGTCTGGTAGCCCTTCTCGCGCTTCAGCTCCTCGAAACGGCTCTGCACGAAACCGAGCAGCTCTTCCTTTTCGGCGTCGTTCAGACTTTTCTTGTCGAGCAATTCCTGCGCACGGCCGTCAGCAGGTGCCGGCCAGTTGCGCAGCGTGATGCCGAGGCGTGCCAGCCGGTTCTGAACCGCGGGCAGGTCTTTTAATTCTTTACCGTCGGGAAAGATGATGCGGGCCATGATCGTTTCCTCCTGATGTGCGTATCAGCCAACTGCGGGTTTCTCGCCACCGCGCCGCGCCAGCGGTTTGAGCGCGGGCTTGGCCGGGGCAGACCGGCTCGGCTCCGGGGTCGGGCGGGCTTCGGGCGGCGCAGCCGGGCGCGCTTCCGGTTCCGGACGTCTGGCTTCGCGCTCGGGGCGATGTTCCCGCTCCTCGCGGCGCGGTCCGCGTTCAGGCCGCCGTTCGCGCCGGCCGCCACGATCGCGGCCACGCTCACGCTCGCCGTGGCGGCCATGGTACTCACGCCGGGCGGACGGCTCAAGCTTGGGCAACATCTCCGGCGTCACCGGGGCGGTCGGGATCTTGTGGCCGATGTAGGCCTCGATCTCCGGCAGCCCGAACACGTAATGCTCGCAGGCGAAGCTCACGGCGTCGCCCGAGGCGCCGGCGCGCGCGGTGCGGCCGATGCGGTGCACGTAATCCTCGGCGTTCTGCGGCAGGTCGAAATTGAACACGTGCGAGACGTCCGGGATGTGCAAGCCGCGCGCAGCGACGTCGGTCGCCACCAGCACCGGCAGCCGCCCCTCGGTAAAATCGTGCAGGATGCGCAGGCGCTGGGTCTGCGGCACGTCGCCCGATAGCACCTCGGCGTTGAGGCCGTTGCCCTTGAGCCAGGCGGTGATGCGCTCGGCCATGTCCTTGGTGTTGACGAACACCAGGCTGCGCGTGGGGTCCATGTGCCGCAGCAGATACACCAGCAGCGGGATCTTCTCCTCGACCGCGGTGTGGTACAACACCTGCGTCACCTTCTCGGCGGTGCGCCTGTCCGGCTCGATGCTCACAAACTGCGGGTTGTTCATGTGCTCGTAGGCCAGCTCGGTGACGCGATAGGACAGCGTCGCCGAGAACAGCATGCTCAGGCGCTTGACCGGCGGCGGCATGCGCCGCAACAGGAAACGGATGTCCTTGATGAAGCCGAGGTCGAACATGCGGTCGGCCTCGTCCAGCACCATCACTTGCACCGCGTTGAGGTCGAACACGTGCTGCTTGAAATAGTCAATGATGCGCCCGGGCGTACCGATCAGCACATCCACGCCCTCTTCCAGCATCTTGCGCTGCGAGTCGTAACCGGTGCCGCCGAACACCAGACCGAGGCGAAAGCCGGTGTGCTTGCCGAGCGCCTCAGCGTCCTTGTGGATCTGTACCGCCAGCTCGCGCGTCGGCGCCAGCATGATCGCGCGCGGCTGGTTTGGCCGGCGGTTTTCCGCCGGGTGCACCATCAGGTGGTTGAAGGCCGCGAGCAGGAACGCCGCGGTCTTGCCGGTGCCGGTCTGCGCCTGCCCGGCGACGTCCTGACCGGCGAGCGCCAACGGCAGGGCCTCGGCTTGGATCGGCGTGCAGAACTCGAAGCCGGCCTCGTGCGTACCCTTCAGCAGCGACTCCGGCAGACCCAGAGCCGCAAAGGATTTATCGGTAAGGTGGTGATCACTCATAAAACGGAGGCGCCAAGCATAACATTTTGATTCGGCGCCGGCACGGGCCACGACAGGAGCGGCGGACGGCTTGCATTTCAGGGGTTTTTCGGCACAAACTATGGGTCGCAAACCATCATTCTGTCCGCGGCCATCCAGTCCGGCCGAATCCCATTAATCTACGGAGGCAAGCAACTCATGAGTCAGGGCATTGTCAACATCACCGACGACAGCTTTGAGGACGAAGTACTCAAGGCGGACGAGCCGGTGCTGGTCGACTATTGGGCCGAATGGTGTGGGCCGTGCAAGATGATCGCACCGGTGTTGCAGGAGATCGCCCAGGAATACGCCGGCAAGCTGAAAATCGCCAAGCTGAACATCGATGAAAACCCGCAGACGCCACCGAAGTACGGCATCCGCGGCATCCCGACCCTGATGCTGTTCAAGAACGGAGCCGTCGAAGCCACCAAGGTCGGCGCGGTGTCCAAATCCCAGCTCGCCGCCTTTATCGACGGCAATCTGTAAAATCGACCGACCCTCCGGAACTGGACGAGGGTCGCAACTGGTGCTAAGGTTTACTGGCGGAAGCAAAAAAATTCCAAGACGTTCCTGCTTTCTTTAACTAACTTCCTGTTGACTCAATTCCCGGGCTCTTGCGGCGGGTCGGTGCGCCCCCAATGCGTCCGGACAGTGGTGACCACATGAATTCAACCCTGATGAATCTTTCCGAACTGAAGCGCAAGCCGGCCACGGAGCTGGCTGAAATGGCCGCGGCCCTGGATGTCGAGGGCGGCGGGCGACTGCGCAAACAGGACCTCATCTTCGCGATCCTCAAGGCCCAGGCCAAAAAGGGCGAGGACATCATCGGCGAAGGCGTCGTCGAAATCCTCCAGGACGGCTTCGGCTTCCTGCGATCGGCGGATGCCTCCTATCTCGCCGGGCCGGACGATATCTACGTCTCGCCCTCGCAGATCCGCCGTTTCAACTTGCGCACCGGCGACACCGTCAAGGGCAACATCCGCCCGCCCAAGGAATCCGAACGCTACTTCGCCCTTCTCAAAGTCGACGAGATCAATTTCCAGAATCCGGACGAAGCCAAGAACAAGGTCCTGTTCGAGAACCTGACGCCGCTGCACCCGCAGGAGCGGTTCAAGCTCGAACGCGACAACTCCTCGACCGAAAACCTGACGGCACGCGTGATCGACCTGATCTCGCCCATCGGCAAGGGCCAGCGCGGCCTGCTGGTTTCGCCGCCCAAGGCCGGCAAGACCGTGATGCTGCAGAACATCGCGCATGCCATCACCGCCAATCACCCCGATGCTTACCTGATCGTGCTGCTGATCGACGAGCGCCCGGAGGAAGTGACCGAGATGCAGCGCTCGGTGCGCGGCGAGGTCATCAGCTCCACCTTCGACGAACCCGCCAGCCGCCACGTGCAGGTGGCCGAGATGGTGATCGAAAAGGCCAAGCGCCTGGTCGAGCACAAGAAGGACGTGGTGATCCTGCTCGACTCAATCACGCGTCTCGCCCGCGCCTACAACACCGTGGTTCCTGCTTCAGGCAAAGTGCTGACGGGCGGTGTCGACGCCAATGCGCTGCAACGGCCCAAAAGATTTTTCGGCGCCGCGCGCAACATCGAGGAAGGCGGCAGCCTGACGATCATCGCCACCGCGCTGATCGACACCGGCTCCAAGATGGACGACGTGATTTATGAGGAATTCAAGGGCACCGGCAACATGGAAATCCACCTCGACCGACGCCTGGCGGAAAAGCGCTCCTACCCGTCGATCAACATCAACCGCTCCGGCACCCGCCGCGAGGAATTGCTGCTGGCCCCGGACGAGCTGCAGAAGATCTGGATCCTGCGCAAGCTGCTGCACCAGATGGACGAGCTCGAGGCTTCGGAATTCCTGCTGGAGAAGTTGCGCGCCACCAAGAATAACGGGGAATTCTTCGATTCCATGAAGCGCTAACGCGCGGCTTGCTCAAGCCCTTGATTCGGCTTAGAATGCGCCCCCTTCGTCGCTTGCCCGTCGGAAATGGGCATAAAATCTTGTGAGATCAATGACATGAAAGAAGGCATCCATCCCGCCTACAAGGAAATCAAGGTCGCCTGTAGCTGCGGCAACAACTTCACCACCCGCTCCACCCTGGGGCAGGACCTGCACGTGGAAGTCTGCTCCGTGTGCCATCCGTTCTACACCGGCAAGCAGAAGCTGGTGGACACCGGCGGGCGCGTCGAGAAATTCCGCCAGAAGTACGGCATGAAAAAATAAGCCGTGACCATAGCGGCACTCCAAAAGGCGCTCTATACGGGCGCCTTTTTATTTTCAGCGTTGCTCGGCGTATCTGCGGCGGCGGCCGAAACCGCCGAGGTACGGCACGTGCTCGACGGCGACACCGTCATCCTGCGCGACGGCCAGCACGTGCGCCTGCTCGGGATCAACGCCCCGGAGCTCGGCAAGGATGGCGCGCCGGACCAGCCGCTGGCGGCGCAGGCGCGCGACCGGCTGGCGCAGCTGGTGCACGGGCTGCGCCTCAGGCTGGTATTCGAGCGCGAGCGTCAGGATCATTACGGGCGGCTACTTGCACATCTGTTATTGCCGGATGGAACGAGCGTGGAGCAAACCCTGTTGCGCGAAGGCCTGGCCTGGGCCGTGGCCGTTCCGCCGGACATCGACCGGATCCCGGAGAGCCTGGCAGCGGAAAATCAGGCGCGCGCCGCGGGCCGCGGCGTCTGGGGCGAGCCCGCGTATGCGCCGACGCCGGCGGAACGGCTCACGCCGGACGACACCGGCTTTGGTTTCATCGAGGGGAGAGTGCTGCGGCGCAGCCAGCGGCACAACGTGATCTACCTCGACCTCACCCCGCGCGTGGCGCTGCTGATTCCGAACCAGGACTGGAACAAATACTTTCACGGCGATCCGCGGTCGCTGGTCGGCCGGCACGTGGTGGCGCGCGGCTGGCTCACGCAGTACAAGGACGGGCGGCTGCACCTGCGTGTGCCGCATCCGGCCATGCTAACATGGCGCGACTGAGTCTCTTAATGGGTAAACCAGTCTTTCCAAGCCTGTTGATCCCCTTTCTGCCGGTCATGGTGTTGGCCGGTGGTATCGCCGGCTGCGCCACAAATCCCGCCAGCGGCACTCCCGATCTGGTGTTCATGAGCGAAGCATCGGAGATCAATATCGGGGAAGAGAACGATCCCAAAATCCGGGAAAAATTCGGGGTCTATGACAACGCCGAACTCCAGGCGTACATCAACCGGGTTGGACAAAAGCTGGCGACGCAAGGTGATCGTCCCAACCTGGTTTATCATTTCACCGTACTCGACAGCCCGGAGGTCAACGCCTTCGCCCTGCCGGGGGGGTACATCTACATTACCCGCGGCCTTCTCGCCTACCTCAACTCCGAGGCCGAACTGGCCGCCGTTCTCGGGCACGAGATCGGCCACGTCACCGCGCGCCACGCCGTGCGCCAGTACACGAAGGCCACGGCCACCGGCTTCGTCGGAATGGTCATCGGTGTCGCCACGGGGATCCAGGCTACCCAGGACCTGTTCAATAACGTCGTCGGCAACGCGATACTGTCCGGCTACGGGCGCGAAAATGAACTCGAAGCCGACCGCCTCGGAGCGAAATATATCGCGCGCGGCGGCTACGATCCGCACGCCGTCATCCAGGTCCTCGGCGTCCTGAAAAACCAGGAGGAGTACGAGATCAAGCGCGCGGCTGCCGAGAACCGCGAACCGCACATTTACCACGGGGTGTATGCGAGCCATCCGAGCGCGGACAAGCGCCTGCAGGAAGCGGTCGGGCAGGCCGACCGATTCAAGACCCTCGCCGAACCGAAAGTGGCGCAGGGCGAATATCTGAAGGAAGTCGATAAGCTGCTTTTTGGCAAGATCGATCGGCGGGACAGCATCAGTCATGACAACCATTATTACAACAAAGCGATAAACGTGGCGCTCGCTTTCCAGAAGGACTGGCAACTGGACACCAACGACTATCTCATCACCGCTACCAGTCCCGATTTTAAGGCCATCCTGCGGGTGGACATTGAAGATCTCGTCAAAGACATGCAGCCGGATGTTTTTCTGAAAACCCGGATGGGTGTTTCAAGCCTGGAACAGGGCGGTCCGCTTCAGGGAATGAAGTTTCCCGCCTATGCCGGGATAGTCCCCGCTTCTCCCGCGTTTGGCGACCGGAAAACACGCGTCATTGTCGTTTACTACAACGACAAGCGCTTTCTGTTTTCGGGCGCCACGGACAAGCCGGAAGGCTTTGCCGCCTCGGATCCCGCATTTATATCCGCCGCTATAAGTTTGCACCCGCTGAGTGCCCAAGAAAAACTTCTTGTGGAAAAAGCCACGGACAGCTTACACGTACATGTTCTTCGGGCACAGGCGGGCGACAGCTTCGCCAGCCTCGCGAAAAAATACCCGCTCAAGAATGACGGCGAATCTCTCCTGCGCCTGATCAACGACAAATTTCCCGACGGCGAACCGCAGGCGGGCGAACTCATCAAGATCATCGAATAGGTATCAGTCCATGAACAAAGACATGAAACAGGCGGCGCTCGATTACCATGCGCAGCCCACGCCCGGCAAAATCGCCGTGGTGCCGACCAAGCCGTGTGAAACGCAGCAGGACCTGTCGCTCGCTTATTCCCCGGGGGTGGCCGAGCCGGTGCGTGAAATCGCCAAGGACCTCGAGGCCGCCTACCGCTACACCAACAAGGGCAACCTGGTGGCGGTCATCAGCAACGGCAGCGCCATCCTCGGCCTCGGCAACCGCGGGGCGCTCGCCAGCAAGCCGGTGCTCGAGGGCAAGGCGGTGCTGTTCAAGCGCTTCGCCAACATCGACGTCTTCGACATCGAAGTGGACGCCCCGGACCGCGACGCCTTCATCGACACCGTGGCCCATATCGCACCGACCTTTGGCGGCATCAACCTCGAGGACATCGCCGCGCCCGAGTGTTTCGCGATCGAGGAGATACTGCGCGCGCGCCTCGACATCCCGGTGTTCCACGACGACCAGCACGGCACCGCGGTGATCATCTGCGCCGGCCTGCTGAACGCGCTCGAATTGCAGGGCAAGAACCTGGCCTCCGCGCGCATCGTGCTGCTCGGCGCCGGCGCGGCCGGGCTCGCCACGATCCAGCTGCTGATCGCCCTCGGCGCAAAACGTGATCATATATTGCTGATCGACAGCAAGGGCGTGGTCCACCCCGGACGCCCCGACCTCAACATCTACAAGCGCCGCTACGCCCAGGTGACCGACAGGCGCACGCTCACCGACGCCATGCAGGGCGCGGACGTGTTCATCGGCGTCTCGGCCGCGAACGTGGTGGCGCCGGAAATGGTGCAATCCATGGCGCCCAAGCCGATCGTGTTCGCGCTCGCCAATCCCGATCCGGAAATCCGCCCCGAGCTCGCGCGCGCCGCGCGTTCCGACCTGATCATGGCCACCGGCCGCTCGGACTATCCGAACCAGGTGAACAACGTGCTCGGCTTCCCCTACATCTTCCGCGGCGCGCTCGACGTGCACGCCAGTTCGGTGTCGCGCGCCATGCTGATCGGCGCGGTACGTGCCTTGGCGAAACTGACGCACGAGCCGGTGCCGCCCGAAACCCTGCGCGCCTACGGTCTCGCGCAGCTCGCGTTCGGCCCGGAATACATCATCCCCAAGCCGCTCGACCCGCGCCTGATTCACGTCGTGCCGCCGGCGGTGGCGCGCGCGGCGATCGACTCCGGGGTGGCGCGCGCCGGTTACCCGGCGCATTACCCGAAACCGGGCAAGTAAACTCACGCGGCCGGGGAACGGAACCCGCTGGTCTATACTGACCTCACGAACCGCAAAGGGACAGGCCATGAAAAAAATCACCATCATCGGCGCCGGACGCGTGGGCGAATCGACCGCGCACAATCTCGCCAAGCACGAGACCTGTCGCGAGGTCGTGCTGATCGACGTCAAGGAGGGCGTGCCCCAGGGCACCGCGCTCGACATCCAGGAATCGGCGCCGATTTACGATTTCGACACCAAGCTCTCCGGCTCCAACGACCTCGCCGCGATGGCGGAATCCAACATGGTGGTGATCACCGCCGGCGTGCCGCGCAAGCCCGGCATGTCGCGTTCCGACGTGCTCGACACCAACCTCGCAGTGATCAACGGCCTTGTGGACGCGGTGCTCAAGCACGCACCGAACGCGATGTTGTTGATGGTCTCGAATCCGGTGGACGTGCTGACCTACGCGGCATGGAAACGTTCGGGCTTTCCGCGGCAACGCATCTTCGGCATGGCCGGGGTGCTCGACTCCGCGCGCATGGCCAGCTTCGTGGCCATGGAAACCGGCTTCTCGGTGAAGGACATCAGCGCCATGGTGCTCGGCGGCCACGGCGACACCATGGTGCCGATGACGCGCTTCACCACCATCAACGGCATTCCCATCGAACATTTCCTGTCGAAGGAAAAGATCGACAAGATCGTCAAACGCACGCGCGAGGGCGGCGCCGAGATCCTCTCGCTGCGCAAGACCGCCAGCGCCTACGACGCCCCGGCGGCCGCGATCGCCGCCATGATCGACGCCATCAGCCGCAACCGCCGGCACATCCTGCCCGCGGTCGCCGTGCTCGACGGCGAATACGGGTTGAGCGACATCTGCATGGGCGTACCCTGCGTGTTCGGCGAGCACGGCGTGGAGCGCGTGATCGAGCTGCCGCTCACGACGCAGGAGGCGACCGAGTTCCGCAAGTCCGCCGAGACCGTGCGCGCCGATCTGGCGAAACTGAAAAAATAAATGACACCGCCAGGACGCCGGCGGCACCAGAAAAAGCCAACAAGCCACTCAGCCCCCCGAACCGCGGCGGAGGTCGTACGCGCGGTCGAACGCCGCTTCCGGCGGGCGAAACTCCACTATGGCCACGGCACCGCCAACGCCTGCGACGAGGCCGCTTGGCTCGTGAGTCACGTGCTGCGGACGGCACCGTCCCGACTCGAGTCACGGCTGAACAAACCCGTGACGAAATCGCAGGCAGAGAAAATCGAAGCACTCACCGCCGAACGCATCCGCACGCGTAAACCGCTGGCTTACCTGCTGCGCGAGGCCTGGTTCGCCGGGCTCAGGTTCTACATCGACGAACGCGCGATCGTGCCGCGTTCACTCACCGGCGAATTCATCCAGGATCGTTTTCAGCCATGGATCGAGGTCAAACGCGTGCGGCAGATTCTGGATCTGTGCACCGGCAGCGGCTGCATGGCCATCGCCTGCGCCCGGGCCTTTCCCCGGGCCCATGTGGATGCCGCGGATATCTCGGAGGACGCGCTCGCGGTAGCGCGTCGCAACGTGGAAAAACACCGGCTGCGGAAGCGGCTGCGGGTGATCCGTTCCGACCTGTTCAGCGCCCTCAAGGGAAAACGCTACGACCTGATCGTGACCAATCCGCCCTATGTCGGCCGCGCTGAAATGAAGACCCTGCCGCCGGAACATCGCCATGAGCCGGGGCTGGCGTTGGCTTCCGGCGAACAGGGCCTGGACGCCATCATCCGCATCCTGGCGCAGGCGCCGTCACACCTCGCGCCGGGCGGCATCCTGGTGGCCGAAGTCGGTAACAGCGCCGCGACCTTGCAGGCGCATTTTCCGTCGGTGCCGTTCGTGTGGTTGACCACGGCACTGGGCGACGAAAGTGTATTCCTGATCACGGCGGAAGAACTTGCGCAGCACCGCCGCGCGTTCACGACATCCAAATCCAACTAGCTGCCATTCTTAACTCCCGGACAGCACGCCTCCATGGTCGCGTACATGGCCTCGATCTCGCGCACGAACCGCTTCTCGATTTCATAGCGCTTGAGCTTGAGCGTGGGCGTGAGCATCCCGCTTTCGATGGTCCAGGGCTCGGCCACGCGCGTGATATGGCAGATGCGCGCGTAGCCCGGGAAATCGTGCAACCGGGCGTTGGCGCGGGCGCACAGCTCGGCTTCGTTTTCGAGCCGGCTCACCGCCAGCAGTCCGAGCTTGGGGCGACCCTCGCCCACCAACATCACCTGCTCGAAGACGCTGTCGCGCAGGATCGCCTGCTCGACGTCGGCGGGCGGCACTTTCTCGCCATTCGACAGCACGATGATGTCTTTCACCCGCCCGGTGATGTACAGGCGCCCGCCGCGGATCGCGACGAGGTCGCCGGTATGCAGCCAGCCGTCACGGTCGATCACGGCGGCAGTGGCGGCGGGGTTGTTCCAGTAGCCGAGCATGATGTTCGGTCCGCGCGCGAGCAACTCGCCGCTGTCATCGCAGCGCAACTCGATGTCCTCGAGCGCGCGCCCGATGGAGGTAGGATCGTTGTCGTGCATGCGGTTGGCCGCGAGCACCGGCGCGGTTTCGGTCAACCCGTAGCCCTGGATGATGGGCAGACCGAGACCGACGAACACGCGCGCAAGATGCGGCGCGAAGGCCGCGCCCCCGACGACGATCAGGCGCATGCGCCCGCCGAGGCGGCGTTGCAGCTTGCGCGCCACCAGGAACTTGAGCAGCGGCCAGCGCCAGCGATCGCCCGCGGCGGCCTCGCCGCGGAAACGCCGCCAACCGGTTTCGACGGCGGCCTCGAACAGCCGGCGCTTCACCGAGCCGGCCGGCATGTTTTCCTGCATCTTGGAATAGATGCGCTCGAAGATGCGCGGCACGCTGATTAGCACCGTCGGCTGCTGCTCGCGCATGTCGTCCGCCAGCAGGCTGATGGAACGCGCATACACCGTCTCCGCGCCGGCCCAGATCGCGGAATAGTAGCCGCAGGTGCGCTCGAACATGTGTGACAGCGGCAGGAACGAGAGAAACCGGTCGAAGGTATACGCCGGTATGGCGTGCATCGAAGCGATTGTGTTGCTGAGGATGTTGCCATGCGACAGCATCACGCCCTTGGGCCGGCCGGTGGTGCCCGAGGTATAGACGATGGTGGCGAGATCGCCGGGCGCGGCGGTAGGTCGCCTCGGGACCGGTGCCGACGGCGGCAACCATCCGTCCAGCACCACCAATTTGGCATCCGCCGTCGCGTCCGCCTTGAGACAGACCACACGCTCGACGTTTGGCGCGCGCTCGCGCAGCGCCGACCACTGCGCGCCGTCTTCCAGGAACAGCAGGCGCACCCCGGCATCGTTGAGCGACCAGGCCATGTTGTCCGGGCGGTCGTCGAAGTACAACGGCACGGTCACGAGACCGAGCGTGAGCGCCGCTTGGTCGAACAGCACCCATTCGATCCGGTTGTGCAGGCACATCGCCACGCGGTCGCCGGGCTTCAGTCCGTCGCGCATGAGCGCCGCGCACCAGCGCGCCACTTCGCGCCCGACCTCGGCCCAGGTCATGTTCACCCAGCCGTGTCCGTCATACTGGCGGTAGGCCGGTGCGTCGGGCGTCTCGCGTATGCGCTGCCACAGCAGATCGGCGAGATTGCGGAGGCTCTGTGGCTGCATGACTAGAGCGGCGGGCGCAGCCGGCGGGTAAGCAGTTCCGCCTGCGACCAGCCCGGGTCGGGCTGGAAGCGCGGGCCGTATTCCTGCGACAGGCGATACAGACTGTGGCTGATGCCGGTGATGCCCAGGCTTTCGACGTAACGCATCGGCCCGCCCAGGAAGGGCGCGAAACCGGTGCCGTACACCATGCCCGCGTCCACCGCGTCGGCGTCGGTCACCACGCCTTCGCGCAGGCAGGCCACGGCCTCGTTCAGCAGCCGCAGGACCAGGCGCTCGGTGATCGGCACGTCGGCCGCGGTCTTGTCGGGCGGCGGCGTCTGGCGCCGCCCGCGGGCGTCGTATTGATAGAAACCGCGCCCGGTTTTACGTCCCAGAAATTTCTGACCGACCAGCTCGCGCAGCTTTTCCGGCACCTCAAGACGCAGCGGTCCGGACAGCTCCTGCGCCACCGACAGACAGATGTCGAGGCCCACACTGTCGGCGAGCTCGATCGGCCCCATCGGCATGCCGAATTCGATTGCGGCGTGATCGACGGTGGTGAGGCTCACGCCCTCCTCCACCAGTTTCACGGCTTCGAGGAGATACGGCATGAGAATGCGGTTGACCAGGAATCCGGGGCTGCTCCGGACGTCGAGCGGCAGCCGTTCGATGGCGCCGGCGAAGGCGCGCGCGCGTTCCAGCGCGGTCTCGGCGCTGTCGCGACCGCGCACGATCTCAATGAGCTGCATCTTCGCCACCGGATTGAAAAAGTGCAGACCGACCAGGCGCGTCGGGTCCTTGAGCGCCTGCCCGATCACTTCCAGCGGGATGCTCGAGGTATTGCTGGCCAGCAACGCCTGCGGCCGCACTTTACTCTCGACCATGCGGAACAGTTCCTGCTTGGGTTCGATCCTCTCCACGATCGCCTCGATCACCAGATCGGCGCGAGCGAGGCCGTCGCCGCCGAGGTCCGGCAACAGGCGGTCCATCGCCTCCTGCACCGCGCGCGGGTCCTTGAGTTTCTGCCGGAAGAAGTCGTGCGCCTTCTTCATGGCGCGCGCCAGGATCTCGGGATGCTGGTCCTGCAGGCTCACGCGAAACCCCTTGCTCGCGGCCCAGATGGCGATGTCCGCGCCCATGACGCCGGCGCCGATCACGTGCACCTGCTCGATCTGGTGCGGATGCGCGCGGCCGTGGCGCTTGAGCTCCTCGCCCAGCAGGAACACGTGCACCAGGCTGCGGCTGGTACGCGACACCAGCAGCTCGCCGAG
>Ga0153916_10002527_pt1 | contig 13370 bp, 14 predicted proteins | sample Opewatmetagenome_FD_109642 | JGI IMG/M metagenome (GOLD analysis project Ga0153916, IMG submission 109642) | Freshwater wetland microbial communities from Ohio, USA - Open water 3 Core 3 Depth 4 metaG | ecosystem: Environmental > Aquatic > Freshwater > Wetlands | place: USA: Ohio, Lake Erie...
GAGTTCCTTCATGGGCTGCGACCGCCACACGAAAGCAGGAGCCTTATGAGCAGGCGTCTTGAGCGCCGAGGCCAACAACAGCGATGCCATCTCCCCCACGGACTTGCCCTCCGCGCGGGCGCGATCCTTCAGTTCCTGAAGGATCGTTGGGTCGATGTCCATCGTTATGCGTGGCACGCATCTGATGCTCGATAACGACGCATCGGCTGTCAATGGAGATAGAGTCGAAAACCCACGGACGACGGCGCGAAACCGTACATCTCGTAGAACCGATGTGCCCCATCGCGCTGGTTCGCACTCTGGAGTTGGAGCTTGTAGCAGCCGGCGTCGCGCGCCAGCTCCTTGCAGCGGTCCAGCAGGCGGCGCCCGACGCCTCCACTCCGGTGGGTCTGGTCGACCACCATGTTCTCCACCTGTGCCCAGGGCCGGGCGAAATGCGTCAGGTTCGGCACAACCACGAGCGTCACGGTCCCAACGACCTGTCCGCCCAGTTCGGCCACGAGCAGGTGCATGCCTGATTGCGCGCCGATCGCCGCGAGCGCCCCGGCCGCCGTCGCGATGTCGGGGAGGGCATCCGGGTCGCCAAGTTGGCCGTAGAGCCGCAACAGCGCCGGAAGATCCGCCTGGGCCGTATCGCGAACCAGCACGGGCCCCACTCCTGGCTCCGCCATGCTCAGTCCCTCCACCGGCTACCGGCTGCCGGCTGCCTCCACGGCCTTCTTCGCCGCTTCCGCGAGGCCGCTCGCACGGATGACCGGCAGGCCTGATTCCTGGATCAGCTTCTCGCCCTCGGCCAGGTTCGTGCCCACGAGGCGCATGACCACGGGGACGCCGACGTTGATCTGCTTGTGCGCGTCGATCACGCCCTGGGCGATGATGTCGACCCGCGCCATGCCCCCGAAGATGTTCACGAGGATCGCCTTCACCGAGGGGTCCTCAATGATCACCTTGAGCGCGTTCACGACGCGCTGGGGGTCGTTCACGGTGCCGATATCGAGGAAGTTGGCGGGCTCGCCACCGGCCAGCTTGATCGTGTCCATCGTCGCCATGGCCAGGCCGGCGCCGTTCACCACGCAGCCGATGTTCCCATCGAGCTTGATGAAGTTCGCCACGCCCAGTTCGCCCGCCAGCACCTCCAGCGGGTCCTCTTCGTCCTTGTCCCGCAGGGCTTCGATGTCCTTGTGCCGGAAGAGCGCGTTGTCGTCGACGTTGAGCTTCGCGTCGAGTGCGAGCACGCGGCCGTCGTCGGTCACCACGAGCGGGTTGATCTCGGCAAGGCTCGCGTCCGAAGCGACGAACGCGTTGTAGAGCCCTTCGACGAGCTTTCCGAACTGCGCCGCGTGGTCGTCCTTCAGCCCGAGCCGGGCAGCGAGCTGGCGGCCGATGTACGGCTCGAACCCGGACACCGGGTTCACCGGCACCCGCACAATCGCGCCCGGATTGGTGTGCGCGACGACCTCGATCTCCTGGCCGCCCTCGGTCGAAGCCATGATGAGCGGGCAACCCTGCTGGCCGTCGATGATGATCGCGAGGTAGTACTCCTTCGCCACGGCCGACTGCTCTTCGACGAGGACGTGCTTGACCAGCTTCCCTTCGGGCCCGGTCTGGATCGACACCAGGTGTTTCCCGAGGATGTTCGCCGCTTCGCGTTCGGCTTCGTCGGCGGTCGATGCCAGCCGCACGCCGCCGACGCGGTCGCCCTTCACCTGGCCGGAATTGTTCGCAGGGTCCTTCCGGAGCTTCTCGTACATCGACGCGGTGTCGGCGGCGCCGACCAGCCGGCCCTTGCCGCGCCCACCCGCGTGGATCTGGGCCTTCACGACCACCTTGCCGCCCAGCTCCTGGGCGATCGCCCGCGCCTCGGCCGGGGTTGTCGCCACGCGTCCCTTGGGGACGGTCACGCCCTGCTTCGCGAGGATGTCCTTGGCCTGGTACTCGTGGATCTTCACGTGTTGCTCCGGTGGGGAAAATGCCTGCGCAGCGTACCAGCGGCGGCCCCTTACCGGTAGAGGAGTGGTGGGGTAGCGGAGTAGCGGAGTAGCGGAGTGGTGGAGTGAGTGGCGGAGAGGGGGAGATTCGAACTCCCGGAGACTTTCGCCTCGACCGTTTTCAAGACGGTTCCCTTAAGCCACTCGGGCACCTCTCCGCTCACCATTCTAACTGGCCCGTCCGCGAGCGGCCCGTTAGCACTCTTGACAGGCGAGTGCTAAGTCCACGATCATGATCGAACCTGTATCATCCCGCCCCATGCCACGGGAGGTCCGCGTGCCGACTTACGAGTACCACTGTCCCGCCTGCAGGTCGACGTACGAACTGAGGCAGGGATTCGACGCCGAAACCACGCACGCCTGCGAGGAGTGTGGCAAGGGCACGGCGAAGCGCATCCTCAGCGCCCCTGCCGTGGTCTTCAAAGGCAGCGGCTGGTACGCCACCGACAGCCGGAACAAGAGCAGCGCGGTCACCGACTCCTCTTCGGATTCGTCGAGCGACAGCAAGTCCGCCGCGAAGTCAACCACCCCGGAACCGTCGAAATCGAGCGAAAGCAGCTCCAGCACGGAGGCCGCGGCGGCCTCCTAGCCCGGCATCGATCGTACGCCGACACCGGATTGGCTATTCCGGATAACCCTGTGCTCCGTATACTCCGGTGCATGGTTCAACAGGCGCGAACAACCTGGTCCGAGCGCGGGCGCGAGAGCACACGGCTGCGCATCCTCGATGCCGCCCGGGAGCTGTTCGCCCGCGACGGCGTCGACACCACCAGCGTCCGCTCCATCGCAGAACGCTGCGGCCTGACCGACGCCGCGATCTACTACTACTACCCGGCAAAGGCGGACATTCTCGACGCGCTGCTCGTCGTGCCCGGGATGGGCTCGCTTCGCCCGTCCGAGGACGGGACGGCGTCGCGGGCCGCCTTCCTCAACCGGCTCGTGGACTTCTTCTGTTCCTGGGCCGAGAACGCGGACCTCCTTCGCCTTCTGCTCGCCGGGGGCCTGGAAGGCAGTCCGGCGACGATGGCGTTTAGCACCGGGATCAAGGGCTCGGTCGAGGCGCAAATCGACCCTGTCGTCCGCAAGCTGTTCGGTGGCGAATTCCCGCAGTTGCCGCACGCCATCTGCATGCTGCTCTGCGGCCTGATGTACGACACGCTGCTGGCCTGCGGCGATGACTTCGCGGCCGTCGTCGAACAGCCGGTCTTCCGGCGCCGGGTTTTCACCCTGCTTGACCTCGTTCTCCCGCAGGATCCGTTGTAGCCTACGCACCACAATGGAGTTGCCACTGTCGTCAGAGCCACGCGGCCGCGATGCGACGCGAAGGCGGATCCTGGACGTGGCCCTCGATCTTTTCGGAAAGCACGGGTTCGAAGGCACGTCCGTCAAAGCGATCGGACAGCAGGCAGGACTCAGCGACGGCGCCCTCTACTACCACTTCCGTTCCAAGCGCGAGATCCTCGATGCCCTTTGGGACAAGACCGTGGCGCGCCGGATTGGCGAGGCGCCGGCCGGAGAGCCGTTGACGGTCGAGGGGCTGCTCCGTCTTGTCGACGCGATGCTCGAAGCCGGGGCCGAACGCGCTTCCCAGGTGAGGATCATGATTCGCCAGGCGCTCGCCGGCGACCGCATCGCCATCGAGTTGCGCAACCAGACCACCGCCTACTGGAAACAGCAGTTCGCGCGACAATTCGAGACGCGCCTTCCCGCCGACGAAGCCGACGCCCACGCCGACGCCCTGTCGACGCTCTTCCTTGGCCTTACGTTCACCACGCTCGTCGACCACGGCGACCGGTTTGCAGAGGTCTTCCGGTCGCCGGCGTTCCGTGCCGAAGTACACGACCTCATGCGGCTCACGCTACCCTTCTGCCGCCCCGGCGAGGACGACCAGCAGTGCGAGCAGTCATTCAGCGCGTAGGCCGCGCGTCGGTCAGCGTGGGCGGCGAATCGGTGGCGGCCATCGGGCCGGGCCTCCTCGTCCTCTGTGGCGTCGCGCAAGACGACACCATCGAAACGGCGGAGAAGCTCGCCACCAAAGTCGCCGGGCTGCGTATCTTCGAAGACGAAGCCGGGAAGATGAACCTTTCGACGGCCGACGTGGGCGGCTCCGTCCTCTGCATCAGCCAGTTCACGCTCTACGGCGATGTCCGCAAGGGCCGGAGACCATCGTTCGACGCCGCGGCGCCGCCCGAAAGCGCCCTGCCGCTCTACGAAGCCTTCTGCAGTGCCGTCGAACGCGAAGGCCTCCCCTGTTTGCGAGGCAGCTTTGGCGCCCACATGGTCATCGAACTGGTGAACGACGGTCCCGTCACCCTCATCCTCGACTCTGACGACCTCGGCCGTCCCCGCCGCGCTTGACCGAAGCCCCGGCCGCGCCGCAACGTTCAGGAACCCCAGTGCGAGGAACGACCATGCGGATGAGCAGGCTGCTCCTGAAGACGCTGCGCGAACCCCCGGCCGAGGCCGAGCTCCCGAGCCACCAGTTGCTCCTCCGCGCCGGGCTGGCCACGCCGCTCGCCGCGGGGCTCTACTGCTTCACGCCCGTGGGCTGGCGCGTGATGCGGCGCATCGAAGCCATCATCCGGGAGGAGATGGACGGCAGCGGCGCCCAGGAGATCCACCTGCCGGCCCTCCACCCAATCGAGGCGTGGGAACAGAGCGGACGCGCCGAAACCATGGGCCAGACCCTCTTCCGGCTCGCGGACCGCAAGGAGCGCGGCTTTGTCCTCGGCGCCACCCACGAAGAGGTGGTCAGCTTCCTCGCGTCGCGAAACATCCAGAGCTACCGTGACCTGCCCGTCACCCTCTACCAGATCCAGACGAAGTTCCGCGACGAGCAACGGCCCCGGGGCGGCCTCATCCGCCTGCGCGAGTTCACGATGAAGGATGCCTACAGCTTCGACGTCGACTGGGAGTCGCTCGATCTGTCCTACCAGCTCGCCTTCGACGCCTACGTACGCATATTCGAGCGGGCGGGAGTGCCCGTGGTACCGGTCGCGGCCGATTCCGGCGCGATCGGTGGCAAGGACAGCCAGGAGTTCATCTTCCTCACGCCCAACGGCGAAGACGAGATCATGCTCTGCCCCGGCTGTGGCTATGCCGCCAATGCCGAAAAGGCCGAGTTCCGGCGCCGGGAAGCCATCCCCGCCGAGCCGGCGCCCATGGAGAAGGTCGCCACCCCGGGCCAGAAGACCATCGCCGAACTCGCCAGCTTCCTGAAGATCGACCCGCGACAGACGTGCAAGGCCGTCTTCTACCGGGTGGATGGCAAGCCCGTCTTCGTCGTCATCCGCGGCGACCTCGACGTGAACGACGTGAAGCTGAAGAACGCGCTCAAAGCCAAGGAGGTCGACCCGATGGACGACGCCATGGTCCGCGCATCGGGGCTCGTCGCCGGGTCGGCCTCGGCCGTCGGCCTCACGGGCATGCGCATCGTCGCCGACGTGAGCGCGGTCGAGGCCGTCAACCTCGTCGCCGGGGCGAACGAACCCGACGCCCACTTCGTCAACGTCAACCACGGCCGCGACTGGAAGGCGGACCAGGTGGCCGAAATCGCGCTCGCCCGCGCCGGTGATGCCTGCGGCAGCTGCGGCACGCCGCTCGACGTGCAGCGCGGCATCGAAATGGGCCACGTCTTCAAACTCGGGACCATGTACTCCGAGGCGATGGGCGTGCAGTACCTCGACGACGAAGGCGAACGCCATCCCGCCGTCATGGGCTGCTACGGCATCGGCGTCGAGCGCATGCTCGCGGCAGTCATCGAAGCCAACCATGACGCCAACGGCATCATCTGGCCGGCCGAGGTGGCGCCCTACGACGTCCACGTCGTCGCCCTCAATCTCGACCAGCCCGAGGTGGCCGCGGCGCTCGAAGCCCTGGAGTCGACCCTTTCCGGCCAGTTCTCGCTCCTCGTCGACGACCGGCCCGATTCAGCGGGGATCAAGTTCAAGGACGCCGACCTGCTGGGAATGCCGGCGCGCGTCACGGTGAGCCCCCGCGCGATCGAAAAGGGCGGGGTCGAGCTCCGATCGCGGCGCAGCGGGGAAACCACGATCGTGCCCATGGGCAACCTGGCCCTGGCTGTGGGCGAAATCCTCCAGCGCGGCTAACCGCGGCTTTTCGCGCGACAGGTCCCATCGTTGCGTGCCCGTGCTATACTTCTCACAAGAAGGCATTCCTGGCAGGAGTGGGCTCTCGGCCCACTTTTTTGTTGAGGTCATGAAGAACGACTTTTTGCTCGCAATCGGCCAGCTGGCCGCGGAGAAGAACCTCCCCAAGGAGGTCGTCTTCGAGGCTGTCGAAGCGGCCCTCGCCTCCGCTTTTCGCCGCGAAGGGGAAAACACCCCCAACGTCTATGTGAAGATCGATCCCGAGACGGGCGAGATTCGCACGTACGAACAACGCTCCGTCGTCGACGAAGTCGTCGAACCCAACGTCGAGATCTCCGTCGCCGAAGCGAAGCGCTACAAGCGCGACGCCACCGCGGGCGACGTGCTCGACTTCGAGAAGAAAACCCCCGAGAACGCCGGCCGGATCGCCGCGCAGACCGCCAAGCAGGTCGTGCTCCAGCGGCTGCGGGAAGCCGAGCGCGACGCCGTCTTCGACGAGTACGCCGGCCGCGAAGGCGAAATCCTCGTCGGCACCGTGCAGCGTGTCGAACCGCGCCAGGCGGTCGTCGAAATCGGCAAGGGCACCGAAGCCATCCTGCCTTTCAGCGAGCAGGTGCGCAACGAGCACCTCCGTTCCGGTCAGCGGGTCAAGGTCATCGTCCTGGAAGTGCAGAAGGCGGTGAAAGGCCCGCAGGTCGTGGTCAGCCGGAGCCATCGCAGCCTGCTCCGCCGCCTCTTCGAAATGGAAGTGCCCGAGATCAGCGCCGGCACGGTCGAAATCAAGTCGATCGCCCGCGAAGGCGGCCATCGCAGCAAAGTCGCGGTGCATTCGCGCATCCCCAGCATCGACGCGATCGGCGCCTGCGTGGGCATGCGCGGCAGCCGCATCCAGAACATCGTCAACGAGCTGAGCGGCGAACGCATCGACGTGATCAAGTGGGACCCCGATCCCGGCAATTTCGTCTCCAACGCGCTCAGCCCCGCACAGGTGATCGAAGTCGAAGTGGACGCCGACGAACACCGCGCCAGCGTGGTCGTCCCCGACCGGATGCTCTCCCTCGCCATTGGCAAGGAAGGGCAGAACGCCCGCCTGGCCGCCAAGCTGACCGGCTGGCGGATCGACATCCACAGCCAGTCCGCCAGCGAACGAGGCGAGGAAGGCGTCGCCGAAGCGCCATCGAGCTTCGAACCGTTCGCCCCGGGCGAGACGCCTGACATCGACATCATCGAGGAAGCGGAAGAGATCGCCGCCGCCGCGACGGTCGAGGCGCCACTCGTTTCCCCGGCGGCAGCCCGCGCCGCCGTCGCCGAGGCGCCAGTCTCGGCCGAAGAAGACATCGCCTTCCCAGCCGCCCTGGCGCAGATGGAAGTGCCCGACCGCGAAACGCGCGAATCCGAGGACTACGGCGAAGAGGAAGAAGAAGAGTACGAAGTGCCGACGGTGGTGGTGCCCGAATCGCGGCCCACGGCCATCCGGTTCGCGGAAGACGTCCTCCCGGTCCGCGTTGAGGAAGTCGAGGAAGCGCCAAAGAAAGCCGCTGCGAAAAAGGCCCGTCGCAGTCCCCGTTTTGTCGAAGAGGTTGAAGAGGACATGGAGGACATCGACTACTCGGGCCGTATCCACTGAGGCCGCCGCCCATGAAGGCAGCGCAACCGCTCCGTCTTCGTCACGTCCCCCAGCGGACCTGTATCGGTTGCCGGCAGGAAGAAGGCAAGCGGGCCCTCGTCCGCATCGTCAGGACCGCCGACCAGCGCGTCGTTGTCGACACCACGGGGAAGGCGAACGGCCGCGGCGCCTACCTCCATTCGCTCCGTCCCTGCTGGGAGAAAGCGCTCAAAGGCGCTACCATTAGTCACGCACTCAAGATCACCCCGGCCAAGGAAGATGTCGAGGCGCTTCGCGCCTTCGCCATGGCGCTGCCGGTCACAGAAAGCGAAACACCATGACGACCGAGACCTCCTCCATCCAAACTGTCGCAATCCCGGCCGCGCTGACCGTGAAAGAACTCGGTGACCTGCTCGGCGTGTCCGCGGTCGAGATCATCAAGCGGCTCATGACCAACGGCGTGATGGCTTCGATGAACCAGACCATCGACTACGAGACCGCCGCCGTCGTCGCCGTCGACCTTGGCTTCGACCCGACCGAGGAACTGGCCGAGGAGGTCGCGGCGGCGGCCGCCCCCATCGTCGAAGAGGAGATCGTCGACGATCCGGCGTCGCTCAAGCCGCGCCCGCCAGTCGTCACCATCCTCGGACACGTCGACCACGGCAAGACGAGCCTGCTCGACGCCATCCGCAAGACAAAGGTGGCGGCTGGCGAAGCAGGGGGCATCACGCAGCACGTCGGCGCCTACCAGGTCGAGCGAGACGGCAAGACCATCACCTTCATCGATACGCCGGGCCACGCCGCCTTCACGGCCATGCGCGCCCGCGGCGCCCAGGTCACCGACATCGCCATCCTCGTGGTGGCCGCCGACGACGGTGTCATGCCCCAGACGATCGAGGCCATCAGCCACGCGCTCGCCGCGGGCGTCCCCATGATCGTCGCCATCAACAAGATGGACGTCCCCGGCGCCAACGCGGACCGCGTGAAGACGCAGCTGACCGAACACAGCATCGTCGTCGAGGAATTCGGCGGCGATGTCGTCTGCATCCCCGTGTCCGCAACAAAGGGCACCGGGCTTCCGGAACTCCTCGAGGCCATCAACCTCGTCGCCGAGGTGTCTGAACTCAAGGCGAACCCCGACCGGCATGCCGTCGCCGTGGTCGTCGAGGCCGAACTCGACCCCTCGCGCGGCCCGATCGCCACCGTGCTCGTGAAAACCGGCACGCTTCACCAGGGCGACGCGATCGTGGTCGGCGAGATCAGCGGCAAGGTCAAGGCAATGTTCGACGATACCGGCGCGCGCATCCGCCAGGCCGCACCGTCGACGCCCGCCGTCATCATGGGGCTCGAAACCGTGCCCGAAGCGGGTGACCGTCTCTCGGTCGTGGCCGACGAGCGGATCGCCCGCCAGGTGGTGGAAGCGCGCCGCCGGAGCCGCGAAGCCGTGGAGCAAACCGCCCACGCCCACGTCAACCTCGACACGCTGTTCAACGAGATCAGCGCGGGCAAGCTCAAGGAACTGATCATCATCCTGAAGGCCGACGTGCGCGGCAGCGCCGAAGCGATCAAGGGTGCCCTGGAGCGGCTCAGCACGTCCGAAGTCAAGGTCAAGATCATCCACGCCGCCACGGGGCCAGTCAGCGATTCCGACGTGATGCTCGCCGAAGCGTCGAACGGCATCATCCTCGCCTTTAGTACGCGCACCGACCCTTCCGCGAAGAAGCGCTCGGAGGCCACGGGCGTCGACATCCGCTCCTACACGATCATCTACCAGCTGCTCGAAGACATCGAGAAGGCACTTGCGGGCATGTACGAGCCCGTCTTCCAGCAGGTGATTGACGGCCACGCGGAAGTGCGCCAGCTCTTCAAGTCGAGCCGCCTCGGCCAGATCGCCGGCTGCCATGTGCAGGACGGCACCCTTCGGCGCGGGTCGATGGTGCGTGTCCTCCGCAGGGATCAGGAGCTCGTCAAGACGCGCTGCGAAGGCCTCAAGCGGTTCCAGGACGACGTGCGCGAGGTCCAGACAGGCTACGAATGCGGCGTGGTGCTTGCCGGCTTCGACAAGTTTGCCGAAGGCGACGTCATTGAATTCTTCCACGACGAACGCGTGAACTAGCCTTCGCGCCCTCCTCTTTCTCCCAGGAGCACTCCATGAGCCGGCGTACCAGCCGCGTCAACGAGCTTCTTCGCGAAGAACTCAGCGAATTGCTGCTTCGCGAAGTGAAAGACCCCCGCGTGGGCCACGGCCTCGTGTCGATCACCGAGGTGCAGGTCTCGCCCGACCTGCGCCACGCGATCGTCTACGTGTCGCACCTTGGCGACGAATCGGAACGAGACGAGGTGTTGAAGGGACTGCAGAACGCGGCCCACTTCCTCCACATCGAGCTCGTCCGCCGGCTGAAGATGCGGAGCATCCCCGAGTTCGTCTTCCGCTTCGACCCGTCGATCGAACGCGGCGCCCGGCTCGCCTCGCTGATCAACGAAGTCAGCGACCATTCCCGGGCCCCGAACGGCTGAGCGAAGCGCCATGCCACGGCCACCGAGCGACCTGACAGGCCTCCTTCTTGTCGACAAGGAGCCGGGATGGACCAGCCACGACGTGGTCGCGAAGGCTCGCGGCATCACCGGGCAGCGCAAGATCGGCCACACCGGCACGCTCGACCCGATGGCCACGGGCCTCCTGGTCCTTTGTCTTGGCCGCGCGACCCGCCTGGTGGAGTACATGACCGGTCACGACAAGCGGTACGAGGGTGAAATCCAGCTTGGCGTGGCCACCGATACCGACGACGCCGAGGGCGCGGTGATCGCCACCAGGCCCGTCCCACCACTCACGGCCGAAGAGCTTGACGCGGTTGCCGCGCACTTCACCGGGCCCCAGCTCCAGGCGCCACCCGCCTACAGCGCGGTGAAGGTGGAAGGCAAGCGCGCCTACGCCGCGGCCCGCGCCGGCTCCCCACTCGACCTGCGGCCGCGGCCGGTCTCGATCCACTCCCTTCGACTCCGCGCCATCGGCCCCGACCGGCTCTCGCTCCAGGTCCACTGCGGCGCGGGTACCTACGTCCGTAGTCTCGCCCGTGACATCGGCGCGGCGCTCGGGTGCGGCGCGCATCTCGCCGCGCTGCGGCGCACTCACGCGGGCCGGTTCGACGTCGCGGGCGCGGTCACGATCGGCGAGCTGGCCGCCATCGCGAGGGACGGGAGGCTGGCGTCGATCCTCCTCCCGCTGGACGAAGCACTGCTCGACCACGACGCCGCGATCCTTTCGAACGACCACTGCCGGACGCTCGCCGGGGGCGGCGGCGTCGAGGTCGAGCCGCCGGAAAGGGCGTCGGAAGCGGCCCGCGTGTACACCACGGATGGGGTTTTCGTGGCCGTGGGCAGCATCAAACCCGAGGGCCAGATTCAGCCGAAAAAGGTGCTGATCGACCGGATCTAGGTCATTTTCTTACACTTATGTAGCATTCAGATACGTTTGGGGTGTTGACAAGGTTTGATCGTGGGCTATCATGCCTGTGAGCCGCCGTGGCTGCGCACTTGCGTAGGCACTAGATCATTTATTGGCGTCTCGGCCCGCCCCCCGGCGGGATTCAAAGGAGGAACAGATGGAGGCTTATTGCCTGAAGTGCCGCACAAAGCGCGAAATGAAGAACGCGAAGCCGATCACCATGAAGAACGGCAAGCCCGCCACCGAGGGTGTCTGCCCAACATGCAGCACCAAGATGTTCAAGATCGGCAAAGCCTGATCACCAGCCCATTGCCGAGCAGCGTCTAGGGCGCGGCCTCAAGCCGCGCCTTTCGCGTCGCGCCGGTTAGTCCGCGTGGAGGGCCGACATCAACTCCTCGTGGAGCAGCCCGTTGCTCGCCACGGCGCTCTCGCCCACCCGATCCTCCCCCTCCCATGTGGTGATGCGCCCACCCGCTTCCGTGATCACCGGATAGAGCGCGGCCAGGTCCCAGAGGTTCATCTCGGGGTCGAGCATCGCGTCGATGCGGCCGCTCGCCACAAGCAGATAGCCGTAGCAATCGCCCCAGCCGCGCATCATGCCCGTGCGGGCGCTCAGCGCCCCGAATGCCGCCGGGTAGGCGCTCGCGACGCGCGTGAAGCTCGTCAGCGAGACCGTTGCGCCGGCAAGGTGGGCGGTCGTCGAGACCCATGCCGGGCGGCCGTTGAGCCAGGCCCCCTTGCCCACGGCCGCCGAAACCGTCTCCCCCACCGCATGGCAGGCAATCACGCCCACCACGGGCTCGCCGTCGCGCTCCAGGGCCACCAGTGTCCCGAAGAGGGGCACGTGGTGGATGAACGACTTGGTGCCGTCGATCGGGTCGAGGACCCAACGGTGGCGGCCATCGCCGGCCTTCTCGCCCAGCTCTTCGCCAACAATGCCGTGGCGGGGACACTCCCGTTCGAGAAATGCCCGGATCTGCTCCTCGGCGCGACGGTCGGCCACCGTGACCGGCGTGCGGTCGGCTTTGAGTTCCACGGTCAGGGCCGATTCGTAGAGCGGCATGATGGCGTCACCGGCGACAACGGCCGCCTGCCGGGCGATGTTTAGCAGCTCGTCGAGGTCATCCGACATGGTCAGCGGGCCGCGTCGCCGCGCCGGTATCCGAGCGTCAGGTCGTCGAGTCGAAGCTTGAGGTCCGCCGGCAGGGCGGCATCCGCCGCGGCCAGTGTGTCGTCCAGCTGCTCGGGCCGGCTGGCGCCGATGATCGGCGCGGTGATCGCCGGGTTCGCCATCACCCAGGCAACGGCCATGCGGGCCAGCGACATACCCGCCTCGGACGCGAGCGGGCGAAGGGCTTCCACCGTCTCGAATTCGCGTTCGTGCCAGTAGCGGTCCTGGTAGCGTTGCGCGGCGGTGCCGAGGGTGAACCGCGACCCCTCTTCCGGCCCGGCTTCCTTGCTGTGCTTACCGGTCAGCAGACCGCCCGCGAGCGGGTTGTAGGGGATGACACCGATGCCCTCTTCCGCGCAGAGCGGCAGCAGTTCACGCTCGACTTCGCGGAAGAGCAGGTTGTAACGAGGCTGGACCGAGTCGAACCTGGCCACGCCCAGCGCCTCGCTCCGGCCGATGGCCCGGGCAACCTGGTAGGCAAGGAAGTTCGAACAGCCCACGTAGCGCGCGCGGCCCGAGCGGACGACGTCCTCCAGTGCCCGCAGCGTTTCGTCGATCGGCGTCTCCGGGTCGGGCCCGTGCAGCTGGTAGAGGTCGACGTAGTCGGTCTGGAGCCGCTTGAGGGAGGCGTCGATCGCATCGAGGATGTGCTTGCGCGAATTGCCGCGATCCCAGCGCGCCGGCCCTACCACGCCGAAGCACTTGGTGGCGATGACGAACTGGTGGCGCTTGCCGTTCATCCAGCGCCCGATGATCTCCTCGGTGCGCCCCGTCGATTCGAGCGTGCCACCAAGCGGGTAGGCGTCGGCGGTGTCGACGAAGGTGACGCCAGCTTCGGCCGCGCGATCCATGATTGCCACCGAGGTCCGCTCGTCGCATTGCAGCCCGAACGTCATGGTGCCCAGGCAGAGGCGAGAGACCTGTAGTCCCGTCCGTCCCAATCGTGTGTGCTTCATGGAGGGTAGGGTACAGGTGACAGGTGACAGGTGACAGGTGACAGGTGACAGGTGGGGGTCGGGCGCCCGTTTCTCCGGGCAATTACCCGGAGGCC
>Ga0153916_10002528_pt1 | contig 13360 bp, 12 predicted proteins | sample Opewatmetagenome_FD_109642 | JGI IMG/M metagenome (GOLD analysis project Ga0153916, IMG submission 109642) | Freshwater wetland microbial communities from Ohio, USA - Open water 3 Core 3 Depth 4 metaG | ecosystem: Environmental > Aquatic > Freshwater > Wetlands | place: USA: Ohio, Lake Erie...
ACGAACATCCCGCATTTGCGACAGTAGTTGTCATCCAGCGTGTACGTCGCCGAGCAATCGGGGCAGACCTGTCCGTCAGCATCCATGGCGGCCATTTAACCACAAGTGGAACGCCCGGTGCGCGGGCCTAGTGATATCCGAGCGCGGATTCGACCTGTCGAGTCAGGTCGACCGGTGTGGCCGGCGGTATCTCGAGGCGCCCCTCGGCCACGGCGCGCAACGTCTCGACGAGGAACGGACGCTCTCGCTCGACGCCGCGTTCGCGAATGTCCTGGTAGAGGGGGATTTCCTGGATCTCTGCGATCGTCTCATCGCCGGTGGTCACGCCCGCGAAGGCCTGCCAGAGGTCCTCGTTGCGCTCGTCTCGGATGGCGTAGCGGCAGTAACTGACGGCCGCCCCCCGGTCCACGTCGCCGGTGACGACATTCATCATGCAGCCCGACTCATCGGCCCCGCTGCGCATCAACTCGGCGATGACTTCCTGGTACGTTCCGACCGGTCCGTCGGGCAACGCGGGATGGTCGTTGATGAATCGGAAGCGGGAGTAGAGCGGCTCGGTCGCGATCAGCATGTAGCCGAACATGACGCCGATGTCGAACTGGTGCCGGGCCAGCAAGTCCGCGACCTCGCGGTCGTACTCCAGCCTCCAGGACTGTAGCGGCTCTCCCGCCTTCGAGATCTTCCCACCACGCTGCTTGCGGAAGGCAACGGAGGACAGGGTCTCAATCCGGATCCCTGCCTGCTCGGCCATCTCGATCAGCCGGTCCGTGGGGGCGGCCTCGCCGCGCGTGCGGTTGAGGAAGGCCACCGCGATCTCGACGGGCAGGCCACGGCGGATTGCCCTCAGCGTGTATTCCAGGGCGCCAAAGGAGCCCGGCCCCCGCCCGGTGGTCAGCCATGCGATGCGCAGGGGCGCGGCCATCAGTCGGCCTCCTCTTCGTCGCCGGCCTCGACTTCGCTGAGCCGCGATTCGTCTTCGTCGAGGCGGCTGTGGATCGTCCGGACGCGGAGTTCGGCCTTCTCGAGGATCGCCCGCAGCCGGTCGACCAGGTCGGCGCCCTCCTCGTACAGCTTGATCGATTCTTCCAAACCGAGGTTGCCCTGCTCAAGTCGTCGCGCCTTTTCTTCCAGCGCGGCAAAGAGCTCATCGAAGGTTGGTTCGGCCATGCTCAGCTCACCTCGGTCCAGAACGAACCATCCGCGACCGACACGGTGAGTCGATCACCGGCCTTCACGTTCTTGACGCTGCTCACTACCTGCTTCGTCGCAGGCTTCTCAACGATCGCGAAGCCCCGTCGCAGGGTGGCAGCCGGGTTGAGACCCGCCATCCGGGCGGAGGCGACTTCGACGCGCACGCGGTCAGCCCCACAGGTGTGTTCCATGGCGCTCTCCATCTCGTGAAGAAGCCCGGTCACGTTTCTTACATACGCTCGGGCGTCCGGCGATGCATTGCGGAGCCGGACCAGTTGGGCTTCCACCGCCGCTGCGGCGCTGGCCTCTTCCGACCGCGCGGCCGACGCCATCTGCCGGTCGAGGACGCGCAGCGCGCGCCACAGCTCGCGGATGTCCGGCGTGGCGCGCATCGCAGCGGCACTTGGTGTCGGCGCCCGCAGGTCCGCGACCAGGTCGGCGAGCGTTTCGTCCGTTTCGTGCCCCACACCTGCTACAACCGGCACCGGGAAGCCGAAGATCGCCCGGGCGACGCGCTCGTCGTTAAACGCCCACAGATCCTCGATGCTGCCACCGCCGCGAGCCACGATCGCCACGTCGAGTTCCGGCTCATTCGCGAGTGCGCGGAGCGCACCGACGATTTGGCCGGCCGCCTGCTCGCCCTGCACCAGCGCGGGCGAGAGGACGAGCTCCGCCAGCGGCCAGCGGCGGCCAATCACGTTGCGGATGTCCTGAAGCGCAGCCCCGGTTGGCGAGGTGACGATGCCGATGCGCCCCGGGAACCGGGGGAGGGCACGCTTCCGCGCCGTGTCGAACAGACCCTCCGCTCCCAGGCGGGCTTTCAGCTCCTCCAGGCGGGCGTTGAGCAGCCCCACACCCTCGGGGCGAATGAAGTCACAGACGAATTGCAGCTCGCCCCGCTGCGTGTAGATAGAGACATAACCATGGGCCAGCACCCGGTCGCCATCCTGGAGCTGCAAACTCGGCAGCTTGCTCGCGAAGAGCACCGAACGGAGGACGCTGCCCGGATCCTTCAGCGAGAAGTACCGGTGACCCGCCTGCGATCGTGAGTAGTTTGACACCTCGCCCACGATCCAGAGGTCTGTGAGGATCTCGTTGTTCTCCAGGACCTCACGGACGAAGCTCACGACCGCCGAGACGGGGAGAGCCTGAGGCATCTACCCCACCCGCTCGATGTAGGTCCCGGAGTCGGTGTTCACCTTGATTTTCGCGCCCGACTCGATGAACAGAGGGACGTTCACCACGAGCCCGGTCTCCATCGTCGCGGGCTTGGTGCCGCCGGTCGCGGTGTCACCCTTGAAGCCCGGGTCGGTCGCGACGACGACCAGTTCGACCGAGGCGGGTAGCTCCACGCCGATCACTTCCTCGCCGTAGAGGACGAGCTCGCAGGTGTCGTTTTCCTTGAGGTACTTACCCGCATCGCCCACTTTGTCCGCGGTGACCGGGATCTGCTCGAAGGTCTCGTTGTTCATGAAGTAGTGGAACTGGTCGTCTTTGTAGAGATATTGCATCTCGCGGCGTTCAACCCGCGCCCGCGTGAACTTCGTCCCGGCCTGGAAGGTCTGCTCGATTGTGGAGCCGGTTCGTACGTCCCGCAGCTTGATCCGGACCTGCGCGGAGCCACGGCCCGTCTTTATGTGGGAATAGTCCATGATCAAATAGAGCTTCCCATCGAGTTCGATGGACGCGCCTTTCTTCAGTTCACCGGTAGAAATCAAGGTAACACTCCTGCAGGAACGATTTTATTCGCATGGCTGAGCGTTCGCGCCAGGCCGTTTTCGAGCACCACGACGTCTTCGATCCGGACACCACCCCAGCCAGGAATGTAAATGCCGGGTTCGATCGTAAAGACCATGCCCTCGTCGAGGGTATCCTCCGAGGTCGGCCCAAGATAGGGGGCTTCGTGGACTTCGAGGCCCACACCGTGGCCCAACCCGTGCCCGAAGCGGTCGCCGTAGCCGCGTTTGGCGATGACGGCCGCGGCCAGCTGGTGGGCGGCCGAGCCGCTCATGCCCGCTTCGACGCCCTCGATTGCGGCCCGCTGGGCTTCGAACACGATCTCGTAGACTTCGCGGAACTTCGCGTCGCCGGGGCCGATCGTGACCGTGCGGGTCAGGTCGCTGCAGTAGCCGCGATACTGCGCGCCCATGTCGATGACGAGTGGCACCCCCGCGGGCACCGGCACGTCACGCGGAGTCGCGTGCGGCATCGCCGCCCAGGGCCCACCGGCAACGATCGTCGAAAACGACAGCCCCTCAGCCCCGCCCTCGCGCACGGCTCGCTCCACCGCGCCCGCAATCTCTGACTCAGTCTGGCCCGCCTGGAGTCGCGCCTCGACGGCATCGAACGCCCGGTCTCCGACCGAAATTGCACGCTGGAGCAGCGCGAGTTCCTCCGCATCCTTGTGCTTCCGCAGGTTCTCGACGATTCGTGGGGCGGGCACGAGTTCCGGGCGGTCGGGGGCCAGCATCGAAGCCGTTGCCTCGGTCAGGTCCACAAAGCCGCCGTAGCTCAGGTCTGCCCGGGAAATGCCGAGCTTCTTGCTCGAGAGTCCCGCTTCCCGGACCAGTGCCGGCATCCACTCGGCCCGGCGCCCCGCGGCGGGGAAGACCGAGAAGCCGCCGGGAACGCACTCCCGCTCCGCCTGCTCGGTATACCGCGAGTCGACCGCGATGATCGCGTGCTCGGCGGTGATGAGCACCACGCCGGCCGAGCCGCTGAAACCCGAGACGTAGAGCCGGTTCTGCGAGTGCTTTCCGAAAACGTCGTCGACCGGCGACGAGATCAGCAGCCCATCGAGACCGGCCTCTGCGAGGGCGGTGCGAACCCGGACCAGTCGATCGGACATGGGGCGAAGCTCCCGGAGGCCGCGCCGCCGAGTCAGGGCGTCGCGGATGCCTCGAGGTGGTCGAGGAGAAGGTTAACGGCGCCAGTGTATCCTGCCCGCCCGAGGCCGGTCACCTGACCGAGACACACCGGCGCAATCAGCGATACGCGGCGGAACTCATCGCGTGCGTGGGTGTTCGAGATGTGTACTTCGACCGTCGGGAGCTGGATAGCCTCGATCGCGTCGCGCAGGGCGACCGAGGTGTGCGTGTGGCCGCCGGCGTTTATGACGACCCCGTCGGCCAGCTTGCGTTGTTCGTGCAGGAAGTCGATGAGCGAGCCTTCGTGGTTACTCTGGAAGCAGAGCACCGACGCCCCACGCGCGTTCGCCGCAGCCGCGACATCCGCTTCGATATCGACGAGCGTGGTCGTGCCGTAGACGGCGGGGTTCCGCTCCCCGAGGAGGTTCAGGTTCGGGCCGTGGACAAGGAGAATCGTTGTCACGAATTGACCGCCTTCCGCCGCCGGCGGGGTGCTTCGAGTGCCTGCTCGGCCACCTTCTCCCAGGCTTTGGCGCTGACCTCCGCCTGGCGCGCCTGGCTCACGTGAGTGTAGATCTGCGTCGTGTTCGCCGAGCTGTGCCCCAGCAGATCTTGCACGATCCTGATGTCCGCACCACCGTCCAGCAGGTGGGTTGCAAACGAATGTCGGAGCAGGTGGGGGTGGACGTCCTGGGAGATCCCGGCCTTCAGCGCATGCCGCTTGATGATCGTCTGGACTGACCGCGCCGTCAGCCGGCCGCCGAAGCGATTGAGAAACAGGGCGGGGTCGGGGCGGCCCGCGAGCTTCGGCCGTCCTTCCGCGAGGTAGGCGTCGATCGCGTCGGCGGCCGGGTTGCCGAAGACAGCGAGGCGCTCCTTCGATCCTTTGCCGAGGACGACGACCACCGCCTCTTCGAGGTCCAGCTGTCCGACGTCGAGCGAGACCAGTTCGGAGATGCGGAGGCCGGCGCCGTAGAGCAACTCGAGCATCGCCCGGTCGCGAAGCCCCTGCGGAGTCGACCGGTCCGGGGCGTCCAGGAGGGCGTCGATCGCCTGCGGGTCGAGGACATGTGGCAGCCGTTGCGGGCGTTTCGGCAGGGCAACGCCGTAGAGCAAGTCCTTTTCGGTCGCTCCCTCACGGAGCAGGTACTTGTAGAAGCCGTGAACGGTGCTCGTTCGGCGGGTAACCGAAGCGGCGACCATGTTGCGCTCGCGGAGCGTACCGAGGTACGCCCTGAAGACCTGCCGGTTGATGTTCAGCGGGTCGAGCTGGCGTTCGCGGCAGTCGGTCAGGAAGTGGCCAATGTCGTTCCGGTAGTTCCGGACGGTGTAGGGCGAACGGTTGCCGATGCCCGCGAGTTCGCGCAGATAGGCGTCGAGGAAGGCCTCTGCCGTCTTGTGAGCGGGAGAACTCGCCATAAGAGCAGCATAAGATTAAGGCCGGGATAGTGACAGGGCGAAACGTGTCGCAAATAGCGGCGATAGGCTTTTCCCATGGATTCCCTGGAAGTCCTATAATCCCCGCGCCAGCACACGCTCGTGCGACGTGCAGATATTGCCAACGAGGGATGCAGGAATGGCACAGCGAACGTGCATCGTCACCGGCAAGACATTCGACGACGAGACATCCGGCTACAAGTGGAGCTACGAAGGCAAGTGGTACTACTTCGCTGACATGGGCTCCCGCAACAGGTTCATGGGGAACCCCAAACAGTTCCTCGAAGGCGCTGCGAAGGTCTCCTGAGCGCTTTTTGGGGGCGCTACTTGGCCTGGCGCACCCGGGCGTTCGCCCGGCGCGTAGCGAAGGCCGCCTTTCCCCGCGCGCTCCGTTCCCGCAGCTTGGCATTTGCCGCTTCGCGGGTTGCGGCGTCGCGTGGGGGCGCGAGCTTCCCAGGGTCGAGGCTATTGGTCGTGTAGCTGCAGTTCGGGTAGTTCCAGCAGGCGTAGAACACGCCCCGCCTGGTGCGTTTCTCGACGAGTTGGCCAGTTTCCGGCTCCTCCGGGCAGGCAACGCCGACCGGAACGCCCGAACGGAAGTCGCACTTCTTTGAATCGCGGTTCGTGCAGTCCAGGTAGGGACCGTACGGTCCCGTCTTCTGGACGGTTGCCCCGCCGCACTTCGGGCACATGTAGCTGCTCTCGACCGGCTGGGCGATCGGTACCGGCTTGCCTTCCTTGTCGAGAGGCATCGCGTTCTTGCATTCGGGGAACCGTGGGCAGGCCAGGAACTTCCCATTCTTGCCCCACTTGATGACCATGTTGGCCAGGCCGCAGACGTTGCAGAGGATGTCGGTCTCCTCTTGCTCCTTCTTGGCTTCGCCTTTGGCCTTCTCGTAGTCGGGCTCGAACTCCTCCCAGAAGCCTTTGACAACACCGAGGTAGTCTCGGCGGCCCTCAGCAATCTCGTCGAGTTCTTCTTCCATCTCCCCGGTGAATCCCGGGCTCACGTACTTGTCCAGGTGCTCCACGAGCAGGTCGTTGACCAGGAACCCGAGTTCCATGGGCACGAGGGCGCGGCCTTCCTTGCGGACGTAGTCGCGCTTCTGGACCGTCTGGACGATGGCGGCGTACGTGCTCGGCCGGCCGATGCCCTTTTCCTCAAGTGCCTTCACCAGCGAGGCCTCGGTGAAGCGAGCGGGCGGCTCGGTGAAGTGCTGTTTGCCCTCGATGTTCCTGCGTTCGAGCGCATCGCCGGTTTCCAGTTCGGGCAGGGAAGCCTCCGCGTCCTCGTCCTCAGGGGCATCTGCTGCACGATCGTTCACGTCGGCCCCGTAGACAGCCAGGTGGCCGACGAAGATCAGGTGCTGTGCGCTCGCCCGGAAGGTCCCGTGGAGACGAGTCCCTTCCTTCGCCTCAATCTCCGCGACGACGGTCGTGAAGCGGGCATCGGACATCTGGCTTGCGGCAAAGCGCTGCCAGATGAGTGTGTAGACGCGCAGTTGATCGCGGTCGAGCACAGATCGGAGGCTCTCCGGGGAACGGGCGAGGCTCGTGGGACGGATCGCCTCGTGGGCTTCCTGGGCGCCTCGCGTCTGCGTCCGGTAGACGCGCTCGCGTGCCGGGATGTACTCGGCGCCCCACCGCGATGCGATGTACCGCCGCGCCTCGCCCCGGGCCACGGGGGAGATCGAGAGCGAGTCGGTTCGCATGTAGGTGATCAGGCCCACGGGGCCCTCACCCGGTAGCGCGACACCTTCGTAGAGCTGCTGCGCCACCGTCATCGCTCGGCTGGCGCCCAGCCCAAGGCGATTGTTCGCCGCCTGCTGGAAGGTGCTTGTCGTAAACGGCGGGACCGGGGATTTCGAGCGCTCGCCCCGCTTGACGTCGCTCACGCCGAACGCCGATCGGTTGAACGCCGCGATTAGCTCGTTCGCGTTCTCCGCCGAGGCAATCGTGGGCCGGCCGCGCTGCCCTGGAACTCGCGCCAGGTCGGCGGTGAACTGCCCGGCGCCCTTCGCCAGGAGCGCGTGGATGGTCCAGTACTCTTGCGGCTGAAAACCCTGGATCTCGCGCTCGCGTTCCACGATGAGGCGCAACGCGACGCTCTGCACCCGCCCCGCGCTGGCACTCTTGCTGACTTTGCCCTGGACGAACCATGTGAGAGGGAACCCGATCAGGCGGTCGAGTACGCGACGGGTTTGCTGCGCATCGACGAGATGCATATCGAGCTTGCCCGGGTGACGGAATGCCTCTTCGATCGCCGGCTTGGTGATCTCGTGAAAGACGACTCGCTGCGCCCTGTCCTTCGATATCCCGGCGGACTCGCAGATGTGCCACGAAATCGCCTCGCCCTCGCGGTCGGGGTCTGTGGAGAGAAACACGTTCTCGGCGTGCTTCGCCGCTTCGGCGATGTCGTCAATGATGCCGGTCTTGTCGACGCCGCGCTTCTTGTCCTTCACGACGACGTACTTCGGTCGGAAGTTGGTGAAGTCCTCCACACCGTAGCCATAGGTGGGCAGGTCACGGACATGCCCGACCGACGCGATGACGCGGTACTGGTCGCCAAGGATGTTCTCGACCGTGCGCGCCTTCGCCGGGGATTCGACGATGACCAGGTTCGGGGCTCGGCGCCTGTCGGGCGCAGCGGCTCCGCTGGAACTGGTGCGGGGCGCTCGTTGCGCTGGACTTCGGCGCGTTGTGGTCGCCGGTCGCCGGGGAGTGCGGGGCTTTGTCGCGGCTGTTGCCAAGGTCTTTGTGTCTCCAGGAAGAGCCCGGTGCCCAATCGGTCTCGGGCTGTCAACTTCCTACCGTGACTGACGGTCTACCGAAAGGTCAAGTCCTGAGGTATTGCATTGGCCCCGCCTGCCGCGCGAGGCCTTTGAATTCCATCATCTGAAGTGTGCTGCTGACGACGGCGATCGGCAGGCCAGAACGGCGGGCGATTTCGTCGATGTGCAGCGGCTCCTGCCCCAACCAGTGGAGGAGCTTCCCTTCATCCGGGGTGGTGTCGGGACGCGGCGCCGGGGCCGTTGGGGAAGTCGGGGCTTTCAGGGCGATCTGGCTCCCGGAACCGGCCAGGTTGAGTTCTTCGAGCAGTTGCGTGGGGGTCGCGACCAGCTTCGCGGTGTTCTCCCGAATGAGCTGGTTCGTGCCTTCGCTCTGCCGCGAGAAGACGCTGCCGGGCACCGCGAAGACGTCTCGCCCCTGTTCGAACGCCCAGTTCGCCGTGTGCAGCGCACCGCTGCCGTCGCCGGCCTCCACCACCAGGGTGGCCTTCGCCAGCCCCGAGAGGATCCGATTCCGTCGCGGAAAATAGTCCGGCCGGGCGGGAATGCCCACCGGGTACTCGCTGACAAGGCAACCGTGTTCCAGGATCCGGTCGGCCAGCCCCGCATTTTCGCGGGGGTAGATTTGGTCGATCCCTCCCGCGAGAACGCCCACCGTCGGGGCTCCCGTTTCGAGGGCGACGCGGTGTGCAATTGCATCCACACCTCGGGCCAGCCCGCTGATGATCGCGACACCGGCGCCCGCCAGGGCCTCGCAGAAGTGTTCAGCCACCTGCCGGCCGTACGGCGTCACGCGCCGCGTTCCGACCACCGCCACCGCGAGATCAAACGACGGTCCTTGCTCGCCCCGGACGAAGAGCACGGGCGGGCTCTGGGGAATTTCGCGGAGGACCGCCGGGAAACCGGAGTCCAGCCATGTAAGCGCCCTGGCAGAGCATTTCTCGAGCCGCGAGAGTTCACCATCGCCGTCGAACGATGAGCGGGCCTTCTCAACGGCCCGGACGTACTGGCGGTCGAGCCCCGCCGCAGCCAATTCGGCTACCGGCGCCGTCCATGCCGATCCAATGTCCCCGAAGTGTGCCAGCAACAGGGAGAAGTTCGTGCTCCCGAGTCCGGCCCGGCGCAGCGCCAGCCAGTAGGGAACGTCCGGGTGCATGCCGCTCATGACGGCGAAACTCTACCAGCGGCGCCCCCGCGAGGGAACCGCGACATTTACGGGGCGGGTGCGGGCTCGCCTTCGGGCGTCTCGTGGACCCGTGCGACGCGCAGACGCCGGATTCGTCTCCCCACCATGGTAAGGACGCTGATCTGGAGCCCGTCGATCCTCACTTCGTCGCCGACGGACGGCAGCCGTCCCAGGCTCTGGATGACGAAGCCGCCCACGGTGTCAAAGTCTTCGGAATCAACCGCGACCTGGAACAGCTCGTTCAGCATGTCGGTGGACACGCCCGCATCGAGCACCGCCTCATCGTCGGAGATGACATCGACGGTGGGTCGCGAAACGTCGTATTCGTCTTCGATCTCGCCGACGATCTCCTCCAGCAGGTCCTCGATCGTCACCAGGCCGGCGGTTCCGCCGTACTCGTCCACCACGATTGCCATGTGCGTCCGGGCTGCCCGCATCTCCGTGAGGAGCTGGTCGAGTTTCTTCGATTCAGGGATGAACATGGGCTCGCGCAGCAGGCCCTCGAGTGTCTTCGCCTGGCCACCATTCATGACGGCCCTCAGCAGGTCCTTCGCGTAGACAATCCCGACGATGTCGTCGATCGTCTCGCGGTAAGCGGGGATCCGGCTAAAGCCCCGTTCGTTCACGATCGTGGCCACATCAGCCACTCCCTGGCTGACCTCTGCGGCGGCAATGTCGATCCGCGGCACCATGATCTCCCGCGCCGTCTTGTCTTCGAGGTTGATGACGCCTCGGATCATGCGTCGTTCCTGCTCTTCAACTCCGCCGGCGGCTTCTTCACGTTCGACAAGCGCGAGAATGTCAGTTCGTGGCGCGGGGGCTACCGCGCTCAGGAACCGCGCGACGATCCGCGAGGGGAGGCTCAGGACGAACGCCGGCCCCGAGAAGACGAGCGCCGTCGCCCGGACAAGATTGCTGAGCTGGAGCGCCGTCTCCTCGGGCTGACGGGCGGCGAGGAGACCGACCGTCATCTCCAGGAAGGCAACGTAGACGCCGCCGAGGAAGCCGATCCCGACCACGCCCCGAAGCGCTCCAAATTCGCGCGCGCCAAGGTAGGCGAACATCGCGACGACGAGGGCTGCGGCGAACACGCGCGCCGCAGTCAGCGGGCCAAGGAAGTCGCGCGGCCGTTCGACGTTCTCCGCGATTCTTCGCGCCCGGCGGTCGCCCCGGGCTGCATAGGCCTGGATGCGGGCCTCGCTCGCCCGCTCCAGCGCGGTCTCCGCCGCTGCGACGACGCCGAGCACAGTCGAGGCGAGACCGATCGTCCCAATCGCGATCGCCTGGCTCAGTTCCATTTCAAGCCTCGGGTCTGGGGTGCAGAGGCCGGGCCGGGACACCGGCGACTTTCTCGCCCGCGGGAACGTCCCGGGTTACGACGGCGCCGGCCCCGGTGATCGCGCCATCGCCGAGCGTGACGGGGGCGACGAGCATCGTGTCGCATCCGACGAACACGTTCTTGCCGATCGTCGTCCGGTGCTTGCTCACGCCGTCGTAGTTGCAGGTGATCACGCCGGCCGCGATGTTCGAGTCATCACCGACGTCAGCGTCTCCCATGTAGCTGAAGTGGTGCATTTTCACCCGGCGGCCGATGTTCGAATTCTTGATCTCGGCGTAGTTCCCGATTTCGCAATCGTCGCCGACGTCGGCGTTGCCGCGCAGATGCGCGAACGGACCAACCGGAACACGGTTCCCGATGCGCGAATCCTCGACCACGGACGACTGGACGCGGCAGTCGGCGCCGATCGTCGCATTTCGCAGGGTCGTTCCCGGGCCAATCGTCGTGCCGGTCGCGATGCTGGTCGTGCCGTGCAGGTAGGAGTTCGGCAGGATCGTCACGTCCGCCGCGATCCGCACGGTCGCGTCGATGTAGGTTGTCGCCGGGTCGACGATCGTGACGCCGGCGGTCATGTGGGCTTCCAGGATGCGCTTTCGCATGAGTCGCTCGGCCTCGGCCAGGAGGATGCGATCGTCGGCCCCGAGTGCCTCCGCCGCGCTGGCATTCACGGTCCGCGGAGGCTTCCCGGCGTTGGCCGCGGCGGCGACCAGGTGGGTGAGGTAGTACTCGCCTTTCGGGCTCCGGGGGATCTGCTCGATGCTGCTCCACAGCCAGTCGGCGTCGAAGACGCAGTGCCCGGCGTTGATCTCGGCCCGACCGTCCGGTCCGTCATAGTCCGCTGCCTCAACGATTTTGAGCGGCGCCCCGTCTGTGCCGCGCAGGACCCGGCCAAGGCGACCGGCGTCCTCAACCCAGGCGGAGACGAAGGCGATGGCACCGTCGTTGCCGCGGGCCGCGCGGAGTTCGCGCAGGAGCTCAGGAGTCACGAGCGGCGCGTCACCGAAGAGAACCATCACTGAGTCGCACCCCGCCATGGCTTCGCGGCAGCGGCGCACGGCATCCGCCGTGCCCAGCAGTTCGGTCTGATCGACGAAGGTAATGTCCGGCGCAGCGAGTGCCTCGCGCACCTGGGCAGCGCCATGGCCGACGACCACGGCGATCTTCGCCGGCTCCAGCGCACGTGCCGCGCGCAGCACGTGGACGGCCATCGGTTCGCCGCAGACAGGATGCAGGACCTTGGGAAGCGCCGACTTCATTCGTGTGCCCTGCCCTGCGGCCAGCACAATGACTCCCAGGCTATCGCTCACCGGTAACCTCCGGACTCCGGCGGGAACGGGTCCGGCCCGGGGCGGCGTCATGCAATAGAGGGGAGTGGGAAGGCTCGGGTAAGTCGCAGTCGGTACACATAGCGGACGCGTGGGGCGTCCGGACTCATGCTAGGGAGCCCCCGAAAGCCATGTCAAGGAACACCCCAACTCGACACCGCTCCCCGGCCCTTCGTAGCATTGCCAATCACACCCATGCCCAATCCTCCCCGTACGTCCGACGAAATCCGTGAGGCGTTCACCCGGTTCTTCATCGACCGGGGCCATGTTGTCCTGCCCCCATGGCCTCTCGTCCCCATCGGCGACCCAACTTCGATGTTCACCAGCGCCGGGATGCAGCAATTCAAGCCCCAGTTCATGGGCGAGCAGGAGCCGGTCGCCCGCCGCGTGACGACGGTCCAGCGTTGCTTCCGCACAACGGACATCGAGGAGGTCGGCGACCTCAGCCACTGCACCGCCTTCGAAATGCTGGGCAACTTCAGCTTCGGCGACTACTTCAAGCGCGAGGCTGTCGAGTTCGCCTGGGAGTTGCTGACCGGGGTCTACCAGATCCCGGTCGAGCGCCTCCACGTCACGGTCTTCCTGACCGACGACGAAGCCCATCGGCACTGGCGTGAAGTCGGCATGCCCGAGGACCACATTCACCGCCGCGGCGAGGACCTGAACTACTGGTTCAGCTTCCCGAACGGCACGCCCGGGGCCAACGGCCCCTGCGGCCCCGACAGCGAGATCTACTACGACTTCTTCCCTGAGCGCGGTATCGAGGACGCTCAGCTCCGGCTCGATGATCTCGGAACGCCGGTAGGTGGCGTTGGCTACGACGACGAGCGCTTCCTCGAGATCTGGAACCTCGTGTTCATGGAGCTCTACCAGTTCCCCGACGGACACCGTGCCAACCTCCCGGCGCAAAACATCGACACCGGGAGCGGCCTGGAACGGGTGGCCGCGGTGCTCCAGGGCAAGCGCTCGGTCTTCGAGACGGACATCTTCCTTCCAATCCTCGAAGCGGCCGCCCGAGTCGTGGGGGTGAAGTACGAGTCCGCCACCGAAGAGCAGGCCTACGTCATCCGCGCGATGTCCGAGCACTGCCGTGCCGCCACCCTCCTCATTGGCGATGGTGTCGTTCCGAGCAACGAAGGGCGCGGGTACGTCCTCCGGCGTGTCCTCCGCCGGGCCATCTACCTGGCGCGCAAAGCCGGCGTCCAGGAGCCTTTTGCCGCCACCCT
>Ga0153916_10002529_pt1 | contig 13359 bp, 11 predicted proteins | sample Opewatmetagenome_FD_109642 | JGI IMG/M metagenome (GOLD analysis project Ga0153916, IMG submission 109642) | Freshwater wetland microbial communities from Ohio, USA - Open water 3 Core 3 Depth 4 metaG | ecosystem: Environmental > Aquatic > Freshwater > Wetlands | place: USA: Ohio, Lake Erie...
AGATGGGAGGGAAGATCTGTCGAGCGAGAAAAAGGAAGGCATGTCCCGCCATGTTTGCGTACACGCCCGCAACAACGTCATCGAGCATGATGCCCCAGCCCCCCGGCAACTTCTCAACCGTCCGGGCGGGCTCCGGCTTCAGCACGTCCATCACACGGAAGAGGATGAAGGCGACTGCGACGGCGATGACAGTCTTCGGCATCCAGAGGAGGCTGATCCACATCCCGACGATCTCGTCGATGACAACGATCGACGGATCAGGCCCGTGCACGTCGCCTCCCTGGAACTTCTGCTTGGCCAGGGTGGCACTCGCCGTGAGCCGGTGTCCCTCCGCTGGGGCCACCTTCGCTGCGGTGATGACCCCCGCAAGAAAACCGACGACGATCATCGCGGAAAGAATCGCGCTCGCCTCGAAGCCTGGAATCAGGTAGAAGAGGACACCGACGGCCGTGCCGACGGTCCCCGAAGCCCAGGGAGAGTAGCCCGAGAAGAGGCCCGTCGCGATCAGCCGGGTGAGAAAGGAGGGCCGCACGGGGGCCTTTTCAGTGCCTGCCGGCGATTCCGTCATAAATTTCACGGAGGAATTTTCTGTTGTCCCAGAGGTACACCGCGCCTGTGCCGACGGCCGAGAGCGTCACCACCAGCATCATCCCGTAGAGGACCTGCGGATGCATGAGGCTATCGATGAGGGAACCGAACCGGGCGTAGATGGCCGGCACGCTCCTCCCCACGTACAGAATCAGGATGTAGTAGATCACGACGAACTGGCTGAAGGTCTTGGCCTGTGCGGTGCGGGAGGTGACGATCGGCTGGTCTCGGTACTCGGCGTAGACGCGGAGCCCCGTGATCAGGAAATCCCGCGCGACGACAATCCACACCATCCACACGTCGACAAGGCCGAGGCCTGCATACGCGAACAGGGCGGCCGAGGAAAGGATCTTGTCGGCCAGGGGGTCGAAGAATTTCCCCCAGCGCGACGTGTATCCCATCTTCCGCGCGATCCACCCGTCGTACCAGTCGGTAACCGCGGCGATGACGAAGACCACAAGCGACAGCTGCATCTCGACGGGAGAGTTGGACAGGAGCAGGACGACGAAGACCGGGGTGAGCAGGACCCTCAGGAGTGTGAGCTGGTTGGGGAGGCTCAGTTCGAGGTGGAGCTTCGGCACGGCGCTACCCGGAAGTTGTGAACACTTCGGACAGATGAACAAAAAAGCCATCTGCGTCTGGCAATGATGGCTTCGTTGACACGGGGCCAGGCTGGCCGAGCGATGCCCCCCCTAGACCGCCTTCAGAACCTTGTTGGACTTCAGGCAGTTCGTGCAGACCGTCATTCTCACCGTGCGCCCGTTGACCTTAGCCCGAACCTGCTGAAGATTCGGCAGCCACCGGCGCCGCGTCAGATTGTGTGCGTGGCTGATGTTGTTCCCGCTCACCGGCCTCTTGCCGCAGATTTCGCAAACCTTTGCCATTCCCTTTACCCGTAAGAAATTCGACTGATCAATATAGGAAAAAGGGGAGAATTGCGCAACCGGTGTTGAAAATCAGACTGGCATTGCGTATTCTTTCCCGTCATGACAATCCTCGGCATCGAGACATCCTGCGATGAAACCTCCGCCGCCGTTGTCTCGGGCGGAACAGTCCGCTCCAATGTTGTCTCCTCCCAACTAGTGCATGCCCCCTACGGCGGCGTCGTCCCTGAACTGGCATCACGTGCCCACGAGCGGCTCATCATCGATGTCGTGGAGAAGGCCCTGGAGCGTGCGGAGACCGCCAAGGAGGAGCTCAACGGCATCGCGGCCACGCAGGGCCCCGGCCTTGTGGGAGCCCTGCTGGTCGGATTGAATTTCGGCAAGGCGCTCGCGTACGCGCTGGAGCTCCCTTTCGTCGCCGTGAACCACATGTAAGGCCACCTCTATTCAAACTTCCTGGGGCCGGAGAGGCCTTCCTTCCCGTTCCTCTGTCTCATTGTCTCAGGCGGGCACACGATGCTCGTTCTCGTCGAAGCTCCCTTCCGGCACACGATCCTGGGGGAGACGCGGGATGATGCAGCGGGAGAGGCCTTCGACAAGGTGGCGAAGATGCTCGGGCTCGGATATCCCGGCGGCCCGGTGATCGAAGGGCTGGCCCGAGAGGGGAATCCGCACGCCATTGACTTTCCCCGCGCCTACCTGGGGCGCAATTCCTATGATTTCAGCTTCAGCGGCGTGAAGACGGCGGTCCTCTACTATCTCAGGAATCGGGGGCTCGCGCAACCGGCCGGACGGATGGAGCGCGGACCGCTCGCGGACATCTGCGCCAGCTTTCAGGCCGCCGTCCTTGATGTCCTGGTCACGAAGACCATCAACGCTGCACGGGAGACCGGGGTCCGGGATCTCACCGTAGCCGGCGGGGTCTCGGCGAACTCCGAGCTCAGGGGAAGGATGTCCCGTGCGGCGGCGCTGGCCGGCTGCCGTCTGATGGTGCCCCCCCTGGAGTATTGCATGGACAACGGGGCGATGATCGCGTATGTCGGATGGATGAAGCTGATGCGGGGAGTGACTTCATCACTTGAATGCGAAGCGATCGCGTATCTTGAAATCGGAGGGGAATGAGTTGCTCGTCCCGACTCCCTCCATACGGACACGCGTCGTGGTGGCATCAGGGGTCTTCCTTCTCTTCGTCGCGGCGTTCCTCCTCTGGGCCTTCTACGCCCCCTATACCTTCTCCAACGAGGGGCGCCGGACGTTCATGGTCTCGAAGGGACAGACCTTTCAGGAAATCGTCGACTCCCTCGAGGCCCACGGCTTCATCCGCAGCCCGTTTCTCTTCTCGCTTGTGGGCCGTCTCTCCGGCGGAACGACCGTCCTTCAGGTGGGCAAGTACGAATTTGAAACCGGTGCGTCGAACAATGAGATCTATCGCGCGCTCCGGTCAGGGAAGGGGAATCTGCTCATCCAGGTGACGCTCCCGGAGGGCTCCCAGACCCGCGCCCTTGCGAAGCTCTTCTCCCGGCAGATCGGCGCGGACTCCGTGCGCTTCATGGAGCTGGCCTACGACGAAGACTTCGTCCGCTCGCTCGGCGTCGACAGCCCAACGCTCGAGGGATACCTCCTCCCGCAGACATACGGCTTCTACTGGCAGCAGAGCGAGGAGGAGGTGATCCGCACGCAGGTGCGCCAGTTCCAACAGTTTTTTGTTGACTCGCTCCGGGACCGAACGCGCGAGCTCGGGATGAGCGTGCGCCAGGCGCTGACCCTCGCCTCCATCGTGGAGGGGGAGGCCCTCCTCGACCAGGAACGCCCGATCATCGCCGGTGTCTACTACAACCGGCTCCGCAAGGGGATGCGGCTCGAGGCCGACCCGACAATACAGTTTGTCCTCCCGGACGGACCGCGGAGGCTTCTCTATGCCGATCTGAAGATCGAGAGTCCGTACAACACGTACCGCCATGAAGGCCTCCCCCCGGGACCGGTCAACAATCCTGGTGCGGCTTCCATCATCGCGGCGCTCTACCCCGTGTCCCACGGCTACCTCTATTTCGTGGCGAACGGACATGGGGGCCACTGGTTCGCGAAATCCTATGCCGAACACCTGAAAAACGTACGACGGTACCGCCGGGAGCGCACCGTGGCCTCGAGGTGACGTCCCCGCATAGATCACAGAAGACATCAGTCGGGTTCAACATATGAACGTATTCTCACGACGACGATTGGGCGGGAGGGGAGTGAGCGGCTCCCTTCTGCTCCCCGTGATCGTTTTCCTCCTTGCGGGCTGCGCGGGACAGGCCCCGCCGATGGGAGGTCCGGTGGACACCGTCCCCCCCGTGATCGTCCGGACATTCCCCGATTCCGCCGCGGTCAGAGTGAAGCCGGACCACCTGGAGCTCGAATTCAGCAAGTACGTGGACCGGAGGTCGGTCGAGGAGTCTATTTTCATCTCTCCGTATCTGGGTGAAATGGAATTCGACTGGAGCGGAACGGAGGTCAGCATCAAATTCTCCGAGCCCCTCCGCGACGGCATCACCTATGTGCTGAACGTGGGAACGGACGTTGTCGATGTCCGCGCCCGGAACAGGATGGCTTCCGGTTTCTCGCTGGCGTTTTCGACGGGCGATTCCATCGACAGGGGAGGCATTGCCGGGAGGGTCTTCGACGAGAAGGCGGAGGGGGTCATGATTTTCGCCTACGCGCTGAGGAATCACCAGGGGGATACGCTCTCCCCCTCGCGCGTCCGCCCTGACTACATCACGCAGACCGGGAAAGGGGGCTTCTACAACCTCTCCAATCTCGCCTTCGGAGTGTATCGCGTCTTCGCGATTGGAGATGAGTACCACAACATCCTGTATGACAGAGAGACAGACCGGTACGGTGTCCTCGGTGGCGATGTCTCCCTGAGCATGGATGTGCCGCAGGTCTCCGACCTCGATTTCCAGCTGTCGAAGGAGGATACGACCAAGCCGTTTGTCACCTCTGCCAGCGGGCGCAGCGTTCACACCGTTCAGGTCCGCTTCAACGAGGCGCTGGATTCGCTGTGCGTGCCGGAGATGACGTTCGCCCTCTGCGACACGGCCAGCGGTACTCCGGTCGGGCTCCTGTCCCAGTACCTCGAAGAGGCAGGGAAGCCGCTCATCACCCTGATCACGAGGGGGCGCCTCGACAGTAGCGGCGTCTATCGGGTGACGGTCCGAAACGCCCGAGACTGCGCCGGGAACCAGATCGACACGCTCCACTCTTCCGCGGTTTTCTCCGGCACCTCCACACCGGATACCCTCCGCCCGGGCGTAGCGCTTGAGGGTGTGAGCGATTCTGCACGGGGAATTCGCGTCGACGCCCCGCTCCGCCTGGCGTTTACGAAGCCCGTCCGCCGTGAGCAGCTCACCCGCGCCATTCAGCTGGCGGATACGCTGGGGCGGACCGTCAGGATGGACCTCGACTGGCTCGATCCGGTCCGGCTGCTTCTCCGTCCCCGTGCGCCCCTCAGCGAGCGGACGGACTACCGGCTCCGCGTGACGATGGATTCCGTGCGCGATCTCCACGGAGCATCGTACAGAGATTCGGTGCTGGTGATAAAATTCCGCACCCAGGACCTGCGGATGACCGGTTCCATCTCGGGAGTCCTTGCGGGGGTGCCCGGAAGGCCCCCGGCGGGGCCGGTGTATGTCAGTGCAAACGGGCTCTCGGGTGTAGAGGGGGAGAAGAGAACCGCGCGCCTCCCCCGGCCGGGCGCTTTCACAATCGACCGTCTGTTTGAAGGGAAGTACGTCGTCTCCGCGTTCCTTGACGAGGATAGCTCCGCGACCTACAATTCCGGGAAGCCCTATCCCTTCCTTCCGTCCGAACGCTTTGCCGTGTACAAGGATACTGTCAAGGTGCGTGCCCGCTGGAGCGTTGAGAACGTGATGCTCCAGCTGCACTGAGGTTGGAGTGGTTCAGAAGCCCTTTGTCTAACGGGGCGGGGGGGGAGGGTTCTTGAACACGCGCTGAGGGACAGCCCAGGCGTTCCTGAACCCCTTATCGATCAACTGCTTCGCAAAACGGTCCGCTTCGTACCTGCTCAGGAAATTCCCTCCACGGATCTTGTAGCTGGGCTGGTCGTATTCCAGGTAGAACCACTCACCGGGGAACGCCGCCTCGACCCGGTTCAGCCGCGCCTTTGCCGAGTCGATGACGGTGGTGCTGTAGAGTTGCACGCGGAATCCCTGCACCATCTCTTCCAGGGAAACATTCTGGTTGCCGGTCTGGCTCGAATCGAGTGTGTCTCGGGAAGGCTGACTCAGGGAAGGGGGGAGTGCATCTTCCGGGTCGTGGTCGGATGGCCGGAAGTCCGCCTCGAACGCGCGGATCTTGCCCTCCTGAATCCCCTCCCCGGCCGGTTGCGTGCTTTCGCCGGAGCCGCTGCAACCGATTATGATGCAGGCAGGGAGCAGAAGCGTACACGGTTTCATTTCGGTTTTTTCACCTCTGCGATCCAGCTGTCGTTGTAATCACCCGGGTAGTCACGCTGGAGCTTCTGTCGGAACGCGGCAGCCTCTTCCCTCTGCGCGAAGGAGCCGACCCGGATCTGGTAGAGCCCGGTCTTCTGGTCGTATTCGTTTGTGACCGGCAGCTGCAGCCGCGTCTTGGCTTTCGCTTGGGCAAGGCTCGCGTTCTGCGGGTCCTTGAACGCGCCGACCTGCACCGTGTACTGGATGATCCAGTTCGTGGAATCCGCCTGCACGGCTCCCGGTTCGGCTTTCTTCCGGACGGCGTCCACGGTGTCCGTGCGCATCTCGAATTCCATGTCAGGCTTCTTCACGTCCTGCTTCACGGGCTCTGCAGGGGGAAGCGTCTTCTCCTCCTGGGCCTCCTGGGACGGCCCGCATCCGCCGCAGAGGAAGCTCCCCAGCAGCGCGAGGCCGAGAACAGTGGCATATGAATTCACGTCGCGTCCTTTCACCTGACCTCGAGAATCGCGGGGCCCGAACTCGTCCCGATGCGGTTCGCCCCGTGGGCGATCATCGTCAGAGCGTCTCCCATGGTCCGGATGCCGCCCGCCGCCTTGACGCCGACGGATGGGCCGACGGTTCGCCGCAGGAGCGCGACATCGAACGGCGTCGCCCCGCCCTTGCTGAAACCCGTCGATGTTTTGACAAAGTCAGCACCGGCACCGGTTGACAGCAGAGATGCGCGGATTTTCTCCTCGTCCGAGAGGAGTGCGGTTTCCAGTATCACCTTGCAGAGGCACCCGCCCTGGTGCGCGGCGTCCACGACGGATGCGATGTCGTCCCGGACTTCAGGGAATGCACCGGTCTTCAGCAGTCCGACGTGCATCACCATGTCCAGTTCCTCCGCTCCGTCCCTCATCGCCTTGCGCGATTCGAACACCTTCGCGTCCGTGGTCGTGGCCCCCAGCGGGAATCCCACCACGGCGCAGACCTTCACCCGTGTCCCCTTGAGGATCGCGGCAGCCATGGGGACAAACGACGGGTTGACGCACACGCTGGCGAAGGCGAAGACCGCGGCCTCCTCGCACAGCGCGCGCACGTCAGCCCTCGCGGCGTCAGGCTTCAAAAGCGTATGATCGATCATGGAAGCCAGGACGGCGGGGGAGGGGGTTTCGGGGATTCCGGCCACCTGCTGCGACAGGATCTGACGAAGACCCTTTCCGGCGTGGACGGGGCAGAGAGGATCGGCACACGAGCTCCCGAGGCAGAAAGGGCTCGCCCTGTTCTCTTTCATGGCCTCGGAGAGAATCGCCTCGACCTTTGATCTGGCCGGTTCGAAAAACTCGCGTTCCACCATTCCACCTGCCGTCTGAGCTAGCACCAATATAGCGCAAAGCCAAGAGAATGTAAATGAGAATCCCCCCTACGGTGCCCCGGCTTCGCCGGGGAAGATCTTCCCGGGATTCAGGATATTCCGTGGATCAAAAACTCTCTTGATCTCCCGCATCAGGCGGATCTCCAGGCTCGAGAGGGCGATCGGCAGGAAACCCCTCTGCGAATATCCGATCCCGTGCTCGCCGGATATCGTCCCGCCGAGGGAGACCGTCAGTTCGAGAATCTCTCGGACTGCCGTCTCCACGGCCCTCCACCGGCTGTCATCGAGTGAGTCCTTGAGGATGTTCACGTGGACATTCCCGTCGCCGGCATGGCCGTAACAGATCGAGCGGACGCCGTACCGCGCGCAGATCTCCTTCACTCCGCGGACGAGACGGGGTAGCGCGGTCCTCGGAACGACCGTGTCCTCTTCCTTATACGGCGAGATGGACTTCACCGCCTCGCCAATGCCCCGCCGCAGCGCCCAGACATCGTCGATTTTCACCCGGTCTGTCGCCAGCAGCACGTCCACCGCCCCGCGCGCCTGGACAACCTCGGCGATCCCCATGATCTCATCGTCGAGGGCCCCCTCATGGTTGCCGTCCACTTCGAGAAAGAGCTGTGCCTCGGCGTGACTGTTCGGGAATTTCTTCCCGAGCCGCTCTTCGGCCACTTCAACGGCGGCACGCTCCATGAACTCCAGTGCCGACGGGGTGATGCCGCTCTGGAAGATCGCGGCCACAGCCTCTGCGGCCTCCTCGAGTGAGCGGAAAGCCACCAGCACGACGCGCCGAAATTTCGGGAGCGGAATCAAACGGAGATGCACCCGCGTGATGATGCCGAGGGTCCCCTCGCTGCCGATGAGCAGCTGCGTGAGGTTGTACCCCGAGACGTTCTTCAGGACCCGTGCCCCCGTGCTGATCACTTCCCCCGTCGGGAGAACCGCCTCGAGCGCCAGCACGTAGTCCTTTGTGACGCCGTATTTCACCGCGCGCGGTCCCCCCGCGCATTCGGCGAGGTTCCCCCCGATGTGGCTCGTCCCGCGGGAGGAGGGGTCAGGCGGGTAGAAGAGCGCGAACCGTTCAGCCTCTTCCTGGAGCCGCTGCGTGGTGACGCCCGGCTCGACCGTGGCCTGGAGGTTCTGCCGGTCGATCTCGATGATACGGCTCATCCGCTCAAGCGAGAGGACGATTCCACCGAACACCGGCAGGGCTCCCCCGGAGAGTCCCGTGCCGCCGCCGCGCGGGGTCACCGGCACGAGCGCGTCATTTGCGCTCTTCAGGATCGCCGAGATCTCGAGGGCGGTTGCGGGTTTGACGACGATGTCGGGAGGGAAGAAGTACTCCTCCGTCTCGTCACGGCCGTACGTTTCTCTGGAGTCGCTGTCGGTGAGGACATTCTCCGCTCCGACAAGATGCCGGAGCTTTTCGATCAGGGTGTCATCCGGACGGTTGTACTGCATCTTTCCCCGACGATCACCTACTGGAGTGCCTCGAGATTCTTCTTCAGTTTCCCGAGTGTTGTCTGGAAGTTCAAGAGCTTGTCCCGTTCGCGCTGGACGACTTCACCAGGGGCCTTCGCCGTGAAACCTTCGTTCCCGAGCTTCGACTGGACCCCCGTAATCATCCGGGCGATCCTGTCGATCTCCTTCTGCATCCGGCCCCGCTCCACCTCGAAATCGATCAACCCCTCGAGGGGGACGAACAGCTCCTGTCCCTCCACCACGGCGCTCGCGCAGTGCTTCGGCCGGGATTGCGTCTCGAGGAACTCAAGGCGCGTCACACGCGCAAGCCTCTCGAGGTATCCTGCGTACGGCCGCACCTGTGCCGGGGTGTGCCCGCCGCCCATCCGCATGATCAGCGTGAGGTCTTTTGAGGGAGGGATGTCCATCTCTCCACGGATTGTCCGGAGGCTCTCGATGATCGCCTGGACGAACGCCATTTCTTCCTCGACCTGCCGGTCGATCCGCTCCGGGTCCGGCTTCGGGAGGGGCGCGCGCATGATCGTTTCGAGAGCCTCGCGCTGGCGGAGGTTCTGCCAGAGCTCCTCCGTGACGAAGGGCATCAACGGGTGGAGCAGCCGGAGCGACGCGTCGTACACATCGATGGCGCGGCGCACCACCGCCTTCTTGACCGCCTCGGGCTCCTCTCCGTAGAGGCGCGACTTGATCATCTCGATGTACCAGTCGCAGTAGTCGTGCCAGAAGAAATCGTAGATGGTCTTCGAGACTTTGTTGATCTCGTACACGTCGATGCCAGCGGCGATCTCCATGGCGGTGGAGTGCAACCGGGAGAGGATCCACCGGTCCGCAAGGTCGAGATAATCCAGATGGAACTCGGCATCCCCCGGCGCTTCACCCGTGGACTCGCGGTTCATCAGCAGGAATCTCCCGGCGTTCCAGATCTTGTTTGCGAAATTCCGGCCGATTTCGTTCTTCTCCACCGCGTACAGGATGTCCTGCCCCAGGGGGGCCAGGTAGAGGATGGTGAAACGGACGGCATCGGCGCCGTACTGCGCGATCAAGTCCAACGGCTCAGGGGAATTGCCGAGGGATTTCGACATCTTCCTTCCCTTCTCGTCCCGCACGATGCTCGTGAAATAGACATTCTGGAAGGGGATGTTCCTCACCGGATCGCCGCTCCCCGTGAATGTTGGAGCGAACTTCAGCCCGGCCATGATCATGCGCGCCACCCAGAAAAAGATGATGTCGGAGGCGGTGACGAGCGTGTCGGTCGGATAGAAGTACCGGAGATCGGCGGCACTTCCGTCGCGGTCCTGCTCGGGCCAGTTGTGCACGGAGAAGGGCCAGAGCCACGCGGAAAACCAGGTGTCGAGGACGTCCTCGTCCTGCCGCAGGCTCGAACCGCCGCAGTGGGGGCAGCGCTCCGGCGTCGTCCTGCTCACGATGGGCTCCGCGCACCGTTTCACTTGCCCCTGTGCGTTTTCGCAGTACCAGACCGGGATCCGGTGGCCCCACCAGAGCTGCCGGGATATGCACCAGTCCCGGATGTTCGTCATCCAGTGTTCGTACACCTTCACCCACCGGTCGGGATAGAACCGGATCGTCCCGCTCGAGACCGCCTGAAGCGCGGGCCCGGCGAGCGGCTTCATCCGCACAAACCACTGGTCCGAGAGATAGGGCTCGACGACCGTGTCGCAGCGGTAGCAGTGGCCGACGTTGTTGGTATGGTCTTCCGTTCGCTCCAGGAGCTGACGCTCTTCGAGGTCCTTCAGAATGGCTTTCCGCGCCTCGAAACGGTCCATCCCCCGGTATTTCGGGGGGGCGTTTTCGTTGAGGCGCGCAGAGATGTCGAACACGATCATCTGGGGCAGATCATGTCGGCGCCCGATCTCAAAATCGTCCGGATCGTGCGCGGGGGTCACCTTGACGAGACCGGTCCCGAACTGCGGGTCCACAAAGTCATCCGCGATGATGGGGATTTCCCGCTCCGCCAGCGGGAGGATGACCGCACATCCGATCAGTTCGCGGTACCGCTCATCGGCGGGATTCACCGCCACGGCGGTGTCGCCCAGCATGGTCTCGGGACGGGTGGTTGCCACGGTGATGAACCTTCGCGCGCCGGTCCCGGCTTTGAGCGGGTATCTCAGATAGTAGAGCTTTCCCTTGTGCTCCGCGTAGTTCACCTCATCGTCGCTGATTGCCGTGTGGTCCTTTGGGCACCAGTTGACGATGTACTTTCCCCTGTAGATCAACCCCTCTTCATAGAGGCGGACGAAGACCTCCCGCACCGCTGCGGAGAGCGATTCGTCCATCGTGAACTTCTCCCGCTCCCAATCGCAGGAACAGCCGAGCGTCCGGAGCTGCTTGACGATGACGCCGCCGTATTGCTCCCTCCACGCCCACACGCGCTTCAGAAACTCCTCGCGCCCCAGGTCGTGTCGCGTCTTTCCTTCCTTGGCCAGCGACTTCTCGACGACGTTTTGCGTCGCGATGCCGGCGTGGTCGGTTCCCGGGATCCAGCATGCCTCATATCCTGCCATCCTCCTGTAGCGGATGAAGGCGTCCTGAAGCGTGTTGTTCAGGATGTGCCCCATGTGGAGTACGCCGGTGACGTTCGGAGGGGGGATGACTATCGTGTAGGGTCTCTTCTGGGGATTGACCGTCGCGTGGAAGAGGCGATTCTCCTCCCAGTGGCGGTACCACTTCGTCTCAACCTCGTGCGGGGAATAGACTTTGTCTAGGGCCAACGGGAGTCTCCCAGTGGTGTCATCATGAAATAGGCCGTCTGCCAATCAATGAACGACAAACCGGCGCTCGAAGGATGCGACATTGCCCTGGTTGTCTGAGAGGCGGATGGTCAGCTGGTGGGGGCCGCTCTGGAGCTGGTTTCCAGACTTGTACGACGCCCGGTGATGCTCACCATCGATCTCGGGGATCACCGGAACCCCGTCAATGTACGTCCTGAACCGCTCATAATCAACGCCGGAGAGGTCGTCGTCGTAGCTGAAGGCAAACGATGCGCGGCGTCCCTTGCCGATGGAGAGCCTGCTCACCCATGGAGGGTCCGCATCGTGCATGATTGCGACCTGGCCGAGCGTACGCTCCAGCGTCCCCGCCAATGTGTTGTCCGGGAGAATCTTCTGCTCTCTGAGGTCGGTCCGGCCGCTCGACTTCACCAGGTAGAGTGCTTCCTTTCCGGACAGGGGACTGCTGGACCGGAGAGAGACACGAATGCCGCTCCGCAGAATCGTGTGCGTCGGCTCCAGCAGGTACGCCGTCCCGCTCTCCCCGGGGATTCTCGTGACACGAACCAGCAGGGGCTTGAATGTCGACGTGGGGCTGTATTCCAGAATCAGCCTGCCGCCGTCGATGGAATATGAACCTCCACGCCCGGGGACTATCGGGTACACCTCGAGCTCTCCTCTCGCGCTCTTCTCCTGGCCGTTCACCTCACCTCGCGCTCCGAACGTGAGCACTCCTCCGGCTGAATCCTGCGGCACGTACACGCCGGTGTAGGAGTCCACGTCGAGCGGAGCGAGGGCGATTTCCTTCGCGCGCCCTCCCCCCGTCACCGTCGCTGCGGGGACAGTGGTGAAGATGCCTGTGGTGGTCACCGTGAGACGGATGTACCCCTCCTCACAGACGGCGCGAAGCGAGACGGACCCGAGTCCCGATGTCGGTTTTTCGGGGAAGAGGATGACCGGCCCGGAGTGAGAGCCATAGGCGTTCTCCGCCGTGACCTTGACGATGCCGGCAGCGGGGGAGAGGAAGGCGAACCGCTTTCCTGCAAACCCCCCGCTTCTCTGGAATGCGCGCGTGCGGAAGGGTCCGCCGCTGGATGAGCGCACTGAGGCGAGGATCCGGGTGACGCTCGAGGGTTCCTCCATCGTCACGATGGTTGAATCACCCTTCTGGACTGCTCCGATCGCAGGCGGGTGATTGATGATCACCTCGGCCGTGAGCCTGGAGCTGTTGCCGTGCCGGTCTGAGGCGAGTATCGTCAAACGGTGGACCCCCTCGGCGGTGCCGGCTCCGGAGATGAATCCCGCGCCTTCCCGGTTCGGAGAGAGGAAAGGGATGGAGTTCGGGGAGTCGACGTACAGCTTCTCCAGCCTTCCCTTCCGCCGCGCAAGGAGATCCCAGTGGTAATAGAGGCCGATCTGCTTTCCTTCGTTGACCGGCACGCGATTCATCTTCACCTCGAACAGGAGACTGTCGTCGAGGAGCAGGCGGTAGTGGTACACGCCGTGGCGGAACCAGGTCTCGTCCGACCGATCCCTCGCTGCAATGGCGATCCCGACGGGTCCGGAGAGAGAAACCTTCTCCCGGAGTTCGTATGCGCCCTGCCCTGTCGAACGCAGCCGGTGGACGCGGGGCTCCGGGGAGCCGTCCACCGAGGCATTCGGAGCAAGCGGGATGAAGGAGACCGAGCTCATGGTGGGGGGGGTGCTGTCCAGAACCGTGAAGTCCCTGCAGAGGAAAGGGTTGACCGCGTTGGCATTCTCGTCACGTATCTCGAAATGGAGGTGGGCGGTCCCCGTCCCCGTCTGCCCGGTGTAGGCGATTAAATCCCCTTTCTTGACAGGAAGTTCCCCGCCTGTGCAACGGATCTCAGCGG
>Ga0153916_10002530_pt1 | contig 13356 bp, 10 predicted proteins | sample Opewatmetagenome_FD_109642 | JGI IMG/M metagenome (GOLD analysis project Ga0153916, IMG submission 109642) | Freshwater wetland microbial communities from Ohio, USA - Open water 3 Core 3 Depth 4 metaG | ecosystem: Environmental > Aquatic > Freshwater > Wetlands | place: USA: Ohio, Lake Erie...
CTTTTTCCTGTATGCCTTGCGGAAGGTAACGTCCAATCCTGGACATCTCAGTTTCAGGCAAATATGGAGTGATTTCCTGGGATACGAATAGAACCCTGGCCTTCTTCATAATTAACAAAAATCCTTACAAAATTACAAAAATATTCTGATTCAATGGTTATTCACATGTTATTGACAATCTATAAGCCTTTCATATTATTCAACTTTTAATTGAGTTCAGGTCTGATGACAATCCTATTATTATCATGAATATTAATTTATATTTGCATCTTGTCCTTCAGATTATGCTTGTCAGTAGTCTTATAAATGAAACCCGGAAATTTCTTTCAATATTCCGCAAACAGGGAAAAACTATAGGTCTTATACCTACTATGGGAGCTTTGCATGAAGGTCATCTGTCTCTTATTGATGCATGTCTCAGGAGTAACGATATCTCTGTTATCAGCATATTTGTAAATCCGACTCAGTTCAATGACAAAAAAGATTATGAAAACTATCCCATAAATATTGATAAAGATCTTGAGTTAATAAGATTAAAAGGGTGTGATCTGGCATTCGTACCTTCAGAGCATGAGATGTATCCGGAAAAAGATAACAGGTTGTTTGACTTCGGGACTCTTGATAAACATATGGAGGGTAAGTTCAGGCCAGGACATTTCAATGGAGTTGCCCAAATAGTCAGCCGTCTTTTCAGTATAATCGAACCTGACAAAGCATATTTCGGTGAAAAGGATTTTCAGCAATTTGTTATAATTAAAAATCTTGTTCGGCAACTTGATATACCTGTAGAAATTGTTTCATGTCCTATTATCAGGGAATCTGACGGACTTGCAATGAGTTCAAGGAACCGTTTACTCACCCCCCAACAACGGAAATCTGCCGCAAGAATTTCAAAAGTCCTTTTACACGCAAAGGACATTGCCAGGAAAATGGAAATTGCGGAGTTAAAAAAAATTGTTACTACCCAAATTGATATGGATCCAAATCTCAATACAGAATACTTTGAACTGGTTCTGGAATCTGATCTTGTTCCATTAAAAAAGTGGCCGGAAAATATACCTGTAAGAGCTTGTATTGCTGTAAAAGCAGGGCATATAAGGTTAATAGATAATATAAAATTTTCTTAGTACCTTTGCCGGCTATGAATATTGAAGTCCTTAAATCAAAAATTCACAGGGTATCGGTCACTGAAGCCAACCTTAATTATGTCGGAAGCATTGCCATAGACGAAGACCTGATGGATGCCGTTAACATTATAGCCGGTGAAAAGGTACAGGTTGTTAATATTAATAACGGCGAAAGGTTTGATACATATGTTATTAAAGGGAAAAGGGGGTCTGGTGAAATATGCATGAACGGACCCGCAGCAAGGAAAGTAATTATCGGGGACATTATCCTGATTGTTTCGTATGCATCTATGGACTTTGAAGAAGCGAAAACCTTTGAACCAAAAATCATTTTCCCCGACACTGCCACAAATAAACTTATCAATTAACTTTCCTTGAAAAAAAAAATCCTTAAAGCTCTTAAGTTTATTTTATTCCTGTTAATTGGGATCGTTCTTTTATATTTTGCATTCAGGGGTATTGATATGAAAAAACTATGGACAGAGATCCTTAATGCAAAATATATCTGGGTCATTTTTTCAGTAGTGCTGCTGACTTCCTCTCACCTTGTGAGGGCGTATCGCTGGAATTTGCTGATTGAGGCTCTGAATTATCATCCTCCTTTTAAAAGCACTTTCTTTTCAATGATGGTGGGCTATCTTGCCAATTATGCTTTCCCCAGGATCGGGGAAATCACACGCTGTGGTGTCCTTGCCAAGACTGAAAAAATCCCGGCTGATAAATTATTTGGAACAGTCATCATTGAGCGTGGAGTTGATGTTCTTACTCTTTTGGTTTTTCTGGTGATACTGATTACGGCAAGATTTGAGTTTTTCAGCAATTTTATTAAGCCCCAGATATTTGATCCCTTTGCTAATTTCTTATCATCCCTTTTTCAGAAATCTGTATTTATATGGATACTAGTCATCGGAATACCCGTTATAATACTGTTTCTTGCCTACAAATACCGTGCACGACTGGCAAAAAGGAAATTCTTTTTAAAAATCAAGGATATTATAAAAGGTATCATTTCCGGACTTAAAACGGTATATAAAATGAAGAGGGGTTTTGAATTTATTGTTACATCATTTCTAATCTGGATTTTTTACTGGCTGATGACTTATGTGGCGTTTTTTGCATTTTCATCCACAACTGACTTAAAACTCATAGATGGTTTGTTTGTTTGCGTCATTGGAGCCTTTGCATTTGTAGTCCCTGTTCAGGGAGGTATAGGTGCGTATCACTGGATCGTTTCCCTTGGAATGATGCTTTATGGATTGACCAGGGAAGAAGGGCTTGCTTTCGCTACAATCACTCACGGTTCACAGGCTGTATGGACTATTATTTTGGGCACTCTTTCAATGATCTTTCTTGTTTCCGTACGCCGGAACAAAAAAACTATTCCAACCTGATTTTTCTGTTATTTTGTAATATGAATACATACAAAAGGCTGAAAAATAAAATTCTCACAAAGAATGAACTTGATGATATCCTGCTTCAAATCCGGGAAAAAGGTCTCACTATAGGATTTACAAACGGTTGCTTTGATATACTCCATAAAGGCCATATCCGTTATTTAGCTGATGCGTCAGACCTGGCAGACGTATTAATTGTAGGTTTGAATACTGATTCTTCTGTGAAAAGGCTCAAGGGCCCAAACCGACCTTTGCAGGATCAGGAATCAAGAGCTATCAACCTTTCAGCACTGGTATTCGTCGATTATGTTGTAATGTTCGATGAAGATACTCCACTGGAACTGCTTAAAATAATCAGGCCCAATATACTTGTCAAGGGAGGTGATTATCAAATTGAGACCATCGTAGGTTACGATCTTGTTACTTCTTATGGTGGCAGAGTTATTGCGCTACCTCTGGTGAAAGGATACTCAACAACTTCAATAATCAAAAAAATTAGTTCAGGCACCTGATTTAATTAAATATGGCAAAAGCCCGGACAGAATATGTTTGCCAGAATTGTGGTTCAAAATCCCCGAAATGGATAGGTCATTGTCCTTCCTGTAATGAATGGAACAGTTATGTCGAAGAGATAGTAGTAAGGGAAGAAAAACGTTCTGCTTCACAAAAAACCTTACAGAGTGTTCCACGCAAAATTACTGAAATCACAACAAGTAAAGAAAGCAGGATTAATGCCGGAATTTCAGAACTGAACAGAATCCTTGGAGGGGGTCTTGTTCCCGGATCAACAGTACTTATTGCCGGTGAACCAGGGATCGGCAAATCAACTCTTGCCCTTCAGCTTGCACTATTAATGAGTGAACAGAAAATTTTATATATTTCCGGAGAGGAAAGCGCAGAACAAATCAGGCTGAGGGCAGAAAGGATAGGGAAATTGCATGAGAATTGTTTTATACTTACAGAAACTTATCTTGAGAGCATGCTGGATCAAATTTCAGATTTCTCTCCGAATCTGGTTATTATTGATTCTATTCAAACATTGTACACTGATCTTATTGATTCCTCCCCGGGAAGCGTCGCTCAGATCAGGGAATGTTCCAGCCGTTTAATACGATATGCCAAAGAATATCATATTCCTGTTATACTTATAGGTCATATAAATAAGGAAGGCCATATTGCAGGACCAAAGGTTCTGGAGCATATCGTAGATACGGTGCTTCAGTTTGAGGGAGATGATGTCAATTTATACCGACTTCTTCGGTCAGTCAAAAACCGTTATGGTTCGACTGCTGATCTCGGTATTTTTGAAATGACCGGAACCGGCTTAAAAGAAGTAATTAATCCTTCTGAAATTCTTCTTTCTCAATATGATGAAAACCTGAGCGGGATTGCTATAGCTTCTACAATAAATGGTATAAGGCCTTTTCTTATAGAGGTTCAGGCCCTTGTCAGTAGCGCTGTCTATGGGACACCTCAAAGATCAAGTACCGGATTTGATCTCCGAAGGCTGGGTATGCTGCTGGCAGTTCTTGAAAAGCGCGCAGGATTTCGTCTTTCTGCTAAAGATGTCTTCCTGAATATTGCCGGGGGACTTAAAATATATGACCCTGCTATTGACCTGGCAGTAATAGTTTCTATTCTTTCTTCGAATAATGATTTTCCGGTAGATCACAAAATATGTTTTGCTGCTGAAGTAGGATTATCAGGTGAAATCAGACCGGTCACCCGCATCGAACAGAGAATAGCCGAAGCTGAGAAACTTGGATTTACAAAAATTTTTGTCTCAAAGTACATTAACCGCAAAACCACCAATATTAACCGGTTCAAGATAGGTATAGAATTTGCAGGAAAAGTGGAAGATGTAGTTAAACGGTTATTTAAGTAATTTTTAATGTCGTTATCATGGGAGAAAGCCTTTTAATAATACCCGACTATAAACCCGCAGCAGAACCTTACCCAATTCAGGCTCCCGAAATACCAACTGGCGATACATATTATTTCAATACTGAAAGCGGTTTAAAATATCAGGTAAGATTTGGAAAGAAAAGGGATAATTATCTTGGAAATATTGTGAATTTCAGTGTGCTTAGTGAAGAATTTGAGGATGAATACTCAGAGACCAACCGTGGAGAAGTCTACAGGGTTATTTCAACAGTAATTGAAATAATCAGGATATTTCATAATTATCATTTGCATTCAGACTCTTATGAATTTACGGGTGAATTCAAAGACACAAAAGATTCCAGAGAAGCCAGTATAAGAACCAGACTGTATTTCAAGTACGCCAGTATTATACTTGACAAGGGATGGAGACCGTTTCTTGAGGGAAATAAAGTTATCGTAAAAAAAATAAGGTAAACAGAATAAGGGTAATATTTACCGGATCTTACTTAAAATCTTCCTCCCATAACTCATCATCAAGATAATTAGCTTTAATATCATTTACCTGGCAATCGATCTGCACTTTAAATCCAGGAGGTTTTTCAAAAACATCTTCAGGCGTAATATATATAGCAGTATCATTATATATTTTCTGTGCGTAAATTCCCCATATTGGCAAAGCCATATTTGCGCCAGATCCAAGAGCAAGCACATCGAAATGAACTGACCTGTCCTCAGCGCCAACCCATATGCCTGTTGTAAGCTTTGGCACCAGACCCATGAACCAACCATCAGATTGATTCTGGGTGGTTCCAGTTTTTCCGGCTATATCACTTTTGAAATTATATGTAGCTCGAAGCCTGATAGCAGTTCCTCCATCAACAACACCTTCCAAAAGGTTAATCATGAGATAGGCAGTCTGGGCACTAATTGCTTCATTCTGATTCGGTTGAAAAGTTGAAATGATATTCCCATTTTTATCCTCTATTCTAGTTACAAGAATAGGCTCAATATATACTCCTTTGTTTGTAAATGTATTAAATGCACCTACCATTTCATAAAGAGATACATCTGAGACACCATAAATTATTGACGGAACAGGCATAATAAAACTGGTTATCCCCATTTTTTTTACAACATCATCGATAATAGTCTGGGGTGGAAATTGTTTGACCAGCCAGGCTGAAATATTGTTCACTGAATGTGCTAATCCCCATTTCAGTGTCACCATTTTACCGAGGAACTCTTTTCCACCAGGACTATTAGGTGTCCATGTAGAATCCTGATCAACAAAAGTCTGGGGAACATTAGGTATCCTGTAACAGGGTGAATATCCTTCCTGCATTGCAAGAGTATATAAAAAAGGCTTAAAAGTGGAACCTGCCTGACGTTTTCCAATTTTTACCTGATCATATTTGAAATACCTGAAATCAGGTCCACCTACATAAGCTTTTACAAAACCAGTAGCAGGGTCCATTGACATTAAGCTAGCTCTTAAGATATATTTATAATACAGTATGGAATCCATTGGACTTAATACTGTATCTATATCACCTCTGGTCCATGAAAATACTTTCATCGATACCGGAGTTTTAAAATTTCTCATAATGGAATCCTGCGCTATTCCTGCCCTTCTCAGCATCCTGTAACGGTCCGTATTTCTTACAGACCTTTGAATAATTTCATCAATTTGTCTTCGGGTTAAATCCTTTGCGAAAGGTGCATTTTTTTCTCCCAGTTTTTCTTTATAAAAAGTTTTCTGCAAATATCCACTCATATGTTCTATGACCGCTTCTTCAGCATATTTTTGTAAAGTTGAATTGACGGTCGTATAAATTTTTAAGCCGTCTCTGAAAATATTATAAGGTGATCCATCGGGTTTAAAATTCTTGTTTGCCCAACCATACAGAGGGTTTGTCTCCCATTCTATACTGTCTCTCTGAAAAAAACTATACATAAAATATTTATCCCTGTCAGGTTTTTCAGCACTTATGGTCATCTGTAAATATTGCCTGAAATGTGTAGCCAGACCGCGTGTATGATCCTGGACCAGATAATTAAGTATAATTGGCATAACACTCAATGAATCAAATTCCTCGTCTGTTAAATAATTATATTTTCTCATCTGGTTCATTACGATATTCCTTCTCCACAGAGCTTTTTCCGGATTTAAAACCGGATTATATTTTGTTTGGGCTTTGAGCACACCTATCAATAAGGCTGCCTGTTCCACCTTCAATGAATCTGGTGATGTATTAAAAAAGGTTTTAGCAGCTGATTTTATTCCATATGAATTACTCCCAAATGGTACAGTATTCAAATACATTACCAGAATCTCATTTTTGGTATAATTCCGTTCAAGCTTAACTGCAGTATTCCATTCTTTAAATTTATTCACAACAAGGTGAATTTTTTGAATTAATCCCCATTTGTAAAAAGTAGTATCCCTGGGATAAAGATTCTTAGCAAGCTGCTGGGTAATGGTACTCCCTCCTCCGGAACTTGTCCGTCCCATTAGAATTGATTTAAATAATACTCTTGCAAGGCCTCTTGCATCAATACCTGAATGTTTGCGAAAACGTATGTCTTCTGTAGCAATAAGCGCATTAACAATGTTTGGTGAAAGTTCCTCAAAACCAACATAAGTCCTGTTTTCCAAATAAAAATTCCCTAATAATACACCGTCTTCAGAATAAACTTCAGATGCGAGGTTATTTTGTGGATTTTCCAGATCCTGAAAAGTTGGAACATATCCAAGTTTGCCTCTACCAAGTAAAATAAAAAGTAATATCAGAACCAGGAAAGGGATGCTATAAATAGTCCAGAGTCCAACAAGATAAAGCTTTCTGCGGCGGGGAATAGCTGTCATACAACCTGCGATTTACACCAAAATTAACAATAATTTGATTTAAAATTTGGAAGTTCACAACCCTTTTCTTTTACTTTGTGCCAATAAAAAACGGAGGGACAGGGTATGCATGAAAATTTGGTAATAGTTGAATCCCCAGCAAAAGCAAAAACTATAAGCGATTTTTTGGGTAAAGATTTTCTTGTGAAATCAAGTTTTGGACACATCAGGGATCTTTCAAAAGATGATTTTGGCATTGATTTAAAAAATAATTATAACCCACACTATATTATTCCACAGGATAAAAAAAATATTGTAAATGAATTAAAATCTGCCGCCATTGATGTCAAGTTGATTTGGCTGGCAACTGACGAAGACAGGGAAGGAGAAGCAATTGCATGGCATCTTGCTGAAGTTTTATGTCTTCCCCAAGAAAGAATTCGCAGGATTGTTTTTCATGAGATCACTCACGATGCAATTAATCATGCTATACAAAATCCAAGGGGTATAGACTATAATCTTGTAAATGCCCAACAGGCCAGGAGAATTCTGGACCGTATCGTAGGTTTTGAACTATCCCCTGTTTTATGGAAGAAAGTAAAACCTGCTTTATCTGCCGGTCGTGTTCAGTCTGTTGCCGTCCGCCTGCTTGCAGAAAGGGAACGGGAAATTAATAGTTTCATGGCTACTTCATCCTACAGGGTCATTGGACATTTTTACTCAGGTAAAGAAGGGAAAATATATCCCCTGCAGGCAGAATATCATGGCCGTCCTGTAACCAGAGAAGAAGTACTCGGATTGCTTGAGAAATGTAAAACTGCCAAGTATATTATAACAGACCTTGCAACCAAACCTTCAAAAAAAGCTCCTGCTCCACCTTTTACAACATCCACACTTCAGCAGGAAGCTAGTCGTAAACTGGGATTTTCAGTCGCTCAAACCATGAGTGTGGCTCAAAGACTTTATGAAGCAGGGAAAATCACTTATATGAGAACAGACTCGGTTAATCTTTCCAATATTGCTCTTGCAGCAGCTAAAAAGGTTATTGAGTCCGAATTTGGAAGTGAATATTCAAAAACCCGTAATTTCAAAACGAAAACCAAAGGGGCTCAGGAAGCTCATGAAGCTATCCGCCCTACTTACATTAATAATAAATCAATATCCGGAAACCGGCAGGAACAAAGATTATATGAACTTATCTGGAAAAGGACAGTCGCATCCCAGATGAGTGAGGCTCTTATAGAAAAAACTACTATTGATATCAGTTCCTCCACTCTTGAAGAACCTTTTATAGCAACAGGAGAAGTTATAAAATTCGAAGGGTTCCTGAAGATTTATTTCGAATCGACAGATGATGAAAACGAAGAGCAGACGAAGGATCTGCTGCCGCCCTTAAAAAAGGGTGATAACCTTGAAATGGAGAAAATTGTTGCAACTCAAAAATATTCACAGTCTCCTCCAAGATATACTGAAGCAAGCCTTGTAAAAAAGCTTGAAGAGCTTGGTATCGGAAGGCCATCAACCTATGCTCCTACTATATCTACTATCCAGAACAGAGGATATGTAATAAAAGAGGATCGCCATGGCAAAGTTCGTAATCTGACAGTTTTTACCCTGGCTGACAATAATATTGAGGAGCTTCAAAAAACAGAATTGTCAGGTACTGAAAAAGCTAAATTATTTCCAACAGATATAGGAATTCTGGTTAATGATTTTCTTGTGGAAAATTTTGGTAATATTCTCGATTATAATTTTACAGCTAACGTTGAAAAGGAATTCGATAAAATCGCAGAAGGAAAGCTGGAATGGACCGGTATGATTGACCGTTTTTATCCCTCTTTTCATGACCAGGTGACTGAAACTACTCTCTCTAAACCCAAACCAACGGGAATGAGGAATCTTGGTAATGATCCTGCAACGGGTAAGCCGGTTTATGTAAAATTAGGCCCGTTTGGCCCAATGGTCCAGGTGGGCGAAGCTTCCGATACTCAGAAACCCAGATTTGCAAGTTTACTGAAAAACCATAGTATGGGAACTATAACTCTTGATGAAGCTCTTGGTCTTTTCAATCTCCCTAGATCTCTTGGAACTTTCGAAGATCAGGAAATAATTGCAGGGGTTGGTAAATTTGGACCTTATATCCGGCATCAAAATAAATTTTATTCCCTGAAAAAGGAAAATGATAATCCTCTTACACTTACCCTTGATGATGCTATTACATTAATAATTGAAAAAAGAGACCAGGAAAAGAAAAAAATTATCAAACAATTTCCTGAAGATAAGGACCTGCAAATCTTAAACGGACGCTGGGGCCCATATATCAACTATCAGAAAGAGAATTTCAGGATTCCTAAAAATATTAAGCCGGAAGAGCTTTCTAAAGAACAATGTATTGAAATAGTCGAAAAAGCAAGAGAAAAGAAAAAGAAATCTGGTTAAATACGCCCCATCTATGGAATTGAAAAACTATTTCTCCCCGGTTAGCCTTGAAAAACCAGGTAACCATTTTTTATCGGACAAATCTATATTCTGCCGGAATATATCTATTCATACTCCCGATTCCCCAATAAGCGATCTCTCTGGTTACAAGGTTGCAATTGCCGGGGTACCTGAAGACAGGAATGCAAAAATCAGGGGATCTTCAGCTGCTCCTGATCTTATCAGAAACAAATTATATAACCTTTATCATGTTAATCCTGCTCTGAAAATCATAGACCTCGGAAACCTTATATCAGGTAATTCAGTTCAGGATACCTATTACGCAATATGTGATTTAATCCTTGAACTCAAAGATAAAGGGATAATTACAATCATTCTGGGTGGCAGTCAGGACCTTACCTATGGTATATATCTTGCATACGAGAAACTTAATGCCTTATTTAATTTTGTTACTGTGGATTCCAGGTTAGACCTGGGAATCATCCAGGACGAAATAAAACCTGAATCATACTTGATTCCCATTCTATCAAGAAAAAAAGAATTGATTTTTAATTATACCAATCTTGGTCATCAGAAATATCTTGTTGATCAGGAGGATATTGATTTCCTTCAACAGCAATTTAATGAAACATTACGACTGGGAGAAATTCATTCAAATGTTGCCATAACGGAACCTGTTCTCAGGGATAGTGCTTTTGTAAGTTTTGATTTTAATGCAATACGTCAAGGTGATTCACCGGGATGTACCCATCCATCACCAAATGGTTTGTATGGAGAGGAAGCTTGCCAGATATCAAAATATTCAGGACTAGGCACTTCTCTAATGGTTTTCGGGCTATTTAATATACTCCCTGCTGCTGATATCCATGAACAGACCTCTCATCTGGCAGCTCAGATGATATGGTATTTTATTGAAGGAGTATCCCAGAGAAAATATGAAGAGCCAAGTGGTAAATCGACATTATTTAAAAAATTTATTGTCAGTTTCACCGGGAAAGATCGTGAAGTTGTATTCTACAAAAGCCTGGAATCCGAGCGGTGGTGGTTTGAAGTCCCAATAATTTCTAACACCCGGCAAAAAAAGATACTTATCTCCTGTTCTCATGAAGATTATCTGAGTGCCTGTAATCAGGAGATCCCTGATCGCTGGTTAAAAGCATTCCGGAAGCTTAACTGAATAAGGAATTTTACTTTTTCCTGATCTTCTTTGAAACTTTATTTAAAAATCAGAGTATAAATGCTTTGTAACGTGCTTCTTTATTAACAACTTTTTGTTAATAAAGCTTGTCATTGAATATTATTTTTACTTATTTTACCTTTTTTTGAGAGCATTACAGAGGATTAGCGAAATTTTCGAAATCAGACCTATGAAAAAAGGCGTATTTGTAGTTTTGATATTATTGGTTTCGGTGGATGCATTTCCTCAACAGGATCCTCAGTTCAGTCAGTATATGTTTAATCTGACTTCTGTTAATTCTGGCTACGTTGGAAGTACAGATATGATTTCTCTGTCGCTTATCAATCGTCAGCAATGGGTTGGATTTGAGGGTGCGCCGGGGACTACTTTTTTTCAGGCCAATGCTCCTGTAAAACCTTTTGGAATAAAAAGCGGAGTAGGACTTTCAATAATGAATGACCGGATTGCATTTAATAAAGACCTTGGAATTAACGCATATTATGCCTATCGATTGGATATTGGACCGGGTACTCTTGGGATTGGTTTAAACTTAGGTCTTATTAATAAAGCACTTGATGCCAGCTGGGAGATTCCAGCTGACCTGCCCACCACTGAATTCACTCAACCCGACCAAGATCAAGCCATCCCTAATGAAAAAGAAAGCAGGATGGCTTTTGACATGGGATTTGGCTTGTTTTATAATACTGAAAATTTGTTTTTCGGTCTTTCAACCACACACCTCAACCAGCCAAAAATAAAATATGTTGATAAGAATGCATCTTATATCAGTCGTCATTATTACGCTATTGCGGGTTACCGTTTACAAATGCCAAATCCTGCGTTCGAGATTATGCCTTCAGTTATTCTGAAAACTGATGGCAAAGTAAACCAAATTGATGCTTCTGCTATCGTAAGATACAATAAAAAGTTCTGGGGAGGCGTTTCCTATAGAGCCGGTGATGCAGTTATTGGAATTATTGGTATTGAAATGTTCAATGGTGTCAGAATAGGATATTCCTATGATTTTACGACATCTGATATTGGCAATTACAGTGATGGATCTCATGAATTTACGGTGGGCTATTCTTTCAGCCTCAGTCTCGAAAAAACACCCCAGAAATACAGGAGTATAAGATTTTTATAATGTTATCTTAATAATTATTAAAAAAAATTTTTTACTTTAGGCTAATCAATAGCTTGATTAATCAATAAATTGAAAATAATAACCAATCGCTATGAAACGTATAATTGTTATCGGTGTTCTGATGGCTTTATTTGGTAGCTGCGGGGAGTACTACAGCGGGGAACTAACTGGCGTGGCAGGCAGAAAGAAGTATTTTGAGCCAGAGCCTTTTGGTATGGTATTTATCCCCCAGGGTAGTTATAATGTTGGACCCAGCGACCAGGATGTGCCATTTGCACAGAATACTTTCTCGAAAACAGTTACTGTTGAACCATTCTGGATGGATGAAACAGAAATAACCAACAATGAATACAGGCAATATGTATTTTGGGTAAGGGATTCATTGTTCAGGGAACTGATTGCAGAAGTAATGGAAGATGAGTTCAAAATCAGCGTCAATGCATACGATGAGCCCCTTGAAGAGGATATTTTTGGTAGAAATTACCAGTTGAACTGGGATGCTAAACTTGACATGAAACGGCTGAAAGAAAATGAGGAAGTCAGGCAGGCTCTTGATAATATGTATTATAAAGTAGAAGAAAGGTTTTTTGGCCGTAAAGAGTTAAATATTCATAAACTGAATTACAGATATTTCTGGGTTGATATGCAACAGGCTGCAAAAAGCGAAAATCGTTTTAAAAATTCTTTTCTCGAAGAAATCGGAGATCTTGATCAGGATCCTGGTGTTTACGATGGTACCATTATTGCCCCTGACGGAACCGAATCTCCTATAGTCAATCGTGGTTCATTTATCCTGAAAGATGTAGTTAATGTGTATCCCGACACATTGGTCTGGATAAGAGACTTTACTTATTCATACAATGAACCAATGGCAACAATGTATTTCTGGCATCCTTCATTTGATAATTACCCTGTTATAGGAATTACATGGAAACAGGCGAATGCATTCTGCATCTGGAGAACCCAGTTCCTTAACAATGCCCTGGTTGGTTCCGGTGATTACTTTGTACATGACTACAGGTTACCTCTCGAATCTGAATGGGAATGGGCAGCCCGCGGCACACTGCTAAATTCAATGTATCCATGGGGTGGCCTTTATACAAGAAACCGGGAGGGATGTTTCCTTGCTAATTTCAAACCTCTTCGCGGCAATTATGCTGATGATGGAGGTGTAACAACAGTTGCTGTTGGCACTTATGAACCTAATGAATTGGGTTTATACGATATGGCAGGTAATGTCGCCGAATGGACAGCAAATGCATACGATGAATCCGCTTATTTTTTCTATCATGATCTAAATCCTGATTATAAATTTAACGCTACTGATGTGGATAATCCTGTTATGA
>Ga0153916_10002531_pt1 | contig 13355 bp, 13 predicted proteins | sample Opewatmetagenome_FD_109642 | JGI IMG/M metagenome (GOLD analysis project Ga0153916, IMG submission 109642) | Freshwater wetland microbial communities from Ohio, USA - Open water 3 Core 3 Depth 4 metaG | ecosystem: Environmental > Aquatic > Freshwater > Wetlands | place: USA: Ohio, Lake Erie...
CCGTCGACGACGCCGTCCGGCATGGCGACAGCAATCCACGCCGTGCCGTCCGCGGTCTCTTCGTGACCGAGCGTGCGGAGCAGCACCTTGTCGGCGGCGCAGATCCGGACGGGGGCATCGGCGCGGGGCTCCGTGCGGAGGTTCAGGCAGCTTCCGGTGTTTGCCACGCGCGCGAACGGCCCGCGCATCACGGCGAGGACGAAGTTGCGGCCACCAGCGTACGGCGGCTTCGACGCGAACGGCTCGACGATGGGGTGGAGCGTGTTCGTCTTCAGATCGAACAGCGCCGGCAGAAGGTACGAGCCAAGCCCGTTTGATGACCCGGCTGAGGCGGAAAGATCGGCGGCGCGGAACTCGTACGTGCCGATGAGCGTATCGGCGTCCAGCCATAGCCCCGAACGTCCGACGGACCCATCGAGCAGGAACGTGTGGTCGATCCGCCAGCGCTGGTCGGCCCAGGAGGCGATGGACGCGTAGAACCGGATGTCACCGTCCGGCAGGCGCTCGTGCCAGTCGACGAGGAGACGGTCGCCGGACGGGCTCTCGACTTGAACGCGGGCGATCTCATGCCCGGCGCCCAGGTCGAGCGGTCCGACGTCAGGGCCGAACTGGATCGCGGTGCGATCCGCCGTCAGCCAGTCGATGTAGTCCCAGCCGACGGACACCGGATAGGCGCCTCCGGGCGGCGGCGTGAAGACGTCGCCGCTCGGGAACCGGAGCAACGGCAGGGGTTGGAGGTCCGCGGTCTGTCCGCTCGCGACGAGCAGGCCGCGCGTCACGGTCGCGACGTCGTACACGCCGTCGAATGGCCCGAACGTCGTGGCGGTGATACCGCCGTCGTTCGACCACTGGATCGAACTCTGGACGTCAGGGCTTGTCGGGTTGAAACCATCGCAGGCGCCACGCGAGCACCATGAATATGCAACCTGGGAGCCGTCCGGGCTGACGGCGTGCCCGCCCCGCACGTTGAGCAGCGGCGTCTCCTGGAGCGCGCCGGACGCGTCACGATAGATGCGCACGAGTCTGCCGTAGTCACCGTCGCATTGCCAGCAGCCGGTCTCGACGATGAGCGCGACGCCCTCGGGAATCTCGGCGGGCTCGCCGACGCGGAGCAGGATGGCGCCAGGCGCGGCGGTGGCGGACGGCGCTTCCGTCGCAGGTGAACTGACGGCCGATACGGTCGCCGTGGGCGTTCGCGACGACGTGCCGCCGGTGCATGAGACGGCGAGCGCCAACACGAGCGCGCACATGATCAGCAGCCTCGGAAGCATGCTGGACAGCGTACACCATGCGGCATATCGGCGCGGCTGCGGTCAGCCCCTGAGCCGGGCCTGAACGGCGTCGCTGCGGAGCTCGCGCAGGGCGTCGCGGGCGATCCAGCGGGCGGGCTTCGTGCCGGTCGCGAGGATCTGCTCGGCGCCTTCGCTGCCGCTGGCGCCATGGGCGGGCGGCGGCGCCGCAGGCGCACAGAATCGGCGGCGGACGCCGAGACTTATAGTGGCAGGACGCTCGCAGGACAGCGCGACGCGGGAGCGATTCCCGCAGGCAGAGATGGGGACCGAGACCGGCATGGCGAAGCAACACGTCCATGACCTGTGTTATCTCCAATCCCGCGTGTGGGAGGAGATGGAGCGCTGCTACCGCTACGGGCGGCACTTCTCGCTCATCCTATTCCGGGCGGACAACGGGCCGCGCGCGCAGATCGCCGACTGCGCCTCGGCGGCGCTGGCCGTCATGGTGTCGCGGCTGCGCTCGACGGACATCGTCGCCCGGGTGTCGGATGACACGATCGCCGCGCTGCTGGTGGAGACGGACCCGCCCGGCGCAGCGCGGGCAGTCGAGCGGATGCGCGAGGAGCTGCAAACGTACGGCGGCTCCTGGGTCTCGCGGAGCCTGAGTTTCCCGGCTGACAGCCCCGCGATCGAAGCGCTCCCGTTCCTGGAGGCCGCGTGACCAGCTCACGGTACGACGCGGCGTTAGCGACCGCGCCTCACCGGCACATTGATCCGGGTGCGGGTGCGCCGGACACCATCCCGCGCTGGTCCGGCGTCGACTGGGCGGGCGGCGCTATCGCGACGGTGCGGATCGGCCGAGCGGACGGCGCGGCGTCGGAGACACTCCAGGCGGCGCCAACGCACGGCGCGCTCATCGGGTTGCCGCGGCCGCGCGTACACGATGCGGGCTACCTCGCGTCGCGCGTGTCCGAAGAGGTGTCGCGCTACGACCACTACGGGCAGCCGTTCGCGCTGGTGGCGCTGTGCCGCGCGGCGCTGCGGGGCGCCCCGTGGCTCGCGGAGGCATCGGTGGACGTGGTGCAGGCGCTGTGCCTGCGCAAGCAGCCGTCGGACATGTTCGCCTGGCTGTCGGCCGGCACGCTGATCCTGCTGATGCCGCACACCGGCGTCACGGGCGCGCGGCGCGAGATTGACCGGCTGCGGCAGGAACTAGCGGGCGTCGCGGAGGGCTGGACGCTGTCGGCACTGGTCTACCCGGCGGACGCGCGAACTATCGAGGGGCTGCCGTTCGACCAGTAGGGTACCAGCGCTAACGGCGGGCCTGGCGGGCGCGGTCAACCTGCGCGAGCAGCCGCTTGCGGAGGCGGAGGCTCGACGGGGTCACCTCAAGCATCTCGTCGTCGCCGATCCACTCGAGCGCCTGCTCGAGGGACATCTTGCGCACGGGCATGAGCTGGATGGAGATGTCCGAGGTGGACGAGCGGATGTTGGTGAGCTTCTTCTCTTTGGTGATGTTGACGCTGATGTCGGCCTCGCGCGCGTTCTCGCCGACGACCATGCCCTCGTAGACGGGATCGCCCGGCTCGACGAACATCTCGCCGCGCTCCTGCGCATTCTCGACCGCGTACGACGTGACCTTGCCCGGCCGGTCGGCGACGAGCGCGCCCGTCACGCGATGCTCAATCTCTCCCTGCCACGGCTCGTAGCCGTCGAAGAGGTGGTTCAGCAGGCCGGTGCCGCGCGTGTCCGTCAGGAACTGGCTGCGGAAGCCGATGAGGCCGCGCGAAGGGATGCGGAACTCCAGGCGGACGCGGCCGGTGCCGTGGTTGACGTGGTTGAGCATGCGGCCTTTTCGGATGGAGATCTTCTGGGTAACGACGCCGACGTAGTCCTCGGGGCAGTCGATGACGAGGTGCTCCATCGGCTCGTGCTTCACGCCGCCGATCTCGCGCGTAATCACCTCCGGCTTGCTGACGGACAGCTCGTAGCCCTCGCGCCGCATCATCTCGATGAGGATCGCCATCTGCAGCTCGCCGCGGCCGGAGACCTTGAAGCTGTCGGCCGCCTCCACTTCCTCGACGTGGAGGGCGACGTTCGTGAGGATCTCGCGCTGCAGCCGGTCGCGCAGGTTGCGGGACGTGACGAACTGCCCCTCCTTGCCGGCGAACGGCGACGTGTTGATCGAGAACATCATGCTGACGGTCGGCTCGTCGACCGTCACGCGCGGCAGCGGCCGCGGGTCGTCCGGATCGGTGATCGTGTCGCCGATGTTCACCTCGTCGAAGCCGGCGAGGGCGACGATGTCGCCCGGGCCCGCATCCGCCACCTCCGTGCGTTCCAGCCCCTCGAACGCGTACAGGTAGGTGACACGCGTCCGGCCGACGCTGCCGTCGTGCCGCACAACGCCGACGTCCTGCTTGCTGCGCACGCTGCCGTTGACGATACGCCCGACGGCCAGCCGGCCGACGAACTCGGAGTAGTCGAGGTTCAGCACCAACATCTGCAGCGGCGAGTCCGTCTCGTAGCGGGGCGCCGGGATGGTGCGGATAATCTCGTCGAAGAGCGGCGCGAGCCGGTGGTCCTCTCCGTCCGGCGTCAGCCGGCACACGCCCTCGCGGGCGATCGTCCACAGCACCGGGAAGTCCAGTTGATCCTCGCGCGCGTCGAGGTCGATGAAAAGGTCGTAGATCTCGTTCAGCACCTCTTGCGGCCGCGCGTCCTTGCGGTCGATCTTGTTGATCACAACGATCGGCGGCAGGCCCAGCTCCAGCGCCTTCTTCAGCACGAACCGCGTCTGCGGCAGCGGCCCCTCGCTCGCGTCGACGAGCAGCAGCACACCGTCAACCATCTTCAGCGTCCGCTCGACCTCGCCGCCGAAGTCGGCGTGGCCGGGCGTGTCGACAATGTTGATCTTGTAGCGGCCAAAGCGCACGGCGGTGTTCTTCGCGAGGATCGTGATGCCCTTCTCGCGCTCCAGGTCGTTCGAGTCCATCACCCGCTCGACGACCTCCTGGTTCTCGCGGAAGACGCCGCTCTGCCACAGCATCGCGTCGACCAGCGTCGTCTTACCGTGGTCGACGTGGGCGATGATGGCTATGTTGCGGACATCCTCGCGGACGGCCGTCGGCGTGGCTTCGGCGGTGGTGGTCCGGGGCTGGCTCATCGATCTCCTTATGTCGCGCTCGCGCACGGACGCCTGGCGCCGGCAGCGCGGCGTCGGCGCGCGGTTGATTCGTAACAGCTTCGCGGGATGCCCGGCTATAGGGGTAACGGAGGAGCCGGGGGCGCCTGTACGGTGCTTCATGGTAGCAGATCGACCGGCCGGCGCGCGGCAACGTGGCATAGGTGACATTGGGCCTGGAACCACGTGCCGATCGACGGCAGCCGAGGCCGACGGTGAAGCGTAGACTCGACGTTGCGGGCAGGCAGACCACGCCAACGCCGATGGTCGGCATCGTGACGCGCAGGAGGTGCCGTCATGAGAAAGACCGAATTGCCGCCGCGTCTGAGCTTCCAGGACGCCGCCTTCGCCAACTTCGAACGCGCCAGCTTCCCGATGAACGTCGGCTCGGTCGGCATTTACGAGGGCGAGATCCCGTTCGGACGCTTCGTGGCGCACGTCGACCGCCGCATCCAGCTCGTGCCGCGCTACTGGCAACGGCTCGTCGAGGTGCCCGACGGCCTCGACTACGCAGCATGGATCGACGACCCGCACTTCGACGTGCGCAATCACGTCGAGATCGCGACGCTGCTGCCGCCCGGCAGCGACGAGCAGCTCGCGCGGTTCGCGGCGAGCTTCTTCGCCACGCCGCTGCGCCGCGACCGGCCACTGTGGGAGATCCGCCTAGTACACGGCCTGCGCGGCGACCGCAGCGCGCACGTCGCGAAGGTACACCACTGTCTGGTCGACGGGATCGGCGGCGTGGGGCTGCTGGCCGCGGTGCTGGACACGACGCCGGAGCCACGGCACGTGCAGCAGCATCACCGTCCGGACCCACCGCCCCTGCCCGACGCGCTGACGCTCGCGACGGACGCGCTGTTCGACCGCGCACTCGCGCAGATCCGGCTGAATGAGCGGATCGCGCTGTGGTGGCTCGACCCGACGAAGGCCGTGCAAAGCGCGCGCTCGATCGTGCGGGGGCTGCTGGCCGCGGGGCCGTACTTCGCCGTGCCGGCGCAGCGGACGCCGTGGCGGATGCGGTTGCACGCTCCCGACCGGCTCGCCTGGCAGGCGCTGCCGTTCGACGAGGCGCACGCCGTGGCGTCGACGCTCGGCGGCACGATCAACGACCTGGCGCTGACGCTCGTCGCGGGCGGGCTCGGCCGCTACCTGGAGAGCCTGGGCGAGCGCACGGACAACGTGGTGCTGCGCGCCGCGCTGCCGGTGAACGTCCGCCGGGAAGAGCACGCCGATGCGCTTGGCAACCGTATCTCGTTCATGCTGGCAGGGCTGCCGGTCGGGATGCGAGACGCGCGCGAGCGCTTCCACATGATCCGCCGCGAGGTCTCCGAGCTGAAGAAGCAGCGGCAGGCGGCCGGCGTCGAAGAGCTGATGGAGCGGCTGGGCGACCTGCCGCCGGCGCTGCACGCGCTCACGGGCCGCACGCTGACGGTGCCGAACAACCTGACCAACCTGATCTGCACCAACGTGCCGGGCCCGCGGCAGCCGCTGTACCTGCAGGGCCACCGCATGCTGCACCACTACCCGTGGGTGCCGATCAGCTGGCGGATGGGGCTGTGCGTGGCGGTGATGAGCTATGACGCCGGGCTGTACTTCGCCGTCACGGCCGACCGCGAGACGCCGGGCGACATCGACGTCATTGCAGCGGGCATCCGCGACGCGTTCGACGAGTTACGGACGACGACGATCGTCCCGGAGCCGTACCGGCGCTTCATGCCGCCGGCCCGTGAGGCGCCGGCCGAACCGGCAATTGAGCCGCCGGTGCCGCTCGGCGACGAAGCGCTGCTGGTGCTGCTCGACTGACGGGCGGCCCTCACGCCAGACAGGCCGTTTGGCCTACCTCTTCGGGGGCCATCAGGCCATAAACAGCCTGATCGAAGGCATGTATCTTTCGATACAGACCCGGTTAGGGCTCGGCAGCTCGCCGGCAGGATCGGAGGTGCTCAGCGATGCTGATCATGTCGCTCATCTCGGTCGTCACGTTCTCCGCCTACGTTGGGATGGCGTGGCTCTTCCTCCGGCAACAGCGGGAAGAGCAGTAGCGTCGACGAGTAGCGCCGGCGAGGCCCGGAACTCCTCACGTCGCAGTTTCATGGCGTGGTCACGGCCATGACCGTGCCCTGCGAGGATTTCGCGAGCTTTCGAGGGTGGTGGTCGGGGAGGCCGGATTCGAACCGGCGACCTCCTGGTCCCAAACCAGGCGCGCTACCGGACTGCGCCACTCCCCGCCGGCCGGCGGCAGTGTAGCAAGTGGCGGATGGCCGTCAGCGGCCGACGACCCACCACGCCACAAGAAGACCGGCGACCAGCAGCCCCAACACGCTGAGCACGAACCCGATCACGATGTACTCGGCCGCGTTGCTGCCGCTGTCTTCCGTGGAGGCCGTCAGGTCAGGCGTGGGGGTGGGCAGCACGCGCGTGATGACGGCGGCCGGCGACGGTGCGGGCAATGCGTCCGCGTTGCCGGGGGCGGGCGTGACGGTTCCCGAAGCCATCTCCGTGCCCGCCGAGAGGGAACCGTGCCCGCGTGCCGACGCGGCGAACGGGACCGCCACGGCCATCATGACCGCGATCATCATCAGGGCGCGGCTCATCCTACTCTTCACGAAGCGGGGTGACCTGCCCTCGAGGGCGGTCCAGGCGCCGCGCGCGATCGCGCCGGTGTACGCGAGAAAGAGCGCGACGTTGAGAGCGGCACCCGCCAAGAACAGCGGATTGTGGATGTGGGTGCCGTCCATCGATTTGACCGGGCTTGGTCATAGGACGATGATAGCGCCGAATCCAGGGCACGTGGCGTTCGTCACCTGACGGTCCCGGGCGTGCCTTTCGACCAAGATGTGCCTATCGCCAGCGCCGGGTCGGGCCCCGATCAGGCGACGTCCGCCAGGGCGAGGCTTCCGGGCGCGGCAGCAGATTCGAATTCCGGTTCGCCCCAGCAGGGGGCGCGCTGTACTGCCGCAGCCAGGAGCGAGGGCATCGCCATGAACGAGGCGGCATGCACGCTGAACGGCTCGGGAACGGCTTCGTGCAGCCGTTCGGCGAGCGAGACCATGTGCTCGAGGGCCAACCGCTTGTCGAGAATAAGCATCGTCCGAGACTTTCGCCGGGCAGCGCGGTCCGCGCCATGAGGGTGCGCCCTCAGCCGGGGCCGAGATAGCCCTGTGCGTTGGTCCTCAGTGCGCCGGTTCGACCCCTAATCGCCGGGCTCGCGGAACGTTATGTCACCCGTGACAGGCTCCGGCCGGATTGCCCCGGAGGCCGGAAGCTGCAGGTTGGAAGCTGGAGCCGCGGAGCCGCCCGCACGGCTAGCCCCGCTTGGCGGCGCCCACGAGCTCGCGGACATCCTCGACGCCCGCATCCCGCATGTAGCGCTCGATGCCGTCCAACACGTCGAGCGGCGCCAGGGGGTTGCGGAAGGTCGCGGTGCCGACCTGCACGGCGGCGGCGCCGGCCAGCAGGAACTCGACGGCGTCCGTGCCGGTGGAGATGCCGCCGCAGCCAATGACGGGCACGTCGACGGCGCTGCTGACCTGCCAGACCATGCGCAGGGCCACCGGCTTCAGCGCCGGGCCGGACAGTCCGGCGAAGACGCGGGCGATGCGGGGCTTTCGCGTGCTCGCGTCGATCGACATCGCCTGGAGGGTGTTGATGACGCAGAGCGCGCTCGCGCCGGCGGCGGCAACGCGGCGGGCAATCGCGACGATGTCGGTGACGTTCGGCGTCAGCTTCACGATCACGGGCAGCGTCGTCGCCCGCACGCAGGCGGCCGTCACCGCGGCGGCGACGTCGGCGTCCTGCCCGAACTCCATGCCGCCCTGCTGGGCGTTCGGGCTGCTGACGTTGATCTCGATGCCGGCGATCCCGGGCACGCCGTCGAGGGCGGCCGCGCACTCGCCATACTCGCCAACGGTGCCCCCGAGCACGCTGACGATGACCGGCACACGCCAGCGCGCCCAGACCGGCGCCATGTCGCGCACGACCTTCTCGACGCCGATGTTCTGCAGGCCGATGGAGTTGAGCATGCCCGCGGGGGTCTCGTCGATGCGCTGCGTGGGGCTGCCGGCGCGCGGGCGCAGCGTGGTCGTCTTGCTGACGATGGCGCCCAGCCGCTGGATGTCGAAGACCCTGGGGTAGTCGACGCCGTAGCTGAAGGTGCCAGACGCGACCATGACGGGGTTGGCGAGCGTCAGGGAGCGCTTCCCGGCGGCGATGTCGACGGAGAGGTTCATGCGGCGGTCAGGCTTTCACGGGCCGGCGAGTCGGCTGAGTATACCGGCCGCAAGGGGGACGCACCTGCTACACCCCGCTGTTAACGATCGCCTCTCCCGTGCTGCGTACCTCGTCGCTGGCCAGGTGCGGCCCCACGTTCGCGGGACGTGTGGCTTGCTTGTGCCCGCCATTATGGCCGCGCGGCGCCCTCGGGGCAGTGGGCGGCGCCAATGGCCGGCCGCATCCGACGCCCGGCGGCGATTCTGGCATACTGGATCGTCGGACTTCAGAGGAGGCAGCAACGTGGGCCGCAAAGAGATCGAAGCGCTGATCCGCATCCTGCAGGAGCAACTCGCCGCCGGACGGGACAGCGTCGTCACGGGCACCTGGCAGATCCTGTATAGCAGCGACCACGATGCCTTCCTCTTCGAGAAGTGCGAGCTGGGCGCCTACTGCGAGGAGCGCCCGAGCGTTATCTCGGTCAGCGGCAAGGTCGTCGATCGCGGCGGCCCAATCCTCGGTGAGGCGTAGCCCCCGATCCTCGACCTCTTGGTCAAATACCGACGCGACGGTTACCGCTCTGACGGGCATCTACGACCGAGTCCGCTGATCCACTTCACGAAGCTGAGCGAATAGCGCGAACGATCCCGCCTATCCTCTTCGCGGGCTACCGGGCCATCGGGCGCGACCGCCCCCGCATGGCACCCTTTCGCATGCTGTCCCTGATGATTCGCCAGCCGCGGCGCTACGGATTCGCGGCTGGCGCTCGATGATCAAAGAGGGCGCAAGGCGTTCTCGCGGTACGAGGGTGGGTACCGGTCGTTCTCGATGGGGGGTCGGGAGGATCGGTGTTCAAGGGACTCACACACACGCTGGAGCGCGGGCAGGCCATGATGGTCTTCGCGCTGGCACTCCCGGTGCTGCTGGGCCTGATCGGCATGGCCGTCGACGTTGGCTTCGCCGCCCATCAGCGCGAACAAGAACAAAGCGCCGCCGACGCCGCGGCGCTGGCGGGCGCCGACGTGCTGCTGAACGGGGGCAGCACGAGCGCCGCCCAGAGCGCCGTTATCAGCTACGCCCAGAAGAACGGCTATCAGAGCAGCGACGTCACCGTGCAGATCCCGCCGCAGAGCGGAGCGCACACCGGGCAAAGCGGCTTCGTGGCCGTCCTGATCCAGCACAAGCAGCCGACCTTCTTCGTCCGTGCGGTGCGCATCAACTCAGTCAACGTGACAGCGCGCGCCGTGGCAGGCTACGTACCAGTGCCGGAAAACTACGCGCTGGTCCTGCTCGACAAGACGACGTGCTCGTCCTACAGCCAGACGAGCGGGAGCACACTGAACATCGTCGGCGGCGGCCTGATAGACAACTCGTCATGCCAGCCATCCGGGAGCCAGGGTGGCGGCAGCACGCTCAACGCCGACATCATCAACTACTACAGCAGCGGTTCCTGGTCGCTGAGCAACAACTCGACGACTTCGGTGCCGCCTGCCCCGATCGGGGTGCAGATTTCAGACCCACTAGCGGCGGTGGTCGCGCCCGCGCTCGGCACGCCGGCGCCGGGCTCCTCGGGCACGGCGACGAACCCTAAACTGACCCAGATTGAGGTGACCGGGAGTGAGAACACCACGCTCTATCCCGGCACGTACTACGGCGGACTTAAGATCACGGGGAGCGGCAACGGGACGGTCACGTTCTCGCCAGGGACGTACATCTTCGCCGGTGGCGGCAGCAACAGTGGTGGCTTCGACTATAGCGGCAACGCAACGATCAGCGGCTCCGGCGTCACCTTCTACAACACGTCTGACCCGCAGTCATCGTCCTCGAGCAACATCCCGTGCGGAGGCCTTTCGATCACGGGCGGCGGGACATTGAACCTGAGCGCGCCGACATCCGGCCCGTACGCCAACATGCTGTTCTGGCAGGATCCGGCATGCACGGCGCAGATGAAGTACGCGGGCTCGAGCTACACGACAACAGGCGTGATCTACCTCCCGAGCGCGCAACTGAGCGTCTCGGGCGGCGGCGCGCTGGGCGCGCTCCAAATCATCGTCGGCAGTTTCAGCTATTCCGGTTCGGCCTCCGTCACGATCAACTACGCCGACTACGTCCAGGTGTCGAAGCCGAAGGTCGCGCTCGTCGAATAGGTCGGCGTCCTTCCGCAGCTCCGCAAGGCCGGGGCGGATGACACGATGCTCAGATCGGCGGAGCGCTCGCCTACCCGGCCGTCGCCAACGAGCGACCGCTTCGGATTCTCCCGACGGCGGCCGATGATCGAAGCAGGGGAGAGATTACTTACCGGTACCGGAAGTGGGTACCGGTCGTCCTCGATGGGGTCAGGGGGATCCGTGTTCAGACGACTCACATGGAGATTCGAGCGCGGGCAGGCGATGATGGTGTTCGCGCTCGCGCTGCCGGTGCTGCTGGGCATGACGGGCATGGCCGTCGACCTGGGCAGCTACGCCAACGACCGCCGCAACCTGCAGAACGCGGCCGACAGCATCGCGCTGGCAGCAGCGGACGAACTGCCAATCCCGGGCCAGGCTGAGGTCGCGGCCCACCGATGGGCGGACAAGAACGGCATCGACTGGAACCAAGTGACGTTCGATGTGTCAGGGGGCACGACGGCTCCCAAGGTGTCGGTGACCATCTCGCGGTCGCATAATTTCACGTTCACGCGTATGGTGGGAATCAGTTCCCGCGATGTGAGCGCGCACGCGGCTGCGGTCAAGGTATCGTTCGCCGGCGGCTCCGGGGTGGTGCCCTGGTCCGTCCTGCAGTCAGCAGTCGATACCGCACCCAATGGCGGTCTGGTGACACTGAAGTACGACTCTAGCGGCGCGAATACCGGCAACTTTGGCGTGATCCAGATAGACGGCGGCGGTTCGAACATCTACGAAAGCGACGTGATGTACGGGAGCAATTCGGCGGTGTGCTCAGCGACCACGTCGGGATGCACGACCACGTCCTGCCCGGGCACGTATCCCACGCCGTGCGCAGAAACCGCTCCGTCCTGCGACGGGCCAGACTGCACCCCGCAGACCGGCAACATGACGGGGAAGACGCAAAGCGCCGTGGATTTCAGAATGAACCACACGAGCAGCACGTGCGACAGCTTTGGCGAAGTATTCCCCGCCCAGGATCCGGACGGCACGTACCACCTTTCGCCGGACTGCAATCCGTGGACCAGCGGTCCCGGCTCGTGTCCGACTCCGACAACGTTGTGCAGCCGCCGCGTGTTCATCGTCCCGGTGATCAGCGACTTCGGAAACGGCAGCTCAGACCCGGTGACCGTGCAGCGGTTCGCCCTGGTATTCCTCGAGGGTTACGCGGGCGCATGCACGGGCAGTAGCTGTGACATCCAGGCGCGGTTCGTGAAGGCGGAGCTCACCGCCAACGGGCTCGCTGGCACGTACGACCCGACGGCGCTGATCCACTTCGTGAAGCTGGTTGAGTAGCCGCTAGCCGCAGATAACCTTTACAGCGCGCTCGACGTCCGACAGGTGTCGAGCGCTTCGTCTGCGCCGCACGCGCGCAGCTCCGCCACGGGGTTACGGCCCGTGGCGACGGCCAGCGCGAACGCACCGTTCGCCTTTGCGGCCGTGACGTCGTGCGGGGTATCGCCGATCACGACGACGCGCGCCGGCGCGTCGCCGTTCGTCATGCGCTCGATAGCGACGCGGATCACGTCGTCGCGGTCGTGTGAGTCCTCGCCAAAGCCGCCGGGGGTGCCGGGAAAGAACGTGTCGATGGCGAAGTGCCGCAGCTTCAACTCGCCGCCCCGGCGGAAGTTGCCCGTGCCGAGCCCCATGACGACGTCGTCACGCGGCGCGAGCGCCTCCAGCACGTCGCGCACGCCGGGCATCAGGCGGCCGCCCGGCACCTCGTCCAGCGCAGCCTCCAGGTGCGGGATGTAGGCGTCGCAGAAGCGCACAAGCTCGGCCGGAACGCGGCCTTCGGCGATGCCGTGCGCCAGGGCTGCGTCGCGGAAGATGGCGGCGTCGGTGCGGCCGGAGAACTCGACGCGGCGGAACGCATCCTCGACGCCGTACAGGTCGCGGAAGGCGCGGGCCATGCCCAGGCTGCCGGCGCCGCCGGTGTACAGCAGCGTGTTGTCGATGTCCCAGAGGGCGAGGGTGCGTGGCAGTTTTCGGTTCACAGTTGTCGGTTCACAGTGGGTTGTGGTTCACGTGCGATCGTTCCGCTAGCAGAGGGCGCTCGCGGGTCTGCACTCCCGCGAAGGCGGCGATGTTCCACGCGCGTACCATTGGTTATGCGCCCAGCGCACACGCCCCGGTACCTGCGCTCCACGCTTCGCGTGACTACTCGACGGGCTCGCCGGCCTTGCGCCAGGCGTCGGTGCCGCCGTCCATGTTGTAAAGGCGCTCGGCGGGCAGGCCGGCCGCGGCCGCCATCTCGGCGGCGAGGGCGCTGCGCTGGCCGACGGCGCAGACGAAGAGGATCTTGCCCTCCTTCGGCAGCTCTTCGCGGCGGGCGAAGACGCTGTTGACGGGGATCAGCGTGGCGCCGGGCACGTGGCCGGCGTTGTACTCGTGCGGATCCCGCACGTCGATGACGACGACCTCGCCGCTGGCGATCATCTGCTTCGCTTCGGCGACATCGACGCGGTAGAAGGGCTCGCGCTCGTCTTTTCTCGGCATCCCCGGTGGCTCCTTATGTTGACGAAATGGGTCGGTTCAGTCTGACAATTCGGCGCCGCAACGGCAACG
>Ga0153916_10002532_pt1 | contig 13355 bp, 11 predicted proteins | sample Opewatmetagenome_FD_109642 | JGI IMG/M metagenome (GOLD analysis project Ga0153916, IMG submission 109642) | Freshwater wetland microbial communities from Ohio, USA - Open water 3 Core 3 Depth 4 metaG | ecosystem: Environmental > Aquatic > Freshwater > Wetlands | place: USA: Ohio, Lake Erie...
GAGATTGCCTCCAAGGCTTCATGAATCCCTTCTACCAGGAACCATTGGTAGGAATCACGCTGTACCCCAACAAGATCGAGCGGTGGTAGGTTTTCTCGGGGTTTACCCCAGTGGAGACGGCTGTTTGTTTGAGTTTTGGCCATTAGAGTGTCTTTTTCCTATCTCACAATATCTAAAGTGATGATCTCCAAGGTACGCAAAAACCCGGGTTCCCCCAGGTTTATTGTTGTTTACTTATCTTTCCTGCAATTAATTTGGATAGTGCTAAAGAATGAGATATGCACCGTAGACTTTCTGGTTTGCTCTGAAACGTTTTTTAAAAACAAAAAATAGACGTACAAAAAGTACGCCTTCTTTGGAAAGGCTGGATTTCTTTATAACAAATTCCAAACCGCCTGTCAAGCTTTCCGATTATTTGTTCGATTATTTGTTGAGATATTTGGTGATGTTTTGGTTGTGCTCTTCTATGGTTTTGGCGTAATGTAGTTGTCCTTGGTTATCGGAAATATAGAACCAAAACTCTGATGCGCTGGGTTGGGTAATAGCTTCGATCGCGGCGAGGGATGGATTACAGATTGGGCTTGGTGGCAGACCGATGTGTTTGTAGGTATTAAATGGGGAATCCATTTCGATATCAGCTTTGGTGAGTGATCTTTTCCACCAGCTTTTTTCCTTGGTTTGGTACCCTAAGGCGTACTGGACAGTTGCATCCACTTGGATTGGCCATTGGTTTTTCCAGCGTTTGATGAGAATCCCTGCTACTAATGGAAGATCCTGGGAAAAACGGGCCTCACGCTCAACCAAGGATGCAAGGATGACTGCCTGTTCCAACGTGAGTCCTTGTTGTGTGACTGAATTACGGATATCCTGGCTAACCTTGTTTGTGAATGTTTCAATAAAGATCTCGGCAATATCGCTGGGATCCAGGCTCGTGGGAATGAAGTAGGTATCAGGAAACAAATAGCCTTCCTTACCTTCTGTAACCCTCAGAAACTCTTGTCTATCAAACCTTAGACTACGGGCTTCAAATTGTGCTTGAAGCGCATCTGCCATCTCTTCCCTTCTCCATCCTTCAATGAGCGTAATCCTGATATCGGAGGTGCCGTGAGTGAGAGTGTTGACAATGACTAGTAAGCTCATTGTTTTTGACAGTTCGTAGTCTCCAGCTTGGATTCTTTTTGAAAGTCCCTTAACTATTACCAAGAGTTTAAAGGCTGCTGGCGAACGGATAAGTTTTTGTCTGGTTAAATCCTTGCCGATAGTATCTATGGGTTCGCCTCTGGAGATGGTTATCAGTATTTTTTCTTTTGCCTGGGAATTTACTGGAGAAGTCGCCCAGTTGGCTATTCCTATTGCAACAGTCGCCAGAATTATGCTTCCGATTAAAGGTAGGCTTAAAGCATTGCTGATTCGTTTAACTTGATTCATGCTGTGGGGAGTTTATTTTCTGTGTAATCTGAGGAATGTTTAGACTTCTTCAAAGAGGGCACGACGGTACTTATCCGTCTGGGGATCGTAGATGAAGATTCGACCGCACTTACAGCTGACTTTTTCCGATCCATCCTTGCGTTTGATTTTCTTTCCTCTTAAAAGTGGTGTACCACAACCAGCACATTGCCCGCGAGAAAGAAGCCAAGCCTGTACTGGAGCAATGATATTTTTGAACATATATTCTTTATTATTATACCATCACTCTTCAATGGACTTTTCACTTATACTATCCAAAAATTCCTGCAAAATGAGGCTTGCGGCAAAGGCATGCTTAGGACCTTTTCGCTTTGCCTTCTTGCTCCCAGCTTCGATTAACTTCCGAGTTGCCTGTTCCGTCGTCAGGGTCTCGTCCTGGAAGATGACGGGAAGGTTGGTGATTTGCTCAAGTTTTCTGGCAAAGCGGTATGTTTCTTGAGCCATCTTTCCTTCCGAAATCCCGATCACAATCTTCTCAACTTCTTGCTTCAGGCAAATTTGATGGATTTCTGTAAAAATCTTTGGGGATATTTTAAGATTTGCCAAAGGTTCTGCCAATGGGCCGGTAGCCAATGCCAGTCCAACGTGTCTAATCCCGAAATCGAGTCCTAAAAAGACCATAATTCAAGAATAGTAAACATTTCCTGCATCTGTTCTGCAATATGACATAGACTACCTATTTTTAACTACGCACCAGACATTTCGTCTTGATTATTAGTTATGACTTCATTAGTCACTATTTGTGATTAGGTTTTAACCAAGGCAGCAGTAATCACGGCACGGCGGAGGTATGTTCCTGGTGGCGTGCAGGTAATGAGACGAAGGTACTCACTGTCAAATGGCTGTTCCAGAACAGCAATATTGTCGGGCTTGACTTCTTTTTTATCGATCACCCTGTAGGTATAGGTAATTCCATCAAATTTAATAATGACTTCGTCTCCAAGTTCCATGGAGGGGATGAGCGAGAAGATTGACATGTAATTTTTTGGATTGAAGAACTGGGGGAGAATTGAATGTCCAAAGATGATAATTGCACCCAGGTCACCGGGTAAGGCTGAGCCTGGGTACTGGATTAGACTTTTTGAAAGATCTTCCCCACCAATAGCCACAGTCGCATCAAGAATATTGAACCTGGCGATTGACAGCGTGTAATGGGTAATTTTGGATTCCCTCACTCTTGGCACTTGAGCGTTGGGAAACCAGTCAGACGGATTGAGTAGGTTAGTGGAGTTCTCTATTTCTATTTCTATTCCTGATTGTTCTTCTCCTTGTGCAGGATCGGGACTGACGAATTGTTGGGATCTGAGACTGGGAGCTATAAACAATTCATAAGAAAGGATTGGCCATAAGACGCTACCAATGATGAATATTCCTGTAACCATCAGCCCTTTGGCAAGTAATGAAAGTCGCGGGTTGCCTTGTCCTTGTGATGCAGTTTGTGGCCTATGGTCTCCTGAAGGGAGCTTGATATACCGGTGAGGAGTCATTACTATTCTTCAACCTTTACTTCAATGGTAATGTTCTGGGTGAGCCTGGGTAAATGTTTGAGACGCGCGGGCAGACCTTTGGGTGTTATCTCAATGTCTGCCTTCACCACGTTGGGGAGCTTATACAGATACTCAAGGGCTATCTTGGGATATTTTCCCTTGAGTTCTCGTTTTATCTCCTCCTCATCGATCCGGGGAACCAGAACTGCTTTATAGAGGAGTGTCATCTGTCCAGTAGAATCTTCAAGGTTAGTTGAGCGAATTTCCATCTGACTTTCTTTCTCTCGAAGCTCAAAGTCTTGAGGGATTGCCTCACTAATAGCTTGCTGTAAGATTTCCTCTGCATCTTCTTGGTTATAAGCCAGGGATCTGACTTTAAGTTTGAGGGTGAGGGAGAGTTTCTGTGCCTCATCTCCAACCTTCCCGCTCAATTTCTGAAAAGTCACTTCAGTGTTGGCTCCTACACTTAACACTTTCCGGCCTTCACCCTCTTTTTTCTCTAGGTCTTCTACCCCAAGTTTGCGGAGTTCTTCTGTTAATTCGGTTATTAATGTCTCGATATCCCCTTCTGAAATTGCCGAAACCTCATAGCTGGTGCCTCCAGAAAACGCTGTCTCGTTTTTTGCATCGTAGGAAGCTGTTGAGAAAGATTTAAGTGAAAACTCCGTATTAGTAGGGAGATTATAGTCGGATCCGATCTGTGAGGCAGTGGTTTTTCCTTTAGCTTTTCCAAAGACCATGGTAATTGCTTCATCAGATTCTTTGGCGCTAGCGGAAGCCACTGTCACTGCGTTATCGAGGGTAAAGGCAAGGTTATTGGGGCCAAGTAACACGGTTCCTTCTGGAAACGTCTTTACAGCTTGGGTTTTGTTATAGATTGTGATCTCACCTGTGGCTTTTTCTCCCACTACCTTTGTTCCTGTTACATCTTTTTCTTTTGAATTTTCTACTTCGGTTTCAACGATTTTACCCGGAATAAGATTTTTTATGCTGTCTATTTGCGTAATATCCGGATTAATGGTAATGGTCAGTTCTTTCTCTAACATCCTTGGCTTTACATGGAGAATCAATTTGGCTGTAGGAATGGTCCAATAACCATAAGCGCCAATCCCTATAAGAAGTGCAAAGAATCCAAGGGCAACGAGGAATGCAACTTTTATTCTTGTCTCGACCATCCTCCCGAACTGGGGCAGTTTTAGTCTGGGAATTAGGAGACGATGGGGAAGAAAGGAAATGAAACGTCTCAGTTTCGTTTTCCATCCGGGCTTGATGGCTGGGGTTTTTGGCTCCTCTTCCTCCTGTGGAGTCTGTCTTTCGGGAAATATCGGTTCTGCTTCCTGTTCTGCCTTTTTAGGCATTTGTGGTTGATATACATCGCTTTCCAGCTTGAATCCAATATCTTCTGCTTCTGCCAGGATTTCTGTTTTTCTGTCTTTTATTTCCTCAGCTTTGGTAGGTTTTTCCTCAGTTTCTTCAGCCTCTTCCTGACTTTCCTCTGGACTTTCTTCCCCATCTTGATCTTGGGTAATTCCAAATCCCAATGCCTTGGCTGCTTCAGCGCCACCGGCGATTGCGACTGCCTTGATAGTTACCTGCTTGTCCATAATCTCCACTTTTGGAAAATGCAGGAATGGGAGTTTCTCAAGCCAATTGTATGAGAGTAAATCTTGTTTGAGGCTTTCTAGGTCAAGCGTGGCATTATAGAGCAGCATTCTCGAAGGAAAGTTTTCGGTTGTTTCGAAACGGGCTAGCCCCTCTTCCACATCAGCGCCGATATCTTCACTACGGGCGACTACTTCAGATCCCAATAGTTTTCCGAGATTGACAAGCGAAACTTGAATTTCTGACGGGTTCACACGAATGAGAATTGCAGTTGGTGGGGTGCCTTCATCACGTTTCAGAAGTTGGATGAACGCTTCAGTTGTGACTACAAATCCGATGGGTTTGAATTCAAACTTCTGGGAAATTTGTCTGAGAGTTTTTATATATTCCTTAGAAATTCCCTCTCCCTCCACCCAGTTTTCTTGCAATCCAAAAATGACTTTGTTTGGCTCAGGCTCGATTCCCTCGAGATTCTCGAGTGAATTATCGATTGCAACTAAGAGGCCTTCGTTTGATTCCTTGATAACCTCCCATTCCTCTGTGGTTCCAACCTTTACAATTTGGGTTTTGCCATCAACTACTTGCCATACCGCGGTGGTAACCGTTTCACTACCTATTTCAATTGCCAGGAATTGCTCTTGGGCTTTTTCTTTTGAGGTCAATTTAGAGAGGATATTATCTAAAGCCATAGGCTGTTTATCAGTCAATCTGGAGAGAAGGATATGTTTCCATTCTAGCATCGAGGAAAGATTTTTTCGAGTAGGCTGCGAGTGATATCAGCTTGGGGGATGAAGCTTTGCGTAGATTCTACGGATGCCGCTTTGGACTGCTTGTTCCTTAATAATCTGTATGCCACCAATTTCACCTGTTGATTTGACGTGGGGTCCGCCGCAAAGCTCTTTGCTAAACCAATTATCTTCAATATCGTTGCCAATCGTATATACGGAAACCTTCTTGGGATAGGTTTCTTTGAAGAATCCTAGGGCACCAGAGTGTATGGCTTTATTTTTCTCTTCGATGGTTTTTATTACTGGAATATCAGCTTTGATCTTCTGGTTTACAAGTGCCTGAATTTTTGTAATCTGTCCAGCCGTGAGCGCCCGCGGGTGTGAGAAGTCAAACCGAAGGCGCTCGGCAGTAATGTTACTTCCTTCTTGGCGAACATGTTCTCCAACTACAAGGCGCAGGGCTTGATGAAGAAGATGGGTGGCGGTGTGTAGCTTCGTGGTGTCTTGTGTTTGATCGGCGAGTCCTCCCTTAAACAATCCGTGTGCTGCTGTGCGGGAACGCTCTTGGTGTTTTTTGAATTCTGTTTCGAACTCTGCTTTTTCTATCTTTTTTCCTTTTTGGGCCAGTAGTTCCTGGGTAATTTCGAAGGGGAAACCATAAGTTTGGAATAGATCGAAGGCAAACTTAGCATCGACTCTGTCTGCTTGCTTCTCAATTTGCTGTAGTCCACGATCCAAGGTTTTGGTAAATTTTTCCATTTCTTGTTGAAAAATGATATCTACACGTTGTCTTTTTGTTTCTATATCCTTGTATTCCTTCTCGTAGGTCTTGATTACAGTGCGTGCGACTGTTTGGATTGCTGAGATTGGGGTACGACCATCTGTGAGTCTATACATTTTAATTGCGGCTCGTCTCAACAACCTTCTGAGGATATACCCCTGTGTTTTGTTTGAAGGCTCCAGTCCTTGTGCGACCATGTTCGTGGCTGCCCGTAGATGGTCGCTTATTACTTGCATCGGAGATTTATATGCTCCTGCATAGTGTGAGCCTGTAACCTCTTCAATGGCTTTGATGAGGGGAAGGAACAGATCAGTTTGAAAGATATCTGGTGAGGCTTGGCTTGCGGCGGCGATCCGCTCTAGCCCTCCCCCAAAATCAACGTTTTTCTGCGGTAGCGGTTTCAAGGATCCGTCAGCCTGTTTTTCGTATTGCATAAACACCGAGTTTCCAATCTCTAAGAAGCGGCCACAGTCACAATTGAGGTGACAGACTTTCCCAAACGATGGGTGATGGGGTAGGTTAAAGTCATAAAACACCTCGGAGTCTGGACCCCCGATTTCACCTGCAGGCATGCTGGCAGGTGCCCCGGCGCGTGACCACCAGTTCTTATCGGCTCCGTAGGTGTAGATTTTGATCGTGGGATCAAATCCAGTAGTGCCTTTTCTTGCAGGAAGAGTAGTTTCGAAGATTTCCTGCCAAATGTTGATTGATTCTTCATCTCTTTTCGCATTGGCGTCTCCTGCGAAAACCGTGACGTAAAGATGATCTGATTGGAGGCCAACTTCTTGTGTGAGAAACTCAAAAAACCAGGGAAGTTGTTGTTTCTTAAAGTAATCTCCCAAGCCCCAATTACCCAGCATTTCAAAAAATGTGGTGTGACGGCCATCACCCACTTCCTCAATATCTTCGGCACGGAAACAGGGTTGGGCGTCTACTAACCTTGTACCCATCGGGTGAGGCTCACCCTTAAGAAAAGGTACAAGCTGTTGCATCCCTGAACCTGTAAATAGCGTGGTTGGATCATTGGGTGGGACAAGAGGTGCGGGGGGAATCTCTACATGCCCTTTGTTTTGGAAAAATTTGATGAACTTTGTGCGGATTTCTTCTGCTTGCATCTTGATTTATTACAACCTATTGTTCCTCATTGAAGAATTGTATCAGATTCCTGCTTGTTTCTCTGGGAGGCTCACTATTTGAGGGGTTTTCCAGAACGGGTGAAGTGGCGAACGACATTCCTGCCGTGTTCCTGGAGTTTTTGGATGTGGCTGAGATCTTTCTTTCTCGGGATTTCCTGTAGTTCGGATTGAACTTTTTTAGTTGATTCTGGAAGTTTATTGATTGTGTCTTTCTCTTCGAGTTCAGTATAGATCTCTTGAAGCTCTTGGAGGATACCTTCTCCGTGTTCTTGAAAGTAATCCCTGAGCTTCTTTCCCCTTTTGGTGGCGAACACAAACATTCCTAGGAAGCCAAGTATAATTCCCCAAAAAAAACCTGATGCGAAACTGCCTCCAGGTTGAGACTTAGGTTCTATTTCTTTTCCCATATTGTTTTTCATCACATGAAATCTGCTGTTTATCGTTTTTTTATTAACTTTACTCTTCTTCAACAGATGTATCTTTTGACTTCTTCCTTCTGGCGAAGAAGACTCCGATGGTTTCCATTGCCTTGCCTATGGAGCGTAGACTATCGACCATTCCTCCTAATCCGGTAATCGGACGCACAATTGATTCGGTGATCATTCCTGCATCGTCAAGCAGCTGATTGATTTTTTCCAATGATCTTCTCACTTCCCGAAGGATGTAGACAATTTGGATACCGATCACCGAGAGAAGGATTGTCAATGTCGTAATGACAATTATTAACAGTATTTGACTTAAATCAACCATTATTTACCTCCCTTTCCTGCAGGTTTTATTATCTGGGAATGTTTGACTATTGTCAGTCCTTCAATCAGATTTAGAATTAAGCTTTAGATTAGATTCGGGGTTCTATGAAGAGTATATGTGTAAGCAACCGAATGGGTCAATTGTAACTCTCTGGTTTGTAAGGACTCAAAATACGATTTATCGTATACGAAGCGGTCGCAAGGAAAGTGAATTTCAAGGAATAACGTATACTGTTTTTTGAATAGTCCGTGATTTTCCTGAACGACTGGTGGCTTTGATGGTAATGGTTCTTTTTCCTTGTGAAAGAATCAACGACTGGCTGAATGAGCCATCGGGGTTGACCAATACTTCCTGATTATTGATGGTGAGATTGACCTGAGGATCTGTGGTGCCTGATACTATAACGCTAGCGTTCACTTGAGCTTCTTCTTCTGGTCTTGTGACTTCAAGTTTCGGGGCACCAGCCAGTAGCTTGTACTGATAGACAAAGTAGACCACAAGGAGCGCCGCAAGTCCCAGAATGCCTACAATCGTTGTAGTTCTTGGTGTCCAGAGTGAGCTTTTTTCCGCTTGGGAAGGAGTTAGTTCTCTGGGAACTACTTGTCCCTTTACATTCTGGTCGTAATCGCGACGGAAGACTGCCAGAGCCTGATTGGGGTCAAGCCCTACGGTATTGGCATAGTTGCGAATGAATCCCTTAACGAAGGCTGCTTCCGGTAATTTTTCATACTCGTTTTTCTCCAGAGCCCGGAGGTACTTCAGGTTGATTTTTGTTTGTCTGGCAATCTCAACTCGTTTAAGCCCATTTTTGAGGCGAGCGTTTTTGAGTATTTCTCCAACTGTCTTCATGTTTTTTTCTTATGGTCACAATGATCTTATCTACTTTTTTCAAAAAAAATGCATTGTGAATTGTTTTATTCTTCGGAGGCAGCGTGTTGACGGGCAATGAAGGCGCTTGGGTTTTGGATCAGGACTTCTCTTGGTTTTGATCCGTCTTGGGGACCAACAACGCCTACATGTTCGAGTTGATCAAGGACCCTTGCTGCACGGGAATATCCGATTGAGAGTCGCCGCTGCAAGAGGGAGGCTGAGGCGCGATCATATTCGCAAACCACGCGAACCGCTTCATCAAACAAGGGATCTTTCTCCTGATCTTCAACGTCTGCAGTCTGTGGCCTGACTTTGTATTTGGTGGTTACCTCTTCGGTATATTGTGGTTTTAGTCCACTTCGTTTGAGGAACTCAATAAGCTTTTGGATCTCTGCTTCTGAAACATAGGTACCTTGCAGACGGGTGGGTTTTGCCTGTTCCGGAGGGATATAGAGCATGTCTCCTCTTCCCAACAGTTTCTCAGCTCCGGGCATGTCGATAATGACCCGCGAATCTACCATGCTTGTCACATTGAAGGCGATGCGGCAAGGAATGTTGGCTTTAATGAGCCCGGTGATCACATCTACCGATGGTCGTTGGGTTGCCACAATAAGATGAATACCGGTGGCCCTTGCCATTTGTGCCAGTCTAGTGATGGCATCTTCAACATCGGATGGGGCAAAGAGGATAATGTCAGCAAGCTCATCGATTATGATTACAATGTAGGGAAGAGCTTGGAAACCAGACATCTCATTGTAGCCTTCGATGTTACGGGCGCCGACTTCTGCAAACATCTTGTATCGCTTTTCCATTTGGGCAATCGCCCATTTCAATGCCGAAACCACCTTCTCCGGCTCAACGATTACGGGGGTAAGAAGGTGAGGAATTCCGTTATAGAGCGGCAGCTCTACCCTCTTGGGATCAACTAGGATGAATTTCACTTCAGACGGCGTAGCACGATAGAGCATAGTGGCAATAAAGGAGTTGATACACACTGATTTTCCACTCCCAGTTGCACCAGCGATCAAAATGTGGGGCATGCGTCCGATATCCGCGACCACGGCCGTTCCGGAAACATCCAATCCGAGGGCAACTGTCAGTATCGATTTTGCCTTCTTCATTTGATCAGAGGAGAGCATCTTTTTGAGGGTCACGAATTCTGGTGTACGGTTTGGTATTTCTACCCCAACCAGGGATCGGCCTGGAATCGGGGCTTCGATTCGGATCTGACCAGTGGGGGCTGCAAGGGCCAGGGCTAAGTCATTCTGAAGTGCTGTAATCTTTGATAGTTTTGTTCCTAGGGAAATTTCCAGGGCGTATTGTGTGACTGCTGGTCCGGTGTTGACTTCGACCACCCGAGCCTGAATTCCAAAGGAATCCAGGGTTTGTTCAATGATTGCCGCGTTACCCTTAACATCTCCCCGGTCTGCCTTGGCCCCTACGGAATCCGCCAAGAGATCAAGTGGGGGATATTCCCAAACTTCCTGCTGTGGTCCCGGTATGTTGGTGACAATTTGGGTACCAAGATCTGTTTCTGGTCGTTCCTTTTCCTCTCTTTTTCTCTCCTCTAGTTTTGGCCTCCGCTCTTCTTCTAAGCCGCGGATTTTAATCTCCGTTTGCGCAAGATATGCCGGCCTTCGCTTTTGTCTGGCAAGTTTAGAAATCTTTCTCAACAGTTTTGTAACCGTCAGTAATATTTCATCAAATGGGGTTTCGGTAAAAATCATAAATCCGATGAAAGTACAGCCTAAAAGTACTATCACGGCTCCTGGCTTTGAGATAAGGGTTGAGATATTCAGCCAGAGTTCTCTGCCAAGGTTTCCTGCCTTGGTTAGGGTCATGGCTGAGAGGAAAAACAACAAGTTCCCCAGAAAGACGTTAGGTTTGGTTACTTTCCACTTTAATTGGGTAAGCATCAATCCTGCGGCGACGAAGAGAAAGGGTACAAGAACTGCTGTCCACCCAAATTGCATTGTTAAAAAGGTGTTTACCTGATCCAAGAGGACTCCCTGACGGGAAAAGGAAATTATCAAAAGAGCTCCTAGAGAAATTAACAAAACGCTGGCGATTGAATAGAGGGTGTCTTTACGGAGTTTGAGTTTAAATGGTGCGCGACGCCGACCTGGTTTTCTTCCCATGTTTATCCTTAATATAAGTACTGTCTAGGCCATCCTTCAACCTGACGAAAATCATTATAGCAGCTGGTTGGGTTTTGGTGCTATTATCTTTCCTGAGAGGCTCTACTACATCCGAAAGACGATGGGGATAATCATAGGGTAGCGTTCGAGTTCTTCGAGGAAGAGTTTTTCCAGTCCAGCCTTGACTCTGTCTTTGACAGTTCCCCACTCTTTGATTGGGGCACGAAATTCCTTGACCGAGCTTAAGACCTGACCTTTAGCCTTTTCTAGCAAGGCTCCTGATTCTTTCATATACACCAATCCCCGGGAAATAATCTCCACATTTCCGGAGATTTGGCTGGTTTGCGCATCAACAGGTATGATGACAACCAGAATACCTTCCTCAGACATCTGCTTTCGATCCCTGAGGACTACTTTACCTACATCTCCTATCCCGAGCCCATCTACCATGATGTTCTTTAAGGAAATCGTATCTCCAATTTTGGCTTGTTGTCTTCCCTCTATCTCAACGGTTTGTCCTTCTTCGAGGAGAAAGACTTTCTCTTCTGCATAACCCATTCTGGCTGCGAGTTTTCGATACTGCACCATATGGCGGTAGGTTCCACCAATTGGAACCAAGTACTTCGGTTTCACAAGCTCCATTAAAAGCATCAATTCTCCCTGGGAAGCATGACCGGAAACGTGAAGCTCTCCGTTGTCTTCAACGTCGGCGTAGACGACTTCTGCACCTTGATGGGCAAAGGCATCGATCGTTTCGTAGACAGCTTGTTCGTTTCCGGGAATTGCATCGGAGGAGAAGATGATTTTGTCTCCCGGGTGAACCCTGATGGTCTCATGTTCTCCTTGGGCAGCGCGGACCAGTGCTGAACCTGGTTGACCCTGACTCCCGGCAACAATAAGACAGAGTTTGTCATCGGGAACATGGTTAATCTTCTTTTTCCGTACTAAAGCTTGGTTGGGAAGTTTTAGGTAGCCGAGTTCCTCGGCAACGCGGACGTTCTCCTCAACTGACCTGCCGAAGAGGGCAACCTTGCGCCCGAATTTCATTGCCGCATCAACTGCTTGCTGAATGCGATGGACGTTACTTGACATGATTGTGAGGATTACCTTGCCTTTGACATCCCGGATTTCTGACTCGAGTCGAAGGCTTAAGGTTGATTCTGATGGAGAGAATCCCGAGCGTTCGCTACGCAAACAGTCTGAAAGCATGAGGGTAACTCCCCGACGACCCGCGCCTGCAATCTTTTGTAACTCAGGGCGGATACTATCTACAGGTGTCAGATCAAATTTGAAGTCAGAACCATGATAGATGCTTGCATCCGGTGTGGTGATGAAGAAATGTCGTGAGTCAGGAACGGAATGCGTTATCCTGATAGCTTCAATGGTAAAGTTCCCCAGCCGTATTTCCCGTTGGTCATCGATGATCGTGATCTTCCGATCTATTCCAAATTCCTTCATTCGCTGATTGGCGAAGGCAGCGGTAAGTTGCGAAGCAAAGATCGGAAATTGAGGAAGACGTGGAAGGATGTAGGGTAGTCCAGCGATGTGATCATCATGTCCGTGGGTTAAAAGCATGCCTACTATTCGCTTTTTTATACCTTCTAAATATGATGTATCTGGAATAAGGAGATCGACTCCAAGCATTGTCTGGTCAGGAAAACCAATTCCGCAATCCACTAAGAGGATTTCCTCATCGGTTGCGTAGACGAACATATTCTTGGTAACACTCATTCCCCCAAGAGGGATAATTTTTAACATATCGACAATAAGTTAAAAGATAATAATTAATAGTAAATAAAGTATTTTCTCTACCATTCTCCCGTTTGAAACTTAGAGAAAAGTTAATTGCTGATTGATTTCGGAATCTTGAAGTTTTTCTGCTTCATTTTCCATATTTCCAGGTATACTTTGATTATTCAAACTATTGATGATTCTCGCTAATATTTCAAAATCGGCTTTAAATAATTCCATCACTTTCTGGCTTCTAAGTGCAGCTGCTGGATGATACATTGGGAAAACGATAAGTCTTCTACCTTCCCAATCAACCCAATGTGCTTGACCATGAATCTTAGTAATGTAGGTTTGGGGAAAGAATTTTGTCATGCTGTATCTTCCTAAAGTTACAATAATCTTCGGTTTAATTATTTGAACTTCTGCATCAAGGTAAGGTTTATAGGCTTTGATTTCCTCGGGAAGAGGATCCCTGTTCTCTGGAGGCCTTACTTTCAGGATGTTTGAAATCCAGACGTCTTCTCTGCTTATTCCAATGTCTTCGAGTGATTGGGTTAGAAGTTTTCCGGCCGCCCCGACAAACGGTCTCCTTTGGAGGTGCTCATAGTAACCGGCTGCTTCACCGATGAACATCAGCATGGCCTCAGGATTACCTTCTCCTGGAA
>Ga0153916_10002533_pt1 | contig 13354 bp, 10 predicted proteins | sample Opewatmetagenome_FD_109642 | JGI IMG/M metagenome (GOLD analysis project Ga0153916, IMG submission 109642) | Freshwater wetland microbial communities from Ohio, USA - Open water 3 Core 3 Depth 4 metaG | ecosystem: Environmental > Aquatic > Freshwater > Wetlands | place: USA: Ohio, Lake Erie...
GTGAAATTATCCACGTGCATATCCAGGTTTTTGACTAAAAAAGCCCATTGGTCTACCAGTTCATCAATTAACTTATATGTTGGCTTTCCCATCCCATGACCCGCGCGCGTTTCGATGCGGATCAAAACCGGTGCGCTGCCTGCCTGGGCTACTTGAAGCGCGGCGGCGAATTTAAAACTATGCGCTGGGAATACCCTGTCGTCATGGTCGCCTGTGCAGACCAATGTCGGTGGATATACCGTCCCGGGCCGAATGTTATGGTACGGTGAGTAACACAAAAGCACCTTGAAATCGTCTGGATCATCCGGGGAGCCATAATCGGATACCCAGGCCCAGCCTATGGTGAATTTGTGGAAGCGAAGCATATCCATGACCCCAACGACTGGTAAACAGGCACCAAACAGTTCTGGTCTTTGCGTCATACAAGCGCCGATCAGCAACCCACCATTACTGCGCCCTCCAATTGCCAGACGTTTTGGGCTTGTTATGCCATCGGCAATCAAAAATTCTGCCGCAGCAATGAAATCGTCAAAAACATTCTGTTTATTCTTCAATCGCCCAGCATCATACCAGGCATTACCGTATTCTCCGCCTCCGCGCAGGTTGGCAACTGCGTAAACCCCGCCAATTTCCATCCATACCATTGCCCCCACCGAAAATGCCGGTGTGACAGGGATATTAAACCCGCCATACCCATACAGGTAGGTTGGATTTTGCCCATCCAGCTTGATGCCTTTTTTATGACATAAAAACATAGGTATGCGTATGCCGTCTTTGCCCGGAAAGAAAACTTGCCCCACTTCATAATCAGAGCCATTGAACTTAACTCTCGGTTGACGGAAAATTGTACTCTGGTTTTTTTCAAGATCATAACGATATACTGTTCCGGGTGTCACAAAATTAGTAAATTGATAAAAAGTTTCTTTATCTTCGAACTTACCGCCGAAACCCAATACGGTGCCAATGCCCGGCAAGGGTATTTCACCCAGCAGCTCTCCCGCCAGGGTGTATTGTCTGGTTAAAGAATAAGCATCTTTTAGATAGACGGCGATGATCCGTCCCCCGACCAGGTTGGCAGAAGTAAGAGCATCTGGTGATTCAGCGACAATTTCGTGCCAATATTCACGCTGCGGCCTGGTGATATCAATTGAAATTATTCGACTGTTTGGAGCGTTAAGGTCAGTCAGGAAATAAAATGAATTACCCTGGTTGCCGAAGTACTCGAAATGCGCCTCAAAGCCGGTGAGTAGTTCAACCACTGGTATAGGCGCAGTCAGATCCTGGTAAAAAATATTATTTTCCTTGAAGGTGCCTTTCCACACTGAGATGACCAGATAACGCCCATCGTCACTCACCTGAGCGCCAAAACCCCATTCTTTTTCATCAGGCCTCTGGTATACCAATCTGTCTTCCGCCTGTGAACTACCCAGATGGTGATAATATAATTTCTGGTTAAAATTGGTGCTTTTAAGAACCTGAGATTCCTTGGGCGCATCATAGCAGCTGTAAAAGAATCCCTGGTTATCGTTTGTCCAGGCTGCGGTGGAGAATTTACTCCATTCTATACAATCCTCTAAGTCTTCACCGCTATCCACAGCGCGTATGCGCCAGGTTTGCCAGTCAGAACCGGCAGAAGAGATGCTGTAAGCTATGTAACGTCCGTCCGGGCTGGGTTCAAACCAATTAAGCGCCACGGTGCCATCTTCAGAAAGCGCGTTGGGATCTAACAAAATTTTCGCCTGGGCATCCAGGCTGCTCAACCAATACAGGATGGCCTGGTTTTGCAAGCCATCATTGCAGGTAAAGAAGTATCTGCTTCCATAAATCCGTGGCAGTGTATATTTCTCAAAATCCCATAATTCTCTCGCCCGTTGTGCGATTAATTCGCGTGCTGGGATAGTTGCCAGATAATCGAAAGTTAACTTATTTTGCGCCTCAATCCAACGGCGAGTCTGGGCGCTATCCAACTCTTCCAGCCAGCGGTAAGGATCCGGAACGCGTATCCCATGCAACTCGTCGACGTGTTCTTGAATGCGTGTATGCGGATAATTCATTAAAGTCTCCCTGAACGAGATGTTTCTAAGGGTCAAATTATAAACCAAAGCCAGGCAATGATGCCTTGCTTCTGTACTTTACCTCTGGTATAATCGCCCCGCTGACTAGACCTGCCTGCGGCAAAATAAGGCTGCTGGCATGGAGACCTGCAGAATAACATACTAAAAATAGGAGAGGCAGACGTCATGACTATCGAAAAGGAAGTAAAAACAGAAACGATTAAAGAATTCGCCCGTCACGAAGGCGACACTGGATCACCAGAAGTCCAGATAGCAATACTCAGTAAACGTATCAGCCAGCTCACCGAGCACCTGAGACTGCACAAGCATGATGAGTCCTCTCGTAGAGGACTCTTAAAAATGGTTGGACAGCGCCGCAGGTTACTGGCGTATGTGCGCAGAAACGATTTCCAGCGCTATATCGCGCTTACAGATCGGTTAAATATCCGGCGGAAATAACCCCCGCTAGTGAGCAAGATGGGTAATCGTCTACTCACTTTATGCGCAACCGGTTCTTAAAAATGACATCCGCAGCTTGGTAAAGGCCACATCCTTTTTCTGGTCAGGTGAGGCCTTAATCATGCTGCGGTTTCATTATAAAAACCAATCAAAAAATGCTCATCGGTTGGGCATTGAAAAATGCGGATGATAAATCCAATTTCTATAAGAATGAGTGGCAGCCTGTTCCAGGCACAATATTTCTTCACCCACATTTTTCAGTTCCTAACCTGGTGAGCCCAAACCAGGAGAAATTATGAAACCCGAAACAAAGATTTTTGAAGCCAGAGTAGGTGACGAACTAGTCATCTTTGAAACTGGCAAACTTGCCCACCAGGCTGGTGGGGCAGTTACTGTGCGGCTGGGCGATACGATGATGTTCGCTGCAGCTACTATGAGTTCTGATGTGCGCCCAGGAATAGATTTTTTCCCGCTCACGGTGGATTATGAAGAACGCATGTATGCCGGTGGGCGTATTCCAGGATCTTTCTTCCGCCGTGAAGGGCGTCCTACGGAAGAAGCCATTCTCACCGCCAGATTGACTGATCGCCCACTACGCCCGTTATTTCCAAAAGATATGCGCAATGACGTGCAGGTGATCCTCTACTCGCTGTCCATCGACGAGGACAATCCTATTGATATCCTGGGCGTCAATGCAGCTTCCGCGGCGATAATGATTTCCGACATCCCCTGGGATGGCCCAGTCGGCGCCGTCCGTATTGGCCGGTTAGATGGAAAATTCATCGTTAATCCCACCGTCTCCCAACAAGAGACTTCTGATCTTGATCTGCGCATTGCCGGCACACAGGATGCCATCCTGATGGTTGAATGCGGGGCAAAGGAAGTTAATGAAGCAGATATGCTCGCAGCTTTAGAATTCGGTCACCAGGCGCTTCAACCTCTGATCGCAGTTCAGAACAAGATGCGCGTTGAATTAGGGAAGGCTAAACGGGACTATACACCTTTTGCTATCCAGGATTCGTTGAAGGAAGAGGTTCACCAGAGAGTTACACACGAGCTTGATACTATTTTTAACCAGCAATATCTCAAAGCCGAGCGAAGTACTGCTTTAGATGATCTAAAAAATTCGGTGGTTACGGAATTGAGCGCTTCCGATGAAACCTTAGTTCCAGCGATCAGCAATGCCTTTGAAGAAGCGCTGCGAACTTCGGTGCGTACTCGCATCCTTGAGCGCAGCATCCGTCCGGACGGGCGCAGTTTGACCGAAATCCGCCCGATCTGGTGTGAAGTAGATATCAGTCCAAGAGCGCATGGCTCAGGCCTGTTCACACGAGGGGAAACCCAGGTGATCACCCTGGCGACTCTGGGCACACCCCGCGATGCCCAGGAATTGGACACCCTGCAAGGCATGGATGCCAAGCGATATATGCACCACTACAATTTCCCGCCTTTCTCAACCGGCGAAGTAAGAGCGCTACGCGGTTCGTCGCGGAGAGATATTGGTCATGGCGCCCTGGCGGAACGCGCCTTAGTTCCAGTGCTCCCATCTGAAGAAGAATTCCCGTACACCTTACGCCTGGTATCAGAAGTCTTAAGCTCCAACGGTTCATCTTCCATGGCTTCGGTATGCGGGTCAACCCTGGCTCTGATGGATACAGGTGTGCCTATTAAAGCTCCGGTAGCAGGCGCCGCCATGGGATTGATCAAGGAAGGCGAACAATACGCCATTCTCACGGATATCCTGGGCGCGGAGGATCACCTGGGTGATATGGACTTCAAAGTTGCCGGCACCGAAAAAGGTATCACAGCCCTACAAATGGATATCAAGATCAAGGGGATCACCTCGCAAATCATGTCTGAAGCTTTAAAACAGGCTCGAGTTGCCAGGCTTGCTATCCTGGAGCAAATGCTGGTGGTGATTTCATCGCCACGTCCCGACCTTAAGCCACATGCGCCGCGCATTACGGTGGTTAAAATTCCAGTGGATAAAATTGGCGCGGTCATCGGGCCAGGTGGTAAAGTTATCCGCAGCATACAAGAACAAACCGGCGCAAAAATTGACATTGAAGAAGACGGCTCAGTTTACATTGCCGCCACCAATGGCGAAAGCTCGCGCACAGCCCGTGAAATGGTTGAATCACTGACTGAGTCGGCGGTGCTGGGTAGAATATACACCGGCAAGGTTGTCCGGGTAGCCGACTTTGGCGCTTTTGTTGAGATTCTACCTAACATGGATGGCATGGTGCACATTTCCCAGCTGGACAGCGAACGAGTAAACAAAGTAGAGGATGTGGTCAGCCTGGGTGATGAAATAACCGTGATGGTCACGGGCATTGATCCACAGGGCAAAATCCGCTTATCCCGTCAGGCGGTTCTGGAGGGTTGGACGCTTGAAGAAGCCATAACCCATGACCGGGGCAGTTCGGGCGGTCGTCCGAGTGGCGGGAGACCGGGAGGCGGTGGACAGCGCTCTGGTGGAAACCGTCCCGGGTACGGCGATAACCGTTCAGGAGGCAACCGCGGACCCCGCAGATGATTCCTAAAAAGGGTCAGCTTACATGCTGACCCTTTTTATTTTTCGGTGCGCGCTTGTAGATAATCGCTGAAGCCGCCATGGTAACTTACCAAGACTCCCTGTTCGAAAACCATAATGCGCTTCACGGTTCGGTCCAGAAAATAACGGTCGTGGGAAATCACCAGGACTGTTCCTTCAAAGTCGGTTAGACTATTCTCGAGTACTTCTGCTGAGGCAATATCCAGGTTATTGGTGGGTTCATCAAGGAGCAAGAAATTCGCCCCAGATAAGACCAATAATGCCAGCTGGAGCCGGCTTCGTTCGCCTCCCGAAAGCAGCTTAATTTTAAGTGTTGTCTGACGGTAAGTGAACAAATACCGGATCAGAAAAGCCACTGCATTTTGCTCGCTTAACCTGCCTGCATATCGTACTGCTTCCAACAGTGTTTGTTACATATCGAGAGTCTGGTGTTCCTGGGCATAATACCCGGTGCGCACACTTGGGCCAATGATGACATCACCCGAGTCGGGTTCAACCAATCCCAGGATTATTTGGAACAGGACTGATTTTCCGGAACCATTAGGGCCAATGACGCCAATCCTCTCGCCATGACGAACTTCAAGATCAACTGGATGTAAAAGCTGGCGAGAGCCATACTTCTTTTCCACGGCGCGCAATTCTAACACTTTCGAGGATCCACGCCAACCGTTTAATCGTAAATCCATGCGTTGGCGCTCTAAAACAGGCCGGTCGATTCTTTCTATTCTGTCTATCCGGTTTTGCATCGCTTTGGCGCGCTTGGCAAATTTTTCGTTATCATAAATTTTCCCCCAAATAGCATATCGCTTGGCTGCTTCTTGTAAGCGATTTATCTCACGCTGTTGTATTTGGAAAAGCTCTTCCTGCCGTGCCTGGCGGATTTCTTTATCTACGATGTAACCGGAATAATCCCCTGAAAATATTGAGAGTTTGCCATCTTCTAACTCTGCAATATGTGTGACAACAGCATCGAGAAGAAAACGATCATGGGAGATAATCACCACCGTTCCAGGATAAGATGTAATCAACCTTTCAAGATAAGCTTTCCCAGGCAGATCGAGATGGTTGTCCGGCTCGTCCAATAATAAGACATTCGGTCGCTGTAATAATATAACCACCAGATTTACTAACTTTTTTTGCCCACCTGAAAGCACGCCGACAGGTTTTTCAAGATCGTCTTCAGGTAAACCGAGGTTCACCAACATATCCCGCACGCGTTGTGGATAGGTACTGCCGCCCAGGGATTCGTATTCTTCCAATAAGTCTTGTTGTTGCTGTAAGACATGGTTTAACGCGGCGGCATTACTATATACAACCGATTCAGACAGGTTCTTTTCAACCTGCTCCAGAGTATTCAGTAACTCATAATAACGGGGGTTGCCTTCCAAAGCTGCTGCGTAGGCGGTCACGTGGGGATCGAGCTCAGGCTGCTGGGGAAGATATCCAATAGTTGTATCTTTTGCGCGGGTGATTAACCCGCCAGGCTCGGGTTGATATTCTCCAACCATTAACTTGAACAAGGATGACTTCCCAGCGCCATTTGGGCCAATCAAACCGATTTTTTGGTCATCCTGGATTTGCCAGGATAATTCCCGAAATATCGTGCGAGCTCCAAGAATTAGGGTTATGTTAAACAAGCTTAAAGATATCAACGCATCATCCTGGCAAAAGAATTGGTATCCTGAATTTTAAAGTGTACATACATTAACCCCACGAATACAAGTGCTTCCAGTATATTTCCCAATGTGTCCTAATTCTATCCTAAGAACAGACTGTGTGGTTTAATTGGCTTAAAAGGGGAGCTGTCCATGCCAAATAAATTTTCAACCAGCGCATATCGCTATCCTGGCGAGTATATGATCCTTGCAGGGACTATTGTTCTCGTTTTGCTGGTCATCGGTTTGACTGCTGCAGCAACCTTGTGTGGCAGTGTGCTGTTCATAGGTTTCATCCTCTTTCTATCATACAACGCCTCAACGGCACAGCACAGCCAATTGTTGCAGCGAGCCAGGCGGATCACACAACAAAATGAGCCTGAGCTGGCTGTTATCATTACGGAATGTGCTGAGCGACTGCAGGTGGAACCCGTCCAGGTTTTCGTAGTGCCTAACCGGGTGCTAAATGCCTATACGTTCGGTTTGAGTTCACCCAAAGCCATTGTGCTATATGAACCGCTGTTCCATGTCATGGACCGCGATGAACTTCAATTCATCATCGGGCACGAAATGGGTCATGTGTGCCTGGGGCATACCTGGTTGAATTCACTGGTAGGGGGCATGGCTGGAATACCTACTACAGCGTCCGCAGCACTGCTGCTGGTGCTGGCGCTGCGCTGGTGGAACCGGGCCTGTGAATTTTCGGCAGATCGGGCTGGATTACTGGCATGCGCAACCCCAGGAAAGGCGATCACAGCATTGGTCAAGCTGGAGGCGGGCGCCGACGCTGGCGCCGATGGATTGGACAATGACGATATTCGCAGGGCAATCCAACGCATTGAAAATGAAGATGACGATTGGCTAAACAACCTGGGAGAATTGGTAGCTACACATCCCATGATCATCAAACGCATCCAACAACTCCGCCAGTACACCCGGTCCGCAGAATACCAACGCCTGCAAGTTCAGGTAAACCAGAATTTAAGCTGACGTTGGCAGGCTGGGCATTTGTGGTCCAGGGATATGCAACAGCTCTGCCAGGGCAGAGCGTAACGCCACACGGTCATCCCAGGGATACTCAACTGTACCAAAGCACATGGATTGTTCATGCCCTTTACCGCACAGCATGATGATGTCCCCACCGCGAGCTAAAGCTACAGCCCGGCGGATAGCATTTCCTCGGTCTGGAATTATGTATAAATTTACGCCATCTTGAGCGCCTGCTTTACGAGCAGCCTGCAACATATCCGCCAGGATCGCTTCGAGTGATTCTGTGCGCGGGTCTTCGGCTGTGATGATCGTGATATCTGCTATCAGGGCCGAAACTTCAGCCATCAATCGTCGTTTTTGTTCATCGCGCAAGCCCGCAGACCCAAAAACCGTAATCACCCTGCCTTTAGTCATTTGGCGAGCCGCCTCCAGAGCGCGCTGTAAAGCGTTTGGCGTATGTGCAAAATCCACGATGGCAATGAAAGCCTGTCCCATGTCAATGGATTCCATTCGCCCAGGCACTCCTCCAAAATGAGCGATCCCCTGAGAAGCAGCTCCAGGATCAACTTTCAAAGCGCCTACTGTAGTAGTTAAAGCCGCCAGGCAGTTGGCAACATTGAACTGACCCATCAGGTTACAATCGATATGGAAATGCTCTTGCCGAAAAGCAACTTCGAATTGGAGCCCATGCAAGGAATGGCTCACCCGGCTGGCGGAAAAATCCGCCTGTATTTCCTGGCTGTAAGACATGAGTCTGACGCCAGATAAGCTCTTGATCACCTCATTCAAATAATTGAATGAATTGTCGTCGCGATTCAATATGGCTATGCGCACATTGCCATTTTCTTTAGATCGCGTCTCAGCCAGACTCTGAAACAAGCGCGCTTTGGCTGCCCGGTAATTTTCATAACTGCCGTGCTGGTTGAGATGCTCGTGAGTAATATTCGTGATAACGCCAATATCAAATTCGCATGCATCCGTCCTGTGCTGCACCCACCCATGCGATGTAGTCTCCAATACGCAATGAGTCAAACCCGCGCTAACCATTTGAGCCAGGTAGCGCTGGATTTCCAGGGCATCCGGCGTAGTGACGTGGAAACCCGTGTCCAGGACTTGGTCGCCAACCACGGCATTAACCGTTGAAATCATCCCGGCTTTAATCCCGGCGGCTTTAAGAATCTCAAAGATCAAATTCACTGTGGTAGTTTTTCCATCCGTCCCGGTAACGCCAATCATGGTTAAGTGACGCCCTGGATTGCCATAAAAAGCTGCCGCCAGGTAAGCCAGCGCCTGGCGCGAATTCTCCACTTTCACATAGGGGACGCTCAATCCGGTGATTTCTTCAGTGCCGACAACCACAGCGGCCCCACGCTGTATAGCATCGGGTATGAATTGATGGCTATCTACGGTGTAACCCTGCATGGCAACAAATATAAAACCGGGCTGCACCAGGCGGTTGTCTGCCGCTATACCTTTGATCGGTTCATCTGTTAAATCCCCACAGAATGGGAAGGGAAAGTCAAACCATAATTGCTTTAGATTTATAGGCATAGGCATTTAAAAAAGTGTGCACTGCAAGGAATTCCTGCAGTGCACAGTATAGCACTTGAAATAAATTTTCACGAAAACTGAGAAGTCAGGAAAGTCCCTGGCGCAAGTTCCCCAGCTGCCCGGCTACTGATGCGTCCAGGACCTTGCCGCCCACCCGGATCACCAGCCCGCCCAAGATGTCTGGATCGACTCGGAAGGCGATCGTCGCCTGGCTGCCAATCTTACTCAATACATCCTTCTTGACTGTTTCTTTTTCCTCGCCGGTCAAAGGTAAAGCACTGGTTACTTCCGCAGAAGCACCACTAGCGGAAAAGCCCTCTAAGACAGTCACTTTTCCAGATTTCACACCCGAAAAGAACTCGTCGATCAGGGCATGTTGGCGGCGTTCGTCTAAAGCTTCACCGATTAATTTCTGCGCCGCCGCGATGGAGAGCGCGGCAACCTGGCTGCGTACTTCACCAAGAATCCGGTCGCGTTCCACACCAATCTCAGCCAGGGCTGCATCGCGGGCTTTAGCCGCATCGGCTTCTGCAGCTGCGCGTACTTCACGCCCGGCAACTTCAGCCCGTTCGGTGGCTTCACGCACCAGTTGGGCGGCTTTAGTTTGCGCTTCAGCCACAATCTTGGAGGCTTCTTTTTCAGCATTAGAACGGGCTTCAGCAGCAATATTGGCATCTTCCAGACCCTGGGCGATTTTCTCCTTGCGAGTTGCCAGCATTTTCAAAATGGGCCGGTAGGCAAATGCGTATAACAACACCGCCAGCACACTGAAATTTAATATCTGGAATATCAGGAATCCCAGGTTAATACCCAGTTTTTCCATGGTTTACTCCTCAGGCTGCGAAGATGATGATCAGCGCCACGGCCAATGCGTAAATAGCCACTGCCTCTGCGAAAGCCATACCCAGGATCATGTTCGTCTGAATGATCGGCGCGGCATCCGGGTTGCGGCCCATCGCCTGCACGCCGCCCATGGCAGCTAATCCCACACCCACACCAGCGCCAATTGCGCCCAACATGGCCAACCCGGCGCCAAGTAATTTGAATGCAGCTACAATATCTCCAGTCATTTATGTTCTCTCCTTCTTAAGAATTTATAAACATTTCAAAATCAGGCTGGAGCAGGTTCTTCATGGTGCTCTTCGCCGTGATGGCTTACCGTGGCTCCGCTGGCGAACATCAAAGCCAGCAGGGAAAACACATAAGCCTGGATGATACCAAAGAACACTTCAAAAATATATAATCCAGCGGGAACAACCACCGCAGTAAGCGCCCCCACAATGGAAAGCAGCAAGGCGCCGGCGAAAATATTGCCAAACAAACGGAAGGCAAACGAGAGGACTTTCGCCAGCTCCAGGATTATTTCGAGAAATCCCACAAGAAAATCTATGACGCCAAACGGGCCGCCGTTCACCAGGCGATTAAACTGGAAGAACTTACTGAAATACCCCGGGCCTATCGCCATCACGCCAAACACCTGAACCATGACCACAGTGCTGATCGCCAGCGCCAGGGTGAAATTCAGATCGGTTGCAGAACCGCGCAAGAACGGCACAACTTCATAATACTTAGCTGTGTCTACTTCCTTGGCGCCCGGAAAACCGAAGGCTGCCTCCGAGTGTTCAGCCGTGCTGGCTTCGCTTGATCCTTCTGAATGGCTTTCTGCGGCAGCGGCGTTCTTGATATCCTGCGTCTTATCCAAACCCCACAGAACGCCCGGGATCAGTTCCACGGTTTTAAAGCCATAAGAGCCATGGCTTTCTTTTAGATAGCCAATACTTTCAAAGCCAGGGATGAGCTTGATCATATTGGCGGTGAATACCAGCAAAAAAATCGTCCCAGTAAGCGGGAAAATACGTTTAGCCCACCTACCGGCTGAGCTTTCCGCCATATTCCAGAACATTTCGACCAGCATCTCAAAGAAGTTATAAATTCCGGTCGGCACCAGTTTTCCGGATTTAACAAAGCGGTATGCCCCTACAGCCAACAGGATTAAAACCAGGTCTGCCAGCATGGTGGCAAGCATAGTGTTAGTGATTGGAAAACTGCATTGATAAGCTTCACCGACGGGTTTACATAACAGTAAAGGGTTGGGGCTATCAGTCTCAAACGGCTGGACGATGTATATCCCGGTCTCCTCACCAGGCAGGACCACCAACGGGGCAATAGGACGCAGCACGCCGGGTCCCATGAAAGCCGCATAAATGCCAATTGCAACCAGGGCAAGAATAATCCAACGTTTTACCGGAGTTCGTTTCTTGGTGGTTTCACTCACTCCTCTTGTCCTCCTTCATCATGGTCGATATTTCCCCGGCCAGATTTGACGGGGGGCTGTGGTATTTTGGCTACGGCCGCGGTTGCCAACCGAAGCACCACGTACATTGAAACTGGTCCTGAGCCAAGAAGCAATAAAATGGTAAAGATTGGCTTAGTGTTGAGCGTTTTATCTAACCAGACCCCAAGCAGAACCGCTATCAAAACAACCCCAACGACCGCAAAACCCACCTGGCTGGCTAAGGCCACGCCTAGATTCAAGATTGGAGCGCGGTTCTTCTCCAACGGATCATTGGGCTGGTTCATAGCGGGCGAATTGTATCATATTTCACGAAATTTCGTCAACGACCAATCCCAGATTTATCTACGAGAAAAAGACCGATACAGCCGTCCTGGCCATGTTGAAGAAGGGTCCAAAAAGCGTTCCCAACAAGATAATCCCGCAGGTAAGGATGGTCAAGGCCAAAGCAAATGGGCGCGGGATGGGCAGAGGAATTTTCTCATCTTCTGGCTTTTTCAATGGGTACAGGTAGATGACTTTAAGCACGGTTAGATAGTAGTACAAACCGACAATTGAATTCAAAACGCCCACCACAGCCAGCCAAATCCAATTGGCATTCACCGCAGCCGCGAACACAAATACCTTGGCAACAAAACCGGCCAGCGGAGGCATCCCGGACAAAGACAGGAAAGCCACCAGCATCACCAGGGCTAAAGTGGGCGAACGCCGGCTCAACCCGGCATAATCAGAGATTTCATCCGAACCGACTACATGCGAAAAAACTACTACTGCGCCAAATGCCGCCAGGTTAGTGATCATATAAGCGCCTAAATAAAATAAAACGCTGGTGGCGCCTAAATCACTAATGGCTACCAGACCAATTAAAATGTACCCCGCGTGAGCGATGGAGGAATAAGCCAGCAGGCGCTTGATATTTTTTTGAGCCAGTGCCAATAAATTCCCCAGGGTCATGGTTGCTACGGATAACACTGCCAATATAGACGTCCAATAACCATCCAAAGCCGGGAAAACTAAAACAAGGAAACGCAGTAAAACCGCAAAGCCGGCAGCCTTGGAAGCTGTCGACAAAAAGCCAGCAACAGGCGTAGGAGCCCCCTCATACACGTCCGGAGCCCAAAAATGGAAAGGCACCGCTGAGATTTTAAAGCCAAACCCCACCAGGATGAGCAACAGGCTGCCAATAACTGGCACTAAGGCAGTCCCATTTATCCCGTCCAGCACCGCAGCCAGGTCTGTGTAGTTCGTTTTACCAGTTAAACCAAACAGCAGGCTCAAACCATAAAGCATGACGGTCGAAGTCAAAGCACCAAATAACAGGTATTTCATGCCTGATTCGGCAGATTTATCACCCTGGCGCAGGAAACCCGCCAGCACATACAGTGGGATTGAGGTGGTCTCAATTGCCAGGTAAAGCAAAATGACATCTCCGGCTGAAGCCATCAGGTTCATGCCGAGGGTCGATACCAGCATCAGCAGGTAAAACTCGCCCCTTTTCCCCAGCCAGGCAGTGTCCATGGCAAATAGCGTGGTGATGGCTGCACCAAAAATGAACAGCATCTTAAAAGCAAAGGTCAGCCAGTCGTGCCGGACCATTCCCCCAAAGGCATAATCACCCGTCCCAACCGGCGTGCCAAAAAGCAGGCTGGCTGCCATAACCACCAGCAGACCGCCAAAAGTGAGCCAGCCCAGGTTGCGCCGATAATCCTCATTCCAAACCGCGTCAAATGCCAGTACGAATCCCGCCAGGATCAAGATCAATAACTCAGGCAGAATGGCACTGAACAATGAAAAATCA
>Ga0153916_10002535_pt1 | contig 13352 bp, 10 predicted proteins | sample Opewatmetagenome_FD_109642 | JGI IMG/M metagenome (GOLD analysis project Ga0153916, IMG submission 109642) | Freshwater wetland microbial communities from Ohio, USA - Open water 3 Core 3 Depth 4 metaG | ecosystem: Environmental > Aquatic > Freshwater > Wetlands | place: USA: Ohio, Lake Erie...
CGGCCTAGAGGTGTTCCAGTTCGAAGCTTTCGCCGCGGCGGAAGCGCGCGAACGGCCGCGGACGGCTCGGATCGTCGAGCCTGAGGGCCGCCTCCTTGACCACCATCCGGGTGATGTTCGGCAGGTTGAGGTGGAGCGCCTCGTCGAAATCGACCCAGGCGACCTCTTCCAGCTCTCCGCAGTCGGGCTGGCGCTCCAGGCTGATCAGCCGCTCGGCGTCGGCCATCAGGAACCAGGTGTCGAAGCGCTTTGCGACCGCCGGCGGCGTGATGGCGCGGGCGACGATTTGCAGCGCCGCCAGGTCGGGAAGGGCGCCCTGGCCCAGGAACTCCCGCCACGGCCCGGCGGCCGGCCGCGGCTCGGCGGGTTGGGCCAGCAGGAGGCCGGCTTCCTCGAACATCTCCCGGATCGCGGCCAGCGCCAGGGCGCGCCCGCGGGGACCTTTGCGATGGGCGACGAAGATGGCGGCGACGTCCGGGTCCAGATCCGTCGCATGGGGCGCACGGAAGTCGGCCGGATCCACGCGGCCGCCGGGAAAGACCCAGGCGTTGGGCATGAAGCTGTGGCCGCCGTGGCGGCGGCCCATCAGAACCTGGGGCTTGAGCCCGTCGCGTCGGATGACGAGGAGGGTGGCGGCGTCCCGCGGCCGCACGGCGCGAGCGCCCGGCTTGCGGATCGGACCTTCAGGCGGGCGGCGGACGAGGGGGGCGTCGGTCATGAAACAACTGTATGGCCCCGCCCATCTGCATGGAAAGGGCGCCCTGGCGTCAATCGACGTCGCATATGGCCGCAGTCGGACCGACCCCCGCTGCGCGACCTAACGCCGCCGGGACTTTCCGGGCTTCGGCTTGGTCCCCTTGGAGCCCCTGGAGCTCTTGGGCGGGCCTCCCGGACGTCCGCTCTCGGCGCGGCGGCGGACGCCCAGGCGCGGGCGCGGCGCGTTGGGATCGGCCGGCGCCGGGTCGCTGAGCATGTCGAACAGGAGCCCGCCGGTGATCGGCGTGGCTTCCCGCAGGCGCACCTCGACCATCATGCCCAGCGGCCAGCGTGCGCCGGTGCGCTCGCCGACCAGGGCGTGCGCCCGATCGTCGTGCACGAAGAACTCCCCGCCCAGGCTGGAGACCGGCACCAAGCCGTCGGCGCCAGTGTCGGCGAGGCGGATGAAGAGGCCAAATCGCGTTACCCCGGTTATGCGGCCGGTAAATTCCGCGCCCACCCGGTCGGACAGGAAGCTCGCGACATAGCGGTCGGTGGCGTCGCGCTCGGCGGCCATGGCGCGGCGCTCGGCATGGGTGATCAGCTCGGCCGTATCCTTCATCTGGGCGATGTCGCGGTCGGTCAGGCCGTCCTCACCCAGGCCCAGGGCGCGGACCAGGGCGCGGTGGACCACCAGGTCCGCATAGCGCCGGATCGGCGAGGTGAAGTGCGCGTAGCGCATCAGGTTTAGGCCGAAGTGGCCGAGGTTGTCGGTGGAATAGTGCGCCTGCATCTGGGTGCGCAGGACCACCTCGTTGACGATGTCGGCGTGCGGCCCCTCGCGGGTCATGTCGAGCAGCCGGTTGAAGCGCTCGGTGCGGACCGTCTCCCCCTTGGTCCAGGCGATGGACAGGGTGGACAGGAAGTCCACGAGCGCCAGCAGCTTCATGTCGCTGGGGGATTCGTGGACCCGGTAGATCAGGGGCGTGCGCTTGGCCTCCAGGGTCTCGGCCGCGCAGACGTTGGCCTGGATCATCATCTCCTCGATGAGGCGATGGGCCTCCAGCGAGGCGCGCGGGGTGATCGAAGTCACCTCGCCCTCGGGGTTGATGACGATCTTGCGTTCGGCGCTCTCGATGGCCAGCGGGGAGCGGGCGTCGCGGCCCTTCTTCATGGTCGAATAGGCCGCCCACAGGGGCTGGAGGATCGTGTCCAGCAGCGGCTGGGTGGTGTCGTCCGGCAGGCCGTCGATCGCCGCCTGCGCCTGTTCGTAGGACAGCTTGGCCGCCGAGCGCATCAAGCCGCGCATGAAGCGGTGCGAGCGCTTGCGCCCGTCTGCCCCGAAGACCATCCGCACAGCCACGCAGGCGCGGTTCTCACCATACCGCAGCGAGCAAAGCCCGTTGGACAGCCGCTCGGGCAGCATCGGCTCGACCCGGTCGGGGAAGTAGACGCTGTTGCCCTTGTCGCGGGCGGTGTGGTCCAGGGCGGAGTTCGAGCGCACGTAGGACGAGACGTCGGCGATGGCGACCCAGACGATCCAGCCGCCGGGGTTGCCGGCGTCGTCGTCCATCTGGGCGTAGACGGCGTCGTCGTGGTCGCGGGCGTCGGCCGGGTCGATGGTGATCAGGGGGACGTTGCGCAGGTCCTCGCGGCCCGACAGCGTCGGCGCCTGAGCCGCCTCGGCCTCGGCTTCGGCTTCAGACGGGAAGCCCATGGGGATGCCATGGGTGTGGATGGCGATCAGCGAGGCCGCCCGCGGCTGGTCCTCGCGGCCGACCACCTCAAGGAGCTTGCCGCGCCGGGGGCCGAAGCGGCGGTCGAGCATGCCCACCTGCGCCAGCACCAGATCACCGTCGCGCAGCTTCTCGCCTTCGTGCTCTGGCAGAAGGAGAGTTTCCTTGGAGCGGCGGTCCACCGGCTCGACCCGGATTTCGCGGCGCTCCTTGCGGATCACGCCCAGGACGCGGTGGGCGCTCTGGCCCAGGCGCTTGATCAGCCGGGCCTCGAGCTCGCCGGTCTCCAGGCGCTCGAAGCGGACGAGCAGACGGTCGCCCAGGCCCGGCGCGCCGGCCACGGCTTCGTGCGGGGCCGGGGCCAGCCGCACGAGGGGCGCGTCCTCGCCTTTGGTCAGCTTGACCAGGAGTTCGCCGTCGGGGTCGCGCTCGACCACGTCGACCACGCCGACGGGGGGCACGGCGCCGGCCTCGGCGAAGCCCTTGCGGCCCCGCTTGCCCAGCGCGCCGGACTCCTCGAGTTCGCGCAGCATCTCGCGCAGCGCCTTGCGGTCGGCGCCCTTCAGGCCGAAGACGCGGGCGATCTCGGCCTTGTCGGTCTCTCCGGCGTCGCGGATGAAGGCGACCAGGGTGGCGCGGTCCGGCAGGCCCTGCGCGTGGCGCGCGGAGGGCTTCTTCGGGGCGAACCGATCAGACTTCGGTGTGCGAGGTTTGGCCATATCGCCCTCATAGCGTGAAATCCGCGCCGGAGGGCGCCAATTTCACGCCGAGTCGCGGCTCAGGCGCTGGCCTTTTTCTTGGCGGCCCCCTTCTTGGCCTTGCTCGCCGCCTTGGGCTTTGCAGCGGCCTTGGGATTGGCCGCCTTTGTCGCCGATTGGGCCGCGGGTTTGGCCTTGGCCGCGGCGCGGGCCGGCTTCTTCTTGCCGCCGCCCTTGGCCTCGCGTTCCGCCAGCAGCTTGACCGCCTCTTCGAGGGTCATGTTCTGCGGATCGGCGCCCTTGGGCACGTTGGCGTTGGTCGAGCCGTGCTTGATGTAGGGGCCATAGCGGCCCGACAGCACCTTGACCGGCATCCCGTCGCCGGGGTGCGCGCCCAGGTCCTTGAGCGCGGCGGCTTCGTTGCGGCCACGCCCTTTGCCGCCCGCGCGCTTCTCCGCGAGCAGGGTCACGGCGCGGTTCAGGCCGACCTCGAAGACCTCGTCAACGTTCTCGAGATTGGCGTAGGCGCCGTTGTGCTGGACGAAGGGGCCGTAGCGGCCGATGCCGGCGAGGATCATCTCGCCGTCCTCGGGGTGGGCGCCCACCTCGCGCGGCAGGCGCAGCAGGCGCAGGCCCTTCTCCAGGTCCATGCCGGCGGGCGGCCAGGCCTTGGGCAGGCTGGCGCGCTTGGGCTTGTCGCCTTCGCCGAGTTGCACGTAGGGGCCGAAGCGGCCGGACTTCAGGAACACCGTCTGGCTGGTCTCGGGATCCACGCCCAGCTCGCGGTCGCCGTTCTGGGCCTCGGCCTCCTCGCCGTCGGGCACGGCCAGCGGACGAGTGTAGCGGCATTCCGGATAGTTCGAGCAGCCGACGAAGGCGCCGAACTTGCCGGTCTTCAGCGACAGGCGGCCGGTGCCGCAAGTCGGGCAGGCGCGCGGCTCGGTCCCGTCGCCCTTGTCGGGAAAGATGTGGGGGCCGAGCGCCTCGTTGAGCGCGTCGAGCACCTGGGTGACCCGCAGCTCGCCGATCTCGCCCACGGCCGCGTGGAAGTCGGTCCAGAACTCGCGCAGCAGGACCTTCCAGTCGAGTTCGCCGGCCGAGACCAGGTCGAGTTTCTCCTCCAGGTCGGCGGTGAAATCGTATTCGACGTAGCGCTGGAAGAACTGCTCCAGGAAGGCGGTGACCAAGCGGCCCTTGTCTTCGGGGATGAAGCGGTTCTTCTCCATCCGCACATAGGCGCGGTCGCGCAGCACGGTCAGGACCGAAGCGTAGGTTGAGGGCCGGCCGATGCCGAGCTCCTCCATCTTCTTGACCAGGCTGGCTTCCGAATAGCGCGGCGGCGGTTCGGTGAAGTGCTGGGCGGCGCGCGCGGCGATCACCTTGGCGTCGGCGCCTTCGCGGACCTGCGGCAGGCGGCCGCCTTCCTCATCATCGGCGTCGTCTCGCCCCTCCTCGTAGACGGCCAGATAGCCGTCGAATAGCACCACTTGGCCGGTGGCGCGCAGGCCGGTCTTCCCGTCGGCGCTCTCCAGTTCGATGGTGGTGCGCTCGATGCGGGCGGCCTCCATCTGCGAGGCGATCATCCGCTTCCAGATCAGCTCGTAGAGCCGGCCCAGGTCGGACTCCAGGCGCAGCGAGCCGGGATTGCGGGCCAAGCTGGTCGGCCGGATCGCCTCGTGGGCTTCCTGGGCGTTCTTCGCCTTGGTCTTGTAGATGCGGCCGCTCTCGGGGACGTAGTCCTTGCCGTAGAGGCCGCCGATCACCTTGCGGGCCTCGTCGATCGCCTCAGGGGCCGACTGGATGCCGTCGGTCCGCATGTAGGTGATCAGACCCACCGTCTCGCCGCCGATGTCGATGCCCTCGTAGAGCTTCTGGGCGGCCTGCATGGTGCGCTGGGCGGAGAAGCCGAGCTTGCGCGAGGCCTCCTGCTGCAGGGTCGAGGTGGTGAAGGGCGGGGCGGGCGTGCGCTTGCCGGGCTTCTTCTCCACCGAGGCGACGCGGAACGCCGCGGCCTTGACGGCGCCCTGGGCGGCCATGGCGGAGGCCTCGTTGCCGAGGTCGAACTTGGTGAGGCGCTTGCCCTCGTGCTTGACCAGGCGGGCCAGGAAGGGGTCGCCCCCGGCCGAGACGTCGGCCTCGACGGTCCAGTATTCCTGGGTCTTGAAGCGTTCGATCTCGATCTCGCGATCGACCACCAGGCGAAGGGCGACCGACTGCACCCGGCCGGCCGAGCGCGAGCCCGGCAGCTTGCGCCAGAGCACCGGCGAAAGGGTGAAGCCGACCAGGTAGTCCAGGGCGCGGCGGGCCAGGTAGGCGTCCACCAGCTCCATGTCGATCTGGCGCGGATGCTTCATCGCCTCGGTCACCGCAGACTTGGTGATGGCGTTGAAGACCACGCGTTCGACCTTGGCGCCCTTGATGGCCTTCTTCTTCTGAAGCACCTCCAGGACGTGCCAGGAAATGGCCTCGCCTTCGCGATCCGGGTCGGTGGCGAGGATCAGGCGATCGGCGCCCTTGGCGGCCTCGGCGATGTCGTTCAGGCGCTTGGCGGCCTTGACGTCGACATCCCAGGACATGGCGAAGTCCTCGTCGGGACGCACCGAGCCGTCCTTGGCAGGCAGGTCGCGGACGTGACCGTAGGACGCCAGGACGATGTAGTCCGAGCCCAGGTATTTATTGATGGTCTTGGCCTTTGCAGGGCTTTCGACGACGACGACATTCATGGGTTGGCTTCAGGCGATCCACGGGCGGGGCGCCCGAAACGAGAGGGCGCGAAAGGTGTGTCGGGCTCCCTAGCATGTCAACGGCGCATCGACTCGGCTTGGTTTAGTTAGCCTTTAGGTCGCAGTTTCTCCTAGCAGGCGACCACCCATCCGCCGGGCAGGAGCTCGGCGCGTCCGGCCAGGGAAAGTTCGACCAGCGCCGCGGACACCGCTGCGGCCGGCGCGCCCGCGTCACGCACGATTTCGTCGCGCGAAACCGGGGTCGGCGAGAGCAGGGTGCTGATGCGATCGCACAGGGCGCGCGCCTCCGTATCCGGTCCGAAAAGATCGGGCTCCGGAGGGTGGTATCCGGCTGGCGGCTCCTGGAAGCCGCCGAGGCCTTCCAGCGCCCGCAGGACGTCGTCGGCCCCCTCGCAGAGGCCGGCGCCCTGCCGAATCAGGTCGTTGGTCCCCCTGGCGCGGGGATCCAGCGGCGAGCCTGGGACGGCGAGGACCTCGCGGCCCTGCTCGTTGGCCAGGCGGGCGGTGATCAGCGAGCCGGAGCGGATCTCGGCCTCCACCACCACGACGGCGCGCGACAGCCCCGAGATGATCCGGTTGCGGCGGGGAAAATCACGGGCCTGGGCCCTATGGCCGGGCGGGCTCTCGGCGACGAGGCAGCCGGCCTCGGCGATGCGGCGGTAGAGATCGGCGTGCTCGGGCGGGTAGATGTCGTCCACCCCGCCGGCCAGCACGGCGACGGTCCCGGTGGGAAGCGCGCCTTCATGGGCGGCGCCGTCAATGCCGCGCGCCAGGCCCGAGGCGATCACCTGGCCGGCGGCGCCCAGTTCGGCGGCCAGGCCGCGGGCGAAGCGCTGTCCCGCCGCGGAGGCGACGCGGGCGCCGACGACGGCGACGCTCGATCGGCCCAAGAGTTCGATGCGCCCGCGGGCCCACAGCACCGGCGGCGGCGGATCGACCGCAGCCAGGGCGTGAGAGAATTCGGGCTCGCAGGCGCAGACGAGCCGCGCGCCCAGTGCGGCGCCGGCAGCCAGCTCCGCCTCGATCTCGGCGAGCGGGGGGATCTTGAGCGTGGCTGCACGGCCGCCGCGTCGGGCGAGGTCAGGCAGGGCGTCCAGCGCGCGGGCGGGATCGCCGAAGCGCTTGATCAGCTGGTCGAAGGTGACCGGGCCGACGTTCTCCGTTCGCGCCAGACGGAGCCAGGCGGCCCGTTCGGCGTCGGACAGGCGTCTGATCACGCCGCGGGTTCCGCCGGGGCGGCGTCTTTCTTCTCGCCGATGCGGGGCTCCTCGCCCTTCAGGATGCGGCGGATGTTGTCGATGTGGCGGATGAAGATCAGCACCGCCATGCCGAGCCCCAGCAGGGCGTAGGCATGCGGGCTGTCGGTCATGAAGACGAACAGGGGCGCCAGGGCCGCCGCCGTCAGGGCTGAGAGCGACGAGATCCGGGTGATTAGCGCCACCAGGATCCAGGTAAGCGCCGCAAAGACCCCGACCGGCCAGCAGGCGGCCAGCAGGGTGCCGAAGAAGGTCGCCACGCCGCGCCCGCCCTTGAAGCGAAGCCAGACCGGGAAGATGTGGCCCAGGAACGCCGCGCCTCCGGCCAGGCTCTTGAGCGTCGCCTGGGCGGTCTCGGGTGCGTCACGGGTCAGCAGCCAGGCGATGAGCACCGCCACCGCGCCCTTGCCACCGTCGCCCAGAAGGGTGATCAGAGCCAGGTCCCTGCGGCCGGTGCGCAAGACGTTCGTCGCGCCGATGTTGCCGGAGCCGATCTTGCGCACGTCGCCCGCGCCGCCCAGCCGCGTGGCGAGCACCCCAAACGGGATCGAACCCAGCAGTTAACCGCCGACGATGGCGATCAGCAGCTGGGTCTGGGTGAGATTCTCGAGCATGGACGCATTCCCCCTAGGGCGCGGAACCTAGCGCGTCGCGGCGGACGCGTCATGTCCCTCGCGTCGCGCGGCTAGTCCCGTCTGTAGACCACGCGCCCATCGACCACGGTCATCTTGACCGCGCCCTGCAGACGGCGGCCGTCGAAGGGCGAGTTCTTGGATTTCGACACCAGCTTGTCGGCGTCGATCACGACCGGGGCGTTGAGGTCGCAGAGCACCAGGTCGGCGGGGGCGCCTTTGGCAAGGCGGCCGGCGGGCAGGCCGAGAAGGTCGGCGGGCCGCTGGGTCACGCAGCGGATCAGGTCGATCAGCGGGATGCGGCCCTCGTGGTGGAAGGCCAGCAGGGCCGGCAGCAGGGTCTGCAGGCCCACGGCGCCGGGCGCAGCCTCGTCGTAGGGCAGGCGCTTGTCTTCGGCCGGTGCGGGCGCGTGGGCCGAGACGACGATGTCGATCAGGCCTGTGGCCAGGGCCTCGATAGTCGCCTGCCGGTCGCTCTCGCCGCGCACGGGCGGGTCGAATTTCAGGAAGGTGCGATAGTCGCCGATGTCCACCTCGTTGAACGACAGGTGATTGATCGAGGTGGTGGCCACGACGGGCAGGCCGCGGATCTTGGCCCGCTGCAGGCTTTCCAGCGCGCAGGCGGTGGTGATCTGGTCGACCAGCAGGCGCGCGCCGGTCAGCTCCACCAGCGCCAGGTCGCGGTCGAGCATGATCTTTTCGGCGATGGGCGGCACGCTGGGCAGGCCCATGCGGCCGGCGAACTCGCCCTCGGTGGCCGCGGCGCCCGCCGACAGCCAGGGGTCGGCGGGACGGTGGGCGACCAGGGTGTCGAAGGCCTTGGCGTAGGCGAGCACACGGCGCAGGACCTTGGAGTTGACGATCGGCCGGTCGGCGTCGGTCACATAGAGGCAGCCGGCCTCGTGCATCAGGCCGATCTCGGCCATCCGCTCGCCCTTGGCGCCCTTGGTGGCGGCGCCGGCGGGATAGACGTGGACCAGTTCGATGTCGCGGGCCCGGCGCAGGATGAAGTCCACCACCGAGGGTTCGTCCACCACCGGGTCGGTGTCCGGCTGCAGGACGATCGAGGTCACGCCCCCGGCCGCCGCGGCGAGCGAGGCGGACTTCAGCGTCTCCTTGGTCTCGGTCCCGGGCTCGCCGGTCTTGACGCGGATGTCCACCAGGCCCGGCGCCAGCATGACGCCGCCCCCGTCGACGACCTCGAAATCGTCGCCGAGAGTCCCAAGGTCGTGGCCCTGGCCGACTTCGGCGATCTTGCCGTTCTTGACCAGCAGGGCGCCGGGGCCGTCCCAGCCGCTGGCCGGGTCCACCAGGCGGACGTTGACGAAGGCGATCGGACGGGCGGGCATCAGGCGTTTTCCAGTCGCGCGGCCAGCGAGGCCAGGACCGCCATGCGGGCGGCGACGCCCATCTCCACCTGATCCTGGATCAGGCTGACCGACGGGTCGTCGGCGACGTCGGAATCGATCTCGACCCCGCGATTCATGGGGCCGGGATGCATGACGCGCACGTGAGGGGCGGCGAGGGCCAGCTTCTCGCGGTCGAGGCCGAAGAAGCGGAAGTACTCCCGCTGCGAGGGCGCCATCACCCCGTCCATCCGCTCCAGCTGCAGGCGCAGCATCATGACCACGTCGCAGCCGGCTATGCCCTTGCGCATGTCGTGGAACACCTCCACGCCCCAGCGGTCGGCCTCGGCCGGCATCAGGGTCGGCGGGCCCACGAGGCGCACCTCCGCGCCCATCATCTGCAGCAGGCCGACGTTGGAGCGGGCGACGCGGCTGTGCAGCACGTCGCCGCAGATCGCCACGCGCAGGCCCGCGATCCGGCCGAAGGCGCGGCGCATGGACAGCGCGTCCAGCAGGGCCTGGGTGGGATGCTCATGCTGGCCGTCGCCGGCGTTGATCACCGAGCAGGTGACCTTCTGCGAGAGCAGGGACGCCGCGCCCGAGGAGGAGTGACGCACCACCAGCAGGTCGGGCTGCATGGCGTTCAGCGTCACCGCCGTGTCGATCAGGGTCTCGCCCTTGGAGATCGACGAGGAGCGCGGGCTCATGTTGACCACGTCGGCGCCCAGCCGCTTGCCGGCCAGCTCGAAGGAGCTCTGCGTCCGCGTCGAGGCCTCGAAGAACAGGTTCATCAGCGTGCGACCCTTGAGCAGGTCGAGCTTCTTCGAGGTCTGGCGATTGAGCGAGACGAACCCGTCGGCGAGGTCGAGGAGGTCGGAGACCTCCACGGGGTTCAGATCCAGCACGGACAGGAAATGGCGCCGCGGGAAGGGGAAGGTCCTGCCGAGGACCTCGGTCATGCCGGTGGGGAGCGATGTCATTAAAGCCGCGTCATAGGCGAGACCGGCGGAGGCGCCAAGCGCGCGGGTTCATCCGCCCACAGTTCTGAGGCGTTCCAGCGCGCCCTGGAGGATCCAGGCGGCGGCCATCTTGTCCACCAGATCAGCCCGGCGGGCCCGGGTGACGTCGGCCTGCTCGATCAGGACCCGGTTCACGGCCATGGTCGACATCCGCTCGTCCCAGAAGGCGATGATCAACTCGGGCCGCAGTCGTAGCAGGTTGCGGGCGAAGGCGCGATTGGACTGGCAGCGCGTCCCTTCGGTCCCGTCCATGTTCACCGGCAGGCCGATGACGATGCCCACGGCTTCGCGGCTGGCCATCAGCTTGAACAGCGCCGCGGCGTCCTCGGAGAACTTGGTCTTCCGGATCAGCTCCATTGGGCTGGCCACCGTGCGGGTGGCGTCGGAGACCGCCACCCCGATGGTCTTCTCGCCCAGATCGAGCCCCATCAGCGGCCCGAAGCGCGGGAGCAGGGCGGGGAGTTCGGTCAGTTCGACGACGGCCATGGGGCTCCTTAGCCGCGATGGCGCGCCGCGTCACGGCGGGGCATGGGCGGCGACACCCGACGGTGCCTTCAAATCACTTTCGGCGGCTTGCGCTTGTCAAAGCCTGCCTGCCGCGGCTAACCCCTCCATTGAAGAACAGGAGGCCCCCATGGCCATCGACGCGGCGACCGTTCGCAAGGTCGCCAGGCTGGCGCGCATCGCCGAGCCGGAAGACAGACTGGAGCCCCTCGCCAAGGAGCTCACCGGGATCATCAACTGGATCGAACAGCTGAACGAAGTGAACACCGACGGCGTCGAGCCGATGACCTCGGCGGTCGCGGTGGCCCTGCCGTTGCGCGAGGACGTGGTCACCGAGGGCGGCGACGCCAGCGTGATCCTGGCCAACGCGCCCAAGACCGTGGACGGCTTCTTCGTCGTGCCGAAGGTGGTTGAGTGATGTCGAACCTCACGTCGCTGACGCTGAAGGCCGCTCTCGAGGGGCTTGAGGCCAAGTCGTTCTCCTCCGAGGAACTCACCCAGGCCCACGTGGAGGCGGTCGCCGCCGCCAAGCCCTTGAACGCCTTCGTCCTGGAAACCCCGGAGAAGGCCGCCGAAATGGCCAAGGCCGCCGACGCGCGCCGGGCCAAGGGCGAAGCCGGGCCGCTGGACGGCGTGCCGCTGGGGATCAAGGACCTGTTCTGCACCAAGGGCGTGCGTTCGACTGCCTGTTCGAAGATCCTGGGCAACTTCATTCCGCCCTACGAGTCCACCGTCACCGCCAACCTGTGGCGCGACGGCGCGGTGATGCTGGGCAAGCTGAACATGGACGAGTTCGCCATGGGCTCGTCCAACGAGACCTCGGCCTTCGGGCCGGTGGTCAACCCGTGGCGCGAGGCGGGCGGGAACACCAAGCTGACGCCGGGGGGCTCCTCCGGGGGGTCGGCCGCCGCTGTGGCCGCGGACCTGTGCCTGGGCGCCACGGCGACGGACACCGGCGGCTCGATCCGCCAGCCGGCCGCCTTCACCGGCACCGTGGGCATCAAGCCGACCTACGGCCGCTGTTCGCGCTGGGGCGTGGTGGCCTTCGCCTCGTCGCTCGATCAGGCCGGCCCCGTCGCCAAGACGGTGGAGGACGCCGCGATCCTGCTGAAGTCCATGTCGGGCCACGACCCCAAGGACTCCACCAGCCTGGACATCGCCGTGCCGGACTACCCGAGCTTCCTGGGCAAGTCTGTGAAGGGCCTGCGGATCGGCATCCCGAAGGAATACCGCGTCGACGGCATGCCCGCCGAGATCGAGAAGCTGTGGGAGCAGGGGATCGCCTGGCTGAAGGAGGCCGGCTGCGAGATCGTCGAGGTCTCCCTGCCGCACACCAAGTACGCGCTTCCAGCGTACTACATCGTGGCGCCGGCCGAGGCCTCTTCGAACCTGGCCCGCTACGACGGCATGCGCTACGGCCTGCGCGTCGACGGGGCCAACCTGACCGAGGTCTATGAGAAGACGCGGGCCGAAGGCTTCGGAACCGAGGTCAAGCGGCGCATCCTGATCGGCACCTATGTGCTCTCGGCCGGCTACTACGACGCCTACTATCTGAAGGCGTTGAAGGTCCGCCGCCGCATCGCCGACGATTTCGACCAGGCCTTCGAGAAGGTCGACGCGCTGCTGACGCCCACGGCGCCCTCGGCGGCCTTCGCCCTGGGCGAGAACGCTGACGACCCGGTGGCCATGTACCTGAACGACATCTTCACGGTGACGGTGAATCTGGCGGGCCTGCCTGGCATGAGCATCCCGGCCGGCGTGGACGCCAAGGGCCTGCCGCTCGGGCTTCAGCTGATCGGCCGCGCCCTCGACGAGGGCACGCTGTTCTCGCTTGGCGGCGCGCTGGAAAAGGCGGCGGACTTCAAGGCCAAGCCCGCGAAGTGGTGGTGAGGCGCTCGCGCGCGCCCACCTCTGGGAAGGGCGCGCGAGGGTATTTGACGTGACGGCTTTGCGCTGCGCGCAGGCGGTTCTAGAAGGCGTTTCATGACTGAGAACTCCAAGCTGATCCAAGGTCGCACCGGTCCCTGGGAAATCGTCCTGGGCCTCGAAGTGCACGCGCAGGTCGCCTCCAACGCCAAGCTGTTCTCTGGCGCCGCGGTCGGCTTCGGCGCGGGGCCGAACCAGCAGGTGAGCCTGGTCGACGCGGCCATGCCGGGCATGTTGCCGGTGATCAACCGTCGCTGCGTTGAGCAGGCGGTGCGCACGGGCCTGGGGCTCAAGGCCCAGATCAACCTGAAGTCCCGTTTCGACCGGAAGAACTACTTCTACCCCGATCTGCCGCAGGGCTATCAGATCAGCCAGTTCAAGGACCCGATCGTCGGCGAGGGCGAGGTGATCGTCGAGCGCGACGACGGCACCACCTTCACCGTGGGCATCGAGCGGCTGCACCTGGAGCAGGACGCCGGCAAGAGCCTGCACGACCAGGACCCCAACGCCACCTACGTGGACCTGAACCGCGCCGGCACCGCCCTGATGGAGATCGTCTCGCGCCCCGACATGCGCTGCGCCGAAGAGGCGGCCGCCTACGTCAAGAAGCTGCGGACCATCCTGGTCTATCTGGGCACCTGCGACGGCGACATGGAGAAGGGCAACCTGCGCGCCGACGTGAACGTCTCCGTGCGCCGTCCGGGCGAGGGCCTGGGCACGCGCTGCGAGATCAAGAACGTCAACTCCTACCGCTACATCCAGCAGGCCATCGAGTACGAGGCGCGCCGCCAGATC
>Ga0153916_10002536_pt1 | contig 13350 bp, 10 predicted proteins | sample Opewatmetagenome_FD_109642 | JGI IMG/M metagenome (GOLD analysis project Ga0153916, IMG submission 109642) | Freshwater wetland microbial communities from Ohio, USA - Open water 3 Core 3 Depth 4 metaG | ecosystem: Environmental > Aquatic > Freshwater > Wetlands | place: USA: Ohio, Lake Erie...
CAACTTGCAGCTGCGATCGGGTTACCTGCGCGTGAAGTTGAAAAAGGATTGGAACAATTAGAGACGCAGCTAGCTGGTCATGGTATCCGTTTACAGCATCACCACGGGCGGGTACAACTTACTACCGCTCCGGAGATAGCCCCGGTGGTTGAACACTTCCTGGGTCTGGAAGCCACCAGCCATCTCAGCCGGGCAGCCTTAGAAACTCTCGCAATTGTTGCTTATCAGCAGCCGGTTACTCGTCCGGAAATCGATGTCATTCGCGGTGTCAATAGCGATGGTGTCTTAAAAAGCTTGCTTAGTAAGGGGTTAATCCAGGAAGCTGGACGGGCAGAAAGACCCGGTCGCCCTATTCTCTATATAACCACTTCCGATTTTCTTGGACATTTTGGATTATCATCGCTTCAAGAGCTCCCACCACTTCAGGATCAAGCGAATGATGAAATAAAAAAGTTGGGGGATAATGGGATAGAGATCCCGTAACTCTAGATACTAAAATGCCTCCTGCGTACAGCTTATATATTCACGTTCCATTTTGTACACATCGTTGCGCTTATTGCGATTTTAACACCTACGCAGGATTAGAAACAATAATCCCCGATTATACAGACGCTTTATGCCGCGAAATTGAGCTGGTAGCCGCCTCAAAGGATAATTGCCTGGAAGCTTATACACTTTACTTTGGCGGGGGTACTCCATCGCTCCTGCCAGCTAAGGATATCGAGCGAATCCTCTCCACAATCCAATCACACTTCAGCTGGCCGAAGGATTTTGAAGTCTCATTAGAAGCGAATCCTGGAACAGTGACACTCGAATATCTCAAAGATATCCATAGCATTGGTGTTCACCGGTTGAGTCTCGGTGCACAATCCGCCAATCCCGAAGAATTATTTATACTAGGGCGCCAGCATTCCTGGAATACAGTGGTTCAATCTATTGGTTGGGCGCGGGAAGCAGGTTTTGATAATATAAACTTAGATCTTATTTTTGGTCTACCTGGGCAATTATTAACGAATTGGGAAAAAACTTTATCTCAAGCCTTATCTTTACAACCTGAGCATTTTTCCTTATATTCACTCACCCTGGAAAAAGGTACTCCCCTACAGAAACAGCTAGAGGATGGAATTCTTCCCGAAATCGACCCCGATCTGGCTGCTGACATGTATGAGCTCGCTACCGATTATTTAGAATCAATAAAATATGCACAATACGAAATCTCTAATTGGGCAAAATTAACTGTCGACGAACGACTATCGCCAACCCAAAATCCTACCTTTTCATGCTATCACAACCTGCAATACTGGCATAATCTACCTTACCTCGGTTTTGGCGCGGGAGCACATGGATATGCCGACAGTTTTCGGACTGTAAATGTTCTTCATCCTGCCACCTATATACAACAGTGCCTGCAGGGATTTAAGCATGTTTTCCCTTGTGGTCCAGCCATTTCTGACCAGATCCCCGTTGACCGCACGTCGGAAATCGGCGAGCTGATGATGATGGGGCTACGATTAACTCGCGAAGGTGTATCCGCTAAAACTTTTAAAAAGCGTTTTGATGTTAACCTGGAAGATTTATTTACCCAGCCAATTACACGATTTAGCGAGTTAGGTTTACTGGAATGGGCCGGAGATAATCTTCGTTTGACTCCGCGTGGACGGCTTCTCGGGAATCAAGTATTCATGGAATTCATTTAACGAATTCCTTATCCCCCACAATATAAAGAAAGATTGTTAGTAGATTTACGATCCAGGACCTTGTACTTATGCTTATGCCTGTCGTTTAAGAAGGGTAAACGTCAAGGATGTCAACGCATCGCCTGCTTCGCCCTGGGGTTGAGCTTTTTCTAACGTTTCCAAAGCCTGTTGAGTTAATCGTGCAGCAGTATCCTGGGTGAAAGCCTTAGCTCCCTCAACTTCTAATTGTCTGGCGAGAGCCGGTACTTCCTCAGGTTTTATTCCTCCTTGCACCCAACGAATAGCGAAAACACCTCTTTGGTTTAAACCATAGAGGATAGGTAAAGACTTTTTACCAGTAAACAGGTCACTATCAGCTGATTTACCTGTGACCTCAGTATCACCCCAAATCCCTAACAAATCATCAAGGGTCTGGTAAGCTAACCCTAACAGGTGACCAAATCGTTGGTATGCTTGCTGACGGTCTTCATCTGCTCCAGCCACGAGTGCTCCCATGCCTGTACAAGTAGATAAGAGGGTTGCTGTCTTCTTTTCAACCATTGGCCAATAATCTTCAATGTTCAAATCGCTACGATCCTGGTAAGCGATATCCAGGTGCTGCCCTTCGGTTAATTTTAGGCAAGTATCTTGTAATAATCGAGCTGCCCGTAACGCTGTTTCTTTCGAGGTGGTTTCTTCAAGTTGCAATAATGCCAGATGAGCTAAAGTAAGCATAGCATCACCGGTATTAATAGCTTGGGGTACCCCCCATTTTTTCCAAATAGTGGTACGTCCGCGTCGCAAAGGGCTGTTATCTTCAATATCATCATGAATTAGGGAGAAATTATGCACAAGTTCGACAGCCACCGCTGCTGGCAGTGCTTTATGCCAATCGCTGCCAGATGCAGCTGTTACTAATAACACCAACAAAGGACGAATCCGTTTACCGGATGCTTCTGAGCCAGCATTCTCACCTTCCCATCCCATATGGTAAGTGATCATCCCGCGTAGATCCGGTAAATTTGGATCAACCACCTGGTCAACCGACAGACGCAATTCCTTTTCTATCGCTAGCCGTAAAGTATTTATGAATTGTTCGGATAACATATGCGTAGCTCCAAAGATAATAGTCCCTTATTCGCTCTTGGTCAAAGACGTTCGATTTAACTCTGCCAGGTTCCCGATACCTGCTGCGAACATACATACCTGGATCTCGCGCTTAATTTCATTAATAGCTTGTAAAGTATCTTCTTGAGATTCAACAGCTGCACTTAAGAATGGTGCTGCCATGCCACCCAGTGTAGCTCCTAACGCAATGCATTTGGCTATATCTATGCCTGTTCGAAGACCTCCGGAAGCGAAAATGAGGATATCCGGTGCAATATTTCTAACATTGATAATAGCTTGAGCAGTAGGGATACCCCAATCGATGAAAGCGTTTGCCAAACGTCTCTGGTATTCATCCTGTGCCCGGTACATTTCAACCTGAGACCACGAAGTGCCTCCTGCTCCTGCTACATCAATTGCGGCAACACCGACCTCGTATAATTGGCGGGCAGCCTGCTCTGAAAAACCCCAACCGACCTCTTTTGCCACCACAGGAACCGGTAATTTCCGGCAAACTTCTTCGATCTTCTTTAATAATCCTTTAAATTGGGTATCACCTCCTGGTTGTACTGCTTCCTGTAACGGGTTGATGTGCAGGATTAAAGCATCCGCTTCTATCATATCCACTGCTTGTTGACATTGCTCAATCCCATAACCATAATTGAGTTGGACGGCCCCCAGGTTGCCAAACAACAATATATCCGGAGCAACTTGGCGTACACGAAAGGTATCACTTAATATAGGATTATCAATACCTGCCCTTTGAGATCCAATTCCCATCGCAACGCCAGTCACTTGAGCAGCATAAGCCAAAGTTCGGTTTATTGTTTTGGCTTCAGGTGTACCTCCTGTCATGGAGGAAATTAGAATCGGAGCGGAAAGTCTTTTCTTGAATACACTTAAACCCAGGTCAATTTCGGAAAGGTTTAATTCGGGTAAGGATTGGTGGATAAAGTGATAATCCTCTAATCCCGTCGTTATACCAGACCTGACGTTCTCCTCCAGGTTGATACGTAGATGACTTTTCTTCCTCTTTCCGATCGCCGTAACTTTTGGCATTTAATGGTGTTCCTGTGGAAAGATAGTTGATCTAAGTTTGTATCTTACCAGCCCGATCTAAGCCTGTCAATAAGGCTTGAGCATTTTTAGAGGTTTATGTGTAGTGTTTAAACCTTTATAATTTAATCTTGACAGAATACAAAGCAAGGTTACAATTTGCCATGTTGGGCGCGTAAATATAAAAAGGAGGATTTTTCATGGCTGACACATTTGAAGAAGTGAAGGCAATCATTGTTGATCTACTCGGGGTTGATGAAGCGAAAGTAACCCAGGAGGCACGTTTCCGGGAGGACCTGGAAGCTGATTCGTTAGACTTGGTTGAACTGATCATGGCCTTTGAAGATAAATTTGGCGGACAGATCTCGGATGAAGATGCCCAGAAGATCACTACCGTCGGCGAAGCGGTAAAATACCTGGACACCCACAAGTAACCATTTTTAAAGGTCATTCGCATCCCCCCATTAGGCGCATACCCATGCGCCTTTTTCGTTTATATCTACCCCATTATCATGTTACAAATATTTCTAATTCTATAAACCCCTTTACCAACCTGTAACAATCTTTATCTAACCTAATACTGCTATGTAACCGCGATGTAACAGGAAGGTAGTAATATCGTAGTGTAGTAAGCATTTAATAAATAAGTTGGTTTAACAGGAATCTGTATCTTAGAAATATTAAAAACAAATTCGCAAATAGAAATGACATGGAGAAATTCCCTTTTCATTTTCTGATAGCCAAAGTAATTTCTCTGTGCATTTCTTGCAATATTAAGGAGTAATCTAATGAAAACTATTCGAATTTCCAAGTATCTAGTCCTCAGTATTATCCTCCTCGGTTTACTGGCGAGTGTTTTTTACCCAACACAAAATGGCTTGGCGTCATCTAAATTATTGAATGCGAAGGCCGTTGTTATCGCCGATCAATTAAACCTGCGGAAGGGACCTGGTTTTGATCAACCCGTCTTGCTTGTCCTTTTAAAGGGGCAAGAGCTAATCGTCTTAGATCATAGTCTGTATGGTATTTGGAGCCAGGTCCGTTTATCAGATGGGACTGAAGGGTGGGTTTTTAGCCTTTATATTCAGTCGACATCGGATGTGAACTCTTTTGCCCTTGTTGACAAATTGAATTTACGCGCCGGTCCGGGGTTAAGTTATCAAATCATTAGCGAATTGGCCCAAGGTCAGGTTTTTAGTGTGCTAGGACGGAACCTTTATAGTGATTGGCTCGTGGTACTCCTTCCAGATGGCACAGGTGGTTGGGTTTATAGTCCTTTTATCTACACCAACGCTGATATCACCTCACTTCCCATTAGCGAAGCCTATGGTGGTCCATCTGGTTCTGAAGCCGGACAACCAACGTCACTTCCTTTACTGGTCACCATCCGGGATAACCAGGCCGAAGTTAATGTGGCAGGATTTCCATCACATAAAGTGATTGTTGTCAGCCTCGGCACGCCGGGCAATCACTCGGATATAACCTTAGGAAAAGGAAAAACAGATAATAATGGCAACACAAACCTCAGTTTTCAAATGCCAAATAAGTGGTCGAATGGAGAACTGGTTACCGAACAGGATCTTATTTTGACAGTAAGCACTGAAGATGGATCCTTCACTCGCGAAGTGAAAATCCTCTATCTTCGCTGGTGATCCCATCAATATTGAAAAAAAGCGACCGATTGAATGATGATCGGTCGCTTTTGCATTTATAACAAGCTTGGGATTTCTTCCGGGTGCGAAGCTACCTTTACTCCAGCAGCTAATAATGCCTTTATTTTATCTGAAGCCAGCCCAGAACCACCTTCGACGATTGCCCCAGCATGACCCATCCGTTTGCCAGGAGGAGCAGTTTGCCCCGCTATGAAACTAACCACTGGCTTGGTCATATGGTCAGCGATGAATTCAGCTGCTTTTTCTTCATCTGAGCCGCCAATCTCGCCAATTAATACCACCTTTTCGGTATGAGGATCAGCCTCGAACATTCCCAGGCAATCAATAAAATCCGTACCATTAATTGGATCGCCCCCAATACCCACACAAGTGCTTACACCTCGATTTACTAACATCAACGCATATAAAACTTCGTATGTTAAAGTACCCGATCGGGATACAACCCCGATGTCACCTGGAATAGCAATATCACCCGGGATAATCCCGACCTTTGCCTCTCCTGGGGTTAATAAGCCTGGACAATTCGGTCCGACCAGCCGAACTTTCTTTTGATCCAAATAATTCCGGACGCGCATCATATCCTGCACTGGAATCCCCTCTGAGACACAAACAATCAGAGAAATTCCAGCATCAGCTGCTTCAAAAATAGAATCAGGTGCGAACCGCGCTGGTACAAAATTAACGGAAGTATTTGCACCGGAAGCTTCTACCGCCATTTTGACCGAATCAAATACTGGTACTTTACCATCTAATACCCACTCGCCACCTTTACCAGGTGTAACACCAGCCACCACATTCGTTCCATATGCCACCATCTGTTGAGTATGAAACAAACCTTCATTACCCGTAATACCTTGCACCAATAAGCGTGTATTTTTATTTACCAGAATACTCATATAATTAGCCTCCCTATTGATTATTGCTCACGGCGGCTACCGCTTTCCTCGCCGCATCAATCAATGTCTCCGCAGTGATCATCTGCGCCACTGCTAATAATCGACGTCCCTCTTCTGCATTTGTCCCAACCAGGCGAGTAATCATGGGCACTTTGGGTTTCACCTCTGCCATGGCAGATAGGATCCCACGTGCCACTTCATCACAACGGGTGATCCCACCAAAAACATTTAAAAGCACTGCTTTAACATTCGGATCAGATAGAATAATCCTTAAAGCAGCTGCAACTTTATCTGAACCCGCCCCACCGCCAATATCAAGGAAATTCGCCGGTTCTCCACCATAGAGTTTTATAATATCCATCGTAGTCATTGCCAGACCAGCCCCGTTAACCATACATCCGATATTTCCGTCGAGTTTGATGAACGATAAACCATATTTACGAGCTTCGATCTCGGAGGAAGCTTCCACATCCAAATCGCGCATTTCTGCCAGGTCTGGATGACGGTATAAGGCATTGTCATCCAGGAGCATCTTGCCATCTACTGCTAATAAGTGGTTGTCGGCGGTGATTACCAGCGGATTGATTTCAGCTAAAGTGGCGTCGCAATCTTCATAAGCTTTCCATAAACCATGACAGATTTGGGAAAAAGCTCGCCAATGTTCGCGGGGTAAATCAATCCCGGCCGCGACATCGCGTGCCTGGTAATCCCGTAAACCTAACAACGGATCAATATGAACTTTTACTATCTTTTCAGGGGTTAAATGGGCTACTTCTTCGATATCTACACCACCAGCAGCAGAAGACATGATCACTGGCTTCCGGACTGCCCGGTCGTTCGTAATCCCCAGATAAATTTCTTTATCGATATTTGCAGCTTCATCAACTAATACTTTTCTCACAGGTAAACCTTTGATGTCCATCGTAAGAATCTGAGCAGCAAGATCTTCCGCTTCCTGCGGATTCTTTGCCAGCCGGATCCCACCTGCCTTGCCACGACCACCGACTAATACCTGCGATTTAATAACAACGCGGCTACCCAATTCTTCAGCAATGTGTTTTGCTTCATTTGCGGTAGCCGCTACCCTTCCTTTGGGAATGGGGATGCCATATTTGGCAAATATTTGTTTGGACTGGTACTCATGTAGTTTCATGCAAGCGCTCTCCACTTTTTAATGGGCTATATGCACAGAACTGACCGCGGTCATTATACCATGACGAAAAACACAGGTTTTGTTAGCAGTTTAAAGGTGAATCCGCTAATCTAAACCAACTGGATCGAACCTTTAAAATCATGATTCGTAAGGATAGGTCTTGATTAGCGGATTATCGTTAATTTATATCTTATTCTGGCAAAACAAAATGCATTAACCGGGCGTTGGCGCTATCAACAACCCATATTCCCTTCTTTGGGTCTATAACGATCCCATTTGGAATCCCAAATCTATCATTTGTAACACCAAAATCGCCCCAATACCTGATAAACTGGCCTTCAGTAGTAAATTCTAACACTCGATAACCATCTGGATCCGTCGTAAAGACATGCCCTTGAGTATCTACAGCAATATAAGGTTTATTATCTAATGACTGACCATACCAACCGACAATCTCCCAATTGGTGAGTGGGGTATAATTCCCTTCCACATCTTTTGAAAATACTTGCACGCGTTGGTTCCAGGTATCAGCCACATATAAATGACCAAGGTTATCTATAGCGATCCCAACCGGTTCATTGAATTGTCCGGGAGCAAAACCATCTCCTCCAAATTGGGATACAAAATTTCCTTCAGCATCATAAATAACAACCCGTTTATTGCCTGTGTCTGCAACCAAGACATTCCCCGTCGAAGGATCCACGATGATGCCACGCGGTCCCCATAACGCAAAAGATGTCTCAGCTTGCCCAAATGAGCCCCAGGTTTTTAAGAACGTTCCGTCCGGCGTAAATTTCTGAATACGGTGGTTCCAGGTATCTGATACATAAACGGAACCGTCCGGACCAACTGCGATACCCCATGGTTCATCGAATGTTCCCTCCGGAGCGGTTACACCGCCTTCTGTTTTCCCATATAAGCCCCAAGTGGTCATGACTGTCCCATCAACCGCGAGATGTTGGATGCGATGATTTCCCGAATCTGCTACATAAATGGTGCCATCGGGGGCAAATGCCATTGCACGGGGAGCATTAAACTGACCTGGACCAATACCAGGTCCGCCCAATACTTTGTCAGCAAATAGTTGAACTCCTTTGCCTTCATATGGGTCTGCTGTTACCGACTCTGCTGAAACACTGGTACCATAATTCCAAAGTTGAGAGGCCAGGTCTTTACGGAGGTATAGACGCATCCTTTCAGCCGGCTCCCACTTTGGTGCACTCATATCTCTATTCAGGATGGAACCATACTGCCGATAATCATGATTTAACCAGATTTGGAATAAGGCTGAACGCATCTGGGGGTTAAATAAAGCATAACGAATCCGTTCCCAGTCAAGGTTAAAGTAATCCTGGTTAGGCCACCACATGCGAATATATTCAAATTGGTAATAAGCCTGACCGACCACAGGCTCGATCTTCCCATAGTTGCCATCACCGACCAAAATGGCAGGAACCTGGCGCAAATCGCGGGTTGGGTTTTTACCATAAAAACGCTGGTCGGAATAATTTCGTAAGTACCACCAATATGGGTAACTTGTTGAATCATCATAAGCCACCGGCATTGTTAAACTATCCGCAGTCCGCCGTGATAGCTCTTCGATCTGAGCCAAGGCTACCTTAACACCGGGACCACAATGGGCATAAACCAATAATTCAACCGCGTTGTCATAATTAATATAATTCGCAAGCACGCTGACATGGGAGGTAAGTAGGGTTAGGAAGGCGAAGAACGCCAATATGAATATGCGCGCTATTTGTTTGAATCTCCAATTCTTCAGCAATACTACCAGGCCCCATCCGCTCGCAATCATCCCTAAAAAGGCAGTTAAGAAAGTGCTGGTTGCCTGTAATTGGTCAAGGTTTTTACCTTGAAAAGGCGGTGCTGAACCGAGTAAAGATCCAGCGGCTCCCATTCCACCGGCGAGGAAAACTGGCACTAAAGCGACGACCAGCCATCCCTGGGCTGAACGGAATTTAGACCAGTCAGTTGTTTCGATCAGATAACCGATCGCCCATCCTGCCATCAGGATAAACGGTAATGCAATATGAACCGTTATCCAAGGCATTTTCTCACCCGCATAAGAATATGCCGCCAGACTGCTGAGTGCCCAAAAACCGATTAGCGCCAGAGTTGGTGGTTTTTCGGGTAATATAGGTAAAGCAATTTCCGGAAGAGGTTGTTCTAAAACATATAGATCGCTTGCAGATATATCATCTTCTGGCTCTATCCGCTCCTCATCATCTGAAAATGGTTGATCGTTGTTGTCGGTTACATTATTACTATTTCTTAACGAATCTCCTGAACCATCAATCACCGAACTATCGCTTACCACCGGTGGATTCAGATCTTCGGGCGAATCAGTCGTGGCTAAAGGCTGAGCAGGGATGATAATCTTTATACCCAATCCCATTAAGAGAAAGGCTACCAACGTCCCCAGGGCAGGTAAATACTCATACATAGGCACCTGGACTAACCCGTAGTAGTACCAGGGTTGGCTACCACGATTCACGCCTTGTTGCTCAACCCAATAAGCCAGGCTTCCTAATAATCCGGTAAAAAAACCTCCCCCATTGGTGAACACAGTGGTATATAAAACGGTAAATATTGCGTAGAAGAGGAGAGCGTTGCTGATCCACAACTTTGGATTCCACCAAAGACCGATGGTGATTGCAAGCAAGCCCATTAATGCCAACATGCTGCCCATTTGGATGAGATTCGTTGGTTTCATGGCGTTAAGCTCATTTAGGTTGATCGGTACATCCCAATGTAGCCAATTTAAAGGGAAGGCAGTTAATAATGGTAGTACCAAAGTTCCTACAAGGATTAACATGTCAAAGGAGCGTTCCGCCCTGATTCTCCTCATTCCGAAGCCCCTGATCAGGAAAAAAGCAGCCGACAATAAAGCCAGTAACGCCAGAATAAACAATAGCATGATGATTAAAGGAGGTATTGTTGGAGTTGCTTGAGGTAAATTAGGGGTATTAGAAATATCGGAAGGAATACCTCCTTGCTGAAACACAGGTAATTTTGGTAATAGTTTTAATGTAACTGCTACCCCTGCAGAGATAAAGGATGCGATCAACGATAACACAAAAGGGATCTGTGTGCGCGGTTTAACCCAGGGCTGCTGGGTGACCCGATAAATAAAATAAAAAGCCAGGAAAAGAAGACTTTGAGCAGTATAGATATAAGAAGTTTCTTTTATGCAAAAATGCAAAGACATAGAAGCAGTTAAGATAAACAGGTATTTTCGGGAACCTTTCTCAAAGTACGACAAGATCGCCCAAATTGATACTAGCCCAAAGAACGCTACAAATGCTTCATTTCGGACATAACGCCCATAAAACAGCATGTAAGGTGATATCGTAAATAATAATGCGGTCACCAATGCCCCAACTCGCCCAACAAAATGACGCATCTTCCACCAGGCAAAAAACACTGTAGCGATACTGAATAGAGCTGCTGGGACACGGGCTGTAAAATCGTTATCGCCCAACAAGAAATAGGTCAAGGCGACAATGTGAAATTGAAAAGGACCATGGGTGACAGGATCGTGTTGGTAACCCTTCCCCTGGAATAATAACCAGGAGAAATAGGTATGCGAAGTCTCATCATGGCTCATCACACGTGCTTCTAGATTGTAAAAACGGGTAACTATCGCCAGGATCAGGATAAGGATAAATAATACAACTTCCCAATTTAGCTTTAGGATATTTACTGCTGGACGATCTAAAATAGATTTCGAGTCATCCTGAGGCATTGATGATATAGACTGCATAGTTATTCCCTTATGTAAAGATTTTGTTTATTGGATACTATTGGCAAGCTGGATAAGCCCATTTTTCCCAAATTGCCCATCTCCATGGTAAATAATCTCGTATTGCATCTCACCTTCAATCCATCGCAGCATTTGCTGTTGAAGGTTGACATCCCAATATATCTTAACGGTTCCCTGAAGACCAGGGGTAGCGTCCTCCGCGGCATTCTGATAATCAGAAGAAAAACGCCAACCGCCTGTCACGTATTCACCCTCTACTCCCCGAACCTGTACTTTTTCAACCGATGCGCTGGCTCCAATACTTTGGTACTCCAGGATTTTACCTGTTTGGCGTTGTGTAAATGATATCAGAAAATTCTCTCCCCGATATTTTATTGTGATTGAATCGAGGCTTGGATCATAGTTTACACCCTCGACACTCACACCTTTTGGAACCTGAGAGATTGTTTTTAATTTAAAATTTACTTTCAACTCAGCTTCAGAAAGGCTTAAATCAAAGTACCCGGGTGTATTGACATCTTGTGGTGTGCCAGAAAATGGTACCAGAAATGGGATACTACTTTGATCGGTTGATTCAGGCAGGAAAAAATTTAGAAATTGTTTCGCGGTAACTCGTAAGGAAGGAATCGTTAGCGTTAAAACAATGAGGAGTATCAATACCAATCCACCAAAGGCGAAGCCTCGCTTGAGCGCGATTGATGCTCGATGAGGTTTTCGCATCCAGGGGGCATTTTTCATTCTATTATAAAAACGATCACTAGGCTGGGGTTGGAACTTATTTAATAACTGGGATAAATCCTCATTGCCTATTTCTTGATCCGGAAGTTCATGTGCCATGAGTTCTTTCCTCGTATTTATCTGACCATTGTTCTTTTATCCGAATAGTTGCCCTTCGAAGTGTTACGGAGATAGTATTCTCCAGCATTTCCATATGGTCAGCAATCGCTTTGATAGGCCAATCAAAAAAATAACGTAAAACAAACATCTCACGGGTAGCGACGGGCAAGTCCTCCAAGAATCCGAAAATCATGCTTAGTTGTTCATGTAAGATTAGTTGTTCTTCAGGACTATCTCCTGGTGAAATGAGATCGAGATCATCTAAGTGGGTTTCCGTTCCCTGCACAATTCGTCTTCTATATATATCTACAACAATATTACGAGCTATTTTGAAAATCCAGCCTGTAGCGGCTTTTTCATCACCAATAAATCTACTGCGACCTTTCCACGCCCGCATAAATGTTTCGGCAGTTAGATCTTCCACATCCTGAGCCGGTCCTCCCGTCATGCCATAAATAAAACGAAAAACCATTAGGTGGATGCTCTCATATAGATGACAAAAGGCTTCAACATCTTGTAGCGGGATGTTTGGGCTGGGCATTGACCTCTTCTACCAGTTATAAACGCAACTTTCCTAAAAACATGACAAGTTTTAATTTTCAGCCAGGACAATGGAGTGATGTAAACTTCAATTATTATCGCCCTCTACTTGGCGTATTAAGGTTTTTTCCACGAATTCCAAGCTTTTTTAAATCCTCTACTTCTCGAATGGTGAGATGTCTCCATTGGGCTGGTTTTAACCCTCCCAACTTTAAACTGCCAATGCGGATACGTATTATTCGCTCCACATGCAAACCTGTGTTATCACCCATCTCATGAATCTGGTGCTTACGTCCTTCACGTAATATGACACCCAACCACACCTTTTTTCCAAATATTTCATCCACCCAAACATCAGCAGGAGCTGTACGATGTTTATCAGCTAGTACCACCCCATGTTGCCAGGCGGCTAACTGCCCCTGGTCAGGGTGGCGGTTTACCAATACACGGTATTCCTTCTCATGTTCATAGCGGGGATGAGTAAGATGGTTTGCCAAGGATCCATCATTGGTTAACAAAATTAATCCTTCACTATCTGCATCTAAACGTCCGACCGGATAGATACGACCTGGGAAAGGGACCAGATCGCGCACCGTAGATCGAGGATCAGGAGAGGTGACGGCTGATATTA
>Ga0153916_10002537_pt1 | contig 13347 bp, 13 predicted proteins | sample Opewatmetagenome_FD_109642 | JGI IMG/M metagenome (GOLD analysis project Ga0153916, IMG submission 109642) | Freshwater wetland microbial communities from Ohio, USA - Open water 3 Core 3 Depth 4 metaG | ecosystem: Environmental > Aquatic > Freshwater > Wetlands | place: USA: Ohio, Lake Erie...
AGCAACAAAAAAAGAGAAAAAGAGAAAGCTGATATAAAAAATATATAGAACAAAAGAAAAAAGCTAGAGAAATATATGGATACTCCAGTTGAGGCCCGGGTAGTACTCTCTGTAGAGAAGTTCAGGAATGTGGCAGAAGTGAATTTAATGACAAACGGACAAAATCTAAATGCAAGGGAAGAAGCTAAGGATATGTACCTTGCTATCGACAATGCAATCGAAAAGATCGAACGTCAGCTTAAGAAACGCAAAGAAAAAATAAGAGGGCATAAGTCCAATACGGCGCGAGGAGAAGAAATCACTCCGCCGGAGTCATATACGGATGATCTGGATGAGGCTCAGGAAGCAAAAGTAGTCGAGATGAGGAAGATAGTGCTGAAACCAATGTCTTTAGATGATGCCATTATGGAGATTGATTCGTCCAGAAATCGGTTTATTGTGTACAGAGATTCTTCGACAGAAAATGTCAGCATAATCTATGTTCGCGATGACGGGAAGTATGCCCTTATAGAAACAAGCAGCTGAAGTTCGAGGAAAAATCATGAAAATCGCAGATATATTCAGGAAAGAACATATCGTTGAAGGATTGAAATCTAAAACTAAAGGGGACGTTCTTGCTGAATTATCAGGTGTGTTTCTCCATGGTGACGTTACATTAAGTCCCGAAGTTGTGGTAAATACATTGCTCGACAGAGAAAAACTAGGAAGTACCGGGATAGGGGACGGTATTGCTATACCCCATGGGAAGCTAGCCGGTCTTGATCATTTGATGGTTTCATTTGGAAGAAGTATAGAAGGGGTGGAGTTTGATGCTATGGACGGCAAACCAGCCCACCTTTTCTTCTTATTGTTGGCGCCGGAAAATACAACAGGCCAACACTTGAAAGCGCTTGCGAAAATCTCAAAAATGCTCAAGGACAACGCATTCCGGAAAAAGCTCATGGAAGCCAAATCGAAGGATGAATTATATGTGATCATTGCAGACAAGGATGACGCATGCTAAGCCTTTTTTGAAACGTCACTGTAAAAGGAGGTTTCAGGGTATGGTACTTACATGTCTGCAATGAAGTTAATAGATATACTTGAAGATGCGCAAGATATAGTAGGAATTACACAAAGGACCGGTGATGCCGGTCTGTCGAGAGAAACATGCCATATTCGGGTGCAGCGATATGTTGACGAGGAAAGGTTCTGGGACAAGCTGCTTCCCGAAACCATCCTGATAATTGCATCATCATATATTCCTAAACTTGCCTCTGCTTCGTCTAAAGTACAAAAAAAGATTTTTCAAACTATCGTTTCATCGGGTACCCTCTGTATAGCACTTTCCGGGACCACCTCATTGCCCGATTTTATACTGTCTTTTTCAGAATCCTGTAATATTACCATTTTCGCTTCACCCCATGATGAGTTCCTTTTAGAAAGTCGTCTGATAGGTCTCCTGAGGGAAAAGATTAAAAATATCGTTTTTATACACGGAGCGCTTGTGAATGTGTTCGGCTGCGGCATAGTGATCACGGGAGAGAGCGGTACAGGGAAGACAGCGTGTGCGTGCAGGCTTACGGAAAGAGGACATGTATGGATAGCGGATGATGTTGTAGAAGTCAAAAAACGAAGCAATGGGTTGTATGGCCGAAGTATAGAACTTGTCAAACATCTCATCGATATAAAGTATGTCGGTATCGTTAATGCGAAAGAACTCTTTGACCCAGCTGCTATCTGTGATGAAACAGTTATTGATCTTATGATTGAACTTAAGGAAACAGGCGGTATCAGGGAACAAAAAGGCAATTGTTCGATAGAAAAGATGCAGGAAATCATGGGGGTCAAATTACCCTTTTTCCAGTTGCCAGCTTTCCCATACAGCAGGAATATGAACATACATGTTGAGAATATCGTCAGAAAAATGATGCAGTAGAGAGGCGTTGCATGAAAAACCTCCACGTTGTCATTATCACTGGGCTTTCCGGGTCAGGTAAGAGTACAGCGCTCCGGGCACTCGAAGATATTGGTTTTTTTTGTGTTGACAATATGCCTGTTGTTCTTCTTCCCAGGTTTCTCAAGATTCAGTCTGATGCTTCCAAGAGAAGTGCACAAGTCGCAATGGTTATGGACTTGCGGGAGAAAAGTTTTCTGGAAAAATATACGAAGATTTTTACACAATTGAAAAATATGGGGTACAGGATAGAAATACTATTCTTGGACGCAAGCGATGATGCCCTTTTACATAGATTCAGTGAAACAAGGAGAGTACATCCTCTATCAATAAAGGGATCTGTGATGGAAGGCATCAATCTAGAGAGAGAGAAACTGGCCCCTTTGAAACACATGGCGGATAAAGTGATTGATACCACTTCATTTAACGTGCATCAATTAAAGGATGCGGTTCAGAGGCATTTCATTTCTTCATCGGCAAATCAAAAAATGATTATTCATGTGACATCATTCGGATATCGTTATGGAGTTCCTGCTGATGCGGATATTGTACTGGATGTGAGGTTTCTTCCCAATCCTTATTTTGTTGAGGATCTAAAATACTATGATGGGCACCATCCCGATGTTCGTGATTATGTGCTCGAATCAGAAGAAAGTAAGATATTTATTCAGAAACTTTTCGAAATGATGGCATTTCTTATCCCTCTTTATGAAAAAGAGGGAAAGGCAAGGCTTAATATCGCCCTGGGATGCACAGGCGGCAGGCATCGATCAGTCGTTATGGCAAATAAACTCGGGGCATATTTTACCGATAAAAACTACGTTGTGACGATTAACCACCGGGATATAAATAAGAGTTAAAAAGAAACCGCCATTTTTTTGTTCACATTATCATCTATCCAGTGAGGGTCCCACCACTCCTGCGGATTTACAAACTGACCTCCGATCAGTAATCCAAAGTGCAGATGATCGCCCCCCGCAAGGCCTGTTGATCCGGTATGGCCGATGATATTCCCCTTGTTTACTTCCTGTCCATTTTTTACGTCTATTGAATTAAGATGACCATAGATGCTGAAAAATCCGAGACCGTGGTCGATGATAACAATGTTGCCATAAATGCCTAGGTATCCGGTGTAGGCAACGATACCATTATTCGCTGCCTCAACGGGAGCATTTGTTGTCGATGCAAGGTCAACACCCATGTGCGTGCTTTCGCCAATCGATTTACCTTGATATTGATAGGTTCTTTTATCACCGAATAAGGCCATAGGAGCTGCATTTTTCATTCTCAGGAACGTTCCCTCCCACAATTGCCGCGGCTGCGATTTTTGACAAATCTCGCGAAGGGCCTTGTCGTTATCTGCTCTCATCTGACTGTTCACATGGATAAAAGTTTCTAGAGGAGTTTTACCTTGGGAAGCAGGATTATTACTTTGAAACTCCGGCATTTTCTGTTGCAGGAAGCTATCACTCAATACCATCTTATCGCTCCGGAACTTTTTGTTTCTGATAAGATGAGGCAGATTTATAGAAGTTTCATTTCCCGCCTGGTCTCTGGCAATAACCTTTATACTTGTTGTGCCCTGCCTGCCTTCAGCAGACATGGGAAAATAAGAGATAATACATGGTTTGGCTGAAATGGTCGTTGGATAGCCTTGGGAAAAATTATTTTCCACCTTAACCCCCGTAACCATAACCGGTTTGGAAGTTCTATACACTATTACGCATGTACCACCGGGATTAATGTTGTTCGTGGAGGTGTACAAAAATATCTGCGGTGGTATTGCATCAATATTGATCTGTCTGGTTACGGTGGTTCGGTTTTTCCAGAGCGCATTATCTGTTGCCGCTATATCGAGCACAGCCTGGCCATCGTGAAGTTTCATGGTAATAGGATCAATAGTGATGGCCACAGTATTTTCTTTTGTTACAGAATCAGTATAATTGATTGATGAAAGCACCTGTGCTTTGTCATCCTGTGTGATGGTGACGCTTGTATTGCGAAGGCCGCTCTTTGTGTCTGTAAAGGTGATGTTTATTGCTTTATATTTCCCTACGGAGTTTATATCCTGATCTATGCTCACGACAGGCTTTTCCCATTCGCCATAGGAATTAAAAAACCAGAAGCCAAAACCGGCAAGTAAAATGACTAACGCAGCGATAATGTATGGTTTGTATGTTTTCATAAAATACCTCTTTGAGAAAGCATGTTACTCCAACTCCTTTTAAAAATATCTTAATTTGATTCCTATGGGGCAAGGCCCCTCAGTGATGTATGAAAACTGACCGCCCTGTCATCAATATTAAATAGGGCGTGCTGGCAGTTTTTATAAGGGATACCGGGCGGACTTATAATGACTTTTCCATCGATTTGCAAGTTAAAAACATTAAATTAGCGTAGATACCCGCATTACTCCTTGAACTTGTCTGTGAGAATTGCTATATGTGAAATAATATTAATAACCTGATTTCACGCGATATTAAAGATCTCCGCAGTAAACTGCGGAGAATCTTCGATCCTTAAGGAATAATAATGTTACTCATTCGCTCGCTTACCCCGCAGCAAATGCACTGACGGCACTGGCTACCGGATCAAACAGTCACTTGAGGAATAAAAAATGTTGAAGGATAGAAAAATTGTCCTTGGTATCACAGGAGGTATAGCCGCGTATAAAGCCGCGGAGTTAACAAGGGAGTTTGTAAAGAGGGAAGCTTCTGTCCGGGTAATCATGACAAAAAATGCGACAGAATTCATCACACCTCTTACCCTTCAGACTCTTTCTGGGTACCCGGTATTTATCGATATGTTTGTTTCAATAAGAGAATTCGATATGGCACATATTACTCTCGCAGAGTATGCAGATGTTATCGTGATTGCACCTGCTACAGCAAACGTCATTGGTAAGATAGCCTCAGGTCTGGCTGACGATCTTTTATCGACAACGGTTATGGCAACAAAAGCGCCTGTTCTTGTCTGCCCTGCCATGAACACGAATATGTATGATAATTTCATTGTGAAGGAAAATATCAGTAAACTTTCCACCAGAGGGTATCACTTCATAGAGCCTGCGTATGGCGAAATGGCCTGCCGTGCCGAGGGCTATGGGAGGCTCCCTGAGATATCTGATATTATAGAAGAGGTTGAATCTATTCTTACAGACAAAGATCTCAGGGGAGAAAATATTCTGGTCACTGCCGGTCCCACCCGGGAACCCTTTGACCCAGTTAGGTTCATCACCAACTATTCCTCCGGGAAAATGGGATATGCACTGGCAACTGCCGGAAGACGACGGGGGGCTAATGTTACTCTCATCAGTGGTCCCACATCATTGTCAGTACCCCGAGATATAAAATTCATTTCTGTATCCAGTGCGGTGGAAATGAGAAATGCCGTCATGGAAAATATAGAGAAGGCAACGGTTATCATCAAAGCCGCCGCTGTAGCCGACTACCGACCACACGTCCGTCTGGACACCAAGATAAAAAAGCGGGAGGATGGGCTTGCGGTACGTCTGGAGAGGAATCCCGACATCATTGCGGAGGTAGGTAAAAAGAAAGGGAATCGCATCCTCGTCGGTTTTGCCGTAGAGACGGAAAATCTTATGGAGAACGCCAGGACCAAACTGGTGGAAAAGAATATGGATTTTATCATAGCAAATGATGTGACAAAGGAAGGCGCCGGATTCGGTTGCGATACAAACATCATTACTATCCTGAGCGCTGACGGCGGGATCGAGGAGCTGTCTTTAATGAATAAAATAGAGGCGGCAGACAGGATCCTGAATAAGGTAAAAAAGATCATAGGACAAAGGTCATAGTATGATTATGGCAAATGCAGAAAGGGATACGGGAGCTGAACTTCTCGCGTTGGTACAATCTCTAAAAGCACAAATCAAATGCGATATTGATGCCGGGAGAATTCCATCGTATTTATGTATGAGGGGAGAAGTCCCGCAGAATAATAGCCCGGTACGTAACAAGCTTACTGTTAAAAATCATAGATCACCTCAGAAAGTAATAACCCTGGAAGACGTGAAACAAGAACTCGGTGATTGCCAGAGGTGTCCCCTTGGAAGACTCAGAACAAACCTTGTTTTCGGTGAGGGAAATTCAAATGCAAAACTTGTTTTTGTAGGCGAGGCGCCGGGAGGAGATGAAGACATCCAGGGGAGACCATTTGTAGGACGTGCCGGACAGCTTCTGACGAGAATCATAGACGCGATGGGTTTAAAGAGGAGTGATGTGTATATATGCAATATCCTCAAGTGTCGTCCGCCGGAGAACCGTAATCCCAGACCAGAGGAAATCAATGAGTGCGAGCCTTTTCTAATAAAACAGCTTGAAGTTATTAAGCCGCGGGTAATCTGCGCTCTCGGGACGTTTGCCGCCCACACCCTGCTCAAAACAGATGTTCCTATAACGGTTCTCCGTGGGAAATTCCATGCGTATCATGGGATACAATTAATGCCGACGTATCATCCGGCATATCTTCTCCGGAATCCGGGGGCAAAAAAGCAGGTGTGGGAAGATGTACAGAAGATAATGAAAGTGTTGTTGCCACAAACATCGTGAGGGGTAATGCATGATAAGAAATAAGATTAATATAAAAATCCTGATTTTAATGCTCATACTTGTTGTGACGTTATATGGTCAAATATATGGTGCAGAAAAGAAGCCCGTTTTTGATGTCATTACCGTCAGTGCCACGATCACTCCTCCGGTTGCGGAATATATTCTCCAAAATATCGATGCGTCGGCAAAAGCCGGTTCCGATGGCCTGATCATCCTCCTCGACACGCCGGGAGGGCTGGATCTGGCCATGCGGGATATTGCCAAGGGTATCCTGAATTCTTCTATCCCTGTTGTTGTGTATGTCCATCCGGCCGGGGCAAGGGCCGCTTCAGCAGGGGTGATCATCACCATCTCCGCTCATATTGCCGCGATGACACCCGGTACCAATATCGGCGCCGCCCATCCGGTAGGGCTGGGTATAGGCGGAACGGATAAAACCATGATGAAGAAGGTGGAAAATGATGCTGTTGCCTATGTCCGGGGTATTGCGGATAAAAGGGGGAGAAATGCGGAATGGGTGGAGAAATCCGTCCGCAAAAGTGAATCCATAACTGCAGAAGAAGCCCTCAAACTTAAAGTAATAGATTTTGTGGCGGCAGACCTGAAAGGGTTGCTGGAACAAATTGATGGCAGAGAAGTGACTCTGTTGACTGGCAAGAGGGTAGTAAAAACGAAAGATGTCATCATCACTGAGAAAAAAATGGGGACACGGCAGAGAATACTTGCCGCTATCAGCGATCCCAATATCGCATATATTTTATTTCTTATCGGGCTTGCCGGTCTCTATTTTGAGTTTGCCCATCCCGGCGTTATTCTTCCCGGTGTAGTCGGCGGAATTTCACTGATCCTGGCATTTTTTGCGTTACAGACCTTGCCGGTCAATTATGCAGGGATTCTTCTCATCCTTTTTGGCGTTATTCTGTTTATCGCAGAAATAAAGGTCATCAGTCATGGGTTATTAACGGTAGGTGGCATTATCTCTCTTGTATTGGGGTCACTGTTACTTTTTGAATCCCCTGATCCTGCCCTCAGGGTATCATGGAGTGTTATGATCCCAACGCTAACGGTCATCTGCCTGTTTTTTGCCAGTATCATTGCCCTCGTTCTGAAGGCCCAAATGAGAAAACGGCGGACGGGAAAGGAAGGTATGGTGGGTGAGGAAGGAAGGACGGTAACCGATGTTTATGAAACCGGAAAGGTCTTCATAAAGGGGGAGTACTGGAATGCATTAAGTGACAAACATGTGGAAAAGGGCAGAAAGGTGAGGATCGTAAAGGTCGAAGGTCTCAAAATCAAAATCGAAGAAATTGAAAGTAAAGAGGGAGGATGAATATGTTTTCTATTCCATTGATTGTATTAATAGTACTGGTAGTAATGTTTTTGGCAGCGGCCATCAGAATACTCAATGAGTATGAAAGGGGCGTAATTTTTCGCCTGGGGAGAGTTCTCGATGTGAAAGGCCCCGGTCTTATCATCCTGATACCCGTTGTGGACAGGATGGTTAAAGTGGATATGCGGACCATCACCATGGATGTTCCTCCACAGGACGTTATTACCCGTGACAATGTATCAATTAAAGTCAATGCCGTCGTGTATTTCCGGGTTATGGATGCGAATTCGGCCGTTATCGAGGTGGAGAACTATCTCTATGCAACCTCCCAGCTTGCCCAGACGACACTCCGGAGTGTCTGTGGCCAGTTTGAGCTGGATGAGATTTTGTCCGAAAGGGAAAAGATCAATTTAACCTTGCAGGAAATCCTGGATCGCAGCACCGATCCGTGGGGGATCAAGGTCACACTTGTTGAGGTCAAGCATATCGACCTGCCGGAGGAGATGAAACGGGCCATTGCCAAACAGGCCGAAGCGGAGAGAGAACGTCGGGCAAAGGTCATCAATGCCGAAGGCGAGTTCCAGGCCGCCCAGAAGCTGATCGAAGCAGCCGCCCTAATGGAAACGCAGCCGATGTCTCTGCAGCTCAGGTATCTTCAAACCTTGCATGCGGTAGCTGCTGAGAATAATTCGACGACCCTCTTCCCCATTCCCATCGATCTGATAAAACCATTTTTAAGCCTTGCGGAGAAGCAAAAATGATTTTCCGGGAATGACGGTCGAGCACAGCGTTGAGACGAAGAAAAATGGGTTCAAAACATTTTAGGATGTTGGTCTTGTGTGACTTTGACGGGACCATTTGCACCATGGATATGGGTAATGAAATCCTGAACCGGTTTACCGATGAGGGGTGGGAGGCGATTGACCGGGCCTATTGCGCAGGTGAGATAGGCTCCCGGGATGCCTATACGCAGGTGGCTTCGCTCTTCAGGGGGACCCGGTCGCAGATGCTGGAATATGTCAGCACGTCGGAAAGGATGGATCCCTATTTCCCGGAATTTTACAAGTTTTGCAGAAAAAAAGGAGTGGATATCAAGATCGTATCCGATGGTCTTGATTTCTATATCGAGGCCATCCTGAGAAAATATAACCTTCAGGACATTGAGTTTTTTTCCAATGTGGTTGTATTTGGGGATGGTAATACCCTCTCCATAGAATTCCCCCGCATGAACGATCAATGTGAGAAGTGCGGAACCTGCAAGAATAGCGTCCTTAAACAGTACCGGTCAGATTACGACCACGTTATATACGTGGGTAACGGCTACTCGGATGTGTGCCCCGCAAAAGATGCAGACCTCGTTTTTGCCAAGGATGTCCTGTACGAAAAATGCAAGCAGAACGGCACGTCATGCGTGTATTATGAAAATTTCCATGATATTCGTACTTTTTTGGAAAAACTGAATTGACCGGTATTCCTTAAGAATTTACAAAAACTGCACGGCCATTTATCCTTAACATATTCTCGGTGCCCGATGTATTGCAATTTGATTTACTAAAATCTTAAAAAATTGCGCAAATGTTTCAAGCTATGTGAGCAACTTGAGGAGATGCACAGAGACCTCCTTGACACCTGGGAGAGTATCTAACTGCACAACTTTCACCCGCTCCTTGAAGTAATTGACGGCAGCCAGAGTGCCCGATTGTGTGTCAAAGTATATGCCATGTCGCTTATCAATGGCTGCTTCGTCCTGGTCGTCAGCCCGGGTCAATAGGCCTTCGCGGCCGCATACCCGGCAAAACAGCTTTCCATCCCTCTCTACGGGAAGATTTTCTTTCACATAGACATTGTTGGGATGATTATTGTCATTAGGACATAGGCGCCTTCCCATGATGCGCCTTTTCGCCATTTCCCTGTCAATCACCAGTTCAATGAGGTAATCCAACTTTATCTTTTCTTCCTGAAGAGCATTCCAGAATGCCTCCGCCTGTGTGATATTGCGCGGGAAGCCGTCTAAAAGCCAACCGTTTTTGCAGTCTTTTTCTCTAAGACGGCTCAGGATCATGGGAATGGTAATGTTATCGGGAACCAGTTCTCCCTTATTGATATATGTTTGTGCCTCCTTGCCCAATGCCGTTCCTTTTGAGATGTTCTCTCTGAAAATTACACCAGTTTCTATCTGGGGTATGCCAAACCTTTCGCGTAGTACCGCCCCAAACGTTCCCTTACCGCTGCCATTCGGCCCAAACATAAGAATATTCATCGCATTCACACTTTCTAAAGAATATTTTTTTCAGTATCAAAAAACTCCTCTTGGTCATTTTGCCCTTTGTATGAGGTCAGGATAAACTCCGGGAGAAATCTTATATGACCATAGGCTAAGCTTTTCAAAGCTCATATTGTAGGATTGCTGCTTATAATAGATTGAGGCTTTTTTTACAATGAAAAATATCGCTGGTAAGTGCGCTGAAGTGGCAAACTGCCAAACGTGATCAACGCGAACCACAAGAGCCGCAGGATGTTGCCGCACAGGACGAGCAGCCCGCCGATGATGTATTGCCTATCTTACCGCCGAATTTGGACATTAGTTTCTCCGTCTTTTTTGATTTGCATTCGGGACAGAACACTGTCAGGTTTTCATTGCTGGATCTGAATAAAATCTCAAAAATATTGCTGCATTTTTTGCATTGAAATTCGTAAATAGGCATATTTCCTCTTTTCGTCAAGCTCTTGCAATATTAAAATTTTAAACACTGTCTATTCAAATGTCAAGGGTATTCAGACAGTCTTGAAGTTACTATGTTGTCATATTGACGTAAGGGGTATGCTGTGTTAATGACTCATAAAAACCCTGCATTTGTCTGCGGGAAGGAGTTTCCTATGGCCATTTCTGAAAAAGTTCGCAGATTTATTTCCCAGTCATCCTGGATCAGGATGATGTTTGAGGAAGGCAACCGTCTGAGGAAGCAATACGGGGCGGCAAATATATTTGATTTCACCCTCGGCAATCCAAGTGTTGATCCACCGCCTGAGTTTAGGAAAGCATTGCGACAGGTTGCGGCTGAGGATGTTTCCGGTCTTCATGGGTACATGTCTAATGCAGGATACTATGAGACGAGAGAGGCTGTTGCCGCTTTTCTCAGTCAGACACATGGCGTGTTGCTAAGTGCAGATAATGTTATTATGACCTGCGGGGCAGCGGGGGCGCTGAACGTCATATGTAAAGTATTTCTTGAACCGGGTGATGAAGTTATTATCCCGACCCCCTGTTTTATGGAATACCGGTTTTATGTCGATAATGCAAACGGTGCGGCAATATTCGTGAAGACTAACGCCGATTTCTCCCTTGATTTATCAGCGTTACGGGATGCTATTTCGGAAAGGACTAAGATCGTTCTCATCAATTCTCCCAATAACCCGACAGGGAGAGTGTACGATGAAGTGTCGATTCGAGGCCTCTCGGATCTTCTAGAAGACAGGAGCCGGGCGTACGGAAGGAATATTTACCTCGTGTCAGATGAACCATATAGAGAGATTGTCTATGACAGAATCACGGTTCCGAGCATCCTCTCTGCATACAGAAACAGTTTGATTGCCTCTTCCTATTCGAAGAGCCTATCGCTCGCGGGTGAGCGGATTGGTTATCTCGCGGTCAATCCTGCACTTTCCGATATCGAAGAGGTTATGAACGGGCTCGTTCTCTACAACAGAACGCTCGGTTTCGTCAATGCACCCGCCTTGATGCAGCGAGTGATTGCGAAAATACAGGGTGTGACCGTGGATGTGGAGGAATACCGGAGAAAAAGAGAACTTCTCTGCGATGGCCTTTCATCCATCGGTTATGAGTTTTCCAGGCCGGATGGGACTTTCTACCTCTTTCCGAGGACACCCGCGGCTGACGACATCGCCTTCGTGAAAGCGCTGCAAGGGAGAAGAATCCTTACCGTTCCGGGCAGCGGCTTCGGATGGCCGGGGCATTTCCGGATCGCTTTTTGCGTGGACGATGCAACTATCGTTAACGCTATGGAGGGTTTTGCTGAGACGTTTAAGGAGTATCGTTAATAGATTATACGGAAATCACGAAATTCTCCGGTACAGGACTCCTCGGCAGCTTCGATATGATTGACAATGGCGTGCGGAGGCCCCTTCCGGCACCATTCCAGCATCGCCTGAACATTGTTATCTTCCCCTTCAAAGACAGCCTCGACCTTGCCGTCGGGGAGATTCCTTACCCAGCCGGTCAGCTTTAAGGACTGGGCGGCTTCTCTGGTATATGCCCGGAAAAAAACACCCTGTACCCTGCCGGATACAATAACACGCATTCTTTGCATTTCTTCACTTCCTGCCGATGAGGTTCAAAAATTCATCTTCACCAATGATCTTAATGCCCGAGGCTTTGGCCTTCTCCAGTTTTGAGCCTGGTGACTCGCCGGCAACCACATAATCTGTGGTCTGTGTAACAGAATCCGCGGCTGACGCACCAAGAGATTCGACAATCCCTTTTGCCTCGATTCTCGTCAGGTTATGCAGTGTTCCGGTAAAAACAAAGGATTTTCCTGCCAGAGGTGCGTCTTTAGGGTGAACTTTTTCCACATGCTTGACACCGGCTTTCTTAAATTTCTCCATCACGCCGATATTGGATCGCTCGCTGAAAAACCTGGTAATGCTGCCGGCAACTTCCGGTCCGATGTCTCTGACAGCCAGGAGGTCCATTTCCGTGGCTTGCATGAGCCTATCCAGTATAAGGAAAGTACCGGCTAGGATGCGTGCCATGTGCTCTCCCACATGTCTGATACCCAGGGCATAAATAAATTTTTCCAGGGGCGGCGATTTCGATCGCTCTATGGCGGCAAGAAGGTTATACACCGATTTGTCCGCCATCCTCTCCAGAGTGAGCAGTTTTTCTTTCGTCAGGTAATAGAGATCGGCCGGGTCTTTTATCAGATTTGCATCCACCAATTGGGAGACCAGTTTATCGCCGAGCCCCTCAATGTCCATACCGCCGCGCGAGGCAAAGTGAGTAATATGCTGTTTAATCTGGGCGGGGCAGATCATGCCGATGCACCGGTGAGCTGCTTCTCCTTCGAGGCGCACAACCTTTGAGCCGCATTCAGGACAGGCAGTGGGCATAAAGAATCTTCTCTCCCCGCCTGTCCGCTTTGATTCAATAACTTTTACTACCTCCGGGATTACATCCCCTGCTCTCTGAATGATGACGGTATCACCTATGCGGATGTCCTTTTTATCAATCTCATCCTGATTATGGAGAGTTGCCCGTCTGACGGTAACACCGCCAATTTGGACCGGTTTTAAAATGGCCACTGGTGTCAATACGCCTGTTCGTCCTACCTGGACATCAATTTTTTCGATGACGGTCGTTTCCTGTGTGGCGGCAAATTTACACGCAATAGCCCAGCGTGGGCTTCTCGAAACAGCGCCCAGATGCTCTTGGATAGCAAGATCATCTACTTTGATTACAATGCCATCGATTTCATAGGGTAGTTCCCTTCTGA
>Ga0153916_10002538_pt1 | contig 13338 bp, 13 predicted proteins | sample Opewatmetagenome_FD_109642 | JGI IMG/M metagenome (GOLD analysis project Ga0153916, IMG submission 109642) | Freshwater wetland microbial communities from Ohio, USA - Open water 3 Core 3 Depth 4 metaG | ecosystem: Environmental > Aquatic > Freshwater > Wetlands | place: USA: Ohio, Lake Erie...
CGCGCCGTCCCGGACGTCCCCATTAACGAACTCGGGTTTCCGTCCGGCAATTTGCCCAATTCGCTCAATCACACTTCCCTTGCTGTTGCACAGATTATCTAGCACGATGACTTTACAACCGGCCTGCAATAATTCCACGCAAGTATGCGAGCCGATATAACCGGCACCGCCAGTGACCAGCACTACTTCTGGCACTCCTGACAACCCGGACAATTCTAGATCCATCACCATTTTACAAACCCATTAACTTGACGAAAAATCCCGCATCCCAGCACAACGGAGCCATCGATCGGTATATGCGTGTCTTTAGATATCTCTCTTCACTTCGCAAGAACAGAATTAACGACCGTCCTGCAGAACGAATCAGGCGGGGCAAAAATGCAATTGCCTTCCCGGTGTAATTGAACGTGCTTACCCCATCATACCCGTTAGCAAAATTGGAGCGAAGCAGCCAGCGTAATTTGAGTTTGTACGGCAGGATGGCATGGTCAACACACATCTCGGCACAGTAATAAATCTGCATGCCACGTTTCAGCATTTTCAAAGTCAAATTTGTTTCTTCACCATATGAAACCTTATCGCCTGACATCCCGATAGAGGTATCGAATCCGCCAACATCGATCAGCGCGCTCTTCCTGAAAACCATGTTTGTACCGCTGATCCATTCACCTTTCTGCAATAGCCTGGTTTCGTTGCCCAGACTTCTACATCCGTATTCCTTGGGAAACCATGCCGGGATAGGGACCAGCGAAAATGCATTGTGTTGCCCTCCGGCACCGCTGGCATCAGGATGGGTTTCAAAAAAATGAATGATTGCATTTACCCAATCCGGATGCGCCCTTGCATCGTCGTCTATATATGCCACGAATTGTCCAAAAGCTTCCTTGAACCCACGGTTGCGCGCGTGGCTTAAGCCCTGCGTTCCCTCAAAAATATACTTGAAATTGGGCAAACGATCGGTAAATTCATGTGCAATTCTCGGCGTCGCATCAGTTGAATTGTTATCAATGACCAGCACCTCAACCGCGTCATCCGCGCATTGCGGCTCCAATGAAGACAGACACCCCGGCAACCATTCCTCCCTGTTGTATGTGCAGACAACAATTGTAAGTACAGGCGACATCTAGACCACCCTGACCAGGCGCGACAAACGCCCGCCAATTTTCCGAAGGAAATTTTGCGGTTCACGAAAAGGATGCAGCACCAGCTTTTTCTTGGGAAGATCTTTATAGTGGCGCTCAATAATTTCTTGCATCTGCGGAAAGAACTGATAGCGATCCAGAACGAGTTCCCGCGCTTTTGCCAGCGCTGGAATGCGTGCTTCCCAGTCGTCGCTGGCTATTGTTGCGGCAATGGTTTCGAGCGCTGCTTCCGGCTGATTGATGTCTATCCTGATAAATGACCCTGCCGGGAAATACTCTTCCAGATTCGTGCAGCCGTAATAGATCGGCACGGTCCAGCTCAAAAAACAGTCGGCCAATTTTTCCGTCCAGTAGTCCGTACCGCTGCTATTCTCGATGGCCAGTGAATAACGGTAAGGCGCCAGACCATCCCATTTGTCCTCAATGAAGTTGATGCCCTTGCCATACAAGTCTATGGGGAAGTCACGGGATCGCAGAAACTCCAGAAAAGCCATCCTGACCAAGTGTCCGGGGAATGCAGTCAAATTACTGGTGATCCATGAAATGGATTTTTGCTTGTCCGGCAATGCCAGTCCCTTCAGTTCGTCATAACTTTTATCGACATGCCATGGTACAGCCGGTTGGCATCGGATGTATTTATCGCCTACGGCCTTAATTCCGGGATGATGCGTGAACACATGGGCGTATTGGCGATGTCCTTCAACCATCCAGTCGAATACACCGCGAATGTAGGGTTCTTGCATCAGCACCCACACATTGTCCGGCGAGCAACGAACGGATACTGGCTCGGGCACATGGTTGAGCACGATCACCGCATCGCACTCATCAACAGGGTCGCAAGTAAATCGAATATCACGCCAACAACCGGAAGTACCCGGTGTCTGCCGCATCAAATCAGGTGATGTCCAGGTTTTTATGATTCGAACGAGCATGAATGGCTACCTTGTTGTCGAACGCAAATCATCAGCGCAATCCAAACGCATTGAGCTTGGGAATGATCAAATGCGCCAGCTTTGCCGGTTCAAGATGGTGATCCAACGGATTTTCATTAAGAAAATTCCTGGCCACCACCCCGGTTTGCTGATCGAGTGTTTCCTGCTGCAAATTCATGTAATGAGACCCGCGCTGCCAGCAAAATTCACTGAGCCGCTCGTTATACTCGATTGTCAAATCGGTGCGCTGCTTTTGCGTCGCACTGATGACGAGCCGTTTGTTTGCCACTTCGCCCTTGACTAATTGATGATCCGGTATCGTCGGCAATGGTACGCTGCACACAATTACGTTGGCTGGAGGAATCTTTTTCAGGTACGCCTCGATCAGCTCGATGTAATTAGTCAATGACAACTCAAACTGCTCCTGAACGGAAGTCTCGCGCTTATCTGCTCGATACCAGATGACAAATCCGCAATCCACTTCCCCCAAACAAAAAACAACGCGATCATCGGGCGCTACTTTATTCAGATAATCCATAAAAATCGGCATCGCCTGTGTCTCGGAATGCGGATTGGCCAAACCCATATTGGTCGCGCCCTGCACGACACAAAAACGCATGTCTGTCTGCGGAAGCAAGTATTCACTGGACAGGTATTTGAAATTTTGTATGTGGCTGTCTCCTATGCAATGCAGCGCAGTCTGTCTATTTGTCAGCCTGTAAAACTTGCATTGCGCAGCACGAAAATATTTCATGAACATGTCTAGCCGTCACCCTATTTCCGGAGCCAGTGTTTCAGTTCTGGATCACAGGAAAATATTTCAGAAAAGATCTGTTCCGAATAACTGTCGGCGAACGCCGTCCTGCTGAGTTGGTATTCGGAGGACAAATTGACCACCTGATGGTCATGCGCCGCTTTTTTCTTTAATTCTCCTTTGGAGACTTTCTCCAGCACGGATTCCAGTTTACGCAAATCCGGCATTTCACCGAAATGCCGGCATACTTTGGCAAACTCATCCGCCATGTTCGACTTCATCCCCTCATAGGTGATGACCGTTTTCTTTCGGGTAAAGTCGTCATGCACCAGCCATTTGGAAAGATGCCGGGCATAGAGGTTGGTCCAATGTTGCCGCCTTTCCTGGTCGTCCGGGTTTTCCTTGTAATAGCAGAGTTGCGAATAGACGGTCTCGACCGGATTGCGGTACAGATAAAGCACATTCTCACGCCGCAGCTTCAGATCCATGTCATGCGTGTGATAGCAGGTAAAATCGGTCGCGTCCTTGAAATAGAATGCGCGAACCAGCGACGGCTTTTCGAAATACAGCTCCATGATCATGCGCAGCCAATGGCTGCCGGTACGGGAAAAACTCACCAGATAGGGAAAGTCCGGATCGTCCGTGAACGCTTTGATGACCTCCGGATCATCTACCAAAACCGATCCATCGGAATTCATGACCCGGCTCACAATTTTTTTGAACAAGTGGATACCCATCAGAAATATTTGCTGTTCAGGTAAACGGCATCGCCTGCCGTCAATTGCCCATCCGGGTGGGTGTATAACTCATACAAGTTGAGCAAGCGAAATCCATGCGCCCGGAGAAACACGTCGATATCGCCAAACAAAGGCTGTCCGTCATACAGTGCAACGAACTCGATTTCGGTGGAGATGATCTTGATGCGCTCCAACAGCCTCCCGCACCCTTTCAGTGCTTCCAGTTCGTAGCCCTGCAGGTCCAGCTTGAGCAGGTCGATTTCGCGGTAGTCTTGCATCACATCTTCCAGACGGACCTGCGGTACTTCCACTACTTGGCGGATGTCCATTTTCTCGCCATGTATCCCCTTGTTAAGGGCAGAGGGATTGAGTACCGAGGATGAGACCAGGTTGTTCACGACATTGAAGCTGACGGCTTTTGCTTCCGCCCCAATCGCTGCGCCGTGAACCGTGACATTCCTGCGGTCGGCGAACTGCTGCTTAAGCTTGACTACCAATTCTGGTATCGGCTCGAAGGCATGAATAACGGGCGACTTGTATTGCCGCAGGAAAAATTCCGTTGTTGATCCGTTGTTCGCCCCCCCGTCTATGATGGTCGGCGAATCGGTCGCCAATCTTGTCTTTATATCGGCATAGCGATCCCTGACGGCCATGCGGCCATAGGGTTTGGCCTCATGCACGGCCGCCGTGCATATTTTTGCCCGCACCCACCGAACCAGCGGCCGCAACATATTTTTAATCACGGAAACCGCTTTGGATTTCAGTCTAGCCAACACAGGCAAAGACGTCGTTAGCAGACTTGTATCAATTGTCACCGTCTTCGTCTTGTCCCCCCCGCTATCTAACGGATGCATGGTGTGTGTTATCTGAGCAACTAGCCGTTTCTCTTTAAGCCTTTTTGCCAATTTCTTATCCCGCACATAAAACAAGTTAGCATATAGCTTCATGGCTTTTGTGTAACCATGCGGCAGGATCAATGCGTCAAGTTGCGCTTCGTGTTGGCTATCGTCTGATTCGATGACCATCACTTTGGGGCAGTGACGGGATAAGTCCAGCCCTTTCATTGCCTCGACTTCATAGCCCTCTATATCCAGCGAGAGTATGTCTATCTCTCCTATTTGATATGCATCCAGCAAGGTGCTCAGCCGTGCCTTTTTTATCTGCTGTTCTTCAAATCCGGAGAAATAGGGTGCGAAGTTGTTTTGAAAATGTGTTTCCCTAGTTTTGTCCAACGTGGACAGACTTCCCCGTGCATTCGCAAAAAAAATCGCATCCTCATCCGCCTCGCCTGCAGCGCAGTGGCACACGATGCTGTTGGGCCGGTTTTTTTTGAGCATGTCTATATATCCGGCATGCGCTTCAACGCACATTCCTTTCCAGCCGCGTTCTTCAAAAGTCAGCGTGTTGCTGAAACACCTGCCGTCTATGCAACCCACTTCGACAAAGAATCCTTCTTTCTGATCGCCAAATATCAGATCCAAAAGTGCGTCTTCCCCGTGCTGGCTATAGTATTTTTTCAAGCAATTCCCCTTATGAAAGTTGCCATACGGATTCGGCCACGACATCACCACGTGTCCACGCTTCGCGGCTCTTATGATTTACGGATATTTCACTAATTTCAAAATTGATGGCTTTTACAACATGGTCCAGCACCGACTTGTTGCGCCTTATGCCAAGCGTCAGCGAGTATGTCCCGGGCTTGAGATGGAGACGAGGAACCTTCAGGTTCACGGTTATGACAGCATCCTTGTCCGCAGAGAACAGCATCCCGGTCTCTTCGCTTAAAACGGTCGTGATCCGGTAGTCCATATAAGTATCCAGCCCGGCGACTATGGACAGGCTGTCAATTTTCTCGAACGCCTTTATCTCCAGGTCGAAGCTGATGTCCTCGCCCGACATGAAGCTGGTCGTTCTATCCCCTTTGCTGTTTACCGGCCAGGCGCTGACGAATCTTGCAATAGCGCCGTAATCATGGCGGGCACGAGGTATATCTCCAAGACTGTCTTTGCCGGACGATGTCGAATCGTTGAGGTAGGTTCCGATCACCTTTTCAATTGATCCTGTATCACGCACGGCGCCGTCGCGCAGCAGGATGCCGCTGCCGCATAGTTGCTGTATTGAGGCCATGTTGTGGCTCACGAACAACACGGTTCGTCCTTCCTTGCCCACTTCTCCCATCTTGCCCCTGCACTTCTTCTGGACCTGCGCATCGCCCACCGCCAGCACTTCGTCCACGATGAGTATCTCCGGCTCGAGATGCGCGGCCACGGCGAACGCCAGCCGCACGTACATGCCGGATGAGTACCGTTTTACCGGGGTATCGAGAAACCTTTCGACTTCGGCAAAGGCAACAATCTCATCGAATTTTTTCCTGATCTCGGCCTTGCTCATGCCGCGGATCGCGCCGTTCAGAAAAATATTTTCCCGGCCGCTGAGTTCGGGATGGAAACCCGTACCCACCTCCAGCAGGCTGGCTACGCGGCCCTTGATCGAGACTTTGCCCGATGTCGGCTCGGTGATGCGGCTCAGAATTTTCAGCAGCGTGGACTTGCCTGCGCCATTGCGTCCGATGATGCCTACCTTGTCACCCTGCTTGATATCGAAGCTGACATCCTTGAGCGCCCAGAATTCTTCGTGAGCGGCATCATTTTCCGGCGCGGCAAAGGGATGGCGGAGCTTGTCCGTGAATTGCCTTGCGACATTTGTCAGAGCATCGCGCAGCGTGGTATAGCGCTCCTGCTTCTGATGACCGATGATGTATTTTTTCGAGAGGCTCTCGACGCGGATAACAGATGACATCAGATCACGTCCGCAAAGAGTTTTTCCGTTTTACGGAAGTAATAAATTCCCGTGACCAGTATCAACAGGACCAGAGAGAGAGAAAGCAAGAATCCGGGCCAGAAAAGCTGGGTGTTGCCCCCCAGTATCGCCCAGCGGAAACCATCGATCACGCCCACCATCGGATTCAGCGAATAGAGCAGCCGCCATTGTTCGGGAACGATGCTGCTGCTGAAACCGACAGGGGAGATGTATAGCCCGAACTGCACTACAAATGGGACGATGATGCGGAAGTCGCGGTACTTGACGTTGAGCGCCGCGATCCACAAGCCTGCACCCATCGCGGCGGCAAAAGCCACAAGAGTGAACAGGGGCAAGGTAAAGACGCGCCAGCTTGGGGCAAACCCATACCAGATCATCAGCCCCACCATGATGAATGCCGAAACAAGAAAGTCCACGAAGCTGACGATCACCGCGCTGGTGGGGATGACCAGCCGCGGAAAATACACTTTCGAAATCATCCCGGCATTGCTGATCAGGCTGTCTCCCGCTCCGCTGAATGCGCTGGAAAAAAATTGCCACGGTAACAGCGCAGCAAAGACCAGGATGGGATAGGGCACGCCTTCGGAAGGGAGTTTCGCCAGCTTGCTGAACACCAGCGTAAACACCAGCATGGTGATCAATGGGCGCCCCAGGGCCCACACGATGCCTATGGCGGTTTGCTTGTAGCGCACCAGGATATCGCGCCAGGCCAGGAAGAAGAACAGTTCGCGATAGCGCCACAGGTCGCGCCAGTAATGGCGTTCTGCTCTGCCCGCCTCTATAACGAGCACCGATTGATTGGTTGACGTAGGCATTATTTCGCCCCTTTTTTAGGGGAAGCTCCACTGTGTTGCCGCGCCTGAACTTGCCCCGCCTCTTCTCGCAAGCTTTTGATCTCTTTCGTTAGCGCTTCATGCTCTGCGATCTTGATCTTGAGGAACTGCACGGTGATCTTGGCTTTTTCCTCGATTCCTCTCGGCGTCAGCAGGTAGGCGTAGCCTTTTTTGTTTTTGCTGTTGCGGAAATTCTTCGCTTTTACCAGGCCTTTTTCTATCAGCGCCTGAACGCAATAGTTCACCCGCCCAAGGCTGATGCCCAGCTCACCGGCCAGTTCGCGCTGGCTGATCTCAGGATTGGATTCCAGACGTTTCAGGATCTTGTAGCGGTATTCGTCGCTTAACATGGCAATGCCGTTCACCCTTATCGTTCAATCATTGAACGTGTTCAGCAATTGAACGATAATTTCGCGGCAGAGTCAAGGGGGTTTTGGTCAGGCTGAACGAACAACGGAAGCTTATCCAAAAGCCTTGCTACCGTAGGAGCGGGCCATGCCCGCGACAATCTTTATGTTCGCGGGCATGGCCCGCTCCTACAATCGGGTTTGCAGCGAAGCTGCGTGAATCGGCGATCAAACATGCTTGCGCAGAAATGTGATCGATCATCCGCGCAGGATCAGGCGAACAGCTCGGCTTCGGCCAGGCTCTTACCCTGCGCATCTTTGGCGGAAACCGTCGGGGCAGCCTGCAGCTTCCAGTCTATCGCCAGCGCCGGGTCGTCCCAGCGTATGCAGCGCTCGTGTTCGGGAAACCAGTAATCGGTGGTCTTGTACAAAAAATCAGCTGTCTCTGAAATGACACTGAAGCCGTGCGCAAACCCTTCCGGTATCCACAGCATGAGCCTGTTCTCGGCAGACAATTCCAGCGCGGCATGCCGCCCGAAGGTCGGCGAATCTTTCCGGATATCCACCGCGACATCGAGCACTGCGCCCTGCACCACGCGTACCAGTTTGCCTTGCGGGCGCTGGATCTGATAATGCAATCCGCGCAGCACGTTTTGAACGGAGCGCGAATGGTTGTCCTGCACGAAATCCACATCACGGCCAGTCAGCTCGGCAAACCTGCGGCGATTGAAGCTTTCAAAAAAGAAGCCGCGGTCATCGCCGAACACCTTGGGTTCGATGATCAGCAGATCGGGGATGGCGGTAGGTATGATTTTCATTCCGGCGTGTCCTTTTCCTTGAGCACCCGCATCAGGTAGGCGCCATAGCCGCTCTTCAGCAAGGGTGCGGCGAGCTTCTCGAGTTGTGCGGCATCGATGAATCCCATGTGATAGGCGATCTCTTCCGGGCAGGCGATCTTGAGTCCCTGGCGATGTTCGATGGTCTGGATGAACTGGCTGGCGTCCAGCAATGATTCATGCGTGCCTGTATCCAACCAGGCGTAGCCGCGCCCCATGATCTCGACGGACAAGTCATTGCGCTCGAGATAGATGCGGTTGACATCGGTGATCTCCAGTTCGCCGCGCGCGGAGGGCTTGAGCTTGGCAGCGATATCCACCACGCTGTTGTCGTAAAAGTAGAGGCCGGTGACGGCGTAATTGGACTTGGGCTTTAATGGCTTTTCTTCCAGCGAGATAGCGCGCCCGTTGTCATCGAATTCCACTACCCCATACCGCTCCGGGTCACGCACATGATAGGCGAACACGGTCGCGCCTGTTGCGCGCTGTGCCGCATTTGCCAATTGGTTCTGGAAGGAATGACCGTAAAAGATGTTGTCGCCCAGCACCAAAGCGGAGGGTTGCTTGCCGATGAAGTCGCGGCCGATGATGAAGGCCTGCGCGAGGCCGTCCGGCGAGGGTTGCACGGCATATTGCAGATTCAGTCCCCAGGCGCTGCCATCGCCCAGCAATTGCTGAAAGCGCGGCGTGTCCTGCGGCGTGGAGATGATCAGGATGTCTCGTATCCCTGCCAGCATCAGCGTGGACAGCGGATAGTAGATCATCGGTTTGTCGTAGATAGGCAGCAGCTGTTTGGATACCGCCATCGTCACCGGGTGCAGGCGCGTGCCGGAACCGCCGGCGAGGATGATGCCTTTTCTGGCTGACGGGGAATGGCTCATGCTGCGATTCCTTTGCTGTTTTTTGTATTCAATTCGATGAATGTCTTGTAAGTCAGTGCGATGCCTTGTTTCGGGCTGGTTGTTGCCTTCCATCCCAGGCCGTGGATCTTGCTTACATCCATCACCTTGCGCATCGTGCCATCCGGCTTCGAGGTGTCCTGCACGAACCTGCCCTTGTAGCCGACCACATCGGCTACCGTTTCCGCCAGTTCGCGGATGGTCAGGTCTGTGCCGGTGCCGACATTTATCAGCGGGCATTGCGATGGCGCGACCAGCGCGTTGTAACGTACGTCATCCAGTGTGGCGAGAAACACCAGCGCGTTTGCCAGATCGTCCACGTACAGAAACTCGCGCTTCGGTTTACCGCTGCCCCAGAGCACTACCTCGGCCGCACCGGACGCTTTCGCTTCGTGCATCTTGCGGATCAGCGCGGGCAGTACATGGGAATTGTTCAGGTCATAGTTGTCGCCCGGCCCGTACAGATTGGTCGGCATCGCGGCCAGCCATTTTGTGCCGTACTGGCGGTTGTATGACCAGCACATTTCGATGCCGGCGATCTTCGCCAGCGCGTAAGGCCGGTTGGTCGCTTCCAGCGGGCCGGTCAGCAGGTATTCCTCCCTGATCGGCTGCGGGCAATCGCGCGGGTAGATGCAGGAGCTGCCGAGAAAAACCAGACGTTGGACTTGCGCGCGATGCGCCGCGCGGCAGATGTTGGCTTCGATGAGCAGGTTGCTCATCAGAAAATCCGCCGGGTAGGTATTGTTGGCAAGGATGCCGCCGACTTTGGCCGCTGCCAGGAACACGACCTCCGGCCGTTCCTGTTCGAAGAATCTTTGCGTGGCAACTGCGTCTTCCAGGTCCAGCTCGGCATGGGTGCGCGTCACGAGGTTGGTGTAACCTTGCCGCTGCAATTCGCGCACGATCGCGCTGCCCGCCAGGCCGCGATGGCCTGCGATGTAAATTCTGGATTCAAGGGGCAAAGTTTTAACTGGCAGGTTCATATTTGCGATTCTAATTTTAGACCAATCATGAATATCGGATTTTGCAGGAGCGGGCCATGCCCGCGATCAAGCGTTCGCGGGCATGGCCCGCTCCTACGGGAACTCGACCAAAAGTTTCTCGGGCAAGTTTCAAAAGTCTATTCAGGGCGCGAATTTTTTTCATTTATGTTTCTTCTTTACCGTGTGCTTGAACTTCAAGACAGCAAAGTTCAATTCGACCGATGTCTCCGTATCCTTGATCTGCAAATCTTCGTCGAAAACATCGGTAATCAGCTCGCCGCTTTTTTGCATCAGCGATTTTTGCCCGGCTTTATCCTGGGTCATCACCAGCGTTTTGATGTTTCTTGAGAGTTCCCTGATTTTCGAGAATGTCTCTATGATAGCAATGGTCGCCTGGGTTGCCTGCGGGCTTTTGAGTATGGTGGCAAGCATATACAGGGCTTTTTCCGAAAAGGCTTTGGGGTTGACGGTAGAGTGTTTGAGTTTGTCGAACCGGTGGAAATTTTCCACCAGTCTGGTTTTCTCGGATTTTGTCAGCTCAATGATATATCCGGCAGGGAATTTGTCCGGATTGTTCGCGACGGCCTTATTGATGTCCCTGGTCCCAACCCCATAGATCGCCGCAACGTCGGCATCAAGCAAAACGCTTTGTCCCCGCATTTCGATGATGAGCTCCTTGAGGTTTTCAATTTTTACTATGCCCATCATGCCCGCCCGCCATTCCCAGGATACCTGCCCCTTCTACTCGTGGTAATCGTAAGCTGTGAAGCCGTGCTTCTTGACCAGTTCGTCGCGCTCGGCAGACTTGAGGTCTTCGCGCACCATTTCTGCCACCAGTTCATGGAAGGTGATCTTCGGTGTCCAGCCGAGTTTTTGTTTGGCCTTGGTCGGATCGCCCAGCAATGTTTCGACTTCGGTGGGACGGAAATAACGCGGATCAACCTGGACGATGCACTTGCCGGCAGCGTCGTAGCCTTTTTCTTCCACTCCTTTGCCTTTCCATTTGATGCTGATGCCCAGTTCAGCCGCTGAGATTTCGACGAACTGGCGCACGCTGTATTGCACGCCCGTGGCAATGACGAAATCTTCCGGATGGTCTTGTTGCAGCATCAGCCATTGCATCTCGACGTAGTCCTTGGCATGTCCCCAGTCGCGCAGCGCATCGAGGTTGCCGAGGTAGAGGCAATCCTGCAATTCGAGCTTGATGCGCGCCAGCGCGCGGGTGATCTTGCGCGTGACGAAGGTTTCGCCGCGCACCGGCGACTCGTGGTTGAACAGGATGCCGTTGCAAGCATAGATGCCGTATGCCTCGCGGTAATTTACCGTGATCCAGTAGGCGTAGAGTTTGGCGACGGCGTAAGGCGAGCGCGGATAGAACGGTGTGGTTTCCTTTTGCGGCGTCTCCTGCACCAGCCCGTAAAGTTCGGAAGTGGATGCCTGGTAGAAGCGGGTTTTCTTTTCCAGACCGAGGATGCGGATCGCTTCGAGGATGCGCAATGTGCCGATACCGTCTGCATTGGCGGTGTACTCGGGAGTTTCAAACGATACCGCCACATGACTCATTGCCGCGAGGTTGTATATCTCGTCCGGCTGCACCTGCTGGATGATGCGGATCAGATTGGTGGAATCAGTCAGGTCGCCGTAATGCAAGATGAAGCTGGCTTTTTTGACGTGCGGGTCCTGATAAAGATGATCGATGCGGTCCGTGTTGAACAATGACGAGCGGCGCTTTACACCATGTACGATATACCCCTTTTTAAGCAACAGCTCGGCAAGGTAGGCTCCGTCCTGGCCGGTGATGCCGGTGATCAGCGCGACTTTCTTTTCCTGGCTCATTTCTCCGCTCTCTTTAGTGGTGTTGGGCTATCTGCCGTAAGTGTCTTCATAACGTTGAATGTCGTCTTCGCCGAGGTAATCGCCGACCTGTATCTCGACGATGTGCAAAGGCTCGGTGCCGTGATTTTCCAGGCGGTGTTTCGAGCCTATCGGAATGTAGGTGCTTTGATTCTTGTGCACGATGATCACTTCTTCGCCGTTGGTCACGGTGGCCGTGCCGGACACCACAACCCAATGCTCTGAGCGTTGCTTGTGGCTTTGCAGGCTGAGACGCCCGCCGGGGGTGACTTCGATGCGCTTGATCTTGAAGCCATCCGGATCATCTTCCAGCACGGTGTAGCTGCCCCACGGCCGATTCACTTTGGCATGATAGACATGTTCGGTGGAGCCTCGATGTTGCAGGACATCGACCACCTCGCGCACGCGCTGAGTCTGGTCGCTCTTTGAAATGAGCACGGCATCTGCGGTTTCGATCACGCACAGGTCTTCCACTCCGATCGCGGCGACCAGTCTTTTATCGGCGCGGATCAGGCTGTTCCTGCAATCGATTGCGATGACGTTGCCCTGCAGGGCGTTGTCATGTGCATCCTTGGCTGAAATCTCGTGCACAGCCTGCCAGCTCCCGACATCGTTCCAGCCGATGTCGCAGGGGACGAGGGATACGCGGCTGGATCTTTCGAGCACGCCATAGTCGATGGAGATGGAGGGCATCGCTGAAAAGTGTTTTTCAACGGCTTTCTGGAATCCCCCTGCGGAGTGGCTTTCGGCAACAATGGTTTGTATCACGTCATATACATCGGGCAAATGCCGGCGTATCTCCTCGAGTATCACCGAGGCGCGCCACACGAACATGCCGGAGTTCCAATAGTAATCGCCCTCTTTCAAAAATCGTTCGGCAGTAACCTCATCCGGTTTTTCGGTGAAACGTTCGACTTCATAAACATCACTGGCATCGGCGGGAGAATGTTGCGCATTTCTTTTTTTGACTTTGACGTACCCAAAACCGGTATCGGGCCGGGTGGGCTGGATGCCGAAGGTGATGAGCTTGCCGCTTTCGGCGGCATCGATCGCGATATTCAGATGCTCGCGGAATCGCACTTCGTCCTTGATGATGTGGTCGGAAGGCAGCACGACCATGATCGGGTCCGCGCCATCAACCATCAGGCGTGCGGCAGCCAGTGCGATGGCCGGCGCGGTGTTGCGTGCAACAGGCTCGAAC
>Ga0153916_10002539_pt1 | contig 13325 bp, 12 predicted proteins | sample Opewatmetagenome_FD_109642 | JGI IMG/M metagenome (GOLD analysis project Ga0153916, IMG submission 109642) | Freshwater wetland microbial communities from Ohio, USA - Open water 3 Core 3 Depth 4 metaG | ecosystem: Environmental > Aquatic > Freshwater > Wetlands | place: USA: Ohio, Lake Erie...
ATGACGTAACGCACTCGCCGCGTACTCTTCGAGTGCAAGACGCACTGAATCAAGACCTTCGCCCGATTCAGCGCTTATCCAACAGCTTGTAATTGTACCACATTCGCCGCGTTCGACCCGCGGCGGCACGCGGGTAAGATCGATCTTGTTGAAAACCAGTACCTGCGGCACCGCGCCGGCGCCGATTTCCTCCAGCACCTGATTGACCGCAGCCATCTGCGCGTCGCGATCGGGGCTGCTGGCGTCCACCACATGCAGCAGCAGGTCCGCCTGAGCGGTCTCCTCCAGCGTGGCACGGAACGCCGCCACCAGGGTATGCGGCAGTCGCCGGATGAAACCGACGGTGTCGGACAGCACCACGGCACTGCCGTTTGCGACATGGACGCGGCGTGTGGTGGTGTCGAGCGTGGCAAACAACTGGTCCGCGGCATAGACGCCGGCACGCGTCAGCCGGTTGAACAAAGTGGACTTACCGGCATTGGTATAGCCTACGAGCGAAACCGAAAGCAGATTGGCACGGCGGCGGGCACGGCGTTGCGTTTCGCGCTGACTCTTTAATTTTACGAGTTTTTCTTTGAGCACCTTGACGCGCCTGCCGAGCAGCTGGCGGTCGGTTTCAAGCTGGGTTTCGCCCGGCCCCCGGAGACCGATACCGCCTTTCTGGCGCTCCAAGTGGGTCCAGCCACGCACCAGACGGGTCGCGAGGTGCTCCAGCTGGGCAAGTTCGACCTGCAGCTTGCCCTCGTGGCTGCGCGCGCGCTGGGCAAAAATATCGAGGATCAGGCTGGTGCGGTCGACCACGCGGCAATGGAGCTGTTTTTCGAGGTTACGCTCCTGCACCGGCGAGAGTTCATGATTGAAAATCGCCAGCGTCGCATGGCTTGCAGCGACAGCAGCCGCGATCTCTTCGACTTTGCCTTTGCCGGCGAACAGCGCCGGATCGGGCTGCTGCCGTCTGCCCTTGACCAGCGCCCGCGCATTGACGCCCGCGCTTGCCGCAAGCAGCTGGATTTCCTGCAGGCTTTCGGCATAGTCGGCTTCACCGAAATCCAGGCCGATCAATACCGCCTCGGTGCCGCTGCCGGGACGGTCAACCATGGAAACGAATGGGCATCAACTCTCGGCGCTCTGATCGAGCTGTAAGGTGACGGCGCGGGCGGGGACGACGGTCGAAATCGCATGCTTGTAGACCATCTGCGTGACCGTATTTTTGAGCAGCACGACATATTGGTCGAACGAATCGATCTGTCCCTGCAACTTGATGCCGTTGACCAGATAGATCGAAACCGGGATATGTTCTTTACGCAAAGTGTTCAAGAACGGGTCTTGTAATAACTGCCCTTTGTTGCTCATGATACCCTCGCCATTGTCATTATTCGGGTTACCACTCTACTTGATTTTCTGCCGTTACGCCATAGGGTTAGCACTGGTATGCGCTACCTGCCCCGGGCTGATTTCGCATAGGGATTGCGCCCGGTCTTGAACTCCACCTTAAGCGGCGTTCCCTGCAATTTGAAAGCCTCGCGGAAAAAACGTTCCAAATATCGCTTGTAGGTGTCCGGCACCTGCGCCAGCGAGTTGCCGTGGATCACGATACGCGGCGGATTGACACCGCCTTGGTGTGCGTAGCGCAGCTTGGGACGATCCATGCCGGCACGCGGCGGTTGCTGCTGGGCCACCGCTGCCAGCAGCGCGCGGGTGACCTTGGGCGTCGGCAGCCGACTCATCGCCGCGGCATAGGCGGCGTCCACCGACTTCATCAGCGGCGCTATGCCCGTGCCCTGCAGTGCGGAAATAAAATGGGTTTTGGCAAAACTCAGGAAACCGAGCTTGCGCGCCAGCGTCCGCTTCAGCATGTCGCGGTCATACTCCGGCAGCTTCTCCCATTTGTTGACCGCCACCACCAGCGCGCGTCCGGCATCGACAATGAAGCCAGCGATATGCGCATCCTGCTCGGAAATCTCCTGCCGCGCATCCAGGACCAGAATGACGACATTGGCATCTTCGATCGACTGCAGCGTTTTTATCACCGAAAACTTTTCCACCGCCTCGTCCATCTTCCCGCGTTTGCGCATGCCGGCGGTATCGATCAGCGTGTAGCGTTGCTCACCGCGCGTGAACTCGATATAGATCGAGTCGCGGGTGGTGCCGGGCTGGTCGAAAACGATGACGCGTTCTTCGCCCAGCAGGGCGTTGACCAGCGTCGACTTGCCGACGTTGGGCCGGCCGACGATTGCGATCCGGGGTTGCCGCTCTTCCTCCGCCGAGGGCTCCTCGGCTTCGGGAAACTCCGCCAGAACGATGTCCATAAGATCAGGGATGTTGTCACCGTGAGCTGCCGATATCGGGAGCGGATCGCCCAGACCCAGCGCGTGAAACTCGGCAGTAACGACTGCCGATGCCATGCCTTCGGTCTTGTTGACGACAAGCCAGATCCTGCGGCCGGTCTTGCGCAGTTCGCCGGCGATGATCCGGTCCTGATCGGTCAGGCCGGCACGCGCGTCCATCACGAACAGCACGGCATCGGCCTCGTCCACCGCCTGCCGCGTCTGCCGCGCCATCTCATGAAAAATGCCTTCCTTGGTCACTGGCTCGAAGCCGCCGGTATCGACGACGAGATAGGGTTTATCGCCAACCCGGCCCTGGCCGTAATGGCGGTCGCGTGTAATCCCCGGCGCGTCGTGGACAATCGCGTCCCGGCTTCGGGTCAGGCGGTTGAACAGCGTCGACTTGCCGACGTTGGGTCGGCCGACTATCACGAGGATGGGTTTCATAATTAGGAGATATTAGCCGCCAGGATTCTTTTTAATACCATTCTTCTCAATACCCGTTCTTCACAATACCCCCTTGAGGGGTACTTGACGGGTGCCTTGAGGATTACGCCAAGAGCGCCAAGGAAAACCACAATAATCAAAGCCCAGGGCCGCAGAGGTCATAAATACGTGTTCGCTGCGCTGCCCTGTAGCGAAAGGAATCGAATTTCTTGGCGCTCTTGGCGCCGTGGCAGTGAAAAATTATTGCACGGAAATTGCAAACACCCCGCCATTGCGGGTCTGCACCACCAATGAGTTGCTGTTGAGCGCGACCGGCGGTGCGCCGATGGCGCTGCCGTCAGTGGCGATGCGCGCCGCGAATGAGCCATCCTCGCGCGACAGGAAGTGTACGTAACCCTGTAAATCGCCAACCACCACATAACGGCCGAGCGCAAGCGGTCCGCTGACGTTGCGGTTGGCAAGCTTGCTCTGTTTCCAGATGCTGGCGCCGCTGGTCTTGTCGAGCGCAACCACGGCATCCTTGTCATCGGTGATGTAGACGTAACCGGAATCCACATCCATGCCGGCGACGCTCGACATATCGCGCGCCCACAGCGTGGTGCCGCGCAACAGGTCAAAACATGCCACCCGCCCCTGGAACGCGACTGCGCACACCTGGCGCCCGTCGACCACCGGCAGGCTGGTGATGTCGGCGACGCGTTCGAGCTCGGTCGCGCCGCGCGGCAGCGCCACCACACTTTCCCAGCCGACGTTGCCGTTGCTCAAAGTAATCGCAACCAGGCGGCCGCCGGCAAAACCGGCGAACACTGCGCCACGGTCGACCACGACGCCGGCATGGTTGCGTACCGACAGCGCAGGCGTAGCCCGCTGGTAGGTCCACTTGCGCCTGCCGTCCACGGCATCGAGTCCGAAGAGGCGGCCGTCTCCGGCGCGCACCACGACGATGCCGTCCTGCATGACCGGCGGCGCCAGCACTTCTCCGGAAACCTGCACTTTCCATATCTGCTTGCCGTCGCGCCCAAAGGCCAGGACCTCACCTTTGGAGGTGCCGGCCAGCACCATCGCACCACCACTGCCAACCCCGCCGGATATGCGCTGCCCCACTTCGATGCGCGTCACCTGCCTGCCGCTCGCGACATCGAACCCTCCGATCTGCCCTCCCGCGCCGCCTGCATACACGACATTGCCGGCCGCTGCGGGAAAAAAGGCGTCGTTTCCGGCGCCACCAACGTTGCCCTGCCAGACGATTTTTGGCACAGCCGTCGGCTGGATGGCAGTGAGTTCGGCAGGTTTCTGTGCGGGTCGGCTGCGGCCGAACCAGCTATCGTAAGCATCGCCTACCGTCTGGCAGCCGCCCAGCAGCAGTATGACAAAGCATGCAACAAATCCGGTTCCGGCCCGAAAAATCCTCACTTCGCGTCACCCAGGGCATCGAGTTTGAGCTGGAGAATCTGGTGATAAGGGTTTTTCGCATCGCTCTTGTCGAGCGCCTGCTGATAGGCAGTACGCGCTTCCGCGACCTTGCCCTGCGCCACCAGAATGTCGCCCTTCATATCTGCATACAACACGCTGAAAGGCTCGACCGGCTTCGCTTCTGCCAGCTTCAGCGCCTCGGCATAGTTTTTTTCATCGAGCAAAATGCCGGCGAGCCGCAGCCGCGCGACGTCGCGCATCTCGTCTTCCTTGGTGTGGTCAATCACCCATTGCAACTGGGTCTTAGCTGCAGCGAGATCGCCGGCAGTGAAGCTGGCACGGGCTGCGGCCAGCGCCGCCATGCCGGCGTATGCCGTTGAACCATATTTATCGGTGATCTGCGCCGCGATATCGCGCACTCTTTTGAGTTCATTCGCGCGCTGGGCACTCTCCAGCTGCTCGTAGAGCGTGACCGCAGCCAGCGCCTGCTGATGACGGTAGTAGCGCCAGCCGTAGAACGTGGTGACGGTAAGCGCGCAGGCAATCACCGCCAGCACCACCATATTGCCGTATTGCTTCCACCAGTCCTTGATTGCTTCCAGTTGTTCCTGCTCTTCAAGATCGTAAGCCATTGATATTCCTAATTGTCCTTAATAAGATCCAGTGCTTCCCCGAGCTCGGCACGCACCTGCTGCGCGGCCTCGCGCAACGGTTTGACCGTGACCTGCTGCGCCTGCGCTTCCTCATCGCCGACGATGATGGCAAAGCGCGCACCGCTGGCGTCGGCTTTTTTCATCTGTGACTTGAAGCCGCCGCCGCCGCAGTGCAGAACCACACTCACGTCGCCATCGCGCAGGCGCTCGGCAACCTGTTCGGCAAAGCGGTCCGCCGCCTCGCCCTGGTGTACCAGATAAACATCAGGCACCGGGCGCGGAATCGGGGCCGCTTCGCTCACGAGCAGCGCCAGCAGGCGCTCGACGCCCATGGCGTAGCCGCATGCTGGCGCAGGCTTGCCGCCGATTTGCTCGACCAAGCCGTCGTAGCGCCCGCCGGCGCATACCGTTCTCTGTGCGCCGAGGCGGTCGGTGGTCCACTCAAACACCGTGGCGTTGTAGTAGTCGAGCCCGCGCACCAGCCGCGGGTTGATGCCGAAGCCAACGCCTGCCGCGCGCAGCATCGCCTGCAGGTCCTCGAAGTGCTTCAATGACACTTCGTCCAGGTCATCGGCGAGCCTGGGGGCATCGGCGATCAGTGCCTGCAGCGCCGGGTTCTTGCTGTCGAGCACGCGCAACGGATTGGTGTGCAGACGCCGTTTCGAATCGTCGTCCAGCACATCGTGATGGCGTTCGAGATATCGGACGAGCCGTGCCCGGTAACGCGCACGCGTCTCGGCCCCGCCCAGCGTATTGAGTTCAAGTTCGACGCCGTTGACGCCGAGGCGCCGCCACAGCCTGGCGCACATCACGATATGCTCGGCGTCGATGTCGGGACCGGCGAAGCCCAACGCTTCGACGCCGACCTGATGGAACTGGCGGTAGCGCCCCTTCTGCGGGCGCTCGTGACGGAACATCGGTCCGCCATACCACAGCCGCTGCGGCCCGGCATAGAGCAGATTGTGCTCGATCGCCGCGCGCACGCACGACGCCGTGCCCTCGGGGCGCAGTGACAGGCTCTCGCCGTTCAGCTCGTCAACGAAGGTATACATCTCCTTCTCGACGATATCGGTCACGGCACCGATGGAGCGCACAAACAGGTCAGTTTTCTCGAGTATCGGCGTGCGGATGGCACAATAGCCGTAGGCGCGCAGCCAGTCGCGCACGGTGTCCTCGAAAAATTCCCACAAGTGAGACTCCTCCGGCAGGATGTCGTTCATCCCGCGGATCGCTTGTATTTTTTCTGTCATGAACTGGAATCGCGAACAGGCCGCAGCCGCCGGTCAACCGGCAACATGTGCCGGATGCCGCGCTGCGTCTGCCGCTTCGATTGCGGCCTTCTTCGAATAGGTGCTGGCGACATAATGCTCGACGATTTTCTGGAATTCGCCGGCAATGTTGTCACCTTTCAGTGTCACCGTCTTCACGCCGTTGACGAATACCGGCGCCACCGGATTTTCTCCCGACCCGGGCAGGCTGATGCCAACGTTGGCATGCTTGCTCTCTCCCGGGCCATTGACCACGCAGCCCATGACTGCGACATGCATGGTCTCGACGCCGGGATACTCCTCGCGCCAGGCCGGCATCTGCGCCCGCAGATAACTCTGGATGCGGTCGGCGAGTTCCTGGAAAAAAGTACTGGTGGTGCGGCCACAGCCGGGACAGGCGATCACCATCGGCGCAAATGACCGCAGGCCCATGGTCTGCAGGATTTCCTGCGCCACGATGACTTCCTTCGCGCGGTCGCCGCCGGGTTCCGGCGTCAGCGATACGCGGATGGTATCGCCTATGCCTTCCTGCAACAGTACCGCCAGCGCGGCGGTCGAAGCGACGATTCCTTTGGAGCCCATGCCGGCTTCGGTCAGCCCCAGATGCAGCGCGTAATCGCAACGCGCGGCGAGATCACGATAAACTGCGATCAGATCCTGCACGCCGCTCACCTTGCATGAGAGCACGATCCGGTCGTGGGCGAGTCCCAGTGCCTCGGCCTGATACGCGCTTTCCAGAGCGGAAGCGACCAGCGCCTTGCGCGTCACGACTGCGGCGTCCTCGGGCTCTGGCAGCCGCGCATTCTCATCCATCATGCGCGCGATGAGCTCGGAGTCGAGACTGCCCCAATTCACGCCGATGCGCACCGGCTTGTTGTATTTGCAGGCAAATTCGATCATGGTCGCGAACTGGTCGTCGCGTTTGGAACCGCGGCCGACATTGCCGGGGTTGATTCTGAGCTTCGCCAGCGCCGCGGCGCATGACGGATGCTGGGTCAACAGGCGGTGGCCGTTGAAATGGAAATCGCCGACCAGCGGCACGTTGATACCCATCCGGTCGAGCTGCTCGCGAATACGCGGCACCTGGGCGGCGGCCTCGGCATTGTTGACTGTGATGCGTACCAGTTCGGAACCGGCGCGCGCCAGTTCCGCAACCTGGTGCACCGTGGCCGCAGCATCGGCGGTATCGGTGTTGGTCATAGACTGCACCACGATGGGCGCATCACCGCCGATCGCGACGTCGCCGATGCCAACCCTGCAGCTCTTGCGGCGCGACGCGGCGCCGTAGGGGACGAAACAGTTCATTCGAGTGTAAAACGGGCGACGTCGACCCGGGTGTGGCGCTCAAGGTCGACCGGTTCATTATTGTAGGTCAGCCGTACACCATGCGCATTGCCGACGATCAGGGACAGCGGCGGCACGCCATATAGAGGCAGCTTGCTACCCGCTTGATTAAGTTGAGAAAAAATGATTTTCCCGGAGCCATCCCGGACTTCAACCCAGGACTCCTCGTCGAACACAAACTGCAACGGGCGCTCGCCGGGTTGCGGCAGCCTGTCAACATCGGGGGCGGCAGTCGGCATCGACTGCGGTGCTGGAGCCTTGCCCGCAGCGTTCGCTGCCGGTGTCATGGTTGATACAGCGGATGCAGTGGATCCCGCCTCGGTCAGACCGCTCATGGTCGGCACTGGTGCAGGCGCCCCGGTGACGGGCGGCGGCGCTGCCGGGACTGCGGGGGTCGGGCTGGCCGCAACGACCCGCGCCGCGGGTGGGCTTTTCGATACTGTAATCTCAGATTCGTTCCAGTAAAATTCGTAAGCGGCGAGCCCGCCGATCAACAACAGCACCGCCATCGCATACCATGGCCAGCGCCGGGTTTCAGCGGGAGGAAACGGAATATCCGGTGACGGCGGCGCCTCTGCGCTGGGCAACGAGGATGGGAGGCCGGGCTCGACCGAGCGCAGCATCGCTTCCGGATCGAGCTTGAGCAACCGCGCATAGTTGCGGATGAAGCCGCGCACAAAAATCGGGCCCGGCAGTTTTTCGAACGCACCTGTTTCCAGCGCCTCGATCTGGCTCAGCGACAACTTGAGCTGGTCCGCGACATCCGCAACGCTCAGGTTTTGGGCCTGGCGTGCCGCCGCCAGGGCCACGCCGGGTGCCGCGGCCACTGCCGGGCTGCTGCCGGCCTCGCTCATTCGTAGCGGCCCGCCGACAGCGCACGGGCTTCCTTGGAGTCGGGGTAGTTTTTGCGCAGCTGCAGCGCGTAGCTTGCCTCGGAATTAGGGTCGCCGAGCTTGTGCGCGACACGCACACCCAGCCACAGCACTTCAGCGCCGGCGGCTGCGACCTTGGTAAGACGGCCCAGATACGCTTTTGCCTCGACCAGATTGCCACGCGCATATTCGATGTCCGCCAGCTGATAAAGTGCCTGAGGCTGATTAGGTCTCAGCTTGAGGGCTCGCTGGAAATAGTCTTCCGCGGCCGCGGTCTCTCCGCGCCGGCGCGAACACAATCCGGCATTGATGTAGGAGCGGTCGGGGTGCTGGTACAGCGGATTGCGCAGCGCGGCGAGGAAATACTTGATGGCCTCTTCCTCGCGCGTCCTCTGACACAAGAACATGCCGTAGTTGTTGTTGGCGTCGGAGTCGAGCGGATTGATGCTCAGTGCGCGCTCGAAACTCTGCTGCGCCAGACGGTCCTCCTTGAGATCGGCATACACCAGCCCCGCGACATTATGCGCGGGCGCATAACTGGGATCGGCGCGCAGCGCTAGATTCACCTCCTCGAGCGCGACCCCCATGTTGCCCAATTCGTAATAGCCCGATGCGAGGTCGGTGTGGACGCGGGCCCGCAGTTGCTGGTCGGTCTCGCTGCCGGTCGTGGACGTCGTCGGCTGGATCTCCGATTCAGCGGGGTGCGTGGCACAGCCGGCGATTGCCAGCAGCAACATCACCAACGCCAGATTAACTGTTTTCATCGTGACGCCTCCCCTAACCCATCTACAGTTTCCAGTATCCGATGGCCGCGTTGCTGGCGTTTGGTTTTGTCCTTCACCTGACCTGCGAGCTGGCCGCAGGCGGCATCGATATCGTCGCCGCGTGTCTTGCGGATGGTGGTTACAATTTCAGCCTGCATCAGAATGTCGCGAAAACGCGCCACAGCTTCGGCACCCGAGCGCACGTAACCCGAATCGGGAAACGGATTGAACGGGATCAGATTGATCTTGCATGGCACCGCCTTCACCACCCTGGCAAGCTCGCGCGCCTGCGCGACACTGTCGTTCACGCCCGCGAGCATCACATACTCGAAGGTCACGAAGTCGCGCGGCGCTTTTTCGATATACCGCAGGCATGCCGCGAGCAGTTGCCTGATCGGATACTTCCTGTTGACCGGCACCAGCTGATCACGCAACGCGTCGTTCGGCGCATGCAAGGATACCGCCAGCGCCACCGGGCACTCCCCGCCAAGGCGGTCGATCGCCGGCACCAAGCCGGAAGTGCTGAGGGTCACGCGGCGCCGCGACAGGCCATAGGCCGAATCATCGAGCATCAGTTGCATCGCCGTCACCACGTTGTCGAAATTGGCGAGCGGCTCGCCCATGCCCATCATCACCACATTGGTGATCGGCCGTTCTTCAGTAACGCCGCGGCCCAGACACCGGTTAGCCCACCACAGCTGGCCAATGATCTCGTCCACCGTCAAATTGCGGTTGAAGCCCTGACGCCCCGTCGAGCAGAACGAGCACTCGAGCGCACAACCGGCCTGGGAAGAGACGCACAGCGTTCCCCGCCCTGTCTCGGGAATGAATACCGCCTCTATGGCATTGCCGGTGCGAACATTGAGCAGCCATTTGCGCGTGCCATCCGCCGCCGTGGTATCGCGTATCACCTCGGGCGCCGTGATGGCGGCGCATTGCGCAAGCCGCTCGCGCAGCGGCTTCGCGATGTCGGTCATGGCACTGAAATCGTCGACCCCGGCGTGATGAATCCAGCGCAGCAACTGCTTCGCCCGATAGGGTTTTTCGCCCATGTTGGCGCAGAATGCTTTAAGTTGCTGGCTGCCAAGCCCGAGCAGATTGACTGTCATTGCACCGATTCAGCGTGAGTAAATTTCAAGTGCCGGGAAAAAATAGGTGATCTCAACTGCCGCGGTTTGCGGCGAATCGGAACCATGCACCGCGTTCGCGTCTATGCTTTGAGCGAAATCGGCGCGAATAGTGCCCTTGGCCGCTTTCTTCGGGTCGGTCGCGCCCATCAGATCCCGGTTCTTCTGGATCGCGTCGTCTCCTTCGAGCACCTGGATCATTACCGGGCCCGAGATCATGAAATCGACCAGGTCCTTGAAAAACGGCCGTTCTTTATGCACCGCATAAAAACCCTCGGCTTCGGCGCGCGACAAATGCTTCATGCGCGCGGCTACGATTTTCAAACCGGCCTGTTCAAACCGCGAGTAAATCTGGCCGATCACGTTTTTGGCCACGGCATCCGGTTTGATGATCGACAATGTGCGTTCTGACGCCATGAAATATTCCCCTGCTCCCTGAGTTTAAGACCAACACTCAAGCATATCACGATAAGGCTTTGAAATAAAGAGGATTCACGGCAAATCGTAGATCCGGGAGAATGGGCCGAGCCGACCGTCAGAACGCGCCCCGGCAGGACGGAATCAGGCGAGGGCAAACCAGCATCTGCGGCACGCCCCAACTATTAAGCCGAGTCACCGCGGCTTGCAAGGACCACGCGGACGCGAACCATCCCATCCAGATTCTATTGCATCATCCCGAGCAGCCTCGGCAACCAGAGCGACATTTGCGGCATGTACGTGACCATAATCAGGAAAACAAGCATGGTCAACAACCACGGCCATACTGCAATCGTGAGTTCAGTAATACCCATCTTCGCAATGCCGCTGGCAACATAGAGGTTCAGTCCCACCGGCGGGTGACACATGCCGACTTCCATGTTCACGGTGATCAGAATGCCGAAATGCACCGGGTTGATGCCGAGCTTCATCGCGACCGGGAACAGGATGGGCGCCGTAATGAGCACGATCGATGACGGTTCCATGACGTTGCCGGCGAGGAGCAGCAGGAGATTCACCATCAGCAGGAACCCGACCACCCCGAGGCCCTTGCCGATCATCCAGTCCGCCATCAACTGCGGAATCTGCTCGGAAGTCAGCAAGTACGAAAATAATACCGCGTTGGTGATGATATAGAGCAGCATCGCGCTCATGTTGGCCGAGTCGAGCAGCACCTTGCGCACCTGTTTCAGGTCAAGGTCCTTGTAGATAAACACTGCGACGATAAACGCGTACACCGCGCTCATGGCGGCGGCCTCGGTCGGCGTGAAGATGCCGCTATAGATACCGCCCAGCACCACGATAATCAGCAGCAACCCCCAAACGCTCTCCCAGAATGTGTTCCACACCTGCAGCGCCTCATGCCGCGCTTCGAAGCCGATTCCGCGTATGAGATCCGCCTTTTTCGCGAGCGGGTAGGCTGCGATTATCCAGATTGCGAGCAACACGATCAGCGCTGCATTGCCGGACATCGGCAGGAAGACCTGGCCGATTGCGTTGACCAGCACCGGCGGCGTGACCAGAAACGCTACCGTGAATACCCAGCGCAAAACAAAAGCGTTCTTCGTCAGCATTCGGGCCGCAATGAGCCAGATAATGCCGAACAAAACAACCAGCAGACCACCCCCGGTCAGCCCCGTCTGCCTGATCGCGATCCATGCGCCCGCAATGGGCGCGGCGATGAAGAACATGCTCGCTGACAGGCCGCCTACCGTGGCAATCGTGGCCTGCGTGCCGGTGCGCCCGGCCGATAGCTGCATGCGGGGATAACCATTCTTCCATGCACGATACCAGGTGACCATGCCCAGCATCGAGGCAAGGATCAGACCGGGTACCACGCCGGCCATGAACAGCGTCCCGACCGAGGTATTGGTGGCGACCGAATACATCACCATGACGATCGAGGGTGGAATCAGGATCCCCAACGCGCCCGATGTCGTAATGACGCCTGCACCAAACCGTTTCGGAAATCCCGCCTTGACCATGGCGGGCATCATGATCGATCCGATCGCGACCACCGTTGCCGGACTGGAACCCGATACGGCGGCAAACAAGGCGCAGGCCATGACGCCGGCCAATCCGAGGCCGCCGTGCCAGTGACCGACCATGCTCGTGGCAAAATTGATCATGCGCCGCGCGACGCCGCCGTGGGTCAGGAAATTGCCGGCCAGGATAAAGAACGGGATCGCCATGATCTCGAACCTCTCGATGCCGGTGAACAGCTTGAGCGCCACGGACTCGATCGGAATCTCGGTCATCGCGAACAGGAATGTCAGCACGGTCAGACCGAGTGAAATCGATACCGGCATGCCGGTCAGCATGAGCGCGAACAGCAGGACAAAAATGATGGCGGCAGTCACTTCACGCCCCCTTTGTTCACGTCATGCGGGTGCAGGTTGTCTTTGGGGCCGAAAGGCATGATGTCCGCATCCTTGACCTCGTCAAGTCCTTCGACATGACCGTGTTCGTGGTGCGGCAGTTCGCCGGTCCGCCAGAACGACCAGGCGACCTGCAGGAAGCGGAAGCACATCAGGTAGGAACCGCACGGGATCGCGAGAAAAACGATCCACATCGGCATTTCCATGTCGGGCGAGACCTGGTCCGTATGGGCAATTTCCCACACGAATTTGGTGCCCAGCGTGCCGACGACGCCGGTGAACAATGCACCGGAGAGCAGGCCAAATAGGATGAACCGGGCCCTCGTCCGGTCCGGCAGCCGGTTGACCAAGACATCAACCCCGACGTGGATCCCGGTCCGCACGCCGTAGGCAGCGCCGAACTTGGCCATCCAGACAAACATGTAAATGCACAACTCCTGGGCCCAGCTCAAGTTGATGCCGAGCAGCCAGTCCTGCAGCGCAGGCCATGGGATTCCGGAAGCGTAACGATGAACCACGGCGACGAAAATCACGATCGTCGCAGCGCCCATCAGGAACGCGATCAGCCATTCCTCAAGATGGTTGAGTACCTTGTTCAAGCTTGCCCCCTCCAGGCACAAAAAAAGCCACCGCGATAATCGACGGTGGCCTTTTTTGAAATTACAGCTTGTTCGGATCGAAACCGGTGTCCTGGTAGATTTCCTGGATCAGAGCCTTGCCGATCGTGGCCTCGTTGTCCCGGTGGACCTTCAGTTC
>Ga0153916_10002540_pt1 | contig 13321 bp, 15 predicted proteins | sample Opewatmetagenome_FD_109642 | JGI IMG/M metagenome (GOLD analysis project Ga0153916, IMG submission 109642) | Freshwater wetland microbial communities from Ohio, USA - Open water 3 Core 3 Depth 4 metaG | ecosystem: Environmental > Aquatic > Freshwater > Wetlands | place: USA: Ohio, Lake Erie...
GACCGCTGCCGCTCCCGGCCGGCGGAGCCGGCCTCCGCGGCGGCTCGCGTCCCTGCGACTGCTCTGGTCGGGGGCCCCGCATTGGACTGAGCGAGTAGCCCTGTTCCCCCTCGTCGTGGCGCCGGGGTCGCGAAGTCGGCACGATCTCGGCACGAATGCGTGACGGCTCGGCAGCTACGGTGATGCCAGGGGGCCCGACGCCCCCCTGGGGGTACGTGGACGCGCGAGCGACCCGGGCACTCCGGCGGCGGGGATGACGATCGCCGCGGGCCGTCGGGGCCGTGTCGCCGCTCTCGTTGGGGTGCTCGTACTCGCGCTCGCCGGCTTCCTCGTGCTGTCGGAGGCCTACGTCGACAACTGGCCGATCGTTGATCTCGACGCGCGCGTCGAGGAGTGGGTCGCGGGCAGGATGCCGACGTGGGCGGAGTGGCTTGCGCGGCCGTTCACCTGGGCGGGAGGGACGGTCGGCCTGGCGGTCGTCGTAGGGGTTACCGTCGCGATGCTGCTGTGGGGCGGACGCCGCGCGGACGCCTTTCTCGTCGTCGCGGCCGCCGTGGGCTCGCAGTTCCTCGTCACGCTGCTCAAGCCGATGTACGGGCGGGCCCGCCCGGACGCCGGCAGCCCGATCGACCTGCCGTACTCCACCTCGTTTCCGAGCGGGCACGCCGCCACGGGGATCGCCCTGTTCGGGGCGCTGGCGGTGATCGCAGCCGTGCGAGCGCGCTCCTCGCGGGAGGCTGCGGGCCTCCTCGTGCTCGGCCTCCTGGTCGGCGTCGCGGTCGGTGCGAGCAGGGTCGTGCTCAACGTCCACTTCGTCAGCGACGTGCTCGCCGGCTTCTGCCTCGGGCTCGCGTGGCTGAGCGTGTGCCTGCTCGTGCGCGAGCTCGTCGCAGGGAGATCGGTCTGACCGGGGTACGCGTAGTCCGCTTCGACGAGAGCCGCCGCGATGACTTCCGCCGGCTGCACTCGGATGCGAACGGGGCAGGGTGGTGCCGGTGCGTGGCCTGGTGGGTGCCGACCTGGGAGGGTTGGGGGGAGCGCACAGCAGCCGAGAACGCCGCCCTGCGCGAGGCTCTCTGCGACGCCGGCGAGTACGACGGGTACCTCGCCTACGACGGTGACGAGCCGGTGGGATGGTGCCAGGTCGGGCCGCGCTACAGGCTCGAGAAGCTCGTGCGCCAGCTCGGCCTCGAGCCGGACCCCGCGACGTGGGCGGTCACGTGCTTCCTCGTCGCGCCGTCTCACCGCCGCGGGGGCGTCGCGCGTGCGCTGCTCCGGCACGCGCTCGACGATCTCCGCGCGAGCGGCGTTGCCCGCGTCGAGGCCTACCCGCGCGGAGGGGAGGCGGTGGAGCCGGAGGACATGTGGACCGGCCCTGCCGGCCTCTATCTCCGCGAGGGATTCGCGCGCGTCGGTGACACCCCGCGCGGGCCCGTGCTCGCCCGGGCGCTCTGACCAGACGGTCCCGGCAGCCGGTCGCGGCGAAGGTTGCCGGTACCATCGCTGTGTGGCCGAGATCGCCCACCTGACGCTCGATCATCAGCTCGAGGAGCTCGGAGCCCAGCTTGCCTGGGTTCGTGAGTACCTTTGACCCCGATCAGCTGACGGCCCGCCAGACCGAGCTCGAGCAAGCCATGGGCGCTCCCGGCTTCTGGGACGACCAGCAGCGGGCAGCCCGCATCTCCACCGAGCACGCGCGCGTGGCGCGGCGGCTCGACCGCTACCACCGCCTCGAACGTGAGGTCGAGGATGCGCGCGAGCTCTACGAGCTCGACCCGTCCCTCGAGGACGAGATCCGTGCCCAGCTCGAGCCCGTGGTCGCGGAGCTCGCCCGCCTGCAGGAAGACGCGCTCTTCAACGGCGAGTACGACACCGGTGACGCCGTCGTCTCGATCAACGCCGGCACCGGCGGCACCGACGCGCAGGACTGGGCAGAGATGATGTTGCGGATGTACCTCCGCTGGGCGTCCGGCCGCGGCTACCAGACGGAGCTCGTCGAGGCCAGCCCGGGGGAAGAGGCGGGCCTCAAGTCGGCCACGATGACCGTCAAGGGCGAGAACGCCTACGGGGCCTTCAAGGCCGAGCGCGGTGTGCACCGTCTCGTGCGCCAGTCGCCGTTCGACTCTGCCCACCGGCGTCACACCGCCTTCGCCCAGGTCGTTGTCGCGCCGCTCCTGCCCGAGGACGAGGAGGTCGAGATCGACGAGGGCGACCTCCGCGTCGACACCTACCGCGCGAGCGGCGCGGGCGGGCAGCACGTCAACAAGACCGACTCCGCCGTCCGCATCACGCACATTCCCACCGGCATCGTCGTGCAGTGCCAGAACGAGCGCTCTCAGACCTCCAACAAGGCGACCGCGATGCGGATCCTCAAGTCGCGGCTCGCCGAGCTGCAGGAGGAGCAGCGCGAGGCGGAGATCGCCAGAGAGCGGGGTGCCACGCAGGACATCGGCTTCGGAAGTCAAATCCGGTCCTACGTGCTGCATCCCTACCAGATGGTGAAAGACCACCGCACCGATTTCGAGGTCGGGAACGCGCAGAGCGTGCTCGACGGCGCCCTCGACGGGTTCGTGCACGCGTACCTGCTCGCGAAGGCCGCAGGCAGGGTCGTGTAGGGGTGTCAGCTACACTCGACAGGCAACCCGAACCGGAGCGGCCCGCGCGGCCGGCTTCTCCCCTTGATCCGGTGCAGGACGACGATCTCCCCATGACATCTGCAGCGACGGTGCTGGCCGAGCCCGATCCCGCCGCGAACGGCGCGGTCGAGCAGTCGGGCAGCGGCTCCATGATCGTGCTCTCCGACGTGCGCAAGGTCTACGAGCCGAACGTCACTGCCCTCGACGGCGTCTCGTTCGTGATCGACAAGGGCGAGTTCGTGTTCATCGTCGGCGCGTCCGGCTCCGGCAAGTCGACGATCATCCGGCTGCTGCTGAAGGAGCTCGAGCCGACCTCCGGCCGGATCATCGTCGGCGGACGCGACCTCGGGCGCCTCAAGCACTCCAAGGTGCCGCTGCTGCGGCGCAACGTCGGGTGTGTGTTCCAGGACTTCAAGCTGCTCCCGAACCGAACCGCCGCCGAGAACGTCGCCTACGCGCTCAAGGTGCAAGGCGAGCCGAGCGCGTCGATCCGCAGGAAGGTGCCCGAGGTGTTGAACCTCGTCGGTCTCTCCCACAAGATGAGCTCGCGTCCCGACGAGCTCTCCGGCGGCGAGCAGCAGCGCGTCTCGATCGCCCGAGCGGTCGTCAATCACCCACCGCTCCTGATCTGCGACGAGCCCACCGGCAACCTCGACCCGGACACGTCGGTCGGGATCATGCAGCTGCTGCACCGCATCAACACCGCCGGCGGCACCACCATCCTGATGGTTACGCACGACCGCGAGATGGTGGACAAGATGCGCAAGCGCGTGATCGCCCTCGACCACGGCAAGCTCATGCGCGACGAGCGTCGTGGGGGCTACGAGACCGAATGATCAGTCGCTTCAGGCTCGTCTTCTCCGAGGCCGTGCGGTCGATCGGCGCGAACCTCTCGACCTCGGTCGCCGCCACGATGACCGTGCTCATCGGCATGTTCCTGTTCGGCCTCTTCATCGCCCTCGGCACCTGGGTCGTGTCGTGGTCCGACCACGTCAAGTCCCAGCTCGAGGTGAAGGTGTTCTTCGTCGACGAGGTGAAGCCGAAGCAGGTGAACGCTGTGCGCGTCGTCCTCGACAAGGACCAGCGGGTGAAGGAGTACCAGTTCGTCTCCCGGTCGGAAGCGCTCGAGCGGATGCGCAAGAAATACCCGGAGCTGACCGCGAACCTCCCGTCCAACCCGCTGCCCGCCTCGTACGAGATCACGCCGACGCGCGCAGACGACGTGAAGGCGATCGCCACCGAGCTGCGCAAGCAGAACTTCGCGGGCGTCGAGAAGATCAAGGACGGTCAGCAGACCTCGAAGCGGATCCTGCAGGTCGCGCGCGTGATCTGGGTCGTGTTCCTCGTCGCGGTGATCGTGCTGCTGATCGCATCGGTGCTGCTGATCGCGAACACGATCCGGCTGTCCATCTTCTCGCGGCGACGTGAGATCGAGGTGATGAAGCTCGTCGGGGCGACCAACTGGTTCGTGCGCGGCCCGTTCATGCTCGAGGGGCTGCTGTGCGGCCTCGGCGGCTCTCTCGCGGCGATCCTTCTGCTCCTCCTCGGCAAGGAGGTGGCGCTGCCCTCCATCCTCGGGCACATCGAGACGAGCTCCGACGTGAAGGCGCTGTCGTTCCCCCTGACCGCGCTCGCGCTGCTCGTCGTCGGCCTCGCCGTCGGAGCCGTAGGCTCCGGCATGACGCTCCGCCGCTTCCTCAAGGTCTGACGCGAATGTAGGGGCGAGGCCATGCCTCGCCCGCGTGCGCCCCTGAAACGGAGAAGGGCTGTCTCCCGAAAAGGCAGGGGGGACGCCCCCTTCGCTGTCCTTCTGGCTACGCTCGACTCATGCCCGGAGGACGCAGACAGGGACGGGGACGCACGCGACGGCCGAGCCGCTCCGAGCGGCACGCACGCGCCCGCGCGGCGGGCGTGAGCGCGTCCGTGCGTCGCGCAGAGCGCGGCATCGAGATCGTGCTCCCCGAGCGGCGCGTCGCGCCCGAGACGGTCGTCGCCCACCTCGGCCCCACGAACTCGGGCAAGACCTACCACGCCCTCGAGGTGCTGAAGGAGCAGGGGAGGGGCGTCTACGCCGGGCCGCTGCGGATGCTGGCGCAGGAGGCGTACCGGCGGCTGTCCGGCGAGCTCGGGGAGGCGCAGGTCGGCCTCGTCACCGGAGAGGAGCGTGTCAACGAGGGCGCCCCCATCGTCTGCTGCACCGTCGAGATGGCGCCGACGAGGGGTGAGGTGCTCGTGCTCGACGAGGTGCAGTGGGCCGACGACCCGGAGCGTGGCTCCGCCTGGACGCGCCTGCTGCTCGCCGGCGAGTACCGGCACATTCTGCTGCTCGGGGCGCTCGACGCCGAACCGCTCGTCCTGCACGCCTTTCCCCAGGCCGAGGTGAAGGTGTTCGAGCGCAAGCTCCCGCTCGAGTTCGTCGGCGAGCGCTCACTCCGCTCGCTCACCCCGGGGACGGTCGTCGTCGCGTTCAGCCGCAAGGCGGTGCTCGCGCTCGCTGGAGAGGTCAACCGCCTGCACCCGAACCGGGTCTCGGTGCTCTACGGCGCGATGCCGCTCGGGTCCCGCCGCAACGAGATCGACCGCTTCCTCTCGGGTGCGTCCGACGTGACCGTTGCCACCGACGTCCTCGGCCACGGCGTCAACCTCCCGTGCGAGACGCTTCTCTTCGCGGAGACGAACAAGTTCGACGGGCAGGAGCGGCGCGACCTGCTGCCGTGGGAGCTCGCGCAGATCGCCGGCCGCGCCGGCCGCTTCGGCCTCGTCGAGCGCGGCCACGTGGGTGTGCTCACCGGCGTGCCGTGGGCGAACGCCGATCCCGGCATCGTCGAGTCGGCGCTCGAGCCGCACGTGCGTCTCCCGTCGGGTCATCTCGGCTACCGGGTCGTGGACGAGGCGCGCATTCGGCCGCGCCTCACCGATCTGGGGATCGACGACCCGCGTTACCTCGACGCGGCGCTCGCCGCCTGGCATCGCGTCGCGATACGCGAGTGGTCCCACGAGAGCTGGCTCGCCGTCGAGTCGCTGTCGCCCATCCGGGGCCGCCTGGCGGCAGTCCAGCGCCGGCTCGCCGAACGCAACCGCAAGCTCACGCTCGATGACACGTGGAAGCTCGTCAACGCACCGGTCGACGAGGACGACGCCGAGCTACTCGCCACGCTCGCGCTCGCGGTCGCAGGCGACGCAGCCCAACGCTCACTGCTCACGTTTCTGCTCGATCCTGCTCGGCTGCGCGACTGCAAGCTCGAGGAAGCAGAGCAAGCGGGAAGAACTGCAAGCATTCTGCGCTGGTTCGCGCTCCAGTACCCCGGGGTGGGCGGGGTGACGATCGAGCGAGCGGCAGCCCTCGAGGAAGCGGCCGCGGCGCGGGTCGTCGCTCGACTGCGCGTCGAGGTGAGCGATCCCACGATCGGCCGCTGTCGCTCCTGCGGCAAGACGTGCGCGCCGTGGTTCCCCCTGTGCGACCGTTGCTTCTCCGGCCGCTAGCCCCTTGCCCAGCGGTTGCCCGGCGCGCGATGATGGCCTGGTGGAGCGCGTCAACCTCTTCCGCGTCCCCGTCGAGTTCGACGAGACCGATCCCGAGGGGTACGGGGCGGGGATGGCGCGCTTCGGCCCGTCGATCGGCGCCGCGCTGCTCGGCGGCTCGGTCTACGAGCTGCCGCCCGGCACCAGCATCTGCCCGTACCACTACGAGTACGGGGACGAGGAGTGGCTGCTCGTGATCGATGGGCGGCCGACCGTGCGGCACCCGGATGGTGCGGAGGAGCTCGAGCCCGGCGACGTCGTCTGCTTCCCGCCGGGCCCCGCCGGCGCCCACAAGGTGTCGAACCGCACCGCCGCGACGCTGCGCGTGCTGATGCTCTCGACGAAGAGTCCCGTGTCCGTCGCCGTGTACCCGGACAGCGACAAGATCGGCGTCTTTCCCGGCGACGAGCGGGACACGATCATGGTGCGGCGTGAGAGCGCCGTCGGCTACTGGGACGGCGAGACGTCCGGCGACGACCTGCCCGAGCGGTAGTACAGGACGACGGCGATCGTCGCTCCGCCGGTGAGGAGCGCGACGGCGTTGGGCACGATGATCGCGGCATTCCCGAGTGCGATGCCGTAGCCGAGCCAGAGTCCGAACCCGACGAGCAGCACGGTCAGGTAGCCGAGCGAGATGCCCCGGGAGGACCGCTGCGCGATCATCGTGCGGATCTGGAGGACGGGGGAGAGCGCCATGGCAACGCCCCAGACGGAGGCGGTCACGGCGAGCAGGGTGGTGGTGGTCGACATGCGTGAGCTCCTTCGCAGCGGACGGACGGGGACAGGGGCGTCCCGTCGTCAGTCGCGCAGGTCGCTGCGCTCGCGGTAGTCGCCGTACAGAGGGCGGATCACATCGGCGGGCGCGGTCACAGGCGCACTCTACCGCCCCGCTGGGCGGGGGCGATTCACGCTCGCCCCTACAATCATCGGATGGCCAGACCCACCGGAACGAAGCTGATCGCCGACAATCGTCGCGCCCGGCACGACTACGAGCTACTCGACCGCGTCGAGGCCGGCATCGTGCTCACAGGGACAGAGGTGAAGTCGCTCCGCGAGGGTCGCGTGCAGCTCGGCCACGCGTACGCCGACGTCCGTGGCGGCGAGGTCTGGCTGATCGGCGCGTCGATCTCCGAGTACGCCCAGGGGAACATCGCGAACCATGTCACCGAGCGCGACAGGAAGCTCCTGCTCAAGCGCTCGGAGATCGACTCGCTCTACGGCAAGGTGCGGGAGAAGGGCCTCACGCTCGTGCCCACGAGGCTTTACTTCAAGGACGGCAAGGTGAAGGTCGAGATCGCGCTCGGCCGCGGCAAGGACCGCGGCGACAAGCGCCGCGCGATCGCCGACCGCGACGCGAAGCGCCAGATGGAGCGCGCCCTCAAGAGCCGCCGCTCGTAGGGGCCGGGCGTGCCCGGCCCGAGCGCGAGACGAGGCGCTCGTCGATCGGGAGCGCGCGCCGCATCGTGATCAGGCCCGGCTGGAGCACGTAGCCGTGCCGCTCGTTGAGGATGCGGATCGGCGTGTTCCGCACCTCGTTCCAGGTCTCCAGCTGCTCGTAGCCGTTGCGCTTCGCCCACGCGATCTCGGCGCGCTTGAGAGCGCTCGCGATGCCGCGCCCGCGCCAGGTGCGGAGCACGCCCGTCATGTCGTGGAAGGCGCGCTCGGCGTCGGAGCTCGAGAGCGACAGCTTGGCGTAGCCGACGACGCCGCCTCCCGCCAGGGCGACGAACGTCGCCTCCGGCCGGTCGCTCGCGCCGTCCATGTCGTTCGTGAGCCACTCCTCGAACGAGGCCATCGTCGCGCTCTCCTCGCCGGGGACGTCCGGGTACGCCTGGCGGGCGACCTCGTACATGCCGGCTGCGAGGTCGGGGCGCTCTGCCCAGCTCACGATCGAGATGCCGTCCGGCGGATCGATATCCGGCTCGTCGATCGCGGTGAGGTCGAGCACCATCGTGGAGTTTCGCCCGACCTCCGTGTACCCGTGCGCCTTGAGCCAGGCGAGGGACGCGGGATCTTCCTCTGCCACCGTTCCCTGGACGGTGTCGGCGCCGTGGCCGGCGGCCCACTCCGCGAGCCTCTGCAGGAGCGCGGAGCCGATGCCGCGGCCGCGCCTCTCCTCCGGCACGAGCGCGAGCGTGCGCACGACGCCGGGCTCGGCATGCCAGCCGTGGACGCCGATCCCGGCTCCCGCGTCGGTGCCGTCGTCGGTCGCGAGCAGCCAGATCGTCTCCTCCGCCTGGCGCTTCCAGTCGACATACCCCTCGACGCTCGCCCGTTCCTTTGGGCGCACGGCGTTCACGACCGCGATCAGGCGCGGCAGGCCGCTCTCGTCGATCTCCGTGAGCTCGAGCACGGGTGAAGTGTAAGGGCGAGATCACGCCTCGCCCGCGGGCCCGAGCGCCTGGCCGGACACTGCCGCGCAGGGGCGCGACGGGCGCTGCGCAGGCGTCAGTCTGCGCTCGCGAGCAGCCCCCGGACGACGACGACACCGAGCTCGGCGCGGTCGCCGTGCCCGGTGTTGAGTCGCCGGATCGCCTCGTTGCGGATCTCGAGTCGCGAGCTGCGCCCGACCTCGCGGAGCCCGCGTCGCTTCGCCCATGCGAGGCTTCCCTCGTCCCGCTCGAGCACGGCGCTCTCGAATTCGACGCAGCCGCGCTCGGAGAGCCAGCGGGCGAGCTCGTTGTAGAGGGCGGTGCCGATTCCTCGCTCCCGGAACGCGGGGAGGACGTATGCCTCGCACGTTCCGACACCCGGCGTGGAGTGCCAGCCGACGATCCCGAGGCCTCCACCGGCGTCCTTGCCGTCGACGACGGCCATGAACCAGGCCATGTCCTCCGCCTGGCGACGCCAGTCGACCATGTCGGCCGCGGACCCCAGGGATTCGCCGCGCGCGGCTTCGGCGACGGCGAGGAAGCGTGCGAGCTCCCCGGGTCCGATCTCCACGATCTCGGTCATGCAAGCAGACCGTACCGTCTCCTTTGGCCGCGCACGAGTCGAGGAGTAGGCTCGCACTGCTCCCCCGACCCTGAAGGAGGCCGCTCTTGCGACGCACAGCGCTCACCGTCAACGGCATACGCCATCAGCTGGAGCTCGAGCCGCGTGAGCTGCTCGTGTACGTGTTGCGCGAACGCCTTGGCCTGACGGGCACGAACGTCGGCTGCGATACGTCCTCGTGCGGCGCCTGCACCGTGCTCGTGGACGGCGAGTCGGTGAAGTCGTGCACCGTGCTCGGCGTGCAGGCCGACGGGGCGGAGATCACGACGATCGAGGGGCTCGCCGCGAACGGCGAGCTGCACCCCGTGCAGCAGGCCTTCCACGACCACCACGCCTTGCAATGCGGCTACTGCACGCCGGGGATGGTGATGGCCGCCGTGTCGCTGATCGCGAGCGGCGAGGCGAAGGACGAGGAGTCGATCCGGCGCGGCCTCGAGGGCAACCTCTGCCGCTGCACCGGCTACCACAACATCGTCGAGGCCGTCGCTGCCGCGGCCGGGAAGGCGTGAGATGAGCGCCACCGAGACCCGTTTCGTCGGCGCACCCGTCAAGCGCAAGGAGGACGGCCCGCTGCTCGCGGGGCGCGGCACCTATGTCGACAACATCGACCTGCCGGGCACCGTCGTGATGGCGGTCGTGCGCAGCCCGTACGCGCATGCGCGCATCACGAGCGTCGACGTGGCTGCCGCGCGCGGCTGCGAGGGCGTCGTCGCCGTCTTCACAGGGGCCGATCTGCGGGACGACTGGAAGGCCGCCATGCCGTGCGCGTGGCCGGTCACCGAGGACATGAAGAACCCGCCTCACTACCCGCTCGCCGTGGACGAGGTCAAGTATCAGGGCGACGGCGTCGCCGTCGTGCTCGCGGACAGTCGCGCGCACGCAATCGACGCGGCCGAGCTCGTCGAGGTGGAGTACGAGCCACTGCCGGTCGTCGTCGACGTCGCGGCGGCCGCAGAGGACGGGGCGCCGCTCGTGCACGAGGAGCTCGGCACGAACGTGAGCTACGTGTGGAAGCTCGAGACGGACGCGTTCGACGCGGCGATCGCCGCCGGGGACGTGGTGGTGAAGCGGCGCTACTACCAGCCTCCGCTGATCCCGAACGCGATGGAGCCGCGCGGCGTCGTCGCCCGGCCGGAGCCCGGCGGGGACGTGACCCTGTGGTCGGCGACCCAGATCCCGCACATCCTGCGGGTGCTCGTGGCGGCGACGCTCGGGATGCCGGAGACGAAGCTGCGGGTGATCGCACCCGACGTCGGCGGCGCCTTTGGCTCGAAGCTCGACGTGTACGCGGAGGAGCTGCTCGCGGTCGCGCTCGGCCGGCGGCTCGGCAGGCCGGTCAAGTGGGTCGAGGAGCGCTCGGAGAACGCGGTCGCGACGATCCACGGGCGCGACTTCGTGACGGAGCTCGAGCTCGCTGCCACGAAGGACGGGAAGATCACGGCGATCCGGGCGAACGTGCACGCCTCGATGGGCGCATACCTGCAGCTCGTCACGCCCGGCATCCCGCTGCTCGGCGCCTGGATCTACGCCGGGCCGTACGCGATCCCGCACTACAGCGTCACGTTCACGGGCGTGTTCACGAACACGACGCCGACGGACGCCTACCGCGGCGCCGGCCGCCCGGAGGCCACCTACGTGCTCGAGCGCACGATGGACGCGCTCGCGCTCGAGCTCGGCATGGACCGGCTCGAGCTGCGCCGCAGGAACTTCATCACGGAGTTCCCGGCGCAGATCGCGTCGGGCCTGACGATCGACAACGGCGACTACCACGCCTCGCTCGACCGGCTGCTCGAGGTGCTCGACCTTGACGGGATCCAGGCCGACCAGAAGGCCCGTCGCGAGCGCGGCGACGCGAAGCAGATCGGGGTCGGCTTCTCCACCTACAACGAGATGTGCGGGCTCGCGCCGTCGCGCATCCTCGGCGCGATCCGTTACGCCGCCGGCGGCTGGGAGACGGCGACGATCCGCTGCCTGCCGACCGGCACGTTCCAGGTCGTGACGGGCACGTCGCCGCACGGGCAGGGTCACGAGACGGCGTGGTCGCAGATCGTGGCCGACCAGCTCGGCTGCGACCCGTCCGAGGTCGAGGTGCTGCACGGCGACACGAGCATCTCCCACGCGGGCCTCGACACCTACGGCAGCCGCAGCCTCCCGGTGGGGGGAGCGGCCCTGTTCAGCGCCGGCAAGAAGATCATCGAGAAGGCACGTGACATCGTGGCGCACCAGCTCGAGGTCTCCGCCGACGATCTCGACTACGAGGCGGGCACGTTCTCGGTGAAGGGCTCACCCGACAAGTCGATGACGGTCAAGGGCGCGGCGTGGGCGGCGTTCGCGGCGCACAACCTGCCCGACGGGATGGAGCCGGGACTGGAGGCGACGGCGACGTACGACCCGCCGAACTTCTCCTGGCCGGGCGGCGCGCACGCCGCGGTGGTGGAGGTCGACACGGATACCGGCGACGCGCGGCTCGTCCGCTACGTCGCCGTCGACGACGTGGGCACGGTCGTCAACCCGTTGATCGTCGACGGGCAGGTGCACGGCGGCATCACGCAGGGGATCGCGACGGCGCTGTACGAGGAGGGCCTCTACGACGAGGACGGCAACCTGACGAACGGCACGCTCGCGACCTACCTGGTGCCGTCGGCTGCGGAGCTCCCGTCCTACGAGCTCGAGCGAACCGAGAGCAAGGCGACCGACCATCCGTTCGGCGCGAAGGGCGTGGGGGAGACGGGCACGATCGCGGCGGCGCCCGCCGTGGTCAACGCGGTCGTCGACGCGCTCTCGCACCTGGGCGTGACGGACATCCAGATGCCGGCAACCCCGGAGCGGGTCTGGCGTGCGATCGAGGAGGCAAAGCAGTGATCCCGGCATCGTTCGACTACGAGGTGGCCGACAGCGTCGACCACGCCCTGCAGCTCCTGGGCTCCGAGGCCGACGCGAAGCTGCTCGCGGGCGGGCACTCGCTCGTGCCGGCGCTGAAGCTCCGCATCGCCCGCCCGTCGAAGCTCGTCGACATCGGGCGGCTGTCGGAGCTCGCCTACGTCAGGGACGCCGGCGAGCAGCTCGCGATCGGGGCGCTCACGCGGCACAAGGCGGTGCGCGACGATCCGCTGCTGCAGGAGCACTGCCCGATCGTCTCGACGACCGCCGGCACGATCGGCGATCCGCAGGTGCGGCATCGCGGCACGATCGGCGGCTCGCTCGCCCACGGCGATCCGGCCTCCGACCTGCCGGCGGTGATGCTGGCGCTCGGCGCAGAGCTCGTCGTGCGCAGCGCGGACGGCGAGCGGGTGGTGCCTGCGGCCGAGTTCTTCTCGGGCGTGTTCGAGACGGCGGCGACGGCGCCGGGGACGATGCTCGTCGAGATCCGCGTGCCGAAGCTCGGCGACGCGACCGGCTGGTCGTACCTGAAGTTCCGGCGTCGCGCGCAGGACTGGGCGACGGTCGGTGCGGCGGCGGTCGTGCAGCGGGACAACGGCTCCGTCACGGGCGCGACGATCGCGCTCACGAACATGGCCGGGACGCCGGTGCGGGCGCTCGCCGCCGAGGCGGCGCTCGTGGGCGGCTCCTCCGTCGCCGACGCGGCCGCGCTCGCGGCGGACGGGTTGACGCCGTCGAGCGACACGGCCGCGAGCGGCGAGTTCCGGGCCCATCTGGCCCGGGTGCTCACCCGGCGGGCGCTCGAGGAGGCGACGAGCCGCTGAGGTCGCACGATGTGGTGCCGGGGTGGCGCGGCGACCCCGGCACCACAGCTCCGTCGGTCAGCCGCCGATCTCCTCCGACTCGTCGCCGGCCTTCGCTGTCTCTTCCTCGCCCTTGCCTGCGACGTCCTTCACCTTGTCGACCGCTTCTCCCGCGACCTCCTTGGCCTTCCCGAGCGCATCGCCGGCAGCCTCCTGCGCCTTGGTGACGGCGTCGCTGTCGGCGAGCTCCTTCGCCTTCTCGGTCGCGCCCCCGAGCATCTCCTTCACCCTGTCGAGGAATCCCATCGTCGCCTCCCGCGTGGAATCGTCGGCACCGCAGGTGCGGCTCCGTCCGTCCAGAGTACGGCGAAACCGCCTGCGCTGCCGCTACCATGGTCGCGTACGAACATACGGGGGCGACCTGGTTTCGACGTGGTCGGTTCTCCGGCAGAGTTGCGAGCCGAGGTCCCCGGTTGGCCTCGTAAA
>Ga0153916_10002541_pt1 | contig 13321 bp, 8 predicted proteins | sample Opewatmetagenome_FD_109642 | JGI IMG/M metagenome (GOLD analysis project Ga0153916, IMG submission 109642) | Freshwater wetland microbial communities from Ohio, USA - Open water 3 Core 3 Depth 4 metaG | ecosystem: Environmental > Aquatic > Freshwater > Wetlands | place: USA: Ohio, Lake Erie, Old...
AATCAAGTTGTTTCTCATTCATGATGATATCAGGTACATCCCAGCCTTTTTGATCCATTAATTCCTTATAAGCGCGCCTGTACAGCAATTTGATTTCCACTGCTACCTTACCATCTGTCGGAGCAGTGAATGTATATGTGCTGGTATCAGCCTCAAAGGCTGCTAAGCGGTTATCGCTAATGATTTTCACCGGATTCCAATATGCACCTGTGGGAGTGATTTCAGTCCATAGTTCCATCAGGGTTTTTGCATAGATTTTTCCTGGTAACCCAGCATAATAACCTTCGTTTGGATCTCCCACACCTCCGTAGTCCGGAATCATCGATCCATCCACCTGGATTAATGGAGTACCATCAGCATTTTGGGCTTGTATCAACAATATCATCTGGCGTAAGGGAGAATCAGCCGGGACATCGTGACCGGTTTTGTCGTTAATTAGCGTCACATTCACCGTCAGCTTGTCCCCAATTTGTGAAGCGGAAACGGACATTGAGACTGCGTTCTGTAACAATTCTATATTGGAGGCACCCGGAAATGTATGTGCCGGGATGGAAAGTGGATCGCGTTCTACGCCCCCTTTGTCGGGAGCGACGTTTGTGATTGGCTGATCATCTAGAATGGTTGGTGCAGGCATGTGACATTGTTGACAGGTTTTCCCAGCAGCTGAATCGCTGTACGGGCTTGCCAGCCACTCACCGAAAGAGTTATAGATGACGGTATTCCAAAACACACCATAATGGCAGGGTGCGCACCACTGGCTTTCTTTAATCAATGGAAGATAAGTATCCTCCATGGGTACATTATCGTCATCGAAAGAACCAAAGAAAATCTGATAGCGGTCCGTATCTTCAGGGAATGGACGGCGAATGTCCTGTGAGAGCACACCAGGCATGTTCGCATATGGCAGACCAGTTGTAGGATCTAGTCTAACATCCGCTACCTTGTGGCAATAATCACAATGAATCCCAAACATGTTCACCCCATTGACTGCGTTTGGGTCCGTATCATATGGTGCGTCAATAGCTGCACCAGGGATATGACAGGTAGCACAATTACCGGAAGTATCAGGAAAATCTAGTTTGTATCCCGGACCATAATATGGCTTTGCCAGATCGGGTCGCAGGGGGACGCGTCCATAGTCGCGGTTATTACCATATCGCGTAAGCGGACTCTGATTGCCGTTCACGTCGGTGCCGTTATACATGCTCAGGAAACGGATATTGGTGCCAGATTTACCATGTGTGTCATTTTCCAGCCATACCTGGGTCACGCCAGGTTTGCAGCTATAACATGAGTTATCGCCGATGGGTGAAATCCATTGATAATTAGAATTACTGTTGGTCTGAACCAGGCGCATGTTGAAAGTGATGCCACCAGCTGGCGGAGTCACGTTGTCAATTTTGGCGCAATAATAACCTGCCTTCCATGCGCTGACAGAAACTGCCATGTCTCTCTTAAGTCCGGTGAGTTCGAAATTGCCGCTATCATCTGTGAGGGTCTGGTTGGTCGTGGCTTGAATTCGTACAGTTGCTTGGGCTATCGGTGCTCCTAGATAATCGATGACTTTACCAGTGATAGAGCTACTTGAAGTCGAGTCCATAGGTGTATAAGAGGACCAGGCTGTTGGAGACGGAGCTGTTAGACTGGCAGGTAGCCTGGGCTTAGGCGAGCAGCTTGATAATATAAATATCAAAGCCGCTCCAGTTAAAGCCAGGATGCCTTTCATCTTCTCGCCCTCTTTCTTGAAGCCTGCCACACAATTAGTCCCAACAATCCTAATGGTAAGGCAAATGCAGAGCCACATATACCGGGCTTCGCTTCTGGGTTGACTGTTGGTGAAACATTGGGCGCTACCATATAAACATAGGTTGGTGTACTCGGAAAACTGACTATGGTGGGTAAGATGGCAGGCTCGATGATGGTAGGTTGGGGTGGTTGGTTATTGATATCCAATCGATAGACGCCATTTCCTTCCGTAGCAGCATAAAGATGCAAACCATCAATGGAGATCGCTAAGGCATTAATTGACCGTGATTGCAATCCGTTATTGATCGCAACCCAGGTTTTGCCTCCATCCATTGAGCGATAAACACCACTTAGCAGATCAGCGAGATAGATTGTGCCAGGAACGGTCGGATCAAACACAATATCAGTGACACTGGCTTCAGGATTGAGCCCCGAGGCAGAATGGTTCCAGGTCATCCCCCCATCCTCACTTTTATAGATTGCACCACGCTCCAATCCGACAAAGATTATGTTGGCATTGATGGGTTGTATTGCAACTGAAAGCATTGGCTTTGAAACAGGCAAGCCGCCTCCCACCTGTACCCAATTTTGACCACCATCCGTACTTTTTAGCAAGCCGTGGTTGATGGTGGCAGCATAAACCACCTCCTTCATCGTTGGATCAACTGCGATACTTGTTATGTGTGCTTCTTGTGATAGAACGTCGTTTGTGGCTTGCCATGAGTCACCACCATCATGCGAAACATAAATTCCACCCCCTGGCATGGAAGAATCAAACATGCCCGCAGAGTAGAATCCCCCAACCCCGGCGTAAACTACCCTGGAGTCGGATGGCGCAAAAACGATCGTCCGCCAGCCTTTTTGACCACCCGGCATTGCAGCAGTAATCTTCCAGGCATATCCACCATTATGACTTTCAGAGAGACCATTCCAATTGGTTGATGCTAAGATATGTTGCCTGTCACTCGAATCAATGGCAACCGCATTCCACTCCATCGAGGCGACTGGTGGATAATTCATACCTTCCCATTGATTACCACCATCATGGCTGATGAATAACCCGCTGCGTGCCGCAGCAAAAACACCTGCGGGATGGGAAGGGTCGATCGCCACATCTCGCACTTGTGAGCCTGTGTAACCTCGACTGACGTCCGTCCATGTTTTACCGCCATCAGATGATAGAAAATTTCCCCCACCATACTCGTTGGCAAAAATACGATCAGGGTTTCGTGGGTCTACTTGAAAATCAATTGGGAAACCAGCTCGCACTCCTACAGGTCCCCAATTTTGCCCACTAGAGACCCTTTGCCATAGTTGGCCACCATCTTCACTGTAGAAAATCGCTTGATCATTGCCTGCATATGCGATGATCGGATTAGAGGTCGAAAACTCGACTGCCTCAAAAATATTGTTATCATTTTCCAGAGTCTGCGTCCAGGATACTCCGCCATTTGATGTGAGATAGACACCCCCACCTGTCCGGTATTGAATGTTACCTGCCGCGGCCAAAAGAATGTCAGGGTTAGTCGGGTGCATGAACAATGAAGTGATATATAAATTGCGGAGGCCGTTATTGACAGCAGACCATGTCTTACCTCCATCGGAGGATTTCAGAATACCTTCGCCACCCGGTGTGCCTGACACAGGGTCTGAGTTGGCGGCCTCACGGTCAAAAAAACCAGTGGAGATATAAAGAATATCAGTGTTCCGTGGATTGATCCAAATATAGCGCGCCAGATTATTACCGCGCCACACTGCTTGCCAATACAGTCCACCATTGGTCGTCTTATAAACCACACCGGCGGTCATGTCAAATTCGCGGCCGAGGTGTTCTCTCCGGTCATTGCTCCATGCCCATGAGGATAGTTCTGCCGCCGCGTAAACGATATCCGAGTTTATCGGATCAACGCTGAAACCGCGAAAGGTAATCCCTTCTTCTTCGATGACGCCGTTGTCCATATTTTGCCAGTTCCGCCCACCATCGGTGGATTTGAATATCCCCCGTTGGAATTGTGTGCCAACCCATACGGTGTCAGGGTTGTTCGGGTCAATGGTCAACGAAAATACCGGGATGGCGTCACCGGTGGGGCCAGTACGCGTGGTGATTCCGTCACTGGATGGGAACCAGGTAAGCCCACCGTCAGCACTCGCAAAGACTCCGGCCCATGCATCAGTCACAAACATCCGGTCAGGGTTATCGGGTCTCATGCGAATGTCATAGCCCAATCCCCCCAAAGGGCCTCCCGTTCGCACCCAGCTAAACTCTATGGGCGGAAGTGGTTGATTGGTTGTCGATGTTGATGAAGGGGTGGGTGGTGGGGTAGATGCCAGTGTGACCGTGATGTCGTCCACGTATGCCTGTGAGTCGTCCAGGGTCTCAAAAGCAAAGGAGCCATCCAGTAAAGGCTTTGGATCAGTATATTTCCACTCCTGATCGCCATCTACATAAAACGTCAGGGAGTCTCCCTGGCCGACAATCTCAATCTGATGCCAGGTGTTCAAGCTGTACTTTGCATTATTCTGTTCAAGATCGTTGTAGAACTCTTCTGGCCAGATTTGCTTGTTGAGATAGGAACCATCGGAATAAAAACCGATAAAGTACCTGCCGATATTGTTCAAACGATAGACCAGATGTATCGCACCTTCAATTAGCTTGATCCGGAATGATAAGCGGAAGTCACTTGTAAAATATTGGTTCGAACGCGCCCAGAAATGCCCCTTCCCAGCTAACACTTGGTTGCTGCCATCCAGAATGACCTTCCAGGCCGGTTCGAGATCCCAGCCTTGTGCCTGCCCATCTTCAAAGTCTTCCTGATAGGCAATATCTTGAGCCAATGCTTTTTGAGTATTAACCAATGGAATACTTGCTAATACAACCAACAATCCAATTATGGCACACAGAACTATACGGTACTTCATGGATCACCTCCCCTTATTGAAAACATCTACCAGATCCGATGTACGAATGTAAATTCCTCTGATATCTTTCAATGTCCAGGATTGGAATACCGGGTAAAGTTCCCACAATGAGTGGTTTTAATTATTGATCATGTATTATCTGGATTGTTATATTTTCATTATAGCAGAAACATGGATACACAGCCGTGAATACTGGATAATTTACGCCTCTCGTTGTATACTCAATGCACCCTGGGGCGCGTTTGGCGCGCTCCCTACCGAGGAGAAGTTTTAACATGAGAGTAACTATCTTACAAGAGAATCTGGCTCGTGGCCTGAGTATCGTCTCGCGTGCCGTATCCCCGCGCAGTACCCTGCCCGTGTTGGCTAACGTCCTGGTCGCAACGGATGAAGGGCGGTTGCGCCTCTCCGCCACCAACCTGGAGTTGGGCATTACCTGCTGGATTGGTGCCAAGATCGTGGAGGAAGGCTCTACTACTGTGCCGGCGCGCACCTTCACCGATCTCATCGCCACCCTCCCCAATGATCAGGTGGAGATGTCCCTGAATGTACGCAACCAGAAGCTCAACGTGCGCTGTGGTTCGTCCAACACGGATATCAATTGCATCGATGCCCAGGAATTTCCCCCCATGCCGGTGCCCGACCTTGCGGATGGCATTCCCATCAATGTGACCGAGCTGAAGGAGATGATCCAACAGGTGGCCTTTGCGGCTTCCACCGATGAAGCCCGACCGGTGCTCACCGGGGTGCTGATGACCGCCCAGGGCAACCAGATCACTCTGCAGGCAGCTGATGGCTTCCGTCTCTCGATTCGCAAAGCGGAGCTCTCCTCCCCGCTGCCGCGCCCCATCAAAGCCATCATCCCAGCGCGAGCCCTGGCAGAGCTGGGTCGCATCGCCAGCGATAGCGAATCCACGGTCACCATGGTGATGCCCGCCAATCGTGGTCAGGTCATCTTCCACATGAAGGATGTCGAGCTGGTTTCCCAGCTTATCGAAGGTTCCTACCCCGACCTGGAGCAGGTGATTCCCCGCTCTCATCAGACACGCACCGTCATTTCCACCCCTGCCATCCTAAAAGCTTGCAAACAGGCTGAGATCTTCGCCCGTGAGGGTTCACACATCGCCCGTATCCAAATTACCCCCGGTAGCGATAATCAACCCGGGACGGTCGAAATCTCCGGGCAGTCGGAAGAAACCGGCTTCAACCAGACGGTGATCGACGCTAATATCGAGGGGAATCAGTTGCTTATCGCCTTTAACGTCCGCTTCCTGCGTGAAGTCTTGGATGTAATTAAGACTCCCAACGTGATCCTCGAGACTAACATCGAAACCACCCCCGGCGTCTTTCGCCCCGTGGGTGAAGATAATTTCTTGCATGTGATCATGCCCATGCATTTGGGTGGGTAATATAACCAACCTATAGAAGCGGGCGAAGTCCGGTTTGATCTTCAACCGGATGGCAATGCCACCCGCTTATCGAATCAAGACGTTTATGACACTGCCATCCGTCAGTGTTGAAAAGACCCTACGTATCTACCTGGCTCTGGCGCAATACCCCATCCTGAGCACCCAGATCCGCGCCCGCATGCGGCGGGCAATCTTCGAGCATGGGGTGATCACCCAGCAAGATTTTGAATCCGAGGTACGCGAACAAGCTATCCATTCCCAATCGCGCGAAGCTTTACAAGATCCTCTAGCCGAGGAACCTGCGGACGTATGGGAGTTGCGCCTCTCGCGCCTGCGCGAGCACCTGACTGATTTCTATTTTGCCTACAACTTACCCTATGAGCTTTTCGAACAGATCGTGCGTGATACCCTGGCGGAACGCGGGGTGCATGCTCACGATTTGTTGGTCTCATTCAACCCCGAGCTGGCGCCTCAATCCATGCTGTTCGAGCAAGCCGGGGCGATCGAAAGTTTACCTGTTGAAGAGCGAACCTTGGCTGAACCTCACCTGCGCGAAATCAAGGTTGTGCTTATCCGCACCCTGATCAGCGACCAACTCGCTTATGTCAACATCGCCAGGGATTGGTTCACCATCCGCGACCTGCGCGAGATTTACCAACATAAGATTGGCGGTGGCAAGATTGGGGGTAAATCTGCTGGGATGCTGCTTGCCAGGCGCATCCTGGAGAATGTCGCCTTGCCTGAACTGAAAGCCCACCTGTCGATTCCCGAGTCATACTTCCTGGGTGCGGACGTCACTTATGCATTCATGGCGATGAACAATCTGATGCATTGGAACGATCAGAAGTACAAAACCGAGGAGCGCACCCGGGCTGAATATCCTCAGATCGTCCAGGATTTCATCGCCGGGAAGTTCCCCCCTGAGACGCTGAGTGAGCTGCGCGGGTTGCTGGCGAAAATTGGCCCACAGCCATTGATCGTGCGCTCATCCAGTCTTTTGGAAGATAATTTCGGGACCTCATTTGCGGGTAAATATGAAAGCATCTTCTGCCCCAATCAGGGTACCCTGGAGGCTAACCTGCACCAATTTACCCAGGCTATCCAGCGCATTTATGCCAGCATCCTCAATCCCGACGTGCTTCTTTACCGGCGCAGCAAAGGCTTGCAGGATTACGATGAACGCATGGCGATTCTCATTCAGATCGTCCAGGGTGAAAAGTTGGGCCGCTATTTCCTTCCCTACGGAGCGGGTGTGGCTTTCAGCCATAACCAATTCCGTTGGAACCCGCAGATCCGTAGGGAGGATGGATTCATCCGCTTGGTGTGGGGGCTGGGCACCCGGGCTGTGGAGCGCGTGGGTAATGATTACCCCCGTTTGGTAGCCTTGAGCCACCCTCTGCTCCATCCGGAAGCCACACCCACCCTCATCAATCAATATTCGCAGCATTATGTGGACCTGATTGATTTGGAAGATAACCAGTTAAAATCGGTTCCTGTGGGAGATGTGCTCTCAGTGCGCTACCCGGGTTTGCGTTACATTGCTCAAATTTATAACGAGGATTTCATGCTCCCCATCCGCAGCAATATCTTGGACGGGAGTACCAGCCAGCTGGTCATCACCTACGACGAGCTACTTCGGCGTACCCCACTTGCTGGTCGTTTTCGTGAGCTTCTGGCTACGCTGGAAGGTAATTACCACTCCCCCGTGGATACTGAGTTCACCCTGCAGATCGTCAACCCCAATTCTGCCCAGCCTGAGGTGGATATCTGCCTTTTGCAATGCCGCCCACAATCACAGTTCAAGGAAAGCAAGGTCCACCTACCCACCAGCCTGAACCCCACCGACGTGATCTTCTCCACCACGCGCCTGGTACCCGATGGGCATGTGCCTGGAGTTTCCCACGTCATCTATATCTCCCCAGAAAGTTATTTCTCCCTTGGCACCCAGCCCGAAAGGGCTCACATTGGGCATCTTGTCAGCAAATTAAACGCCAGGTTGGCTGGGAAAACCTTCATCACCATCGGGCCTGGGCGCTGGGGTACCCTCAACCCCGACCTGGGTGTGCCGATCAATTATGGGGATATTTACAACACGCGTGCCCTGATCGAAGTCTCTGGGCGTGGCATTAGTGCTGCACCAGAGCCATCCTTCGGCACACATTTCTTCCAGGATTTGGTCGAATCCAATATTTACCCACTTGCCATCTACTTGGACGACCCGGAAATCCAATTCAATCGCCCTTTCTTCTACGATACACCTAATCAGCTGCAAGCATTCCTTCCTGAGGCGGCTGATTGTGCGGAGACCATCCGCCTGATCGAGGTGGCCTCCTTCCGCCCTGCTCATCATATGGAGCTGGTCATGGACGATGAGAAGGGGCAAGCCTTGGCTTACCTGGTACCGAATGAATAAATTTGTATGATCTCACTACTTTAATCTTGTTGACCTGAAACTTGAGGAGGATTGGCTATGAAAAAGTTCGTGGCTGTGGCGGGGAACATCGGCGTCGGAAAGTCCACCCTGGTCAGCATGCTGTGCTCCCGTCTGGGCTGGCAGCCTTTCTTCGAACCAGTCGGCGAGAATCCATATCTGGCAGATTTTTACCGGGATATGCGTCTGTGGGCCTTTCACTCGCAGATTTTCTTTCTCACCCGCCGCCTGCGCTCCCACCGGGAGCTCCTGGACCATCCAACTTCCGCCATCCAGGACCGTTGTGTTTATGAAGATGCAGAGGTCTTTGCCCAGAATCTGTTTTTGCAGGGATTGATGGATGAGCGAGATTACCTTAGCTACCGCGAGCTGTACCGCGTTTTAAGTAATTTCCTGCCTCCGCCAGACCTGGTGGTTTATCTGCGTGCCTCAGTGGATACTTTGCAGCAGCGCATCTCCAACCGCGGGCGCGACTACGAGCGTACCATCACCCCCGAATACCTGGGACAGCTTAACGTATTGTACGAAGAGTGGATTGCCAATTTCAGTCTGTGCCCGGTACTCACCGTCCCTGCCGATGCCCTGGATTATGTCGCCCATCCTGGTCACCTGGATCTGGTTGCCCAGAAGGTCGATGAAAAACTTACCGGTAAGGAAGAAGTGGTCTTCTCAGCCGATGAGGTGGCCAATTCAACCTAGGGAGATGGATCCCAAGTAATTGTCATTGCGAGCCAGTGCTCTCCTGGCAAAGCAATCTTCAACTTCCAAGATAATTCTATAATGCTTCATTGCTCAACCCGACTTATCATGTTTGGAGAAGATTGGTTTTCTCAGCCGATGAGGTGGCAAATTCAACCTAGGGAGATGAATCCCAAGTAATTGTCATTGCGAGCCAGTGCTCTCCTGGCGAAGCAATCTTCAACTTCCAAGATAATTCTATAATGCTTCATTGCTCAACCCGACTTATCAAGATTGGAGAAGATTGCTTCGTCTTAAAGAACGCTCCTCGCAATGACAATGTCAGATAAGAAAACACTCGTCCAACTTCTCCACTAATTGAATTAATGTCTGTTTTGTTGGGGCACGAACTCGTGCGTCCGTATGGATGACCATTGCTCTACAACCAAATCCTGACCAAGCTCCACCTGTATAAACGCTGATATTTACGCCTTCTCCAGCTTTGCGATCATCCCTTCCGCCAGGCTGACAGCATCCCGCACCGTTTGGGCATCAAATGCAAACCTGGCACCCGCGGTCTCATACAACTTCGGCAGAGGTACCGTTCCACCTAATGCCAGCGCCCGCCTGTAGGCTGCCACCGCTTCTCTCTGGTCCTTCAACGCATTTCGCCAAACCTGGAATGCTCCTAGGGATGCCAGCCCATACTCCACATAATAGAATGGCACCTCGTAGATGTGCTGCTTACGCTGCCAGCCAGTGATCATCAAGTCGTCCATCCCACTCCAATCCACCCCAGCCATATAGCGCTGCCACAGCTCAGCCCACTTATGATCGCAGTTATCCGGGTTGGCTGCTGCAGTCTGGTTCGTGTATGCCCAATGCTGGAAGGCATCCACCACTGCCATATACGGCCAGAAGAGCACGGCTTCTTCCAGGTGCTCGATGAGTGCGCGCGCCGCATCCTTCTCTGAATAGAAGCCACCCTCACTTGCCGGTAGGTATGGTGATGCCAAAAGCTCCATCGCCATGGATGCCACCTCCGCAAACTCCATCCCAACTGGCAGCTGGTGGTAATATGGCAGATGGGCTTCCTCGAACACATGGAAAGCATGACCACCTTCATGCAATAGGGTAGCCACATCGGTGTGTAATCCTACCGCGTTCTCAAAAATGAAAGGCAGCATGACCATATCATAGTTATTACAATAAGCCCCCGGTGCTTTACCCTTGCGGTTATCCAGGTCGAGTAAACCCTTGCTGCGCATAATCTCAAAATACTTCCCCAGCTCAGGGTCCACCCGGTGAAAGATTGCTGAAACTTTATCCTCCAGTTCGGCTATCGTCTGGTATGGCTTGAGTGCCTCCCGACCTAACGGGTCAACGTTGAGGTCCCATGGACGTAGCGAGTTGAGATCGAGCTGCTTTTGGCGTTTCTCATAAATCCGCCTGGCAGCGGGGACAACCTCCTGCTCGATAGCCTGGTGGAACTGGATACAATTTTCAGGGGTATAGTCAAAGCGCAGCAGCTCCTTCCAGCGATAGCTCCGGTAATCTCTGAAGCCTGCATTATTGGCAATCTGGATGCGTATGTCCAATATCTTGCCCCACAGCTCATTCAGTGTCTGTCGGTCGGCGAGCCTGCGTTCCATGGCCAATCGCCAGGCCTTTTCACGTTTGGGTCGGTCCTGGCTCAGGTACATCGGCTGTAGTTGAGTAGGCGTCACCTCCTTTCCTTCCCATTCCACCGTTTCCGCTCCGATGATCTCATCGTACTCGTTTACTAGTTTCTTCTCTTCAGAAAGAAGCGGCAGGTTTTTATCACGGTAGATCTCCGCTTCAACCCGCATATTGCGCAACGGAATGTCAAATCCTTTTGGCTGCAATCCACTGGCAAGAAGCTTCTGTTTGAGCACCTGGTTGGCTGCCTGCCAGGGGGTGTAGGTCTCGTCCAGGAAGGTGTTGAAGCGGTTTTTTACTTCCTGATCGGCGGTATCCAATGAGGTCGCCACCCACAAACGGGCATATATCTCCGAGAGCATCCGATTCAGATCAGACCAATCCTTCACCCAGTCATCAAGGCTGGTTGTGGATAATGAACGCTTTGCCAGATCATCCGCGTAAGGCTTGATCTGAGCCCAATCCCAATTAATGAATACCTGCGGGTCTTTAGATAACGTAGTAAACATAGTTTATCCTTTCAATTTCTGCTTTGATGATAACCAGGATGAATTTCCCACTCATTGGATTATAACATTGGCTCATTTCCCCCAATCTATGCTATACCAGCGCAGGTAGTCTTCCACATGTGCTTGCCAGTACGCTTCTTCATGTTCCCCAGCAAACATGTGGTATTCGTGAGGAATCTCAAACTTAGTGAGTAAATCCTCTAGCCAGGCTGATGATTTGGTAATCTCAGGTCGGTCATCATCGCCAAGGTCCATATAAATCCTCGGTGTCAATCCTGCCGGGATGTTGTACAGCCACAGGTACAGTTCCTGCACATCGCTTTGAAACACAAAGCCGCTGTGCACCCCCACCGCACTGAACAGTTCCCAATGTGAGAATCCCAGGTGAACTGCCCATGCCCCTCCCCTGGATAACCCCCCAATTGCCCGGTGAGCACGGTCCGGGATGGTGCGATAATACTCATCCACCCAAGGGATTAGGGACTGTTCCACTGCTAACCCAAAGTTATCTTCGGTGGGCTCACGCCAGACGCGGTCTCTCGGCATCACAATGATAAATGGTCCGGCTTCCCCTGCCGCAATCAATTTGTCAGCCCTTTCCGGGGCTCCGAGACGGTCCCATTGGGTATCCGTATAGGTTTGCCCGTGGATCAAGTACAGCACGGGGTAAGCTCGCTCAGGTTCCTCGTCATAACATGGTGGCAGGTAGATGCGGTAAATCAACGGGTTGGGCAATAAGACGGTGGTGAATTCATACACTTCCACCCTGCCACCAGCCCGCATGCATGCCGTCAAGGTCGGTGTAGGTGTCAATGGGATGGGAGTGATTGTATTTGTGGGTATCGGGGTTGCTCCGGGTGTCCTGGCTGTGGAGGTGATCAGGTTCTGTGGAGAAACAATGACAGTTTCGTCGGCTGTCTCTTTCATCAGCGGAGACTCCGATGGCTGGATTGCTGTGGATGAAGGTGGCACAAGGATTGAATTCACAGGCACCTGCCCGCAGGCTTGTAAAAGGACCACCAGGACCCAAAGAACAGTAAATCTTCTCCGCACGTTAGCAGTGTACCACAACAAGCCCATTGGGAACTCAAAATTAAGCTCCTGCTGAGTGTGGGTTCGCTCGCAACCCGATTCACTCTTTCACTGGTAAAATTGCACGAGATTATTACCTATGGAGAAATTGATGCGAAAGTATATCCTCATTTTTCTGATGCTCACAGCTGTGGGGCTGGCGGGATGTCTCCCCCAGACACAAGCCAATCCCACCCCCACTGCTACGACTACTGCTCGACCAGCTCCGACGGTCAATCTGACGGTTCCATCCCAGGCGGCACTCTCTCCAGACTCTGGCTGCACAGTAATCACTCAAAAGCCTACCCCCGGCCCCACTGCCGAATCGATCTTCCCACCCATAAGCAGTAGTACGGATTGGGTTAAAGGACCTGCCAGCGCTAAGGTTACTATCATCGAATATTCCGATTTTCAGTGACCCTACTGTGCCCAGCTTGCTCCCGTGATGGAGCAACTCCTCAAGGAATTTCCCAATGACCTGCGATTTGTCTATCGCCAATTTCCTCTCATCGGCACCCCAGAATCACCTTTCCATGATAAAGCCGCCCTCGCCACCCAGGCTAGCGAAGCTGCTGGCAAGCAGGGCAAGTTTTGGGAAATGCATGATTTACTCTTTACCCGTCAGTCTGAATGGACTTCACTTTCTGTAGCCGACTTCCAGCAATGGCTGATCCAGCACGCCGGTGAGCTCGATCTTGATGTGGACAAATTCACCGCCGACCTGACCAGCACCGAACTAGTGAATCTTGCCCAAAGTGCTTGGGACAATGCAAAAAAAATCGGCTTAACGGGCACTCCTACTTTATTGGTAAACGATCAGGTTTGGCCAGGTAATGTCGCCATGAGTGCCGGGAATCTCGCTTCTGTCATCCAACTGA